>Ga0307928_10002241_pt1 | contig 14873 bp, 15 predicted proteins | sample AceLakmetagen232_FD_201815 | JGI IMG/M metagenome (GOLD analysis project Ga0307928, IMG submission 201815) | Saline water microbial communities from Ace Lake, Antarctica - #232 | ecosystem: Environmental > Aquatic > Non-marine Saline and Alkaline > Saline | place: Antarctica: Ace Lake... | reverse complement strand
TTCCGATGTAAGCATAGATTTGGTAAACGCTACCGTAGGAAAAATTAATTTTTCCGAACTGTGCGGCGGCTGTGCTCAGAATCCTGATAAGGAGGGAGAGTGTAGCGGCGGTCCCTGTCTGTGTAGTAGATGCATCTTCGACAACGTGAATATTTCCAAGGTTAATAGTGTTATCAAGGAAGGGGTCGGGGTCGATTTTATGTGTGGAAGTTGTTGGCGCTACAGTAAGGACGATCCTTTGAATCCAACCGAGATCGACTGTAAAACCGGTGAAGATATTAAGCCAAGTCCCCCAACACCACCACCACCAACACCTCCAACACCACCTCCAACACCACCAACACCGCCAACACCTCCACCGCCAACACCTCCAACACCTCCAACACCTCCACCACCAATACCACCAACACCTCCACCACCACCAATACCACCAACACCTCCAACACCGCCCCCTACGCCTGGCCCTGATGTCGACCCCGACGATTCCGAACAAAACTTCTTTCAACGACTGTGGAGTAACCATCAAGGGGCCATTATCGCAGTTACAGTATTACTTATTTTAGCGATACTGGTTATCGTCTTTTGGTCTATTTCATGATAACATTCATGAAATAAAGAATCTCGGACTATTCGAAATGGAGGTCCCGCCACTCCTCATCTCTTCGGATAAGTACCATCTTTATTTCCGGGAAGAACGAACTACGCTTTCCCAAGAGGAACAGCAAGAAGAACACCAAGAGGGCCACCGAGAAGAAGATGGTCGCATCATCTCGCGGATAGAATTCCACCCCATCTTTTTTGATCGTAAGCCACACACCTACCGAGATATCATCATCAAATTCTACGGCTCAGTGAATCCTGCCCCAGTAAAAGGTTATCTAGTTACCATTCGTTATACTGAAAATACTGCGGAAGAAACTACTTACGGACGCTGGCTTCCATTTGGGATATTTGTATCCCAGGAGTTAGCCTTTTATTGGCGTAATCGATTGGAGACGGAAGATATAGTTACTATTTTACCTCACTGGAATGAAGCTAACTATTACTTGGAGGAAGCGGTCGTTGAGGAGGTACCGATCCAACGACCGCTTCCTCAACAATTTTCAGGAGATCCTGGACAAAATTCTGAAAAAAATAGCTTGGTTAATAGTAAATGAAAGATTGTAACGAGAAACTAGCCGCTGCGCAAAATCCTCGTTATATCTGTAATCCCGAAACGGGTCGCTGGATTCTACGAGATGGCGTCTGCGGCCAACGACTACTGGCTAAGTTAAAGTCTCAGGCAAAGTCTCAGGCAAAGTCTAAGGTAAAGTCTCAGGGTAAAAAACCTGCCTCCAAAAAACCCTCTAGAGCGCCTTCTATGAGCAGGCCTTCACTCCTTCATGAAGAGATCGAACCTCCTCCGCCGATCATGTTCCTACCCGAATCTGCTGAAGAATTTGAAATATTAGTGCATGAGCTTGCAGATGAGCGTAAGCGAAGTGTTGCGGTACAGGCCTACGCTCGTCAATTGGAGCAAACCCAAGAAAATAATTCGGCAGTAGCTAGGTTGCGGCAAGAGCTAGAGAATGTACGAACGCGTGCTCAAGAAACGAGCACTATCCTCTCCACGCGGGCTCGACGATATGAAGACAAAATTCAAGATCTTATTTCGCAAGGCTATGTGGCTCATGGAGACGAAGAAGAAAAGTTAAAGGGTCTCAAAGAGGAAGCTCAAGCTGCACGAGTTGACTACGAACATGTACAGCGTGAACTTGCGGAACTTCAACCTCGTATGGAACGGTGCGGCGTAGACCTGGCTCACGCCCTAGATCAACTGGAGCGTGAGGACACGGCTCATAGTGGTTTAGCCACGGAAGTTCTCGAGGCACTCGAGCGGTTGGTAGAAGTGTTGCGTGACCAAGCACGCTCCCTCAAAGAAATCTTACCGGAACTAGCTGACGATTTCTCACGCGCTATCCCCCAGATTGAAGGTACCGTACACCACAAACTTGAAATCATCACGGCAGCATACCGTGTTGTTCATGGAAAAATTAGTGATCATATTCGGCAGGAACAGACAGCCAAGGAACTATGCCTTCGGGGGGCTCAGGAGCTCCGAGATCGAATTGTTCAGGGGGAACGAGCGATCCAAAAGCTGACGGATGAGCTTGCTCAGAAAGAGGAGGTTATCCGTGAACGGGGAGCGCACTACGAAGAAAAGCTAGAAAACGGTAAAGGTTCGGAACGGGCTCATGCAGAGCTCGAACGCCTCACTCATCAGTATGAAATTGTGAAGGATGAGAAGAACAAGGTCGAAGCTGCCCGAGCTAGCTTCGAAAATGAAAAGGAAGCGGCCATCGTCCGGTACAATAGCCTGCTTACCGAAGCTCAAACCTGTCGCGACGAACTACAGCGGTGTCGTCAGGAAGCGGCCGTCTCAGCGCAGTGCTGCCAGGAACTCGACGAATGTAGAGCTAACTACCAAGGATGCCGGCGTGATCACGCTGGTTGCCGTACCAAATTAGACCGGTGCAATCAGCAGCTGGTAAGCTTCGAAAAGAAGAGCGGTAGAATCCATAGTGGTGATGCGGAAAACTACCGTAGCGAGATAAGTAGCCTAAAGGATGCGCTGTGAAAGTGCCAGCGTAATACTGAAGAGCTCAATAAAGGTTGCCAAGAAAAGCTAGAGGTATGTCGTACCAGATTTACTGAATGCAACACTAAATTAGGCGAACTCAGTGCTGGAATGGAGAAGCTCCGCGGCGAGGGGGATAACCAGGAATGTGAAGGTTTCCTCGAAACCTGCGGCGAACAGCTTGCGGCGTGTAAACAGGAAATGAGAAGTATCAAACCCGCATTGGAGAAAGCCAGTAACGAGAATGAAAGGTACAGTAAGGAGTTTGGTGTTATAAAAGATGCTTTGACAGCTGTTACGAGTCGTAACGAGTTAGGTAATATAAAAGATGCTTTGGCAGTGTGTAAACGGCATCTTGGTAGTTAGCAAGATGCCACCGAAAAACATACATCGATGATAACTGAACTCGCGGATGATCGAGACAATTTTAGACGCCAGTTGAATGAGGCACAACAAATGATGAAAGAACTTAAGGAAAAAGTCCTCGAATCTAAGTTTGGCGAATTCCACGAATTAATTCAACATACGAACGAAATTGCACGTCATAAAGGCGCTACCGGACACGTGCGGGATAAAGTCTTGAAACTACGTGAACTTAACGCCGAGCTCGATCATACTAAAGAAGCCCTGAGTGATTGTCAACAACACACGAACAAGCTACTCCAGCAGATGAAGGGGGTAGATACGTCATGTGGGCAGTATAAAAAGCAGCTAGAAAAAGCCTTCGCACAGTTACGCGAGTGCAACATTGCTAGCAACCAATGTGTTAGCCAGCGGCAGAAATTGAGTAACGATCTAAGCAAATGTCAGGATAGAAATTCCCGGATGATGGAAGCTAGCCGCAAAATGAGAGGCACTCTCAAAGACGCAACCACTAATAACTAGATTTCTCCATTTAGTTGAAGAAATTAGGAAAAAATGCTTATCAACAAATTCTGTAAGACCATTACCGCAGATGGTAGTAGCTCCTAAAGAAATCGGGAAGTTGGTCCGCGGGGGGGACCCCCGCGGTCTTAGCGCTCTGCTTCAGGATAAGATTATGGGAAAATTCCAAACCGGAAACGAGATCTACGATAGTGTTATCGCCTTATGTCTGATTTCTTCGCAAGAAGTGGCCCTTGATGTCGTTCGATGGGTTCAGAGACGAATCTCACACTCACCTAAGTTGTTCTGGAAGATCTATAGCTTAGTTCTTAAGGCCTTCCGTTATCTGTACCGTTTGGTACGGCCAGCTAAGGTGACTACGGAGATGATCGATCAAACCGTACGGATCAAATATATTACGGATCGCCGTGAGATGAATACGCTGTTCGAACCTTTAATGTGGTATCTGAATCAGCTCACTACGGAGAAGGAGGAGATGATTATCTCCCTGGAGACCACTAAGAAAAACCCTCAAGTAGTTCAGCAGATACCAAAGGACCGGGTCGCTAAGTTTACCTTCCTCGAGCATGTTATCGAATATTCGATCAAAACCGAGATCATGACCCTATATGTGGAGCATGAACAGAAACGAGAAAACTTTGTTATCACCATGACTACCAAGGTAGCCAAAGATCGCTCGGTCGATATCTTCGAGCAGTTCTCTGAAATGGCCGAGAAGAAGTTCCAGGAAGCTATGGCTAAAAAAGAGTGGAAGCAAAATATCTACCGCAACGAAGGGGGTAAATGGATTCATCATGAAGCCAAGACAACCCGCCGTATCGAAACGGTCATCCTCAAACAGTCTCGCGGGGCCGGACAGCTAGGTCAAATGGATGAGATCGTACGGGATTTGAAGACCTTCCTTCAAGATGAAGAATGGTATCTATCGCGTGATATACCGTATACCCGACGGTTTATGTTCTATGGTACACCGGGCACCGGTAAGAGCAGCTGTATCAAAGCGTTGGCTTGCATGACTCAGCGGCATATCCACTACCTCTTCCTGAGCGACGTTAAATCGGGTCCCGAGCTGATCACCCTATTCGACACGATCCGCAAAGAGATGCCTCAGAAGGATGAGACTATTTTAGTCATCGAAGATATCGATTGTGCCTCGGCGATCGTCGAGAAACGATCGGGGGAAGAGATCGCGGCCGAGAAAGCTAAGGAAAAAGCTAAGGAAAAGGATAAGGAAAAGGATAAAGAAGAGGAAAAACACGAAGACAAAAAATCCACCCTAACTCTATCCGATCTTCTCAATGCTATCGATGGTGGGGTGTCGGAAAATCATGGCCAAATTATGATAGTAACCACTAACCATCCCGAAAAATTGGATTCCGCACTACTACGTGCTGGCCGCATCGATAACTTCTTCGAGTTTGATAACTGTGATTATCAGCAAATAGAGGGGCTTTACTTCAACTTCTTCGAACAGTATCCTGAGATACGGTTGAATCCTAATGTTCCTTGTGGCCATATTTCGCCAGCCGAGGTTACGGGACTATTCTTGAAACATAAGCGTGTTCCCGCTACGGCCTGGAAGCAGATGTTAAAACGTATCTCATCGGGAAAGGTACGGAGAGGATTCTCTACCGCTGCTCCTCGCTTCCAACTTAAGGAGCGAAGCACACCTGAGATCGTCGATGAAATTGAAGATGCTGGTAGCGAAGAGCAACCGAATGAAGCGGCTCCAGTAAAGCTGACTTTTGGTACCCCCTTGGAACTTGAGACTGGAGAGGCTAGCGATACCGCCGAGGAGGATGCTAGTAGCGAGGAAGTGACTCCAGCAAAGGTGGCTAGCGATACCGCCGAGGAGGATGCTAGTAGCGAGGAAGTGACTCCAGCAAAGGTGGCTAGCGATACCGCCGAGGAGGATGCTAGTAGCGAAGAGTACGAGCAGATAAACGATGCGGCTCCTAAGGAATTCGAAGATGCTAGCGATACCGCCGAGGAGGATAATAATAGTGAGGAGTACGAGCAGATAAACGATGCGGCTCCTAAGGACCACGAAGAATTCGAAGATGCTAGTAGCGAGGAGTACGAAGAAGTGGATTAATGTATAACTTTTTCACTACTACGGTAATGAAAAAATGAGTACTATTTTTGGTGGTATCCATATTACCTATGGATCGAGATTTACTCCAACTAGTTTGGGAGAAGCTACCGTCGCGCTACCAACCTCTGCTCCGTACGGTTTGCCGAGATTGGAGCACACAGATAGCAAGGCTATCTCTCGATGAGATTATTACTTATCTTCTTGCTAACGAAAACTATTCTTCAATCGAACCCTTTGAACGATACTATGGTATTCTTTATCGCCTTACTCTTTACAACCATACCGGTCTCGGTGACGATATCATAGGCAAATGGAAATTCTATCATCTTAAAGATGCTTTAACGCACCAAACTACCCTGCACTACGCCGATGGTTTCGAGGGTAGCGACATCACTATGGTAAATCATTCCAGCCTATTATTAGAATCGCTTACCTACCAAGGGTGCCCGAACCACTGTTCGATTGAGGGATATCGTTTTCGGGAGCGCCGCGGTGAAAATACTCCCGATGCACGAACGTGTTGGAGACTAATGGAGAAGGGGTGGAATTTCTAAAAGATTCGTTAACATCATGACGAATCGAATTAAAAAATCTTGGTATTAACTAAGTACAATGTCGCTTATCGTCTTACCTGGCAAGCGCGAACATGTCCGCCTCCCTTCCGTATCGTATCCGCATATTTTTAAGGATCCCCCGCGCTCAATCCATACTCGTAAGTATGAGCCGGTGGAATCTGGCGATATTTTCCATCTAATTCGGCAGTGCCCCGACCGTACCAGTGAAGGTATTCAGAAATTTCCGCGCGGCGAAACCTTCCATCACGGTAAAGATGGAGAGAGTATGCATACCTCGAGCAGTCTCTATGGTCATTGGGGTTCGCCATACAAGATTAACGAAGCGGTACGGATGCCTCTGATTCGTCCAACCTACGATCTCCTACCTCTTAGTAGGATGAAACGGCCTAATACTAGCGTTCAGGCACTGCCATATGTTGCCGGCTTCGAACCTCGGGTCGATCTCATGAAAGCTATCGATCTCAATAAAGTAAAAGCCTCCGTAGTAAGTTTGCCTGCTCCGGACGTCCGTTTTGTGCTAGGTGATATCCAACAACGTCCGATGGTCACTTCGTATATCAGTGATCAGCTACGGCAGGATGACATGCAGGGTAACGCCAATCTTTCGTATGAAATGGGAAGCGTCGTTTATGCTCCTGATAATCCGGCGCAAGCCAAGCTCAAAAATCCATTGATGGTATCTGTTACAGCCAACGCAGGAATGGAGGTTGGGCTCTATAACGAAGATGGCCCACGTTTGATTCCTCTGAAACGCGAGGACCAGCTTCATATAGCGGTCGAAGCAGCCCGCGGTGGTACGATAGAACTACCCGTATCGGGTGCACCCGAACCCATTCGTCTTAAAGACTATCTATGGTATATTGTTCAGCGGCCAGATGGTGGTGACGTTCTTATGATCGATACTCAGCATAGAAATTACCGCGATCTTCCTCGTAAAATGCCTTTGATTTCGGTTAATGCTGCCGCGGCGCCAGCCTATGCGTTAGCTCAACGCGAAGGACCACAAACTATTTCATTAGCCAATCGTGTATCAGTGTCCGCTCAGGCGAGACCTACGCGCGATCTTGATAACGAACTTAATCATACCGTCAACCTACGGGATATGATGCATCTGGGTTCTTTCGAACGTACCGCCGAACTACCACCACTTGGAGAACATCAAAATGTTGAATTGAATAATCGGCCTCTAGCCAAGCAAGGATATTCACAGCGAAGCTATATTTCTACCGAATATCCTGAAACGACCTACTCTCCGACCTACTTCAACGCTCCCAGCAAATCTTGCACCGACACTTCTTACCAGCAGATAGCGCGTGGACGGGAAATGAATCAGTTGAATATCCCCATGATGGCTGGCGGCGGCGTCGCTCGTGTATAATTTCGTGGTATCATTCCCGCGAAATTTTTATCTTCTTACTTAACGAGTGCGGCGAAAATCGCTGCAAGATCATCGTCATCGTCATCGTCGTCCTCATCAGGAACGATGACCTGATAGTCAGCCGTGATACCTTGTTCACGTAGCCACTCCAAAACATGCTGGTGTCCTTGACTATCCGCATAGGCTGACACCCTTGTATTACAAGGACAACCCTTACTGTGAGCCCATTGCAACACATCGAGATGCCCTTCTTGAGCAGCACCTATACAAGTATCTTCATCCCAAGGACAGCCGCGATCACGTGCCCATTGAAGAACTTCGAGATGCCCTCCGACCGCAGCACCAGTACAAGTATCTTTATCCCAAGGACAACCATTCGCCCTCAGCCATTGCAATATATCAAGATGGCCTCCTCTTGCCGCTTCGGCACAGGCCCATACATCCCAGGAGCAACCATGCTGATATAACCACTGCACTATTTCAAAATAGCCTCTTCTAGCGGCCATAGCATAAGCACTGGGACCCCATGGGCAACCATGCTGATATAACCACTGCACTATTTCAAAATAGCCTCTTCTAGCGGCCATAGCATAAGCACTGGGACCCCATGGGCAGTCACGTTCGCGTAGTGCTTGCAAAATATCCAGACGGCCTTCGCGGGCAGCTACAGCACAAGCTTTCCGACATAGAGTAAAAAAGGCCAGAGAATTGTTCCAAACATGCTCTTGCAGCCAAGTATCAAGTAATTCTTGTTGATCTATTACCGAAGAGTAAGGCACCTGAGTAGTTTATTTATTTAATAATTCAAATTCATTTTTTTGTGATAACACTTTACCACTCTTCGAATTTCGTGGTATCATTCCCGCGAAATCATTTCTTGTAACAAGTCTCGAAGCACGTACGGCGAGTTTCTTCGGTATCTCCGTAGGTCTGAAGACAGCGAGTGAAGCATTGATCATTAGCATCGTCGTTGTAGTAATAAACGTTACCATAGTATGGCCAGCTTGGATAACCCCCACCGTAATAACGTCTACCTCTTCCGTGATGCCTACCTCCTCCGTGATGCCTACCCCTATGACCACCCCGACCAAAATTTTCTCGTCTATTAACAAATAAAAGAAAGCCAAGTAAAAATATGATAACCCAAATCAGCATTTACAAAAATAGAAGAAATTTATTCTTCGTCACTCGACGTTTCGAGATCAGAGAAATCACCCTCGCTCTCGTCGCTATCAGGAGGTGGCGGTGGAGGTGCGCGACCCTTACCCTTACGGCGGGGTGGGGGAATCTCCTCCTCACTTTCTTCTGAAGATTCGTCAAAGGGCGGCGGCACCTTCTTTTTAGGTGCTGCTTTCGCCGAAGCTTTCGCCGAAGCTTTTGGTGGAAGTTTAGCCTTACCACCTTTCACATTCTTGGGATTTTCTGGCGCCTTACCCCAAACGGATGCGGCCAACTTGAAGGCGTCTTGGTGGGTCAATTCTGGGTCTTGCTTCTTAAGCTCGGGAATCTTTTTCTGCATAAACAAATTGTAGGCGGATGACGCCCTGGTCTTCCCGGTCTTCTTTTTCCGGCCTCCTTGTCCCTGCATAGCAAGTTCCAACTTTGAGACACGTTCGGCGAGATCGCCCATATCATGAGAGGGTACTGGGGGAGCTACTTGTTTTGTACGTTTTGACATCTCTATTTGATGATTTCCTTCTACGCTTTATATGACTTTGTACTTTTGACTAATATGTTAGTCGTAAAAAAATGTCCAAAATAATTTGATCCCTATTAAAACTAGTATGGCTGCTATGGGTAAGAAATCACATAAAACCGATACCGTCGAGGGGCGTATGGAACAGCTCGAGACTGTCGTCACCGGGTTACGTCAGGACTTCGAAGCTTTCAAGAAGACTAGCGGTAAGAAAAGAGGGGCCGCTAAGGGTACTCGTGCTCCTACCGAATACAACCTCTATATGAAACATGAACTTCCCATATACAAGGCGAAACATCTCGGCGTCAACCATCAGGAGGCTTTCAAGGCGGTCGCTGCCCAATGGACAGCTGCTAAAGGAGGAAAATCTGCCCCTAAGAAAAAGGTGAAGAAACCCGTATCATCAGACTCAGACTCAGACTCTGAACCTGAACTTCCCAAGAAGGGAGGAAAATCTGCCCCTAAGAAAAAGGTGAAGAAACCCGTATCATCAGACTCTGAACCTGAACTTTCCAAGAAGGGAAAGAAATTGGTGGTCTCTGATACCGAGTCCGACTCTGAGTCCGAACCCGAGCCGCCTAAGAAGGGGAAGAAGCCCGAGAAGAAGAAGGTCGACTCGGAGCCCGAGAAAAAAGCAATCAAAAAGGTCGAGTCGGGTTCGGAGTCGGACTCCGAGCCGCCCAAGAAGGGGAAGAAACCGACCAAGAAGGTTGAGCCTGTCGACTCGGAGTCAGAATCTGAGCCTGAGCCCTCTAAGGGAAAGAAACCCACTAAGAAGTAAATTGGCCATGAATTTTCGCGGCAGTCGCTACGAAAATGATTTTCTTGTCACCAAATAATGGAGGCGTTTGAAATTGTGATTCTCATTATTGCTAGTTTCTATCTAATGGGATGGATTATAGCTATAATCCTACCTGGCGGTGGCGGTGGCGGTGGCGGTGGCGGTGGCGGTGGCGGTGGAGGTGGAGGTGGAGGTGGAGGTGGAGGTGGAGGTGATGATCATAATCAGAAAATCCCCGGGAGATGGTACCCGCCTACGCCGCAAGGTACATGTGGCGGTCGCGACGCCGTGGCTTGCACTACCGGAGAAGCAAAGTCCGTTAGTGCGTTACAAGCATACCGTAAGTGTTCGGACGATCGTCCGAACGATCCGTGCATTCCTAGTATCTGTCGCCCTAACATGATGGTTAAAGATGGTAAATGTATGGCTATTTCGTAGTTAACAATATGAAAAACGATATAAAAAGATCACTCCAATCGAAAAATGGGGTGCTTATTTAAGGCCCATGTCCAGGATGGCCATACGATTAAAATTCTAGCGGAGCTGTTACAGCATTGTTTTAAGGATATTTATTTGCGGCTGAGCCATAAGGGTATATCTTTTTCTAGAACTGATGTGGACAACGGCATCGTGATAAATTTCCGTTTGCTACCGGAACGTTTTCTGGAGTATCAGTGCGCCCGCCACATGACCATCGAAATTAACGTTATCCATCTATACAAAATGCTGCGAATGATCAAGAAAAAGGTCGCGGTGATCCTCTTCATCACTACCGAGAAACCCAATCATCTAGGAATTAAAGTGTCGAATGGCGGCCGTATGACTACATCGTGGGTCAAATTTAGAACCGCATGCGACGTACGATATCTACCTCAAACAGGCTATGGGCCATCCATCGCCATTCTATCCAGTGAATACTCTAAAATGTGCCGCGAGTTCAATACCATCGGTAAGTACATCTCGATTACTAGTAACAGCCGTAAGATTACTTTTACCTGCGAAGGCGTCGGTATGTACATGAGGGAAACATCCTTTGGAGAGGAAGAGGAGGACGATCGTGAGTCGGAGGACGATGAGGAACTTTTCGAGGAGACCTATTATACTAAGCAATTCACGCAGCTTATGAAAATTTCTGGGCTATCGTTGCAGGTACCGATACGAGTGTTTGCTCGACCTGGTCTGCCGCTGAAAATTAAGACGCTGATCGGTAACCTGGGAAGTATGAGGATTTACATCAAGTCTAATTCCCAGATGGATGATGATAAGGCACGATCGGGTAAAATCGAAGAGGAAGAAGAAGAATTCGATTCGAGTTAATTTCTTGCTCTAAATCAAGATGCTTTGTATTATTATATTAATTCTCGCTTTTGCCATACTGCTAATGTCGAGAAAACGTGAAGGTTTCTTTACCTCGCCTGACTACATGCGGTCGTACAAGATGGGACCCGTTTTCTGTAACGACTGTAACGGGAACATCGCGCAACCTGGTTGCTACGGTAATCGCCTAGATTTGGCACCTTACTAGTTTCCTAGTATAATTCTAAGAAACTAAGACATCCATGGCTTGATACCGCTGGAGCACTTAGGGCATAAAATACTTTTGCTTCCGAGGAATGTATCAGTATCCTCACAGCTTAATTTACAACCACATGTTAACTGGTGATCATCCAAATAAATCTTAGTGAAGAATTTTTGCGCTAATGGATTACTGGAATTAAACAAATCATGGAGCAGCCGTACCACTAGATCCCCGAAATTTTTATGCTTCAAAACTATCCATCGATTATTCTCGATGATGGTCAAAAATTTAGTACCGTCATCCGTACGTTTTTCTATTTTGGTCAGCTCGTTATAGATCTCATCTAAGATATCCGACTCTACTGCCATGATATTCTGTTACCATTATTAGCCGCGCAGACATTTTTTTAGATATTTAGTTTCATCGTCATAGCGACGAAACGAATTTACACTACGATATCACCACACTGAACCACGGCATTTTTATTGATAGACAAGCATGCTATTAGGACCATAACAGCCTTCCAGGCACTCGGTCTCGTAAAATTTACGCACAAAAGACGCAAACCGACGGTAGCATACGGCCCTAACATCGTCTCCGTTCCCAAGTTCTAATTGACATTTCTCCATCTTTATGGATGCCGCTTTGGTTGTTTAGGACATTTTTTAACGTTACTGTATGATTTCCTAGCTCAACGCTACGAAATCTATATATGATATTCTTGGCAAAATTCTGGCACCGTCATGATAGAGACACCGAGCTGGCGTGCTTTAGCTACCTTTCCCGTAGTACTCCGCTTATCTTTTACGAGGATGTGAGTCGTATTACCACTGACGCTTGTGGTAACTTGACCGCCGCGCGCTTCAATTTCATCCTGAAGCGCACGCGAGCGGAAGCCGCTCATGACCACGACGACATTCCATCTTTTCTTTTTCTTTTGTGTCACTGCAAAAGTATAGGGGGCCATTTTGTGGAGAAAAACAATGAACTCTTCCATATGGTCAACCACTACATCAGCTAGGAGTGCACCCATTCCCGGAATCTTCAGGAGTAGGTATCGCCATGCTCCGGGAGGTTGTGTCGCCCACTGTTCCACCATATCAGGATTGTTATTTAAAATTACGGTGGTACGCTTTTCGCCTAAATTTGGGAATATCGAACTAGCTCCCATAATGCGTGCCAGAGAAGCCTTGTTTATCGCTTGCTTGATTTCCTGCCTTATTCTTACAGCCCCCTTTTCTTGGATTCCCGGAACGGCACTGAGTTGGGTTTTAGTCATATGGACTATTTTGGGAATTGTGTTATAACCGGCCGTAACAATTTTACTAATAGTACTCTCCCCGAGAAATTTAGCACCAATGATACTGAAAAAAGAGACGGCTCCTCGGATTGTTTTCTCTTGGCTAACGGCTGCTGTTTCTTCAGCGATGATCTCGACCCTATTTTTATTCCAATGGTAGGTCTCAGGGGGCGGAAAGCTTGCGGTAGTTCCTTCGAGCACATCGAGGATATATGGGATGGTTTCTCCGCTGCGCGTGATCTCCACTTTAGTTCCTGGACCAACGGAAAATTCCCATATATACCGTGCGTTGAAAGCGGTGGCGCGTTGGATAGTAACCCCAGACAACTCGACGGGGCGCAGTAGCACCACCGGCTTCATAACACCGTATTTACTGATTTTCCATTTAACTGCGATCACCTCCGTAATAGCAGCTTTACCTGAGATTTTGAAGGCGAAAGAATAGGGTGGATTTCCTACTGTCACGCGGGAATGAATATGGTCGGATATTACGACTAACCCGTCTAGCTCATAGGGACTGCTCTCTCGGTAACGTTCCAGTAGGGGTACTAGCTTCTCTAACTCGATCGAGTTTTGCATCGTATGAAGAGGTACCGGGAAGCCATACTTTTCCAGCCGTTGGAGCTGCTCGCTTGGTTTCATGGATGGTTGGATAATTTCGTACACTACAAAATCCAGATCGGCGACCCTTTCCTTCCACGCCCTATCATGAGTTTTACTATTAGCTAACCCCGAGACCATGTTACGGGCGTTTTTGAAGATTTGAGAGTACTTACGGCGAAATACCTCTTGATTCATGATTAACTCGCCTCGTACGTCGAAATACCGAATATTTAACGAGGGAATTTTTCCATATCGTATCATGGCAGCAGCTAACGGGGTAATGTCCCCTCCTTCGCGGGTAAACATCACCGTGCGAGTACCATCGTAACGTAGTAACGCTGAAATTCCATCTAGTTTACCGCTTACTAGATACGGTGGTCGGAAATCGTTCATCCACTGATCGACCTGTGTTTGTTGTCCCAACTTGAACTTATCTTGGCTTCCTAACCAATAGGGTAAATCGTGGCTGATTTTGTTCGTAAGGTATGTTCCAAATCGATTTTCGTAGATCGAGCGAACGAGATCGTATGCGGTATCCGGTAAGGCTTGATCAGCGTCGGGATAGGTATAGTAAATGGTGTCGAGGCAATCAAGGAATTTACGGAGTTGTGCTTCATCAGACTGGAGAGCACGACGAACGATTTCGTCGATATTCATTATGGTGAAGCAAGAAATTATTTCATAACGCGGACGTAGTTCAGGGAGTGCCATAGCGACATCGCTTCGGAATAGGCTGGGTTAGCCGGTTGGCTACCCCCGGACGATCCTATCAGAATAGCTCGATCCATTTTCGCCTCTAAGGCGGGTAGAATATCGGCTTTAAGAGAATCTCCTAGGATCACGTAGCGCTGCGATGGGTATCTGGCTTTTAGGTTACGAATCATGGTAACGTCCTTATGATCCACGATTTCGAAACAGTATTGTGAAATACCTAAGCGAATCAGCTTCCGTACTTGATCGATACGGTGGCCTACTGTGTAGATTACCAGATTACCTAAGCGATTTAGCTCTTCTAAGGCTTCTAGAGCACCAGGAAGAGCAGTGAAATCGCTGTCGTGCACCGTCATCCCAATATTATAGGCTTGCGCGCGAATTTGCGGTAATAGAATCGGGTGGATAAACGTTGCAAATTCGTTGACCGCTTGAACCATGATTTCCGCATACCGCTCGCGGTAGTAAGGAGTTTCTTGGTAATTGTTGTTATGAGACTGTACGGCTTTCTCAAAAATAGCAGCGAAAAAGGAGTGTGAAACCGCTTCGGTGAGGTGCTGCCATACCATCTCCTGTACTTGCCGAGTTACTACTAGGTAGTGAGAGTTGCAGGTACAAATGGTGTCATCGAGATCGCAAAATATTGTTAGAGGACACGCCTTCGTCTGCTCGAGCTGTTGTACGAGCTGGCGCGCTTGCTGATCGATCTGTTG
>Ga0307928_10002240_pt1 | contig 14873 bp, 16 predicted proteins | sample AceLakmetagen232_FD_201815 | JGI IMG/M metagenome (GOLD analysis project Ga0307928, IMG submission 201815) | Saline water microbial communities from Ace Lake, Antarctica - #232 | ecosystem: Environmental > Aquatic > Non-marine Saline and Alkaline > Saline | place: Antarctica: Ace Lake... | reverse complement strand
GCTTCATAGCCCAGAACTGCGTTTTTGTAAACATAGACATAAATATAATTGAAATCACCTGTCAAAATACCTGCGACGCCAATACTCGCTCCTGGTGCCGCCGAAGGCCTGGCTATTCCCATGCTTGTCCATGTCGTGCCATCGAATTTGAGGTTATTGTTTGTACCATCTACGCGCCATAGAAACCCCAAAAACGATATGCTCTGAGAGCGCTTATTCCCATGCTGGAGCGTCTTGCTCAAAACTGGCACAGCGATACCGTCGCCAGCATCATAAATATACTTATTGTATTCACATAGTATATGTTTTACGCCATCCGCCGAAATGTACCAATGTTGTGAGTGTCCGAGTTGTGGGAATTCCGAGGTATTCTTGGGATTTCTGCCTGATCTTAACTTAACGCCGCCACCGGGCTGCAACGCAATATTATTCATCTCAGAGGATTCAAGCGACCTGTATCTCCCTTTGTCTCCTGATACAAGCTTTGAATCTCTGTAATTGACTCCATAATATTCAGTGTGCTCATTACTCATTTGGCGTGGTAAATGTAATCTCCGTAGAATTTTGAGAATTGTGCATGTTCGTCCACTGCTTGTACGGGTAAATCTTTAATTCATCGTCATTGTCCAGTCCATATTTTTTAGTGGCCGATATCAATAACCTCGCATAGTCAGCTTCGTAATTCGACTTTATGCGCAGTTTAGGGTTTCTGGCTTCGAGTTTATTAGAAGCACGGATACAGGCCCCCATCGCAAGCAACTCTCCGTCCTCTGCTGGCATTTGCGGGACATCGGTATCAAGCGACATATTTGCAGGGTGACAAACATATTTATATTGGATTGCCCCTCTATTGATTTGGACACAAACATATGTAGCCCCGGGCAGTGTCGAGGTTTCAAGTTCGACTTCGTTGTCCTGTTCGCCATCATCCGTTATTGCCTTTATGTAAAAATCAGTATCTACACCAGCAATTGTTAATTGGACCCGTCTTTTCGCCGCTACTTGCGGAAGATGGTTCCCTTCTCCAAGAGTAATACGAGCACCTATTGCATCCTCAAAATGACCCTTGGGGTTTCCCGCAATCGCGCCCGTGTCACACACAAACGATGCTGCGGTATATGTCTCCCCAATTGCAAGCGAAGCCGTTTCCCATCCATTGCTCAGGTTTGGAATAAAATACGCAAGCCGACCTGTGCGCGACGCTTCGACTTCATCCGCGTAATAATACTCCTTGCTGTAGTGGAAAATAACACCATTGTACATAACCCTAAAAAAATCATCACTGCTGACATCTGAGGTTGATCCCAATTCAATTTCCTGAAAACGATAGTACTCTCGTTCATCTGTGCGTACTCGCGTCAAGCCATTCATCTTTAGAGCAGACTTCGGGGCTAAGTCAATAAAGTCAGATTGCAACTGATAATATGTTGGGTCTGTGCCAAGAGATGTTATTTTATCAAGTTCTGTTAGCTCCCCAAACTTGCGCAGGAATTTCAATTCCTGAACAAGTTCTACCAACGCTTCGTTCAGCCACCCGTTAAGTTCTTGATCGGTAATGAACCGAGAACTAACTTGCCTAGCTAACAATGAGCGTGCTTTGCTCCTGTGTTCTGCCAATGTTGCCACGATAACCACCTATGTCATTTTTTACGCCCTGTGCCGCTACCACGACCGCCGCCTTTGCCATTACCCGGGCCCCCACTTTTACAACTTCCTGTATTACTCCCAGCGCGTCGACCGCCTGGAGCTCCCTTGCCCTTGCCACTACCGTTACGTGGTCTGTTTCCACCACCTGGTCTTTTTGTCGTTGCCATAATTAACCCTTTCTACGCATTGAGATAATCAATCATTTTTGCTTTCAATGTAACTCTGACTTGAAAATTTGCACCATTAACATCTGTTTTTTCTTCATAATCAAGTGGGACAATCGTCTGATCGCCGACAACAAGAACCCGCCCTGTTCCACCTGCACCTGCTTTAACTTCTACAATCGTTGGGTCTGCCATGTATCATTTCTCCTTTCTTATTGTGCGACTTTGTATCCAATATAATGCTGGTCTAAATGTATAACATCAATATCTGCATCAGTACCGCCTACAAGCGCAATTCTTTCTAGTTGAATGTGGCAATATTCTTTATCAATCGCGTCAGCCTCTGGAATTTCAAACTCATATACATCCGTGTCGCATAGAGCGTTCGGCTGCACTGTATCAACCATTTGCAACGTTCCCGTTGCGGCATCAGTATCAAGATCGTCTTCATAATCGAAACACCAGTAATTGATTTCATATCGATATTCTTTACTGGTCGCATCGGCATCGGTTTGCACAAATGTAACATGTACTTCCATAGGGCCAGAGGCATAATCTTCTGGATTAGTCATGCTGTAATAAATAGAATCTCCAACGGCATAGTTCTTTGACAAAACGCCACAAGTAGTAACATTCGCAGGAGCGTTAGCAGGACTGTCTGATCCAGAAAGAGGAACAACGCGCCTCTTCTCGTCAGTGTCATCAAACAGAAGCGTTCCGGATGCTGCTATGTTTTCAAAAGTTGACCATTCAGCAACAACCGTGGTTCCACTCGCGTGAACATTACCATCACGGCCAACTGTGAACACATCGGTAGTGCCAACAGTAGCATATATAAGATCACCAGCCGCGCCATCATGGTCGATATAGAATGCGTCTGCGTTGGTGGAAGCATTTAATATTTTTGCCGCCAGTGCCGGGTCAGCGTTTCCCGCCGCGTTGGTTTGGAAAAGACCGGCTTCCCCTGTACCGTTGTTGTATCCATTAACGGCAGCACCAGCTCCGGACGCTCTTGCATCTATAGCATTACCAGCTCTTGCAGCATTGGCCGGAGCATATTCAATTAACAAACTATCTTCCCGCGTAGTATTTCTCAAATACATACACGATCCGCTATTTGACCCATCGCCAGCATCACATTGAGCATCTATAGCCCTGCCATAACTCGTATTTGTAACATTCAGAGCCGGAACAGCGGCACCTGTTGAATTAGTTGTGATTGAAACAGCGCTTCTTCTAGCACCGGGATTTGTGCTTTCAAAAGCACCAGCATATGAATTTAATCCTGTCGAAACGCCTTTAATTGCATATCCACTTTTAACGCCACTGCCGTTCTCTGAATAAATACCAACATCTGTATCGGTTGAATAACTTACAAACGTCCCACTCGCAACCGCAATTTCCATAGATTCCGTTGCCGTGTTTCCACTGCGAAGAACCTGACCAAGATTAGAAGTAGAACCAGCAATACCCGTGAGATTAGAACCATCACCATAATACGTGGTTGCGGTAATTGCGTTCGTGATAATAGCACTCGCAAACGTAGCTTCACCGTCCTTTTCAACGTACCACGTCGAAGCTGTACCGTCTACGTCGTATCCAGCACCCGCCTGTGTTATGTCAACTATTGGCGTTGCAATATTGCCCGATAAAATTATGCTGGTAGGATCAATCACGCCATCCACAGTGAGCTTGCCGTTCATCAGCAAGCTGCCGTCTGAATTCATGGTAATTCCAGTGTCGCCATACCCGCCACCGACTTCAAGCGTGGTTGCCGTAGCATATCTTGCCACCAGGTCGCCGCTCGAATCTAAAACGTATGTGCCGCCATCGCCTATTTCTATACCACCCGTAGCGGTTATTAATCCTGTTACTCCGAGCGTTCCACCTATGGTTACGTCGTCATCGAATGTTCCATTGTCCACGAATAGATCATGGTTCGCGTCTATGACCTCTTCATTACTTATGTAGAGATTTGTCGCGCTTGCGAATCCACTGGCAAGCACATCGTTTACCTCGAGGTCGTTCGTAAGGCTCAGGCTTGTTCCACTCGCGTTCGTAAAGCTCAATGTGGCAATGACCATACTACCTGCCGTTATAGTATCTACCACGGTTAAATCGTCGCCTATCCACACATCAGTTGTTACGCTTGCAGAGCCGAATGTCCCGGTTGCAGACACCGTTAAATCGTCTGTAATCTCCACATCGTCTGTGAAAAGAAACGCGCTGCTTGTAGCGTCGTAGCCGAATGTTTCGTCACCGCCCCAAACAATATAGTTGCCGTCATCTAAGGCAATTGTCGAGCTGGCGTTGATTACACCCTCGATGTCTGCATATGTTGCAACGGTTATGTACGATCCTATTTCGGCGTAAGTGCCAGTTTCTAAATATGTTCCAGCGTTAATGTTGGCCGATGTCTCAACGTCTCCTACTGAAGACATTGACACACCGCCTGCTCCGCCAGCACCACCATTGACCGTTATGTCGCTATCGCTGTTTAAGTCTCCGTCTACCTGCACGTCTCCATCTACCTGTAAGTCGTTGTCTACATTAAGATTGGTCGTGAACGTCCCGTTGACCGCAGTTATGCCCCCGCTGGCGTTAAAGTTTCCGTCAATTGATGCACTGAGTGAACCGCCAGAGTCCTCCATGATAAACGTCGTTCCGTCAAAAGTCATCCGGATTGTGTCGGTGGGATCGTCCCAATAAAAGTAATCACCCTGCCCAAGCGATAGCGCAGACGGGGTAATCGTTCCACTCGCGTAAACATCGCCATCCTCGTCAACACAGAATATTCTGTCATCATCTATAACGCCCTGATAAACACAGCCCGTAGTAAGCGAAGTGGTTCCAGACGCAGACACTATGCTGCCCGTAGTCTCGCCTGAAGCATCCACAAGTAAGCCGTCGGGAATCGTGCTGTCTAAAGTAAGCGCCACACCAGACTGGTTGAAGTCGGCAAAATAGAAAGACCCGCTTTCCTGAAATGTTATGCTGTCGCCGGTCTGAACCCTGAACGCTGTATCTCCACCGCCGTCAAGCCAAATGTAGTGAGTTGCACCGTCGGTCAAATTGGGCCTAAGGTATACATCGTCGCCATCGGTGTCGCCGCCGTCGTAAACACCAAATGTGCTTCCGGTCTGCCTGATATACGATCCCGTCCAATCAAGGAATGTCGGGGCCGCAGAGGTAACCGTCCAGTAAAGAGTACGCGTAGCGTCGTCATGACCTATCTTCCCGTCAAACGGCACCCAAACACCATCAGACGCATACAGCGAACCACTTGCATAAACGCTGTCATGAACTATAACATCAGTTGCGAATACATTGGATGTAGTAACAGATTCTGAAGTGAAAATCGTTCCGCTGCTATAAATATTGCCTGTCAAAGCCTCGATGAAAACCTTGATAGTATCGGTAGACCCAGGCTCTACGGATGTCATGTCCTGGTCTGTGTAAATAGGTGAAACATTATCCCAGCTTGCTTGGCTGTGATCCATCGGGTGCTGTTGTGCGATAGCAATCCTATTATAAGCAGAGATAGAGATAAAAACCGCAAGCAAAAGAAACGCAATACTAATGGCGTTTTTGTTCTTCTTCATCGACTACCCTCCTACGTTATTGTCGTGCCACTTATGTCGCGGTTGCTATACGCTTCAATGAACCACCGTGAACCATCGGCGAGTGCAGCGGGTATCATCTGTATCTCCGCACATATAAAAGGTATTTTTCTCCACGTTTCATTCACGCGCAAGGGATAGTCTTCATCCGTTACGCAATTTATACCAGTCGCTGGAGAAGCGGATTCATCAGAATTTGGGGCCGAAGCCACGGTTATCCTGGTGCGCAGATTACCACCACCGCGAGCGGTCGCCGATGAAGAAGTTTGCGCAATAACAACTTCTGTGACCTCTATCCGTGTTTTTGTAGCAGGAAACGTAGCCGCCTCAATAGTAAACGCCTTGTCGTTTAGCACGCTGTCCGAACCCACGACAACAATTTTATCCCCGGCTGTAAAATCGCCATTCCTATCTCCATCAGTAGCATCCAGATAGATGTAATAGGTTGGGCCGGCAGCGACTTCAAACGAATCAACATTATAGCCGTAGACAGAAGACTCAACAACATAGTCTTGGTCGTTTCCGGCGTCGGTCGAATTACTTGTTCTCAATGTGTCTCCGGGTAAAAAATGCTTATTGTTGCCGAGAGATTCCTCTAGAAAAATATAGTAGTCTGTGCCAACAGTAAAATATTCATCCACTGCATAGCTGTCAAGCGTGTGGTAATTTCTGGGCCGCTGATGACACAGCCCGGTAATCCCTATTACGCTGAGATTATCAACTCGCATGTGTATCTCGTCGGCGTGAGACGGATTCCCGTTTTTATCCTTGAATACCAACTTTGAAATCGTGCGAGGCACGCCAACAAGACCAGCACTCTTGGAAATGGTATGTGGATACGCTTTATCATACATGGAAATCTCCGATCAGTTTTTGGTCCCGATGGCTATCCAATTGAACCGAGTTGTACCAGTTGCTCCAACTGCTGTGAGGTCGAAGACGCCAGGGTAAGTTGTCTGGTCTGAATTTTTGATAGCGGTATGATATGTCAGTGCGCCGCCCCCGGCACCGGGCAATGTGTTAAGGCTCGCAATACAGAACAGACATTTTTCAAGCCCGGTGCTTACTTTGAGCGTTGTTCCGGCCGATGTCTCAGCCACGCCGTGGCACATCGTCAAATCCTTGCCGAGCAATCCTCGCATTACATCAACATTTATTTCAGTAGTCACAGTGTTTCTCCTTTCGTTTTCTTAGTTTTCTTGGTTTTCTTCACAAGCGTTATCTTATCCCCGTCTTGCTTCAAGTCGACGTCGTGAACCACAACGAGATCGCTTGATTGAGAGCCTTGCCGCATGTTATAAACGACTGTCTGGATAAAAACCACGTCGCCGAGTTTCATAGCGAGAGTCGTTATTTCCAGCCCTGCGGGTCCAACAATTTCCTGTCCGATAATTTTAAACATATGAGTCTCCTTAGTCTGAGCCAAATCCAAAAACAACAAAGCTCGTTTTAGTTGTACCACTTGCCGTTCCGCCAAGAGTTTCAGCTTTTAAATTAACTTTTCCCCTATTGGCTGGAATCGACTGATCCGGAACGTCGCATTCAACGTAATGAGCTGGCGTAGTTGCCGCCTGTTCCTCTATGCTTGTTAAACATGACTCAACTACGGTAAGATGCGTGTCAACCGACAACACTGTTTCTTCATCAAGCGAAATCGGGCCAGTTGACCACGAAACGCTGTCATTGCCATTGTAAGTATGATAGTGAAATGTCCCATAGCCACGTGACAAAGACAGGCTCAATGCAACAAAAGCAGTTGTCATGATTGCGAACACAACAAAAACAATAATCTGTGCCGCGTTTTTTTTCTTTAACATAATTATCCTCCTGCTTTTTTTTCTTTCTTCATCCTTTCGGAATTCTCTTTCAGCTTATCTCCAACTAGTTTGTCAATCTGATCTTTCGTCATCGTTACTTCTTCCTTGCCCTCGTCATAAATCTTGAATCCGTCGGGGCGACCATATTTAGGATGTTTCAACATAGCCGAAACCCTTTCTTGTTTATCCTGGTCATTATGCAGTTTTTTATCAACATTGGGGTTGTACACATCGCTTCTCTTATCATTGCCGAACTCCACTCTTACCCCAAGCGATTTATCGATTCCCATCGCCATAGCTTCCTGTGGCGATATTGCGGCTTCAAGCGTAATAGAATAGTTCAGAAAGCGTGATTGAAATATTGGAAAAGTTTTATCTGACATGAATCCTCCATAATTTATTATTAACAAGGTGGCGCAGCATTAAGCTGCGCCACCTATGTTTCTTAATATGTATCGAAGTCCGTTACGATGCCGTGAGGACTCGCGTACTGAATGTTCGCAGTCGGGCTATTGCAAGGATTGTCGAGACCAGGATGCATTCGCACTCCGATGTCAGTTCTCCATTCGTCCTTCATCCCGGAGCGGTCATTTTCCTGAATCTTCGTGTGGAGCCTTACCCCGTCCATCCCCTTCATGCCAACAATCTCTATCTTTTTCATCTCCAAGCACAGTGCCATGTTTGCCAGTGTGCCACCGGTATAAGCAGTTGTCTTGCCATAGCCGGTGAACATCTTCGGATATGACACGAGTTGAAGAACAAGTCCGCTCGAACAAAGATACTCGTTCATTATAATCCCATACCTTTTTCTGAGACTATCATTGAGAGTAAGCCTTTTTTTGGCAACTGAGGTCATGCCGGACATGAAGTGAACGCCGCTGAAGACATGTATTTCGCCACTATCGTTGTTCTGGATCAACAGTTCTCCCAAGTGATCCAAGGCTCTTTCAGTCACGAGTCCGCCATAGTCTGTAGCCAGGCTGAAAACATTCCCCTTGATGTGCTCCTTGATACCGCCTGTGTCATAAATGTACTTCTTTCCGTCGACCGGGTCTAAGACTTTACCCCGGATACCGAGCACGACTGTGTTTTCGATTTTCTCCATGTGGTTAACAAGCCGTGTGTTTCGACGCCTTTCCCACTGGTTGCCTCCGTATTCGAGGGTGTTTTTCTCGTGATCCGTGGCCTCCACCGCTGTTCGGATGAAAGATGTGTAGTTGTAGCTTATATCGGTATCTTTGGTTATCGACGAATCGGCAAGCCCGCCTTCTTCACGCGCATTGCCAATATACCTTAGTACATCGTCAGCCGCTGTTGAAGCACTTGGGGTACCCAGGTGATCGTACAAATCGCGTACGCAATAAACCTCGCCACTGACCGTGTTGACCGTAATAGCCATGAAATACTCGTCTGTGTTGAGATTCATAAACTTATCACGTGGCTGAAGCTGTGATGCGAATGCCGTATCTATCGTAATCGTTGTTGCTTCCGGGGCCGTAAGGCTCTTGATCGGAAATTCTCTCTGTAATTGCGAAGACTCCTGAACCTTGAATTTCCTCTGCGTTACGGTTCCGCCTTTTCCCATGGAGTGAAATATTTTTGTAAAGGCTCTATCGTTATAGCCATCGTTCAACTCTGGGTCGTAAATCTTGTTCTTCATGTCAACAACCAAAGCCTCTTGGTTGATACTGTCCTGTGTTGCCGGTCCTCTTATAACATCTGCCATGTCGTACCTCCCGTTTTTAACGGGGACCGAATGCCTTTACTATTCCATCTGCAATAGAATCATTTAAAGCATTCATCTTATTTCCGGGCGCAGATTTCTTTGTGGCCCCCGGTTTTTGTGTTGCTGCGCCCATTTTCTTGAGAGCGTCTTTTTTAGCTGATCTTTTCGCCTCTGCCCTTGCCGTCTGAATCTCAGCCCCTGCATCCGCGCCTCTTCTCATCAGCGCGGCGGCTTTTTGTAGCTGATAGAACGATTCCTCTAAGTTGATTTGATTGTATGTCTCTGGAGTAATCGACTCCATTAGAGACCTTAAGAACGGGTTATCAGCTATAAACTCATTTACCGCCTCGAATGAGCCTTCTGATCGGAAATATTCTCCGACATCGGGGTCGGCCTCTAGCCTTCCTGCAGCTGCATTGCTTGCAAGCTGAAATTGAGAATCGTACTCTGATTCATTCTTTTGTCTGGCCTGTGTGCGTCGATCGAGCATGTCATCAAGCGTTTTATTCGGGTCGTCCATGAACTTGGCAAACAAGTCTTCGGCTTCTTCTTCGGTTGCCTGATTGACGCTGTCTGGGCCCTGATTGATCTTGGCGAGAATGGTTTTTGTAAGTTCCTCATTCCTTCGCCTGAGATCGGAGCCATTGGTTCCAAGTTCACTGATCTTGGTCGTTCCTTCGACAATCGCTTTAGCCATTTTTGAATGATCGCCACCGAAGCGGTCGAGTACCTCTTGAATTTCAGGGGCTATCTCTGTTTCTGCTTCTGCTTCGACTTCTTCATTCTCATTGGCATCAAGTTCTGGATTTTCTTGCGCGGGTTCTCCTTCCGAAGCACCAGAGCCGAACATCGGTTGTTCCTCTGCTTCTTCAGGTTCCACACCTAAATTTCCAAAAGCTTCTGACATAAAAAGACCTCCCTATGTGTCTTTTGCAAATTCCTCTAAAGAATCTGCTGTGTTTTTTTCTGCTTCTAATTCCTCAATTTTGTTTCTGACTGCATTTAATCGTTTTTCTGGCAACATTCTTATTATTTTACAAGCAGCAACTATCCCCAGATTTCTTTCAGAATTGCTTGTCTGTAATGCTGCTTCATATTCTACTTCATCTACCATCGTTTTCAGGAAATTGAACCCAATTATGAACTCTTCGGATTCAAAAACTTCCAGTCTTTCAAGTTCGAGCCTGAGTTCGTTTTCGATATTCATATCGTTGTCGGCATACCTGGGATTTTCTGCTCAATTGGCATTGCTATTTCAGATTCGGTTTCAACGTATGCTATTTCCAGGTCTGCGAGTGCTGAGTCAACCTCTGCTGGTGTCATGTATGCTGAAATCAAGTCCATTATGAACTCGTCTTTCGCATCAGGTGCCAACAATTCGATTCGTTCACGATAGTTCTCCATGTCGAGTCCGATACCAGGATCATCGACGGGCTCCGCCTCGGCCGGCGGCGCGGACTCCCTGCGTTTGGAGATTGCTTTTTTCATTTTGTCCGATGTTTTTGCCATTTTTTTTATCCTCCGTTAAATATTATACTACACAATCATGCACTTATGTCAAGGATACCATAGACTTAATCTTATCTGTGACGCCTGGCGACAATCCCTGTGATTCCATTGTGGGTGCCAATGCATTAATTTCTTGTCCTGTAACGGGAGTGGTTGCCGGCATTGACGGCATTGCTGGCATTTCCGGAGTTGACGGCATTGCTGGCATTTCCGGAGTTGACGGCATTGCTGTTTTTTTAACTATTTCTTCATCTGAAACTATTACATCCTCTGGATCGAGTTCATTCAATATGGCTATCTCGCGAGCAAGTTTGTCGTATTTTAGCCTAGAGCCAATTGGTTCGACTTCTGCCCCGATTTTAAGTAGCTCATAAATATCTTCAAGTTTTTTCTCCTTGTGTCCGAACGTAGAGGACACATGGATTTCAAAGTCGCCTTCATAAACAATTTTCTTGGGGTTTATTTTTTTCCATGCCTTGACTTGTTTTGAATCAAATATCTCAGCCAGAACGTCTTCGCCTGTAAATTCATGATCCAGGATATACATATCGCGCGCCATACGCGGCATTTCTGTCAACGCAGCAATCTGAGCCGGTAGCTTGAGTCTGCTTTGAGCCCTGCTCCCAAGATACATGGTCTCGGTCGCTGTCTTTCTAATACGGCCTTCCTGCCCCATAAAAGTATCATGGGTTCCGGCAATCTGTTTCATTTGATCCTGTTTTTCTTTTATCATCGTATCTGAAGCAAATAACATGTTGTAGTCTTGCTGCAATGGCGTTACAACAGGGCTTGGTACGTTCTTCTCGATCACGGCACCGGGCCCCCAAAAGAGCCTATTTTTCTCGAGCCCTGGTTTGAAAACTTCGTAAACCGGATATTGCATAAACTGCATGGCGTCGCCGCGTGCATTCTCCAAATCGTTTATAGACAACTGCCCACTTTTTATTGTTTCCGTCGTGCTCATGCCATAAAGTTCACCTTGCATATGAATCTGTTTGAAGATATAAAACGGCTTGAGTCCGTAATAAAATTCGGCTCCTGGTGGGCGAACCATATATGGGGTTTCCTCAAAACGCAGTAATGTTTTGCGGTCAGCAAGCACAGCGATGGCATCAAACATCTCGCCAGTTTTGAAATCTTTCCACTTGACATGAAATTCAAGCGTTTCGTGAAAATCATCCATCTTATCGTTTTGGTCAGCGGAACCTGCATATCCAAGTACCCGGAGCCTGTCCATCGACGTAGGTTCATAGCCCGAGGTTTCTTTATTCAGTTCCCCTACATTTTTATAAAGCTCCATCTTCTCCATGCGTTCTAACTCGTATCGGTGTTCAAGGCTCCTGTGAATCTGGAAAAGCATATCTTTCGGATCACAGTAGCGAGGGTCACCATAGTAATCAAAAATATCCAGCGCCATAGGCATCGGCCCCTCGTAATTTGGAGAATACTCGTAGAGAAGTTTTTGAATACCGGCTCCGTACATGGCCGCGCTCTTGAGCGTGTAATACATAGTAAGAAAATAAACTGTTTGATTAACACGTTTTTGCAACAAGAGTTCTGTAATCCGTCCAGATTTTACCATCTTATCGCCATTCGGAAGTGACTTGAATAGCGGAGGCGTATCGAAGAATGCGCCAACCCACTCCGGAAGCATGGATTCAATTATTCTATATACCTCTGCGAGGAAATATTTTGACTGCCATTTTTGTTTATCCTGGTAATAGCCACTGATTGCTCGATACAAAAGATATTCTTCTGTCCATTTTGTTTTATACGATTGTCTCCAGTCTCTGGAATATTCGTAAAGTGAAATAAGTTGAGATACAATGCCTTTTAGCTCTTCTTCGTCGTAATACTCTAGAAAATCTATTTTTGACCGATGAACTGGTTTTAGCCAAGATTTGCGGCTCTTTATGCGTTTTTCAACCTGCCTCCTGCCAGCCATTCATTCTCCATTCATTTCAGAATTGGTGCATTCCACCTGTCAAAACGCCTCTCTCTAAATACGAATCATATCCAAATTCATTATTATTGTCAACAGATTCATTATCTACGCTTACAACTGTATTTGGCATGGTTTTTAAAAACATGTGAATGTTTCTGGCCGGGTCTTCGTTCTTTTTCAAAATTCTTTCCCGGGCATCCTCTTCCGCCTCGATGTTGCTCCACGGTTTCCACATGAGGGATGATACTGACGATATTGTTTTTCTGCATGACTCAAAAATAAACAGCTTATTTGATGCGAAATAATCATTTGTTCTATCAATCCCTGAGAACATGTCTCGAAATTGATATGATGAAATTGTAGGTATTCCGATCTTTGCGAGCTCAACGGTGGAGTTTGTTCCGAACTTTACCGTATCTTTCTGTTCGGGAGTATCAAGTATTGAAAACTTAATCGGTAGCCCTTTGGACTTGGCTACAATGTGCTCGCCGATTGATCTTATGTGGCCATTGACGATAAGTTCATCGGTGACATAAACGCATGGCACAGGGTGTTTTTTGAACATAAACCAGTTACACACAACTGGCTTTGCCTGGTGAAAGTCAATAACTCTTGCATGTTCGTATCCCTCGTAATACCTGGTATCAAAGTCCTGGATGATATGTGTTTCTCTACTGAATGGTTGATGAACCAATCCCTGAAGAACGCTGAAGCGACCATGTATTTTTGAGTCTTCCTGTGATGTGCCGCCGTAACTGTTCCAAAACATTGTCTTTGCGCCATCGGTGAGATAAATGTTATCATCCATGTCAGCGGTGAACCACACGATTTCCGGGTTCCCCGACTCGTTCTTGTAAATTACGTGATAGACCCAAGGGTGCCTTATTTTTTCTGGAGTCATTGCGCACCAGATATAGCCCTCTAATCTATTTACTCGACTCTGGGCCTCAACAAAATGACTGTATGGCGGTTGTTCGTCAAGCGCAACATAGTTCAGGGCTTCACTTCCCCATGTGTCTACGCTGCTGTTATAAGATTTTAATCCCAACCAACTCCCATTTTTGAAAAATATCATGTTCAATCGTTTGTCAGTATGATCTATTATTCCGTTAGGCAATAATGGTAAAAGTGTTTGTGTTACCATCGCCCACGCTTTCTCGTGCTTTATCGCCCCCAGCCATCCACGTGTAGGCGGCGACGGATATTCCATTTCCGGCGTAGTCCCGCTCGGGTCTTCTCCCAATATAAAACAAACTATCTTTTTCATGGATTCATATGTTTTCCCACTGCTATTTCCACCAAACATAAATGCTATGCGTTTCAAGGTGTTATTAAAATCAGATTGACCACCCGGCGCAGGCTCAAAAAACAATAACGGATTTTCTTTTTTGGCTCCATCTAATTTTTCTATCTTGGCAAAAAGAGTGTCCATCTCACTATCAGTCATGGTTTTTATTAAATCTGATAGTTCTTGCTCACTTAGATCAAGCATGTTAGCCGTTATGCTCATTTAGCCTCTTCATATTATTTATTTTTTGCCTTTTTGTTATTCCTGCAAGAAAATCAAGAGTCACTTTTTCTTGCATCTTTCTCTGCTCTGTATTGTTTATGTTAATGTTGAACCTGAATATCGGGTCACCTTCTGTCGGCCCTCTCTGATTCGATATCCCGTGCAGCACTTTTATCAAACTTGTCTTCTGTCCTATCGTTGCCTCTTTTATGCTTTCATCATTTATACTGTCCAATGCCTTGTGCAGTAGTTGATCCGTTTTGCTCTGTATCGAAAATTTCCGTATCATATACAACGCTGTCACTAACGGCTCAACCCTCGAAATAGCCCCCATGTATTTGAATAATTTTACGTTCATAGAATTGTAATGCGCACTCTTTTGACCACTGTTGTACAAATCTATAACAAGCTCTGCCGCTTCCATGTCTTCTTCTTCGGCTTCTCTCCCAAGTATCTTCTCTAAATCACTTTTACATATTTGTAGCTCTTGCATCTCTGTTTTATTAACTGCTTTTAACGAATCTATTATTTCCAGTTTTTCCTTTTTCATTTTTTTAGAATAACAAGCTTTTATCGTTTTGTAAATATTTCCCCTTTTTTTATTACGGAAATCCGAAAACTAGTTTTCCTTCTCACTGCCAAGATCATAGATATTGTATATACATAGGCCCCCCACCCCCCCCCATGTAGTGGATGGTTGATCGGCTTCAATCGATGGGGTGCCAAAAAGCTACAAGGTATCGACAACCAATTGACAAACATAGACAAAAACCATTAAATATCGGTATCGGTCGTTTATAGCAATTTAGTCCGAACCGCTCAACCCTGATAATGGTGACCAGTATAATCTGTTGAGTCCATCGGTATCAACGTCGGTAACTGACCACGACAATTATACAGCTACATAGAAGCAGTATTGTAGTTTAGTTATTTAA
>Ga0307928_10002239_pt1 | contig 14873 bp, 10 predicted proteins | sample AceLakmetagen232_FD_201815 | JGI IMG/M metagenome (GOLD analysis project Ga0307928, IMG submission 201815) | Saline water microbial communities from Ace Lake, Antarctica - #232 | ecosystem: Environmental > Aquatic > Non-marine Saline and Alkaline > Saline | place: Antarctica: Ace Lake... | reverse complement strand
GCCTCTCTCAGAGATCCAGGGTCCGAACTGACGCGGCTTGAACAACGGGTCGATCTCGCACCCGGACTTCACGGCCGCCTCCGCCTGATCGAACAGGGGAGTCAGCTCATCGCAGGCATAGGACGCAGGCGACTTGGCGAACTTGCCTGTTGTGTCGTCGCAGGAGATCGCGCTCAACATGTGGCCACACCTGTTGACCCATATCGACACCACCTCCGGCTCCCGGTGCTGGTCGCCCAGACCGTCGCTGCTCTTCGGATCGTTCTTGGCCCAGTCGACCCAGGGCTGCTCGACCCCGTTCACAATCGCGGGGAGCACCCGCACAACCATGGGACCCTCGCGCCTAGCCTTGTAGATAGGCATGCTGCCAGTGATCTGGTTGATCGCCTGGGAACCCCGCGTATTCAGTTGCTCTTGATGCATCTCGTTTTTCTCCTTCAGGCTACACTTCTGTTCAGTTGGCTCGCACGGTCATCCGACGCGGGCATCCAGATCAGCAGATTTCCGTCGGCGTCATACTTTGGCTTCGCCTCCTTGTACCAGCGATCTCCCATTAGCGCGGACTCCACTTTGATCTTCAGCCTTGGCAGAACCTTCTCCATCGAGCCGATCATCACCCGCTCCACCTCCAGGACGAACCGGGTTCTTTCTTCGAGGGCCATTCTCGCCGCGATCTCCTGCAAGATCTCGTCATGGATGAAATTCACCATGCGCCAGCCTCTCAGATAACCCTCCCACAGCGCGAGCTTCGCGCCGTCGGCCGCAGGTCCCTGGAACTCCAGATTGGCTGCCGAGCAGTATGTGCAGTTGCGCTTCACGCGACCTGTCAGTGTCCGCACCATGTAGACGGTTAGATTCGACGTCGCCTTTCTCGCTCGCTTCTCGCTCCAGCCCTGGCTCTCCAGGAAGTCCTTCAGATCCCATGTGGTTCTCACTCCGGGGGCCTCCATGCCCTGGCTTCTTAGATACATCTTGATGTTGTGCCGCGTCCAGTAGTCGTCCTCGTCATGTTTGAAATGCTCGCGCATAACAGGGAACGTCTCCAGCCACAGCTCGATTAGATCCTTGGCCTCGTCGAGGCTTAGCTGTATTCCATACCCCTGGGCAAACGCGACGAACGTCGCCGCTCCCAGCCCCCCCGGTATTCCAAAGTTGGCGGCCTTCGCGCAGTCGCGGAGCCACGAGGTCACTGGGTGGTCCTTGTCGTCGGGATCGAACTCCAGCCCCCTGTGCCTTCCCAGAATGCATCCAAACCACAGATGGACGTCAACGTCGTCGTTGATGAGATCGCCCATTATGGACTTGTTGAACCTGTCGTAGCAAGACTGAGCCAAAGCGCACAGCTCCAGCTGGCTGTAGTCACTCGCCAGGAACAGGTGGCCGTCCGCAGGTATCCACATGCCGCGTATGCCGCCCTTTCTCGGGTACTGCTGCAGAGGTGGGTGTGCGGCCGACGTCCTTCCGGTCTTGACCATGGGACGGAACACGGCATGCACCCTGCCGTCCGCTCCCTCCATATTTGGAGGGAGGTACGCCGATCTCATCTTCTGAGCATGGTTGAACTTCCTCTGGCTCTCCAGCCAGATGGGGGTTGGGATCTCGTTGACGATGAGCTGCAGGTCCAGGTCCTTCTTCTCCGCGGCGATGTCCTTTGTCTTCTTGGACTTCTTCAGCTTGACCCCGTACTGCGTCTCTATGGCATGCAGCAGCTCTTGCTTGCGCTTGTTGATGCCGGGCACCTTCACCGCCTCCAGCTCCGGCATGGAGGGAGCAATCCCGAAGAGCTTGAGCACGTTGCGCTGGGAGATCATCTCCTCCAGCATCTTGTCGTCCATCGCGGCTCTGTATGTCTCGTCCGGGCGTATGCCCAGGTCGGAGATGGAACTCAGCGCGAAATAGCCCTTGACGTTCATCTCCTCGGTGGCCAGGGACTCCTGCATCTCCAGCCACCCCAGCATCGTGGCGATCGCGTCCTGGGCCGCGTAGTTCACCTGCCTGTTGTTCAGAGTGATGCCCGGGGCGAAGCTGAGTGTGACCGCTGCGTCCTTGTCGAGCTTCACTCCCAGGAAGGCCCAGGAGAACACGTTCAGGTTGAACCTGCCGACGTATGTCCCATTCGCCAGCTGAGTCAGCGTGCCCCGCATCTCCAGGTCGACGAACCTGCCGTCGTTGAAGATCTTCCACAGAGGATCCCCCGGCCAGCCCAGCGCCTTGGCGTCGAAGGGTCCGTTGAAGAAAACCCACTGCGTCGTCGGGTTGCACCTGTCCAGCTCCTCGAGCATGCACTGGAAGTGGCAGGGCTTGACGAACAGCACCTGGTCGGAGTCCGTCGCGGCCACCTGTAGCAAAGCCGGCACCAGGGGAGCGCCCTCCACGATAGGCAGGGTCTCCGTGTCCAGCGCGACCGCCCGGGCGTTGTGGTACGGCAGGTCCATGCCGGGGATCCACTCGTTCACGACGAAGCGTTTGTCCCCGAACATGACCTCCATGTTGTCTTCGGGAAGGATGTTGTACGATGTGTCCGATCTCGCCGGCTCCACAGCCACTGCGGTTGTCATTCGATCTCCTCCAGCTCTGCGAACCCGGTGGATATGAGCTCCAGCTCGGCCTCTGTGTTGTCATCCTCCTTGGACGCCCGCCCCCTGGGGCTGGGCTTCAGAGTTGCTGCGGCCGCGCCTATGATCTCACGCAGCTCGTGCACGGTCCTCTCGTCCGGGTCCTTTCCATCGTACATGTACACAGGCACGACTCCTCTGGGGAAGATCCCCTCCGCGTCCAGTTCCAGAGCCAGCTTGTACGCCTCGTCGTTCACGTCCGGATCCAGCATCACGATGCATCCCCCGTTGCGGCCGTAGACCGCCCTGAGCTGCATGCGCTGCATCGGGGACAGCGAGTGCCCGAAAGGGGAGACGGCGATGTCCCCGACCCGCCACACATCCGGAACGCCCTCTGTGATCACCACGATGTTGTGGAGCAGCGCCTTGTCCAGGCCGTACAGAAAGTTGGACTTGGACATGTTGGGTGATGTCAGGTACTTGGGCGTCTTCTTGGGACAGTCTTTCCCGACATATCGAGCCTGCCAGCCCACAAGTTCCCTGCCTTGTATGGCTGGGATGATGAGCCTGTGGTCGTAGAACTCGCGATCCTGCTGCCCCTCGGGGTGGCTCAGATTCTTGAAGGACGCTCCTGGTGGAGAGTACCCCACCCCGTGTATGTTCTGAAGCTGGTACGGATCATACCTCCTGTCGTCGAGCACCCAGTCTCTCACAGGCTGAGGCGTGTACTCCGAGAAAAGCGGGTAGGTCGGGCTGGGCAGCGTATCGCTGACCCCGACGCAGATCCCGTACTTCATGCTCGTCTTGACCATCTTGCCCGCTTCAGACAAGTCGAGAAGCGGCAGCTTGTGAAGCCGCAGCCCCTTGAGCCATTTCTGGAACGAGTCGCTATTGCGGTGGCAGTTGCGCCTGTGGCACACGCACAGACGGTCGCTGAACTTCAGCGGAGTCTTGTACTGCGAGCTCAACACCCTGGCTCCAGCCAGATGGCAGAAGAACAGATGTCCCTCCCTGTCGCCACAGCCGGGGCAGTTCATCCGATAGCACTCTCCCCAGCGCGACACCATCGCGTAGAGGCAGCCCTTCCGGCTGTAGCCCATGGCCTTCGACGGAAGGTAGATCTCCGCAGGGGCTCCCTCCGATACGATCTGTGTGCTAGGGTCGATGCTATGCAGCAACTCGAACAGCGGGGTATTTAGTGGCATTCAAGCGCCTCCTCTCATAGGGATATTGGCGAATCATCGTCCACAGGTATTTCCGTGTCGGGGGACTGCTCGTCGTTTGGCGAGCTTGGCAGATACATCTGATGCCCGCCGTCGACTCTGACGCACACCCGGTTGCCTCCGGTCTGATTGCGGTCCAGGGCCAGCTTCAACGTCACATGTTGATCATCCGTCTTAGTTGTAGTCACCACAGTCGCGTCCGTGTAGGACGGCAGCGATTTGTTGTTAGCAGCGTCCTGAGCTGTCAGATTGTCGATGTTGAACGCCTGCCCTGCCAATGCGTCACGCATTTGCTGGAACACAATTACACGCGTGTCATACAACGCAGCCAGGCCCTTGAGCTTGTGAAAGTGCTGCCCCTCCAAGCTGCGTAGCAGAGTGCTATCGCTTTGAATCCTGGACCCCATATCCGTCTTGCAGCAGTCCCACAGCTTCTGCCACCAGTCTATTATGATCAGCCCCGGCGGGGGCAAACCCTTGCGGACATACTGCGTCTCCACCAGGCCCTGCAAACTGTTCACCCCCTGCGCCATCACTCCGGGAGTGTAGAGCTCCGTGGCTCCGTAGATCTTAAAGTGGGCATCCCACGCGGGCTTGGCTTCGCGCACTCTGGTCTGCACCGCAGCAGGGCACTCCAAAAGGCTGCTCACCTGCTTGAACTCGTCTATGTGGTCACCTGACATCAGGCAGAACACACGGCAGGACAGATCCCCACGCACAGTCTGCTCGAAGTTCAGGTACAGCACGGAGATGCCGGACTCGACGCAGGCTGCGGATGTCTGAAGCGACAGCAGCGTCTTACCGGCTTTGGTTGGCATGACAAACAGCGTAAGCGTGCCCGTGGGAGGCAGGCCGTGAAATAGAACTGTCAGCGGGTGCACCGGTATGGGAACGCGAAGCATAGGCTGCAGCACATCGGCGCCGTCGTTCGCGAAGATGTCGGCGGGCTCTCCCGCAGAGACGACACCCACAGCACGGACACCCATGATCTGAGCCACCAGCCCAGACACGTCATCTGCCTCGACCAGCGGGAACTGCAGACAGATCCGCCGGATGGCATGATCCTTCAGCAGACCCATGCAGAGCTCCTCGTTCACGTCGGTGCGCGCGCGGGACGCCTGCAGCCACTCGGCGGCGTTGCCGGCATAGGTCGGCGACGACACCTGCATGTCGAACACGATCCGGCTGTGGTAGTCGTTCAGATCGGCGGGAATGTCATGCTCGACGCATCTCAGGATGGATGCCCACAACGCTCGGTCAAAGGGGGTGGCCGATGGAAGCTCCGGGTAGAGGGTTTGGAGATCCTTGACCCTTACGGGCCACATCGAGGCGGTGAACAGGGAGCATAGCGGGACGTAGCCAGAATCCATAGCGAAGCCTCCGTTGTCGGATCCAGAACCTGCCGTATGAAGGGCAGTCCCAGCAGCTCGCAAACCATGCGGGTACCATGGTTGACAAGCCATTGATCGGCGCTGGACGATTGTCCTCGGCGCAACAGGTGATCGTACACCAGCACCGCCCTCGCGTCAAGTCGGCGCGGTGTGCCAGGGCTCGATATTTCGATTTGATAGTCGCTGATCGTCCGCTCGTCGAGCGTCTGAGCGAACACGGCGAGAGCTTGCTTGTCAAACAGCCGGTTGGGCTGCACAAGCACCGCCTCCCTAGCCTGGGAATAGTTCACGATCATCCAGTGGACATACCAGCCGACGCCGTGCATGCCGTGAGGCACATCGCCATCACTGGCCATCCGCTTCAGCTTCTGAGCAGTCGCCGCTGAACAGCTCCACTGCCAGGCCGAGTACACCCGGAACAGCATGTGGGGGTCCGGAGGCGTGAGATTCTCGAGAGGTCTAAGTGACAAAGTGGACATCCCAGCCTTCCTCCTTGTAGGTCTCGACTCTCCGCATGGACCGCTCCTCCATGCCACTGAACCTGTCGACGGTGTCTATGATGGAGGCCGCGGCCTTCCCCTCGTGAACGCGCGACGCCCTGTAGCCTGTCTGCAGACAGAATATGGAGTTGACCGTGCCATCCGCCCGGACCACCCAGCGCAGATGCACGAAGTCCACGCTCTCCTTCCAGAGAGGAGTGGTTATGGCTCGCATCAGATCGCCCCTCTCGAACTCCCTGCGGGCGGCGTCCTTGTCGGTGCGGTACCGGGGCAGGCCCTTCCAGCCCGGGGGCAGCAGACCCATGTTCATCAGCTCCGCCTCCCTCTCGTCCGTGGGCATGCCGAACACGCACACGGCGTCCGGCGTCATCCTGTGCAGCCGCAGCACGTGCTCCGTGACCCGGCACACCATGAGGCACTGCTCGTCGCGGGGGATGCTGTTGGCCAGATGCGCCAGCAGCGCGTTTCGCTTGCTGTTTCTCCAGATCCCCAGCATCTCCCGGAGTCGGGGAGCCATCGGCTTCAGATCGCCGCGGCCCGCGGCCTCGTACATGAAGACATGCAGGGGCACGTTGGCCCCCGCGCTGACCGCGAAGCCATAGTCCAGATCGATGCGTGGAAGACCGCACAGGGCGATTGGAGCTAGATCGGCACCGTCGTGCCGTCCAAAAGGAGTGGCCGACATGCCGTAGACGCGCACCGCGCAGAACCGGTGCAGATGATCGAAGGCGGCGCTGGACCCGGAACCATGCACCTCGTCTATGATCAGCACGTCGAGCTCCGACGGGTCCAGCCGGTGCAGGCTCTTGTCAAGCGTCACATATGTGTCGGCGTCGAACTTGGGCAGAGCCGCCGCCAGGATGCACACGGTGTGGTTGGGGCACTTGTCCCTCAGCCGGGCCGCTATGCTGTCGCGGCCCTGGCCCGTGAACGTGACCACGCCTATGCGCAGCGTCGGGTTGATGCGGCGGTACATCGCAATCGTCTCGGTCTTGCCCAGCCCGCCGGAGGCCTTGATCAGAGCGCATCTGCCTCCGCACATCAGCTGCAGGATCTCCATCTGCCCCGGACGGGGGTCCGCGTCGAGCAGGCTCCAGTCGGGCTCGGGGCATGGTGTGCGGTAGTCGAGCAGCGACTGCGAGTGGCCCTGCGCCTGGAGAATGCCCCTGACATAGTCGGTCATCGCGGGCATGATCACGCCGGAGCCGTTGCTGAAGTGCCACAGCTTGGTCTTCGTCTTCATCCTCACTTTGGTTGTCTTCAGCTCCCCGCTCCTGGTGAGGATGGGCTCGTCCACCTCCTCCATGCGCTCCAGGGTGAGCTGAGTCTCGATGGACGGGGGCCATGGAGACAGGACCGCGCCGGAGTCGTTGACCACTATGTCCACGTGCATACGAGATCTCCTGGTGGAAAAGGGCCGCCCCCGAAAGGACGGCCCATCTTGTTGATGCTAGTTGAGCTCTAGATTTCAAGTCGCTCCTGGGCACCGACCAGCGCAACTGTGGCTTCGCTGACCCTGATGGTTTGTTCCGAGATCTTACCACCGATCTCAGTCCTTAACTCCACTTTCTGTGCAGGCTCATCCCCTTTTGGGTTTTCGAGCTGGAGCACGGGCCCACACGCCTTGATCAGATTCACAGTCTGACGCTCCAACTCAGTGATAGCGCTCTCTAGATCGTCCAGCTCTGTCCACACCTCGCCAATTCTCTCCACGTGTGCTTCTTTTGGGTTTTCATTTGCCATCGTCAGTCTCCTTGGTTTCCTAGAACGCTATGATGTTGTCGCCGCGGGCGCGCCGGTCATGGGTCGGTAGCACGATCATCGACTTCATTCTCGCGGCATGCCCGATGAGCATGTCGCACACGCCTGAGGTCAGATCCCCCAGGGGACCCGTGATGTCGTCCAGAATCAGGAACGGCACCTTGGAGAACTTCAGATCCTGCGACAGGCGCAGCACCAGGGCGGCCAGGGTCACCTCTCCGCCAGACAGCTCCGCCACGGGGCACAGGTTGCCGTTCCCTCGCTCCAGGCTGAGACCATCGTCCGCGGAGTATCTCAGCTTGCCTGCGACGCCCGCTGCCTGCATCAGCTCGGAAGCATATCCCATCACGCCGGCAAGACGGGCCTCGCACAGCCTCTTCTCCACAGAGTGCGGCCCAGAGGGCTGCAGGAACTCGAGAGCTGTTATCAGCGTGGTGGCCTGCTTGCCAAGTTCAGCCGCACGGACTCTGTTCGATTCCTTCTGACTACGTATCTGATCAGCTGACTTGCGCAGCTCCTCACGGCCGCGGATGTCGGCCGCAAGCAGGTTGGCCCGCGAGTCCAGCTTCTGGCAGTAGACGAGAAACTGCGTCGCGTTCTTCTTGTTCTCGGACGTGGTGGTGGTCATCGTCCTGCACTGCTTCAAGTGGTCCAGTGCCTGCAATAGCTCACCAGGATTCCCCGCTCCGTTGGACTCCAGACACGACGCGTCGTAATAAGCCTCGAGCAGATAGGAGAATCTCTTCAAGTCTTCGATCTTTACCTCATCGTGCAGGCACATGTCCACACGTCTCTTCAGGAACATGTACCCGGAAGCCTCGCCGAGCACAGCTCGAGCATCGCCCCGATCCGCCCAGGCGCCGAGGTGCTCCAGCATTTGGTCGATCCTGGCTGCGACGTCCGTGTCCAGCTGGCATCCAAGTACTTGCTGAGATGTGACCTTGCCTTCCCGGCTGGCCTCGATGTCCGCTTTTACCTTGGCCAGGTCCGCCCGCATCCCACCCAACTCGTTGTCAATGTTCTCCATCCCCTCGGGAACTGACTGCACGGACGCTCCCAGACACTGGTCCGATTCGGACTTCTTCCGGATGGCCACCGCGTTCACGTCCTTGGCGAAGGCCGTCAAGGCCGCGCTTCCGATCGCGCCCCGCACAGCGCTCAGCACCGAGCCTGCGGTGAGCACCGACGCCGGCAGAGTCAGCCCGCTGACGTAGCAGCGGTCCACCAGCTGCGAGGACGGCACACCCAGGAACGTGGCCACAGCCGCAGTCACATCCGAGGACGACGTGAGATCCGGACGCTCCATGACCGACACGGTCGACCCGGTGCGGTAGATGGTGAGTGACTCGTCTCCCCTCTCCATCCCGACGGACAGCCGCATCTTCTTTCCGAGCGACGCGAGCTTGCGCTTCCCCGGCACCTTGCCGGCTAGAAGCAAAAACAGAACGTCGCGCAGCACCATGCTTTTCCCGGATCCAACCGGGCCATGAACCACATTCAGCCCGGACGTGAATCCGAACTCCCTCTTGGGCATGTGGTCAAGCCCCTCGACAGACATGCATGTGAGCATCTAAGCGTTCTCCTTCTTTTTATCGATGTCCAGCAATGGATCCGCGGAGCGAGTCTCGAAAGCCTCGCCCAGAGCCACCGAGAACGGCACGCTGCCGTAGATCTTGAGCGCCTCGTTCACGAGAGTCTGCTCTATGGACATGTCCAGCCCCCCGCCGACCTGCGCGGCGTCTGGGGGTTTTGCCGCCATCGGGCTGGTGATCAGGGTGTTCGCGCAGCCCTCCTTGAGGACGCAGGCGGTCCAGAGTGGCGACCCCGGAGCCAGACGCGGGCAGTCATACCCGGCGTAGTCGCCGCCGACCATCTGCAGCTTGAGCAGATCATATCCACGGAGAGGCGTGCTCGACAGGCAGCGCAAGCCAGAGTTGGTCATCAGAGCTGGAACTATGCCCAGAAGCTCGTTCAACCGGTTCATCGTCTCCTTGGGGGGATCAGCCACGCCGCGAACGCTCGAGAAGAACGGAAGCTCGAGCCAGTCCGTGTCCATCTCCGGATCGGGGTTCGGCCCTGGGCCCGCGTTGTAGATTCTGTAGTCGAGCACACAGACATCAGCAGCCTTGAGCGACTGCCTGAGCCGTTGCAGATAGTCGAAGTGTCCTTTTAGCGCGGATTCGTCGATGACGCTGCTCCGAAACGGACGCGCCAGCAGCACTGCCAGCTTGTCGAGCTTGCTTAGCTCCCCCGCCTTGCTCAAATGCTCCAACTGCTCGTCCACAAGGGTCTCAGTGTCCGCTGTGAGCGGAAACGAGGGGCCGTTCAGCATCAGAATGTTCATTGGGATTGGATTCCTTTCTATTTCATAGGATTGGGTGATCGTCGTCGACGTCCGGCACGAAAGGCGCCGGACGCGCACCTCGATTTTGCTTGTTCGCGTCATTCGACGCTGGAGACTCGCCCCCGGAGGCGTCCCCAGTTTCCGGGTCCAGCCGTCCCAGTCTCAAACCGGACCACTGACACATGGAGGCGCATATGCGCCGCGCGCTCGCACGTATCTCCATTTGCAGTCTACCCATGATTGTCTAGCGATGCATGTCCGCGTCCCCCTGTGTAAAAGATTGCAATCACACCTGCAAGCGTATAGTAGCTTCATGCAGGCCCGTCTAAAAGCAAGGAGATGGGAGGCCTACAATATGTAGACCTCCCGAATCAATGGATTATGCCTGAAACAACGATGAAATTAGGGCTCGGGTCCGAGCCTAGCTATGAAATGCTGGCCTCCAGGTTCGAATCACTGCTCGGAAACACGGTGGACCTGTTCAAGAGCGGATTCACCAGCCTGGAGCACCTCGCCTTCATGCTGAAGCTCGAGGGAAAGCCCCTCAGCATGAAGGACCATTACATGTTCAACGACATGTTCGCCGCCCTTCCCGCCAAGCGCACCATGTACAAGGCCGCCAGGCAGACAGCCAAGACCACGACGGGCGTCGCGGCCAATGGTCTCGAGCGAATCGTGAGGCCGAACACCAAAGCTCTGATCGTGACCCCCTTCTTTCGTCAGGTCCACCGCATATCCACCGAAGTGGCCGCCCCGATGTTCGGGGATGGCATGTTCCGTGACGAGATTAGCGACATGAGCACGCAGCAGGTGCTCAAGCGCAAGTACGCCAACGGGTCCATGGACCACTACGGCTACGCGTTCCAGTCGGTGAGCGGTCTGCGTGGCCTTAGCGGCATCGACCGGATCTGGATCGACGAAATCCAGGATATGAAGTCCGCTTTCATTCCAATCATCGAGCAGACGTCCGCGGCGAGGCCCTACACGGCCTGGAAGCTCTACTCCGGCACCCCCCTGTCGATGGGCAACCCTCTGCAGGTGCTATGGGAGGAGTCCTCGCAGGCTGTGGAGACGATCAAGTGCGAGCACTGCGGCCGGCGCAACTACGCCTGCGTCGAAGAGCACCTGCTCGAGATGGTGGGCGAGAAAACCTGCGTCTGCTACCATTGTAAACGGCCCCTGGATGTGATGAAAAAAGTGTTCGTGCCCCGCTATCCGGACCGCGAGGACGCTTTCCCGGGCAGGCATGTCTCCCAGGTGCTCCACCCGCGCCATGCCCTGATTCCGTCGCAGTGGCGCGAGCTTCGGCGCAATCAGGAGACATACACCACCGCTCAGTTCTACAACGAGGTGCTTGGCGAGAGCTACGACAGCGCAGACCGCATGATCGACCACCAGGCCCTGATGGACGCGTGCACTCTCGGCCCCAACACCCTGGACGAGGCCTTGAAGCAGCGCGACAGCCTGGAGCTGGCCGGAATGGGGGTCGACTGGACTGGCGGCGGAGATGGCGAGAGCTTCACCAAGGTCTTGTTCGGCGGCCTCAAGCGGGGGTCGAGCACGCTTAGAATCCTCTACATGCTGGCTCTGCCCAAGTCCATGCCCATCCAGGCCCAGGTGCCTGAGATCCTCCGCCTGGTCGAGCGGTTCCGCCCCTCCATCTTCGCTCATGACTACAGCGGGCACGGGTGGCTGTTCGAATCTCTCGGACTGTCCCTGAATCTGGACCGGGAACTCATCTGGCCATTCGAGTACGGGTCCAGCCCCAACCGCGAGGTGGTGTACGCCAACGAGGCCAAGACCGGTCTGCGCCGAAGCCTGCACCTGGACCACACACGCTCGCTCTTCGCTCTCTTCTCCATGATCAAGGCGGGGCGCGTGAAGTTCCCGGACTGGATGTCGCAGTGCAACAAGGACAACAACACGCGCCCCGTGGACGACTTCATGCACATGTTCGCGGAGACCAGGCCAGGTCTGCGCACCGGGGAGTACCTCTACGTCAAGCGCGACAGCGGCCACTCCGACGACTTCTGCCACGCCGCCAACTTCCTGGCGACCGCTTGCTGGTACTCCCAGGGATCCTATCCGTCGCTGCCGGCCGCTACCAACGGAGGAGCACGTCTTCAGCCGACCCCCGAGGAAGTCGACGGCTTGGAGGGCGAGTGGGCGAACAAACCCCGGAGCGAGGGACCTTATGTCGTGTAGACCGCCCGCGCACGCACGGCGTCTCCGGCTGTAGATTGACGCAGGTCGCGCTATATTAGATCAATGGACCCCCAGCTAAACGGAGACATGGCATGCAATCGCAGACTCAGAGGATGGTGGACTTCTACCACGACGCCGACGGCGAGATCTTCACTCGGATCCAGGCGAGGCTGCAGGCGCGCGGCAAGGAGCTGCCGCCGTACATCGTCGGGCATCGGGCCATGTCCGAGAAGGAGCACTCGGGACTCGCTTCGAGCGAGTTCGCGGATCCGGGGCAAAAGCTCTTTCCCATCAACTCCAAGGCCGAGACATGGAAGAGCATAGCCTACTACAACGTGCTCAAGAGCGCCTCACTGACTCCGGCGTCCGCAGCCGACCGCGAGGAAATCCGCACAATGCTCGCCAAGGCGGCGTCTCTATGGGGGCTCGACGACGACCAGGTCGCGGAGCTGGCCCACGACGTCACTCTGACCGTTCCGAAGAAAGCCGAGAGTCCCGTAGAGGCGGTCGAGCCCTTCCTCAAGGCCGCCATGGACATGGACGAGCCCGCCCGACGCGAAAGCGCGGGCCGGATCCTCAAGGCCGCCGAGGCCGAGGAGCTGGACCCGGATCAGATGCGCCGGATGCTCGCGCACGCCGGAGAGGCCACGTGCACGGCGGGCGAGGCCGCGGACTTCCTGTCGAGGCTGGTGCCGAGAATTCCGATGAGGTCCGGCCACTACAAGCCGCTGTCCGCGCTTCGCGACCATCTGCGGCATACAGCTTCGGGCGAGATACTCGAGCCCGGAGACGTCACCGAGATGGTGGGGATCGTCGAGGCCGTCGACAAGCAGTACCATCTTCGGGCGGCAGCGTCCGAGAGTCTGCGCACATTCACCCTGGCCGACGCCGCCGAAGTGGTGCGGGACGACCGGGACGCGGTGACGCTTCCAGGCGGGATCATGGCTCTCAAGTCGGCCATGTCCGAGAACTCGGAGGCGATTGGCAACCACCTGTCGAACATCCACGGAATCGAGACGGACAACCCCGACGAGGTGCTGGCCGCTCTGAACGGCATGTCCCCCGTGGACATCGTGCCACTGCGTCCTCTCATCGGAGCGTAGACCATGAGCAGGCTCCTGGAGCAGATGCAAGGGCTCTTCCCCTACGACAAAATCAACAAGGACGTGTTCGGCGGAGCGATCACGCCGGAGGCCATCGGCGTTCTGAAAAGCATCATCTCGTCCCTCAGCTCCAACGTGAGGGAGGGCAATGCCGGCAGCGGCACGCCCGTGTCGGCGCGTGTCGGCCGGTTCGCCGGGGATTGGAACAGGAACAACGACGCTCTGGTGGCGAAGAGTCTGACGGCGGCCTCGCGAAAAAGTTGGTTCGACCAGCGCGACGCCCTGCAGCGGGCCATGCACCCGCAGTGGCATCCGGACAAGATCGAGGGCATGATCGATCAAACGAACCCGCACTACGAGCGTTTCATAGCCAACATGCTGATGTACGACAACACGAAGGCTCTGAAATCGGCCACGAGCTGGCTGTCGCGCAAGGGACTTGGACGAAGCGAGCCGGACAGCCGCGAGAACCAGGCATACTCCGCGGTGGCCAACGAGCTCTACAACATGTCCTCCGATCTGGGACCCCATTCGCAGTGGCAGAGCCTTGGAGGACCCGATAAAAGCATGCAGGCCATGCTTCAGCTGGTCGACAGCGGCGTGCTGCACAAGCTCTCGACCCAGTCTGGCATGTTCGATCGAAAAGGCGGCATGACCGACATGGGGCGCGACGAGCTTCACCGGATGATGGGAAGCGCCGGCAGCGGCCTGCGCGCCCTGCAGTCGATGTCCGGCACGGACATGGACGCGATGAAGCTGATGCGAACGATGGCCGCCCCGGACAAGCTGGGCATCGACTTCTTCCACCAGCTTTCGGATCCGACGATGGCGGCGCGCCTGCATTCATACCACAGGATGTCCCAGCGCGCCGGGCTCAACCCCGACACCTCCATCAATCTGCTCATGCGCTCGCGCAAGTTCTTCGGAACTCGCGACATCCGCCCCGCTTTGAACTACAGCGAGCAAATGCTGGCCATGACTCACGGAGCCCATGCGTTCAACAGACCTGCGGCGGGCGACGACGCAAACCGTCAGAAGCTGATGGTCATGACCGTTGATCGAGCCAGACGCAGCCAGATGATGTGGATCGCCAGCGGAGGCGCGGCCACCTTGGCAAAGTCGATGGGGCGCGGCGCCGCCTGGAACTACGTGGACAACGCGTTGAAGCGGTCGCACAACTCCAGACAGCTCCTGTACATGATAAACACCCAACTTTCGCCCGAAGACAAAATCACGCGCAAGAACTTCCAGAACACGCTGGCCGACCCGGAGGCATACGAATACTTCGCCAGCGGCCGTCCGGTGAGTCTCTCCATTCAGCACACGGTGAGACCCTTCGCCAACTATCTGAAACGCAACAGTCCCTTTCTGGCCAGGCATGCCGACAGGATCATGAGAGAGCGAGGACAGGTCGACATGGCCACGGTGGCCAGCTGGATGAAGGACACGGGCGCCAGCTCCGCTCAGATAGGCGGCGTGATGCGGCATCTGCGTCAGATAGGGCCCCACATGGCCCGCAAGCTGAAGTTCCCCGGCGCCCTCGGCACCGACGACGTCCTGGGGTTCGTGTCCAACGCGTCCCACATCGGAGCGCGTCGGGAGTTCATCGACGCGGCCAGAGAGTCCGGCGAGCAAGCCAGCGACTGGGCGAGCACTCACGCCCGCAAGGGGCGGCAGGCCTTCAACGCGGCGATGCTGGCTAAAAAGTCTCCCCTGGCTTCGGCTGTGGAGGCTGTCGCCGGAAGCGACCGTCATCTGACCGTGGGCGCCGAAAACAGAATCCAGCCCACA
>Ga0307928_10002237_pt1 | contig 14873 bp, 13 predicted proteins | sample AceLakmetagen232_FD_201815 | JGI IMG/M metagenome (GOLD analysis project Ga0307928, IMG submission 201815) | Saline water microbial communities from Ace Lake, Antarctica - #232 | ecosystem: Environmental > Aquatic > Non-marine Saline and Alkaline > Saline | place: Antarctica: Ace Lake... | reverse complement strand
CCGTTGTTTTGGGTGATGAGGTTTTGATATATCTCTTTGGTTCTGGACTCGGCAACTAAAGTAAAATAGAAATTTATGCAGCCGGGGGTAGAAGAGATTTATGTAAGATCAGTGTAAGATCAGGGTCATGTAAGATCAGGGTCACACCCTAAATCCTAAGTTTGACGAATAAGAAGAAACTTGTTATAGTGGTCGTATGGTTAGACCCCTGAGAATTGAATATCCTAATGCCTGGTATCATGTGACCGGCCGAGGAGTGGCCCGATCTCCCATATTTAAAGATGATAAAGACAGGCTGCGCTTTCTCGAAGCATTGAGAGAGAGTGTGGAAGCTTTTAATGTGGAAGTGCATTGCTATGTTTTAATGAGCAATCACTTCCATTTTTTATTAAAGACGCCGGAAACGAATCTCAGCCGTTTCATGCAGCGGTTTAATACAGCGTACAGCACCTATTTTAATCTCCGGCATCATCGGGCCGGACATCTTTATCAGGGGCGTTTCAAAGGGCTCCTGGTGGAGGCGGATGAATATTTACAGGAGTTAAGCCGGTATATTCATCTTAATCCCGTCCGGATAAAGAGGTATAGCAAACTTCCACTCGAAGAAAGAAGCGAGATCCTCAGGGATTACCGTTGGAGTAGTTTACCCGGATATATCCGGCTTAAATCCCGGGATGAATTTATGAGTTATAGTATAGTGCTGGGATATAAGGGAGGAGACGCAAAGGAAGGAAGGCGGAGATATCGAGAGTACGTTTTACGGGGATTGAAGTATAAAATTGACAATCCGAAAGGAGACGCCAGGGCAAATGCGATCCTGGGGTCGGATAGTTTTATTGTCTGGGTGAAGGAGAATTTCCTCAGTGAGATTAGATTATCAAGCCGGGATTTTTCTAATTTAAAGACAATTAGAATGCCGATGCCGATCAAGGAGATAGCAGAGGCAGTAGCGGAAGAATATGGTGTAATGGTAAGTGAGATAACCAAAAAATATTCTAAGCATCGTGAAGCCCGGCTGATGTTGTTGGAGCTATGCTATCGGCTAAATCTAAGGAAGAGGAGCACAAGGGAGATGGGAACTGAGCTAGGTGGAATAAGTGGGGAACAGGTCATCCAGGCCCATAGGTTAATGCAGAAACGAATTAAAGAAGATAGGGTCCTGTGGAAAAGAGTTGAGGAAGTCACATCCCGGCTTCAAACTTAGGATTTAGGGTGTGACCCTGATCCTTCCTGGTCCTGGGAGTATCCCCGCCACCGGAAGAAGCTGACAATCCCGTATATTGGGCTGGGTTATTAAAGGACGGTGACCGGTCCCTCCGCCTCCAGGCGGCAAGTAAACTTTCTTCCATGGGCCCGCAAGCCAGGAGCGTGATCCCTCTATTATTGGAATGCGCGCGGAGTGAAGACCGAGAAGTCCGTTCGAGCGCCCTGAGGGTTTTGTTTTTTATCAATCCTGATATTCTGCCGGTGGGTCCTTTAATAAAGGCGCTTGAGGATAAAGACGCCAATGCGGCAGATAAGAGATCTGCTCTTCTGCGGTTGAGTAGAGCGGGGAGGAAGGCTAAAGATAGTCTTCCTGCAGTACTTCAAGCGTTGAAAGATAAGAGTGAAGGAGTAAGAGAGTATGCCGCTTATGCCTTGAGCCAGATAGATCCGGAATCGAATGAATATATCCCCATCCTGGTCGAGGCAATCAAAAATCCGGATAGTAGTATCTGGCACCTGGCTTTGGGCGCGTTGATTAAATTAGGCCCCCGAGTGCGGATAGCAGAAAGCGCGTTGATCGAAGCGTTTGATAACGATGATGAGAGGGTCTGGTCAGCCGCGCAGTCCATATTATTGGAAATAGGAGTTGTCCTGAAAAAAAGCCCGCCTGGTTTATTTAAAAAGTTGGGAGATAAAAATATCAAAGTGCGAAAACAGACGTGGTCTATTTTTCAAGATTTGGATCCGGAAATTTCAAAATCACATCTGCCCTTGCTTATTCAAGCGCTTAAAGACGAAAGTCCCTATATCCGTGCGACCGCGGCCAATATTCTTGCAAAGATCGGAGCTGAAGCTCACTCCGCCGTCCCAGCCTTAACAGTGGCCTTGAAGGACAATGATGAAAGAATGCGCCGTAGCGCAGCCTGGGCCTTAAAGAAGATCGGCCCTTGTCCCGAGACCAACGTAGAGGGCTTGATAGCGATACTGAGAAGTCAAGATAAATACCTGGCGCGACAGGTGAGAGATATATTGGCTGCAAATGGTATCAAAGCTGTGCCGGCTTTAACGACAGCCTTAAGGGATAATAATGAACAGGTGCAAAAGTTTGCCGCTGAAGCATTAGGCCGGATTGGTCCAGAGGCAAAGGCGGCGATACCGGAACTTACTGAAGCATGTGACGACCCCGATAAATCAGTCGTTTTGGCTGCCCGATACGCTCTGGTGATGGTAACGGAAGACTATAAGAAATATATCCCGTATTTTATTGCTGCTTTGCAAAGTACAGACGTAAAGCTGCGCCGAGAGGCGGCTCTGGATCTTGGTAAGATCGGCCCGGGGGCAGAATCTGCGGCGCCTGATCTTATCAAGGCCTTAAAAGACTCCGATTCGGAAGTCAGGAGTTACGCGGCCGGAGCACTGGGATTAATCCGGCTGGGGGATAGTGCCGTAATAAATGCCCTCCTGCAAGCGCTCAAGTCTGAGGATTCGAGTCTGCGTGATTCTGCCGCGTTATCTTTAGGAGAAATAGGCAAAAAACCAAAAGTTGTTGTTCCAGCCCTTATAGCAGCGCTTAACGATGACAATTTTCTTGTTCGTTATTACTCTGCAATGGCATTAGGGAAATACGGACCGGCTGCAAAAACCGCGCGTCTGGCTTTGAATGAAGCTCTAAAAGACAAAAAAGACTTGGTCAGTAATGCGGCCAAAGAAGCTTTAGAGAAAATAGGCAGATAGCAACTGGCAATCGTTTAATTTAGCTAAACCACTTTATTCTGACAAGGTGGGCATGATTCTACCTTCCGGCCTAATCCCTGTTCCCTATCCTTCTCTCAGTTGTACCCAAAGCCCCTCGATGAACTCCGGAGTCTCCACAGGGATGTAGGTGACAGAACGGTAGATCTTCTTTAGAAGACCGGACAGGATCTTGCCCGGGTCGACCTCGATAAAGGTGTCGTGATCATGGATTGGATGGAGTCGCTCCAGCGCACGGGGCCGTTGTTTTGGGTGATGAGGTTTTGATATATCTCTTTGGTTCTGGACTCGGCAACTAAAGTAAAATAGAAATTTATGCAGCCGGGGGTAGAAGAGATTTATAGATAGAAGACATAGTTGTTATCGGCCTGCCGGAAGGGGGGGAGTTCTTTGTCCTTGTCGGATAGGACGGGGTTCGTAATCGGCCATTTGATCCCGATCTCGGGGTCGTTCCAGATAAACCCTCGGTCCATCTCCGGGGCGTAATCGGCGGTGACCTTGTAGAAGAAATCAACCTCATCGCTGAGCACGCAGAAACCGTGGGCCATTCCCGGCGGGAGATAGAGCATCCGGCGGTTCTCCGCGTCGAGGACCTCGCCGATCCACTTCCCGTAAGTGGGTGATCCTCTCCGGATATCCACTCCCACGTCGAAGACCGCCCCTTTCAGGACCAGGATAAGTTTGCCCTGAGCGCGGGGATTCTTCTGGTAATGAAGGCCGCGGAGGACTCCCCGGACTGAGTGGGAGTAGTTATCCTGTACAAAAGGGAGGGTGATTCCGTGGGCTGAGAAGTCGGCCTCGCGAAAGGTCTCCATGAAGAACCCCCGGTTGTCATCGAATTTTTGATACTCAATGACCACCACTCCGGGGATCTCTTTTTCTTCAAATGTGAACGGCATCCGTTTTTTCCTGGTACGATAAATCTCTATTTGAAAATTTTTTTATATGTATTGTTTAAACCATATATTATAACGTTTATTTATCTAAATAAAATATAATATTTTTCGGAGAAAAATATTATGAAGATTAAAGAAAGAGGCGAATTCGGTTTAATTGAGGATCTCTCCCGTCTTATTCCGGAAGGAGAAGGGGTAATCAAGGGGATCGGAGATGACGCGGCCGTTCTCCCCGGCCGAAAGAAGGGCTGGTACCTTTTAATTGCAACCGATTCAATTGTCGAGAAGATCCACTTTCGACGGTCGGCGGGAGCCCGGCGGATCGGCCGGAAAGCGCTGGCCGTGAACCTCTCCGATATCGCGGCCATGGGGGGGCTCCCCCTCTGGGCGGTCGTTAATCTGGGACTTCCACCCGGCCTCTCGGTCCGTTACTGCCGGCAGCTCTATCGGGGGATGGGGGAACTGGCGGATGAGTTCGACCTCAGCATTGTGGGAGGGGATACCTTCCGGTCACCTTCCGAGATTATGATCTCGGTCACGGTGGTCGGCGAGGTGGAAAAAGAAAGATGTATCTTCCGTTCCGGGGCGAAGCCGGGCCAGGTCCTCTGTGTCACCGGCGAACTGGGGAGCGGCCGGGGCAAGCATCTGGATTTCATCCCCCGGATCCGGGAAGCCCGCTTCCTGGTGAAGTATCACTCTCCCTCCGCGATGATCGATCTCAGTGACGGTCTCTTCGCCGACCTGGACAAACTCTGCCGGGCCAGCGGAGTAGGGGCGGTGATCGGTGAATCAGCTCTCCCGCTGGGCGCCCCGGGCCGTAAGGGGCGGAGGAGCCTTAAAGAGGCGGGGCGGGGCGAGGAGTTCGAGCTTCTCTTCTCCCTCCCGGAGAAGGAACTTCGAGATTTAATTGATGGCATGCGTGAAGCCCTGGGGACCCGGGTTACACCGATCGGGAGAATTCTGGAAAATAAGGACAGATTTGAACTAGTAGATCCCGCCGGTCAAACCAATCCGATCCCGATCGCCGGTTACGATCACTTCAAACAGGAACTTTGTTGAATGTTCGAATTCAGAAGTCACAGTCCGGAAGAGACCGCGGAACTGGCCTCCCGACTCGCCGCGAACCTCCAGCCGGGGGATGTTCTGGCTCTCTACGGCGATCTAGGCTCGGGAAAGACATGCTTCGTCCAGGGATGCGCGCGCGGCTTGGGGGTGAAAGATCGGTATATCGTCTCTCCCTCTTTTGTTTTAGTGCGGGAATATCGTGGCCAGTTGCCCCTCTACCATATCGACCTCTATCGCTTGAATTCGGGGCTGGAGATCGGTCTGTTGGGAATTGAGGAATATATCGACAGCGATGGGGTGACCGCGATCGAGTGGGCGGAGAAACTGGAAGGATTTTTACCCGATCGGACAATAAAAGTCGAATTTAAGTTTCTTGACGAGACCTCAAGAAAGATAAACATTTATAATTTTTCCAAAGAAAAGACTATGTTATGAAGATTCTGGGGATTGAGACCTCGACCGAGGTCGGAAGTGTGGCTCTGGTTGAAGCTGGCCGGCTGGTGGCGCAAGCGGATATCGATACCTATCTGAGCCATTCTTCCCGATTGATCCCGATCCTAAATTCCATTCTGAAAAAAGCAGGGTGGGGGGTTGGGGAGCTGGAGGGGGTTGGTGTCGGGCTGGGGCCGGGGTCGTTTACAGGGATCCGGGTCGGCCTGGCGTCCGCCCAGGGGATAGCCTTCGGCAATTCCATCCCCCTGGTCGGGATCGGGAGCTTTGCGGCCCTGGTGCGGGGAAGTTCCTTTTCAGAGGGGATGGTCTCTCCTTTACTCCGGTCCCGCCGGGGACAGATTTACGGCGCTCGGTACCGGAAGAAGGATGATAAGATGGAAGAGTTGAGCCCCCCGGAGATAATCGCCCCCGCCCGGCTCGGTGAGCTCTGTCATAATGCCTGGATTGTCAGCCCTCAGTGGGAAGAGCTTCAGTCCCGGCTGGAAGTAGTTTTTGGCGATGCGGGGATAATCGGAGGAGAAAAGATTTTTCCCCGGGCACGGTGGGTTGCTATATTGGCTGAACGGAGGCTGAGAGAGAATCCGGCCGGTGAGATAAAGACCGCCACCCCGATTTATCTCTCCAATTACCTGGCAAGTGGAAGTAAGTTGACGAAGTGAGCTGACTGATAATGCAATCGGACACACTCTTCAAGACCTGGGCGGAGATCGATCTAGAGGCGATTCGTTATAATATCGGGCAGATCCGGAAACTGATCGGCGACCGGGTTAAGATCCTGGTCAGTGTTAAAGCCGACGCTTACGGGCATGGCGTTGTCGCTGTCTCCCGGACGGCCCTGGCTGCCGGGGCGGAATGGCTGGGGGTGTCGCATGTCAAAGAAGCGCTGGAGTTGCGGGCTTTCTTTCCTAAGGTCCCTATCCTGATCCTGAGCTCGGGGATGAGGGGACATTCCCGGCATATTATCCGCAACAACCTGACACCCATGGTCTGTTCAGTGGAGATCGCCCGGGATCTGGCCCGGACCGCTCTTGAGTTCGGGACCCGCACTGATATCCACATTATGCTGGATACCGGAATGGGGAGGATCGGGGTCTGGCATGAGAACTGCCTCCCCTTTCTGGAAGAGGTCTCCCGGATTCAGGGCATCAGGATTGAAGGCCTGGCTTCTCACTTTGCCGCCGCTGATGATCCTGATAATTCGTTTACCCTCCATCAGCTGCAGTGCTTTTTAAAAGTCGTGGAGGACGCGCGGAAGCAAGGGATTGATATCCCGATTAAGCATATCGCTAATAGCGGGGCGCTGCTGGGCATGAAAGAATCCCGGCTGGATATGGTCCGCCCCGGGATTATGCTCTATGGCGTCTATCCGGCCCCCCATTACCGGAAAATTATCGAGTTGAAGCCGGCCTTAAGCTTGAAGACCCGGATCGCGTATCTGAAGACCGTCGGACCCGGTCGCACCATCAGCTACGGGAGGACCTATACGGTAAAGTCTAAGACCCGGGTGGCTACTCTGCCGATCGGTTACGGGGACGGTTTCAGCCGCGCACATTCCGGCCGGGGGGAGGTGCTGATCCGGGGAAAGCGGGCCCCCATCATCGGGATCGTCACCATGGACCAGATTATGGTCGATGTCGGGAAGATTGATGGTGTCTCAGTAGAGGACGAGGCGGTTCTGATCGGTGAGCAGGGCGGAGATCGGATTACGGCGGAGGAGGTTGCCGGGCGGATCGGAACCATCTCTTATGAAGTTCTCTCCCAATTGGGCAAACGGGTCTCCCGGGTTTATCTATAATAATAATTTTTTTCTTTTATATTTTCTCTAATTTTGTAAAAATCAGGGAAAGTAAAAATTGAGGAGTAAATAAACATGATTGTTAAAAGAAAGAAAAGTCCTCTTAAGTTGAGAAGCGATGTCACCAAGATCGGCCTGGAACGGGCGCCTCATCGCTGCCTGATGTACGCGACCGGTGTGGACCCGGCCGATCTGAAGAAGCCGTATGTTGGGGTGGTATCCAGTTTTACCGATCTGATACCCGGACATGTCGGGATGAGAGATCTGGAGCGGGCGATTGAGAACGGTGTCTATGCCGCCCAGGGCCGGCCCTTTCTCTTCTCCGTTCCCGGGATCTGCGACGGGATCGCCATGGGGCATCCGGGGATGTACTGTTCCCTGCCGACCCGGGGGTTGATAGCTGACATGATTGAGATGGTTGTCCAGGGACATGCTCTGGACGGGATCGTACTGCTGACCGATTGCGACAAGATTACCCCGGGGATGCTGATGGCAGCGGCCCGGTTAAATATCCCGGCGATCGTGGTCACCGCCGGGCCGATGCTGGCGGGACATTACAATGACCGCCGTCTTTCCTTGGTTCGAGATACATTTGAAGCGGTCGGACGCGCCCAGGCGGGTCTGATCAGCGAGGCGGAGGTGCGGGAACTGGAGATCCGGGCCTGTCCCGGAGCCGGTTCTTGCCAGGGGATGTACACCGCCAACACCATGGCTTGTATCACTGAAGCGATGGGGATGAGCATGAGCGGCTGTGCCACGGCACCGGCGGTTTTGGCGGAGAAGAAGCGGATTGCCTACCGGAGCGGCCAACGGATTGTCTCCTTGATCAAAGAAGGAGTCAGAGCCCGTGATATAATGACCCGGAAGGCTTTCGAGAACGGGATCGCGGTCGATATGACCCTGGGAGGATCGACCAATACCGTCCTTCATCTGATGGCGATTGCTCATGAGCTTAAACTTGCTCTTAAGCTTAAGGACTTTGACCGAATCAGTCGAAAGACCCCGCATCTGGCAAACATGAGGCCGGGCGGCGACCATATGATGGAAGACCTGGATCAAGCGGGGGGGATTCCGGCGGTGATGAAAGCGCTGGGGTCGCGCGTTCACGATGTAAAGACTGTCAACGGCCCGGGTTGGAAGCGGATCTGTAGCCGGGCCCGGGTTCTGAATTCGGAAGTGATCAGACCGGTTGCCCGAGCCTATCATGCTGAAGGCGGAATCGCGGTACTCTACGGGAACCTCGCCCCTGAGGGCGCGGTGATCAAACAGAGCGCGGTCACCTCCGGGGCTCAGCGATTTGTCGGCCCGGCCCGGGTATTTGACTCGGAAGAAGCCGGGATGAGCGCCTTGATGAAAGGAAAGATAAAAGAAGGAACGGTGGTGGTGATCCGATATGAAGGTCCGCGGGGGGGGCCGGGAATGCGGGAGATGCTCTCACTTACCTCCGCTATTGTCGGGATGGGGATGGGTGAGTCGGTGGCTTTGATCACCGACGGTCGGTTCTCCGGAGGAACAAAGGGGCCCTGCGTGGGGCATATTTCTCCGGAAGCGGCGGCGGGTGGTCCCATCGCCCTGATTCGGGACGGTGATGTGATCACGCTGGACATCCCGGCCCGGAAGCTCTCGGTCCGGGTGACGAAGAAGGAGCTGGGCGCCCGGAAGAAGGCCTGGAAGAAACCGGAGAAGAAACTGTCCGGTTACCTGGCCCGGTACGCCCAACAGGTGACATCCGCTTCAGAGGGCGCGGTGCTGGTCACGGAGAAAGAGGTGAGCGGTAAACGGTAATCAGTGATCGGTAATCTGTGATCAGAGAACAGAAGTCAGAAGTTTACGGAGGGAAATTTTATATGAAAGGAGCCAAACTGTTTTTCGATTGTCTGGTCAAGGAAGGTGTTGAGGTTATGTTCGGCTACCCCGGCGGCGCGGTGATCGATATCTTCGACGAACTGGACAACTCCCCGATCCGGTTTATCCTGACCCGCCATGAACAGGGAGCCGCCCACGCGGCCGACGGGTACGCCCGGGCCTCCGGGAAAGTCGGAGTCTGTATCGCCACTTCCGGGCCCGGGGGGACCAACCTGGTCACCGGGATCGCCACCGCCTACATGGATTCCATACCGATGGTGGCCTTTACCGGGCAGGTCCCGACCTCGATGATCGGGAACGATGCCTTTCAGGAAGCCGATATCGTCGGGATCACCCGTCCGATTACCAAGCATAACTATCTGGTCACCGATGTCAATGAACTGCCGGGGATCATAAAAGAGGCCTTCTTCCTGGCCGGCACCGGCCGGTGCGGCCCGGTCCTGGTCGATATCCCCAAAGACATCCAGCAGGCGCAGACCTCGATGACCTATCCAAATAAGGCGGAGATCCCCGGCTACAGCCCGGTCTATACCGGCCATCCCAAACAGATCGAGCAGTTGGCTAAGGCGATCAAGCAGGCCAGCCGGCCGATTCTGTACGTAGGGGGTGGCGCAGTCGCCTCCGGCGCGGCGGAAGAACTTAGAAAACTGGTGGCCAAGACCTCCATCCCGGTCACCACCACGCTGATGGCTCTGGGGGTATTCCCGGAGACAGACCCCGTGTCATTGGGGATGCTGGGGATGCACGGGACCAAGTACGCCAACTATGCCATCATGGACTCCGACCTGCTGATCGCCGTCGGCGCCCGATTTGACGACCGGATTACCGGCAAGATCAGTGAGTTTGCCCCGCACGCCAAGGTCGCCCATATCGACATCGACCCGACCTCACTGAAGAAGAACGTCCGGGTGGATATCCCGGTGGTCGGGGATGTCCGGCGGGTACTGAAAGATCTGAACAAGATTGTCAAGCCGGGCCAGATCGGCCCCTGGCTCAAGCAGATCAGCCAGTGGAAGAAGAAGTTCCCGCTGACCTATGAGTCCAAAGGCGATATCCGGCCCCAGTATGTCATCGAGCAGATCCACAAGATGACCGGCGGCCGGGCCATCATCACCACCGAGGTCGGCCAGAACCAGATGTGGGCCGCCCAGTTCTACACCTATACCGAGCCCCGAACTTTCCTCTCGTCCGGCGGGTTGGGGACGATGGGATATGGTCTTCCGGCCGCGATCGGGGCGCAGGTCGCCTGCCCGGACCGGGTGGTCTTTGATATCGCCGGAGACGGCAGCATCCAGATGAACATCCAAGAGCTGACGACCGCGGTCACCAACTCACTCCCGGTCAAAGTGGCCATCCTCAATAACGGTTACCTGGGGATGGTCCGGCAGTGGCAGGAACTCTTCTATAAAAAGAACTATGCCGGGACCGTTCTGGTGGGCAACCCCGATTTTGTGAAGCTGGCCGAGGCGTATGGAGCCGGCGGAATCCGGGTCACAGAGAAGAAAGAGGTGGTCCCGGCCCTGAAGAAGGCGTTAAAGTACCCGGGGCCGGTCCTGATCGATTTCCGGATCGCGCCGGAAGAAAACGTCTGGCCGATGGTTCCGGCCGGAGTATCCATCCGGCAGATGATGAGTGGCCTGGCTTGATTATTTCAAAATTATTATTTTCTCTTGATTTTTCAGGAGAAAATAATAACGGAGGAAAATTTTATGAGGCATACGATATCGGTTTTAGTTGAGAATAAGTTCGGCGTTCTGGCCCGGGTGGCGGGGCTCTTCAGCGGTCGGGGGTTTAATATCACCAGCCTCGCGGTCGGCGAGACCATGGATCCCGCCATCTCCCGGATGACGATCGTCGTTGATGATCAGGGGTCGCCCCAGATCATGGAGCAGGTTGAGAAGCAATTGAATAAGCTGATCAACGTTATCAAGGTCCAGGACTTTACCGGCGGGGAGTCCGTTGACCGGGAGTTGATCCTGATCAAGGTCAAGACCACGACCAATACGCGCTCGGAGATACTGGAGATCGCCCGGATCTTCCGGGCCCGGGTGGTTGACGTCTCGCTCCACTCCGTGGTTCTGGAGATCACCGGGGCGGTCGACAAGATCAACGCGATCCTCAATCTCTTGACCCGCTTTGGGGTTAAGGAGTTAGTCCGCACCGGCAAGATCGCCATAGCGCGCAGTTAATAAAAATTGTATTTTTTGACCCCGATAAATCGGGGTTATCCTGTCTGAAAAAGTCCCCTCGCCAGGACGGGGGATAAGTTCTTATGAAAGATAGAATTATTATCTTCGACACGACGCTGCGGGACGGAGAGCAGTCACCGGGGGCCAGCCTGACTACCCGGGAAAAACTCCGGATTGCCCACCAGTTGGTCAAGTTGGGGGTGGATATTATTGAGGCGGGGTTCCCGATTGCTTCGGAGGGAGATTTTGAGGCGGTCAGCAAGATCTCCCGAGTGATCAAGGGGGCGGTGGTCGCTGGGCTGGCGCGCTGCTTGCAGAAGGATATCGAAACGGCTTTCCGGGCCCTGGAGAAGGCCGAAGATCCCTGTATCCACATATTTTTAGCCACCTCCAGAATTCATCGTGAATTCAAGCTGAAGAAAGCCAAGGAGGAGATAATCCGGCAGGCGGTGAAATCGGTCAAGCTGGCCCGGAAGTACGTGGACCGGGTGGAGTTCTCGCCGGAAGACGCCGCCCGGACGGAACTTCCCTTCCTGACCGAAGTGGTGGAAGCGGTGATCGAGGCCGGCGCCACCACCGTCAACATCCCCGACACGGTCGGCTACTCCACTCCGGAAGAATTCGGCGAGATTATCCGGTGCCTGAAGAGAGAAGTCTCAAATATCGATCGAGCGATTATCAGCGTTCACTGTCACAACGATCTTGGCCTGGCCGTGGCCAACTCTTTGAGCGCGATCAAGAATGGCGCCCGCCAGGTGGAGTGTTGCATCAACGGCTTGGGGGAGAGAGCCGGGAACGCCTCGCTGGAAGAGGTCGTGATGGCACTGAAAGTGCGGAAGGATTTCTGGGGGGTAACCACCGGGATCAACACCCGCCAGATCTACAAGACCAGTCGCCTGGTGAGCCACCTGACCGGGATCCCGGTTCAGCGGAATAAAGCCATTGTGGGAGAGAATGCCTTTGCTCATGAAGCCGGCATTCATCAGGACGGCATCTTGAAAGAGAGAACCACCTACGAGATTATGCGTCCCCAGGATGTCGGGGTTCCTAAAAGCCTCCTGGTTCTGGGAAAACATTCCGGTCGCCACGCTTTTAATGAGAAACTGAAGGCGCTCGGCTACCGGCTCAGTCCGGAAGAACTGGACCGGTCGTTCGTGAGGTTCAAGACGCTGGCGGATAAGAAGAAGCATGTCTTTGACGATGATATAGAGTCTCTGGTCGATGAGCAGCTTGACCGGCCGCCGGCAATTTTTTCTCTGGAATATTTTAATGTAACCAGCGGCAACCGGACGGTCCCCACCGCCACGGTCCAGCTCCGGAAGGGTGATAAGGTCTTCCAGGACGCCTCCTGCGGTGATGGTCCGGTGGACGCGGCCTGCCGGGCGGTCGATCGTATTACCGGCATTACGGGTGAGTTGCTCAAGTATGAACTCCGCGGGGTGACCGGTGGAAAAGACGCCCTGGGCGAAGTAGTAGTCCAGTTCCGGTCCGGCCGGAGAACCGTCCATGGTCGGGCATCCAGTACCGATATTATTGAAGCCAGTGTGAAGGCCTATCTCGCTGCCGTGAATAAAATAGCGGCGCGCAAAGATAAACCCCGGAAGAAATAAGTGGGCCAACCCCGAGACAGTTCCACTACTCTAACCGGATTGTTCGGATGGCCGGTCCTCCACTCAATCTCCCCGCTGATCCATAACGCGGCGTTTACTTCCGCCGGCCTGAACTGGATCTATCGGGCTTTCGGCGTCGAGCCGGAAAACCTGGAGTCCGCTTTTATGGATTTCCGGATGCGAAGAGGGAAGGGCCTGAATATTACCATCCCTCACAAGCAGGCGGTTATGGACCTTCTGGATGAACTGAGTGAGGAAGCCCGGTTGATCGGCGCGGTCAACACCGTTTTATTTCAAGAAAGACGGGCGCTGGGATATAATACCGATGGGGCCGGATTTATCCGGGCCTTGAAGGAAGAGAAGCGATTCTCACCAAAGGGAAAGCATGTCTGCCTGATCGGCGCCGGTGGAGCCGGCCGGGCGGTGGCGGTTACGGCGACACGGGAAGGAGCCGATCGCGTTTCTATCTCTGACCTGGCTCCGGACCGGGCCCGGGAGTTGAGTGAATGGGTCAACCGAAAGTTCGGGCCGGGCCGGGCCGGGGTATTCCAAGTCGGAAGCCCGGAAGGGGACGAGATAATCGCCGGGGCCGACCTGGTAGTCGATGCCACTCCCCTGGGACTAAATCCCGACGATCCGCTCAGTTTCGATCCTTCCCTGCTCTCGGCTTCCGCTCTGGTAATGGACCTGGTCTATAATCCCCCGGAGACGCCCCTTCTCAAAGCGGTCCGGGCGCGCGGGGTGGGTGGGATTAATGGCCTTGGAATGCTGGTTCACCAGGCGGCCGCCGCCTGGGAGATCTGGACCGGACGGGAACCGCCGCTTCAGGTGATGAAGGAGGCTGCCCAACAAGCCTTGTATGGGAAGAATTAGATTACGCTATGAATTGGCTTATTTCCATCATAGCCTTTTTATTAGGACTCTCGATCGGGAGTTTCTGCAATGTCTGCATCTACCGCCTCCCGCTTCGGAAGTCCATCATCCTGCCCCGTTCCTACTGTCCCCTGTGTGAGAAGCAGATTGCCTGGTATGATAATATCCCGCTCTTCAGTTTCCTGATTCTGAAAGGGAGGTGCCGTCATTGCCGTGGGCCCATCTCCATCCAATATCCACTGGTTGAGTTATTGGTCGGTCTCCTCTTTGTTGTCGCCTATCTCTCTGTCGGCTCCCGGGGGTTGAGTTCGATCCTGATTCCTTTCTTCTGGTACTTCTGTGCATCCCTGGTCGTCTTGAGCGTGATTGACTGGAAGCATTTCATCATCCCCGATGTCGTTATCTACCCATTGATTCTCCTGGGATTTATTCTCGCCGCTGTCTTGCCCCGGCATCTGGATGCGACCGGGATCATCCCGGCGCTCCTTCGTGCCTTGCTGGGCGCGTCGGTTGGAGGATTGAGCCTCTGGCTGATAGGGGTTCTGGGAAGAGCGGTCTTCAAGAAGGAGGCGATGGGGCTGGGTGATGTCAAGCTGATGGCGGCGGTGGGCGCCTGGCAGGGATGGCAGATGGTCTTACTGGCCATCTTTCTCGGGGCGCTCGTTGCCTCGGTGGTCGGGGTGACGTTTATCATTCTAAAGAAGGCTCAATGGGGTTCCAGAATTCCTTTCGGACCTTTCCTGGCGGCAGGGTCTCTGATCACTCTTTTCTTTGGTTGGGAGATTTTGTTCTGGTATCTGGGGCTTTATTAAAATTCAATGAAGCGGCTGACAAAACAGGAAAAAGAAAGATTGATCGAGTTGATCCGGGAAGGAAAGCCTATTCCTTCAGCCTGGAAAGCCAGGCTATTTGATCCAGTCGATCAGGAATTTATTGAGGCGACAAAAGTCTATCAACTGGTTTATAAGGGAAAAACCAGTAAAGAGGAAGTTATCGCGAGGACGCCCACCGCGCCCTTCCAGGAGGTCCGGGACTTCAACAGCGATAATTCTTTCCCCGATGGCTGGCGCAATATGCTGATCTACGGCGATAATCTTCTGGCGTTAAAGACGCTTTACGACGATCAGAGGGGAGAAAATCGTTATAAGACCAGGAACAAAATCAAGCT
>Ga0307928_10002236_pt1 | contig 14878 bp, 19 predicted proteins | sample AceLakmetagen232_FD_201815 | JGI IMG/M metagenome (GOLD analysis project Ga0307928, IMG submission 201815) | Saline water microbial communities from Ace Lake, Antarctica - #232 | ecosystem: Environmental > Aquatic > Non-marine Saline and Alkaline > Saline | place: Antarctica: Ace Lake... | reverse complement strand
AGACTTTACCAATGGTGCTGAAACTGTTGTTGCTTCAGACACTTTATTATTAAATGTATCCCAATCAGCTTGTGCTAAATATCCATCAGCACTTGTTGTGGCAACTGGCATAGCTATTGTAATATCCGCATCTGCCCCAGTAAAAACATCATTAGCAGCACCAGTAAGCGGTGCGGTAGTAACTAAATCTTTCAAGACAGTAATAGCTAGCGTAATATCAGAGTCAGCACCAGTAAAAATGTCATCAGCAGCACCAGTAAGTGGAGCAGTAGTAACTAAATCTTTTAATACTGTAATAGCTAATGTTAAATCTGCATCAGTACCTACGAGAACATTATCTTCTGCTCCAGTAAGCGGAGCAGTTGTGACAATATCTTTAAGAACATTAATTCCTATAGTGACATCGCTGTCTGTGCCAGTTAAAACATTATCAGCACCGCCTGTTATTGGGGCAGTAACTGCTATATCTTTTAATGTTTGAATATCGGCAGCCACTACTGTTGCACAAGTTATCGTTCCGTCTGCGTCTAAATCTCTAGCAAATTGATTAGTACACGCTGTAGGATTAGTCGCTAAAGCACTTGCTGTATCGGCGTTTCCTACTAAAGTCCCTTGAAACTCAATAGCTACAATATCAAATGCTCCAACATTCCAATTCGCAGTTAATGGAATCGTTCCATCCGCAAGTAAATCTCCAGAGCCTGTAGCAACAGTACAGCTTTCAACTGCTCCACTAGCATCTACGCCCAAAGGATACGAACCAGCCGCACAATTTGCACCGTCAGCTGCTAACGCTGTTGCTGTACTTGAGTTACCTATTAAAGCACCTTTAAATTCTACTGCGGTAATATCATACAAACTATTTCCAGCGTTCCAATCAGCAGTTAATGGAATCGTCCCATCTGCAAGCAAATCGCCTCCACCGCTCGAACCTGCTAAAGACACCGCACCTGATGACACAGTAAAATCTCCACTATCAAAAGACGCAACACCTTTATTAGAATCAGTAGCATCCTCAGCGGCAATTAAAACTTGCGACGTTCCAGTCCTCGAAATATCAATACCTTCTCCAGCTACTAAAGGAATAGTAGTAGCTGCCAAGCAAGGCGGAATTAAAACAAATAAAAATAAAAATAAAAATACGTTCCTCATAATGTCTCCTAATCAGTGGTTAGCGTGTACCCATCAAACGAGATAGTGTACCCATCAACAGTTAGATAAAATTTATTACTGTAAGTATTATACGCGGCAACACTCCTAGAAGTCTCTACCCAAGAAGCTGTTCCTACGTCATAAGTTAAATTTAAAACAGTGTTAGCTTTAAGTGTTATAGATGAGCGTAAAGAAATTCCTCTACCGTCTGTAAAAGTCACAGAGTTCTCATCAGAAATTCCTACTAAGCATAGACGTTGAGAAGTAGCTCCTGCCACAATAGCTGGCGTACCAGTTACTGTAACGTCGCCTTCTCCTTCTACAACAATGACAAAAATAGGGTCTGTTAAAACATCCCTGCCCGATGCAAAAGAACGCGCTAAAGACGTAATTCCAGCAGATGTTAAAGTGACCACAGTTGGAGAATTCACAGGCTCTAAAGAAGTTGAGTTAGCCCTTGGTGTGCCTAAAGGAAGTACGGAAATGTAAGGGTCTAAATCGTCTACACACGCTTTACAAACAAGTAGACCGTTATGGTCTCTCTGTAATTTATTTAGTTTGTACGTGAACCCACAAAGCTCACAGTTGTGCAGGCGCAAACCTGTTAGATTTTTTAACGACATTTAGTAACTCTCTCTCTTGATTTTGCAATGTAGTATAAATTAATGGGCTGACTGTTCCTTCGGCTTTAACTAATGCTTGCCTAGTGTACTTCAACGCATTTTTATAGTGCTTCATCATAGTGTAGCAAGCTGCTAAATTAGCATCAATTTCATATGTAGCTATGGGATTCTGTGATGCTTTTTGCAATAATACGTGCGATTCAGCTATTCCGAAAGGTCCATCCATCATAACGCACTGAGCTAAATTAGAAGTAGCTAAACTCCATTCTGGCTGCTGTCTATAATCATTTGTGTACAATGCGGTCATGTTTTTAAAACAGGGGATGTACTCTACCGTTCTAATGAGATAAGCAGTGAATACACAAGCGAATAAGGTAGGGGAAAGACTATTCGCTAGTAGAATACATACCCCTATTATGGGCAAATATAAATAACGCTCCGCAACAAACTGACCTAAAATCTTATACTGGCTAAACGCGGCAATAGTAATTAAGAAAAAGCACGTACCGAATATATGTATGTGTACCCCTATGGTAGCGAACACAGCTAGAATAGCTAAAGCTACCCAAAAATCTTTGTCGAAACTTTCTATCTTTCTAATTGCTTTAACATCTTTACGTGTGTAGCAGTCCCCAAACTCTCTGAAAAAACATAGTTTAATAGGAAAAAGCGCCAGCTTAATATAGAACGCCATGACTTTTACCATAGCGGCTACGCGCCTATATGTGAACTTAGTAACGTCCCCACTTATTTTAGAGACTCTTCCTTGGCGTAATTTAATCCCTGTTCTAAATCGTTTGCCCGACATATACATAATTAAGGGAAGAAGCCACGTGACTCCTGCTAACGGTCCTGCAAATATAAACACAAACGGAACGCTAATACAAGTAATAGTAGATTGAAGCGCTACATAAAACAGCGCCATGCTTACAACTACTGATGAATTAAACAAAAACCACATGCCTATTAACGTAAAATAAGCTGTGGTTGCGTAGTAGTTCCCCGTAACCCATGCAGTGCCTGTGACTCCGATAGGATGGACAGCAAATAAAAGCCCTGCTTTCCAACCAAACAACATTCCCACTAATACGGAATTTGTTGCATGCATGGCTATCATAAAAACTCTATACCATGGAGAAGGGGATGTTTTATAAAAGTCAGGATGGGGAGCCACTTCTGGTACTTCATAGAGATATCCGTCACGCTTAACATTATCATCAATTAGATAATTATATTTAATCGTTCTGGCATACAATACGAATACTAGAAGAAAGACTCCCCAAAGCTCCATTTAGTCCACCCTTTTAACTATTACAGAAACATTACCGACATAGCCAGTTCCTGAAGTTGTCCTTGTAATAGAAATAGCTTCAGCAGCCGCAACAGCACCAGCAGTAATAGTGGTCTGTTGTGTTAACTGACCCGCTACTCCAGCAGATGCAGGTGTTATCGTTCCGATAGTTGTTCCAGCAGAACCTATTTTCAAAGTCCATGCACCAGGAACAGCAGGTAACGAAGCAGCCTGAATAAACTGAATCTCTACAATTTCACATTTAAAAGGGACAGACAAATATCCAGTAGCAGCAGCAGACGTAGACGCAAAAACAACTGGTCCAACATACATATCTCTGTCTGTACGGACACCGTTAGGAAAGTTTGACGCTCTTGAACCAGTGACTTTAGCCATTGGTTACTCCTTTCGTGCCTCGCGAGTACCACTCGCTGTAACAGGAGGGTAGAGGCGGTTAACCCCTACCCTTTTAACACTTTTTATACAAGACTCTAGTCGTTACGCGCCAGCTGTTTTGTAAATTCCTAAGGGGTAATTTACTTCAGTTGAAATACGGAAAGACACTTTAAACTTAGAATCACCTGTCTCGAAGTCCCCGTCCTTTGCAAATACGACGTTTCGTCGCATGTACGTAAGAAGCGGATTCTTGTCAGCAAGTAAAAACCAAGTGTCATCATCAGTTAAATAAGGGTCCACTATCAATTTAAGAGAGCGGCTCTGAATCGTGTTAGTAGCGTTATTCGCACTTTCAGGGTCGTGAGTTGAATTCAACAACTCTTTGGCAGTCCACTCTAATGCAGGTGGGATTAACAACGTGCTAGGTTTTAGCACTTGTTGCTTTCCTCTGTCATCAGTAGTAGTCTCCATAGCTGTAATAGCGTTCTTCAAAGAAGTAGCGGCTAAATCAGCGGAAGCACTAGCGAGGTTAGACCAAGTCCCACCACCCAACTTAGTGTGAGTGTTATAGAAAATAGCGTTGCCGTCACCAGCTGTTTTAGTTGTACCATTATACGCATCGTGAACGAGAATATTAATGGTCTCACGAGCTGACCGACCTAATTCTTTAGTCATGTCACCCATGGATGTTGGAATGTCAGGGTAAAGAGCATCTTCAATCATCTCTTCAGTAATCCTAACACCTAGTGAATATGTTTTATGAACCCATCTCTTAGTTGGACCTTGTATAAAGTCGTCGTAAGCGATAGCTTCACCCTCTGGTTTTTCAGGCACCATGCCTAAACCAGTGAAATATGCTGATTCCTCGTAAGTTCTTTTAGAAGGCTTCATTGTCGAAAGTTGCTTGTAAAACGGAGCAACTTCTTTGTATGAGCTGGTCATAAAAGAAAACAAACCAGGAACGACAGCTTTATTAAATTGCGACCTATTCATAGCTCATTCCTTTCTTAAATACCAGCTCCGACTATACCAGCCCCAGCTTGATGGTTATTAATACGTATAATCCAGTCACAGTTAGCGGTACCTATACCGTTGCCTTCTACTGGAACTGGTTTAATCAAACGAACCTGTGCATTAGCATCTGAACCTGCTGTAGCTGAATCGTCTAATTCCCACCCACTCAAATAATTAACTGTACTTCCTGAACCAGAGTTTAAATTAATGTTACCTCCGCGGTCAGCGAAATCTAAATAAGTTGTATCGCCGTCGCCTTGGGCAACAAATAATTGTTCTGGTGAATCTGCTACTAATACGTAACCTACTCCCGTATGTCCAGTATCCCAATATTGCAGAGGTACTTCGTTAAGGTCATAGATTCCTATAATAGCACCAAGAATTGCGTTAGTTGAACCTGCTGTAGCAATGGTTACATAACCAGTATTTGCATTTATTACAGGGTCTCCAATAAACAAATCTTGTGCGTAGTTAGAAGTTAACTTATATTGAGTGGCTCTAATACAGTTTCCATAGACTTGTAGTCCTCTTGGGAAATCAATATTCGCCATGTTTTACTCCTTGTTTAGTCTTCCATTGTGAATTCACCGACTTCGTCATCACCTCCAGCAGACTCAGGTTTATAAAACCCCTCGGCTTCATTCTTATGAATATCTTCTGTGTAGTGTTTGACTAATGCGGCACTTTTTTTAGCTGGCTGCTGCTCTCTCCATTGAGCCAGTTTCTCTGTAGTGAAGGCTAGAAGCATCCCAGCTTGCTCAACACCACCATGAGACTTAAATCTAAATGCTTTTATGAAAGGACAATTTGCGCGAGTACACAAAAGCCACAAACCTTGTTTCAATTTTGATTCCAAGAATTTGTCGACTGACAACCATCTAAAACGGTATTTCTTTTTGTGTAATGCTGCACATTCCTCTGGCAATGATAAAGGGTCGTAGCGTTCCAGTTCCGTGATTGTCAATCCTTCTAAATCAGCAACTGTTCCAGTACCCTTCACTAAATCGGAAACCTGTGAATCTTTTTGTGTCAAGATTACGGCTTCTGATTTTACAGCTGGTGCCGACACAACTGTCATAGGGGTCTCGTTGGGCAATCCAACGGTAGGTATATTACTCGCAGCCTCTGCTGCGGAATTTGTGTTTTTAGCACTCATTATTGTAACCCTCCTTTACCTGCTTTTGCAAGTGAAATTTTATTTTTTGCGAACTCCTTTGGGTCAATGCCGTTGAACTTACAAAAATCTAAATCTTCTTTGTCCAGCCTAACAACATTCTTTGTCGACGTGTTGTTACGCCCTTGCGTATTCAACAACTTAGTTCGATTCTCTTTATTAGAATCTTTTTTCCCTTTAGATTTTTTAATCGCTTTTAAAATTTCAGCACGGTCTATGCCCATGTCGAACTCCATGTATTCTTCCATGTCGCGCATAGCATGAACAGGACCGCGAGGGTCTGTAATATAATGAGGGTTACTGTCTAATATTCTTTTATAAACCTTAGATTTTTCGCTGAACGCTTCATCCAACTCTGGATGGCGTTCAAGAACAAGCGCTTTACTTTTCTGTAAAGTAGTCGTAGCTTGGTCAACCTCAGTTCTCTGAGAAACAACATGTTTAGCATTGATAGACGACCTCATATCAACAGCTAATTTCCAATTTGTTTTAGCCAGCTCGTCCCATTCCGAATCTGTTTTTGGAATAGGTACACCGTTAAAAGTCGCGGCATTTGGATTTGCAACAGGTCTAGCAACTGGCGCTGGCGCAGGTCTAGCCATTAATTCTGCAATCCGATTATTCTGGTCATCAAGTTGTTTTTTAAGTGTTGAGTTATTCTTACGCATCTCAGCGAATTTTTTATTAGTCGCTTTCTTTTTCTTAGCGTCCCCACCAGCAGGGGCTAAATCAATGTCCATTCCGCCATCGTCATCACCATCACCATTATTGTCATCTATACCAGGCGCATCAATATCATCATCTGAGCCAGCATCATCATCTGAGCCAGCATCATCATCTGCGTCATCGTCGTCACCATCATCGTCTACTCCGACTCCACTACCGTCGTCGTCGTCACCATCAATAAATCCATAACGATTAGAAAATCTTACCGCACTAAAGCATAGCGGCTCAAACACCTTACTTAAAAACTTGAACATTTCGACCTCCACTTATTTCAGTCCACGTGGGATTGGACATCTGTTTTTATTTTTACTTTTAAGTCCTGTACAATCTTTTCAAACTCTTCGATACCTGCTTGAACCCCTTCTAAAAATAACATCTTCTTAGTATCAGAGTTGTGTGCCGCCGCCCTGAGCTCCTTGCGCTTGGTTACTAATCGACGCTGCGATAGGGCTAGCGCTTGATTGTAAACCAAATTGGCTTCCAGTAGGTGAAGCTGCTCCACCATTTGCCCCAACTGCTCCTGGTTGTCCACTTTGTCCTCCTTGTGGTTGCTGTCCTGCAATCATTAATTGCTGCATCATTTGTTTATGTTCTTCAATATGTTGCTTTAATAAAGTTACTCCTTCTTTAGACCATAACAAAACGTCTGTACCGTCTATAACTCTTGTGTGCACCATTAAATGTTCTAGATGATTTTCTTGAGGCTCTGCACTAATAGGCATACCCTCTCTCATCATAGTGTTCTCTTCTACAGGGTCATTAGTTTCTTTTCTCTTACGAGCGGAACCTAGCCAATCTTCTGGATGTTGCCCGAATGAACGTAATACTTGCTCAGTAGCAAAATAAACTGCATTAGGATTCTGCACAACTAATGGGTTCTGCCCCATAACAAATTTATCATACAGCACCATAGCTAATTCTCTTTGAGTATCAACGTCGCCAAATGTAGGGTCTGGATGTAAATACACATCTAGCTCTAACGCCATAGCTTGTTCAAACACTTCTGGACGACTGAATATTTCTACACCGTCTTCTCCCATAATACGTTTCTCTAATCCTTCTGGGGCGTTCATAGCACAGAGATTAAAAATATTCCTCAATAAATCTGCAATACCTCTCTGTATATTTGACGCTGGTAAATTAAATCTAATGTTAGCTGAGTTCTGAATAGCAGCAGTTCTCGTCGCTGTACCAGAGCCTCCTACGATATTAGATTCTTTACCCATCATATAAGAAGATGCGGCTGTCAATCTCTCGACGAACTCAAGGATTAATTTAATAGCATTAAGCAATCTCTCGACGGGAACGTCCATAGTTGGAAAGTAAACATTTTGTGTAGGATTAGAAACAGGGTACATAGCTCTTGGTTTAGCTACATGGACTGTAGGGTCGTAATCAGAGTTAGGGTCATAAAATCCCCAACGCATAATACCTAAAGTATTGGCGTCTTGCATTTGCCAAAAACAAGCATCTATTTCTTCAGCCAATGGTTTAACTTGTTCTAACAAACCTATTGAATACATTGCATCATAAATACGTCTAAGAAAATCAAACTTGACTATTGGTCTATCTCCGAATCGAGATACACTAGCTGTTTTAAAAATACGTAAAATTGTGTCGTCTTTAGTGTCCATCAATACTGTGACTTCTTCATCGAACCCATCGTCGTCAATATCGTAACGTCCCCACCAAGTAGCTGTCTCAATGGACTGCGCTCTCTTCTTAGCCTGAAATGCAAAGTTCTCTGCACTTCCTAAAGCCTGCTCCATTTTATCTTCTAATCTTTCATCAATCTTTGTGCCTAGCTTATCAGACACATTATACGCTAGTCCTTCTTTTTCCTGCGCCTCAAGCTCATAGAAATAAAAATCTTCCAGTTTTACTAAAGGCTCTTTCTGTATATCTTTAGCTCCTGGTTGTATAAGTAATTTTGTAATTGGTATAACTTTAAAGGCAGGCTTCTCATCGACACGGAACATCTTTTCTTCAACAGACATAGGTTGTCCGTCTTCTCCCATAACTGGTTCGTCATTCTCATCGACGAGCATAAACTCTTGGGTTAAATTCATATCACGTTTATTAACTTCCCAATAAGTTTCTACGAACGTCGTACCTAACATACTTGTAGAACGTACAATATCTTCAATGCCCCTATCCATCTTCATCCACGCTAACACTACCCACTTCATCATCTCACTAACTTCACGTGCTAGCTTCTTATCTGTTTTCTCGACGGGCTTCCATGTTAATGCGTTAGGGTTCCAGACCATAGGAATCAATCGCGCTACCATCATCTCAACAATAGCTTGTGCAATTTTCATTGACCTACGGCACATCCATTTTTCTTTACGTGTCTTTTCTTTACCTTCGTATAAATCAATCAGCTCTTGGTACTTCTCTTCAAAATCTAATCCTTCTGAATTATCCGCATCCGCCCAATCTTTATTGCTACGCGCGTCCACAGAGTTATCTATGTCTTCCCTAACAATAGCGGCTAATTGTTTTTCATCTGCTTCCTCTAACCTGACAACAAGTGGATTTAATTGTACTTGCTCTTCTTGAACATCGGAGTCATCGTCTGGAAGTTCATTTTCATCTTTGATAGCTCTATTCACCATTAGTGTCTCCCTTTAAAAATTCTTTAACAGATTCGTAGTACCTAGGGTCAACCGTTGCATCTTTACCTCTCCAAGACCTTATAAATTCATCCAGTGGTTTGTCGCTGTCTTTGGCGGCATTATAGTCATGTGTAATCATTTCTCTAGCTAGTGTCTCGTAGGCTGGCTTAGCTCCGTCTGGAAAATACCCTTTCTTACCGTAATCAAATTCTTCATAGCCAGGCTGCATATCCTTGCCGCCATACTTTAAAAAATCCTCGTACAGAGGCTTCATAAATAATTCAACAAAGTCTTTCGACTCTGGACTTAGTAAATTTCTTGTAGAGTAGTCTAATGCTTTTCCGTGTGTGATTTGAACAGGTCCAAAAGCAGATGAGCCTCCTGGTGTGTCTTTAGCAGTTGTCCTTATCCACGGGTCTTTAAAACTTCCTGTCTCTGCTTGAGAGAGCCCTCCGTATAAATCTTCTACTGAATATTCTTCAGTTGGAGGCTGTTCAAAAGCATTGAGTACAGAGTCATTTGCCATAGATAAACTTAATAAACAAAATAAAATTGTTAGTATTCTATTCCACATTAGTAGTATACCGTATCTGTGTTTCTGTGTCTATAAGGATTTCCTCTTTTTCTTGCAGAGCTTGAAGCATTCATCCTTTTAGATGCGTAGATAGCTAACGCAACACTATCAGATTCATCAGGACTTTTTAACCCCCTTTTAGTAATTTCAGCTTTTCCTTCAATTTCAATTTTTTTATTGTTATCTCTAATCTTATATTTAATCGAGCTTAGCTGTGAAATCAACGCGCCGTCATCTGGAATAGCTATCTCATCTGCCCTAAACATCTCACGCATTATCCAGTACATCTCATCACGTACAGATTTGAAATGCTCTCTGTCAAATGCTTGGTTACTAAAGTTAACCGCAAGGACTGGGTACCCTAATTCCCGCAATCTGTCAGTGACACCGCCACCAACTCCCGTATCATCTGTTGCAACAGATGTGAGTTTCATTCCTGAGGACACTCCAGCCTCAACAACTAAGTTTACGGCTTTCATTGTGTCCTTTCGGTCATGTTTCTTTAAATACATAACTCTATTAGGGACATAATTGGTGAGTACAGTCTTGTTATCCCCGTACCGTGCTACGTCTAGACCTAAGAAAACTCTATCAGACTGCTTACAAATATCTTTACCCTCTTGCCACCTTATAACAGCTCGCTGCACCCAAGACAATGGTATGAGTGTGTCATTACCTTCTTGTGGGAACTGTCCTAGAACACGACTTATAAAAATAGGAGAGTTCTCTCCCCACGCTTGTTTACGTTCCTCTATCCATTTAAGTGAGGTTAGCCCAGGGTATTTAGCTGGGTCTTTAATAGCTGGTGAATCATAACAAGAAATATGGAAAGATTTCCATAGGGGTGATTTGAAGGCTTCGAAGAAAGGTCCTGCGGGAGAGGTAGGATTTCCTATCATTAAACACTTAGCATTAGCATTAGTTAAAATACCATGGGCTGCCTCTATAATTGATGGTTCAATACCTGGAGCTTCATCCATTACTAAGAGTAGGTGGTCAGCGTGTTGCCCTACGAAGCGGTCTGGGTCATCGGTAGCTATACCCATGGCAAACTGCTTCTCCGAGAGGTTAAGCGCAGTAGACAACAAACGACCACCTAATCCATGTTCCTCATCAGCCCGATTATACAGGTGCCCTATCTCTGCCCACAACAAAGACTTGACTTGGCGCATAGTTGGAGCAGTTGTAATGACGCGCGAATTCGCGTGACAGAACAAAAACCACAACGTCGCACAGGCTGATACGAAAGTTTTGCCCACCCCGTGACCCGATGCCACAGCGGTGTACGAATTGTCTCTAATAGAATTTATGATTTCTTTCTGCTTATCCCAAAGCTCTACCCCTAATATCTCCTTGCAAAATAAGACTGGGTCTTTAGCGTAGATTTTAACTAATTCACCGTGAGCAGCTTCTGCTGATTTACTCATTCTCCATCTCCGTTTTCTTTTTCTTACGTTGAGTTCTATTAGCTACATCTAACATCTCCGCCCAAGTCTTCTTCTCTGATGCCGTGCCTCCTGGTCCCTCTGGTTTTCGTGGGTCCCAGCTATCAAACCTCTTATACCAAAGCTCCGCCGCGCGAACGTCGCCAAGTTTAGCCGCCCTGTAAATAGCGTCATCTACCGCAATCGTCCCTTCAGCGTAAGACTCCCTCCTAAGCGCCAAAGCTCTTGACGCCCAATCGGGAAACTTCTTCTTCATCTTATCTAAGAAAGGTAGCGAGACTTCGTAAGTTGAGCAGAACTTTACGTCAGGCATATCTTCAAGTATGTTACTCTTGACAACGATATACCTCTCCATAAATTCTTTCTCAGTAATTGTTTCCATTAGTCCTCCATTATAACACAGTGCACATCATCTTCATCAACTAATACATCGTCAATCCCTAAGTCGTACCCTGCGTACTTGCCGAATACTACGTGGTCGCCTTCTTTTACTAGAGTGACATCACTGCCAACTCCACAGACTACGCCTTGCGGGTCACGTCTTTGCGCAATTTCTGCTAATATAATTCCACCTGTTGTCTTCTCTATAATAGGGTCAGGTGTTATCAATACTTTCTTGCCTAGTGGTTTAAGTTTCATCATTCATCATACTCCTTTATGTAATTTTAGGTGGTAAGGTTTGTTTTCCGAACTGTCTCTCAGCTTCTAGTACAGGCATTTTAAACTTCCCCGATTCATCCTTAGCATCTCTCACAGGATTGCTACCACGCTTATGCTCTCCACACCAGTCACATGCAAATACTACGGGGTAACCTTTCATTGTAGGAGCGTTACGCCTACATCTTCCTTCTCCAGGTCCGTTGGAGTGTTCAATCTTTGGTACATACATCATACATGTACTACATCCAAAATCAGTCTTCCTGTCCCATTTGTCCATTTTCATACCTTTCTTTTTTCTTTTTATCATGGTTCATACGTCCACAGGCAGGGCACACTGCTGAGCCTGTGTTATCTGTCCACATCCAAAAGTGGCAGTCTTCATTACTGCACTCAATCATGTGGTCAGTGCCCATCTATTACTTCCTCCGAAATGTACGGAGTGTCACACTTAGGACACACACTAATACTATCTAAGTACGTAGCTCCACACGCATGACAAACTCTCATAGCTTCCTCCTGTTTACAAGTTTCACAAATATAGTCTATCATTACAAACGTCATGTTGTTACACTTTAGGCAGTTGGTATATATCATGCGGCAGTTGCCCCTGCCCCTACATACCACTTAGTGTCATCACGCATATAGTCCATGTTATATGGTGCCATTAGCCCAATATTACCTGCCCTATGTAGATGGTGTGTCTGACTCAAAAATTCGCGAAACTCTGCTATATCCTCTGGGTCTGGGTCAGCTAATGGCATTGTAGTAAGAGGTCTATTACTAAAGTTTTCTACAAGTCCCTGTGTAACTGCAAACATCGGAAATTCGTCGTTTGTCTCAAAGTCATCCACCTCTACAGACTGTGGTCCGTCCCAAACAATAGGACGCACCTGCTCCTCAACTGTCTGTGGTCCGTTCCATATACGCGGCTCTTCTAAGCCTACAAATGTTTCATCTGACACCCTATAGAACGAGTGGTCTTCCACCATACCGTTCGCCCTGTTGCAGTCCCTTACTAATAATCGTTTGAATTGTGGGTCCATTGATTACCTCCTTTTCAATTAAAAATTTCCTCTACTGCGCTCTCTAGCGAGATACGTGCCCCTGCCCCCATCTGAGCAGGTACGCCTTTCAATCTTTCAATCTGCGCCAAATCTACAGGCGGTAAGTCCCATATTATCCCTAGACACTCATCACATTTTCCGCACCCACCACAACTAAACATCATTTGTTCTCCAAGTACTCTGCATGCTCTAATGGGCTAACCTTAGCTAAAAAACCCAGCCAGTCTCTGTTAGGCGCGTAGTACGCCTCCAAGTCCACTAACTCACCATTACTGTCGTAAGCTTCTGCCACTCCATCTGGTAAGAGTGAGTCCCCTGGAATAGAGCGTACGTTGTGCGGGTTACGGGCTGCGTAGTCCGAGTCCGCTAATATTTCGTTAGGACCCGCTGCCTCTCTGTGCGCTACGTCATAGAATGTAAATCCCCCGTTGCCCCTACAAGTAATGCTTGTACCCATGCCATCCTTCATAAATAGCTTTTGTTTGCCCCCACCTCTATTCATCTTGAGTGGTGTGCTTATTGGCTCCTCTAATTCTAAATCCCCAAAATCCACAGGCTCATCAATAGCATCTATCTTAGGCTTCTCAATTTCTTTGGGCAGGTTTTTGACATTAGGAATTTCGGGAGCGCTATCACTAATAAAAGTTTTCTTTTTATACCCCTCATTATTATCATTAATATTATTATTTTTATTTTTTAGAGATGTAGTTTCTTGTGCCAATGTCTTAAAATGGTCCAAAAGAAATGGGCAGTCCTTTAGCCCCTCATTAAATACGTGATATCCTTCTGGGTCAATTTCCCTTATATTAGAGAAGTACAAAGTTAATGCACGAATGATTAGCTTATTTGCCGTCGACACGCTGCCTGGGTCTTTACAAACCTGGTTGAATATCGAGTTCATGTTGCGGTCTAAGTATAGGGTTTTACGAGTTTTTACTGCCATGCTTCCTCCTTGTTTTCTCTTTATTATACAACACAATATGCAAAATGTCAAGTAAAAGGTGTTACACTTTAATACTTTTTACTACTTTGTAACCACTTTTTAGGCAATGTTTACAAAGTAAACATGCTATGTTTACAAAGTAAACATGGGGGGTTTACAAAGTAAACATGGGGGGTTTACAAAGTAAACGTGTTACACTTTAATACCTAAATTGCCTTGTTTTTGGTCGTGTTTTAGACTAATGTTTACAATGTAACACCTTTTTAAAATGGTCTAAAATATATTTTTCGGGTTGCGGTTTGCGTGATAGGGTAAGGATAAGATAATTAGGGGGGTCGGTTTGGAATCCAATAGGTAGGGGGGGTGCTACCCGTAAACTGTTCAGTTGCAGACAGTTACAAGTATTGCCTCGGGTCACGGGTCACGGGGCACGGGTCGCTATTAGACTAAAAATACATTTTGGGCAGATTTAAGACATTAGACTAAAAGATACAATTTCTAAAAAAATAAAGTTATTTATAATACTATGTTACTATGTATAGTAACACTGTTAAATAAAATAAAAGTGAGTTCGTTGTAAAACGTACAATGTCAAAAGTACGCCCAAAATAATACAATATAAGCATACGCTTATAACAAGTTACCCGTAACCCGTACTATGTATACAGTATAATACCATTAGTAGCGCTGGTTCTGAGCCTGTGGATAACCTGTGGATAACCTGTGGATAACCTGTGGAAACGCGGATCCTGAGAGATGCCTCGCCTATATAACTTGAAACAGTATCGCGTGATATCAATACTTGTAATCCTTACTTGTAGCTGTATATCAGTTAATCAAGTTAATACCATTAGTAGCGCTGGTTCTGCCCCACTTTTTGACATTGGAATTTTAGCTCAAACCAGCGCTACTAATGGAACTTATGCCTATATAATGATAATCAGTATATAGTAACCAGTAACAGATGCTCCTCGGCTGAAATTTAGTTTGGAAAATGATCTCTGGACCGCCCAATTTGGAGCGATTTTTTGTCGCTCGAGGCTGAGAAAATCCTACTTGTTGCGATTAAACGACTTATGCCAAATTTTGTCCAAAAAGTGGACAAAATGCTTTTGTCGCAAGTCGTTTGATACCAACGATTTCAAGCAAGGCAAAATGATTTCTTGCAAAAAAATGTTTTTCATGAGATGATATTTTC
>Ga0307928_10002234_pt1 | contig 14883 bp, 26 predicted proteins | sample AceLakmetagen232_FD_201815 | JGI IMG/M metagenome (GOLD analysis project Ga0307928, IMG submission 201815) | Saline water microbial communities from Ace Lake, Antarctica - #232 | ecosystem: Environmental > Aquatic > Non-marine Saline and Alkaline > Saline | place: Antarctica: Ace Lake... | reverse complement strand
ATCCTTTTGATGAAAGAGTAGTTTCTCCCCCTCTTTTATAGATTAACCTTGATAGAATAACTATACAAAAGATTACTCTATCTGATTATTAACCCAGGCAGAAAAAGATTTATTAAAAAGACTTGTTTCTTCCGTTGGGGTAAAGAATAGCCCAGGTATAACATTTATAGTTCATTAATTAATAAAAAAAAGTATAATCAAGTAAATCATACAGCTTAAAAAAAGACCGATAATTAAACCTATGATCGTCCTGGAGTGTTCTACTCGGTTATTTATGTATTCTTTCATATTTAATCCACCACCAATCCTGAGAATCAATCAAGGTTATTTCTTTTTCTTTGTAATTTAAATAATAATGTTCACAATTTCTATTAAAACATCTTACCTTTCCACAAACCATACAATCTTTAGACATATCCATTATTATTCCCTCTTCTCTTTTGGCAAATCAGAGTATCCGAATTTTGATAGTTCTTTGGTAGTAGGTAAAAGTTCTTCTAGAATATCAAAATTAGCAATATTTGTAAACTTAGTTTTCCCTAAGACTATCCACCACATATTATTTATGTTATGATAGCATCTACCCCATAATATCTTTGATTCCCCTCTGATACGGACAAAAATTCTTCTATAAGTTCCATTACATATCTTATCTCCATATCTTGAATTTGAGTTATTAACCTGGTCATTTTCAGTCATGTAACTATCAAGATATTTTAAATTTACAATATTATTTCTTGTAAACGAACATTTATTAAAATGTTCCACAATTAATTTTTCTGCTTTATTCATTTTTCCCTCTTCTCTTCGGTTTTTGACGATAGTTCTTTTATAATTTCTTTTTTAGCTCCTTCAATCACCCAATCTCTAAATTTCATATTAATATCTAATTCGTTCCTATTTAACCAATCTTGATATTTTTTATTATGATATGCAGGATTAATGTTCTTCTTAAGATTGTTCATAATTACAGATATTCTAATAATAGATTTTTCGTCAATCATTTGCTTTCCCTCTTCTTGTTGGATGTTTCGGATAAGTCTTCTTTTGGATATTTTAATGATATGCAAAACTCACCAGTTTATGATACTCATTTTTCTAAAATCGTCTGATTTCATCGTCCATAAATTGTTTATATGATTGATACCATACAGTTAAATCGTCCTCGATCATAGGTTTATTTGTGTTATAAGGGCATCCTGGAAAATCAAAAGGGGATTTTTCTCTTAATGCACAAAAGAATTTATGCCCCCCAATATCCCATAAGATTTTATTAAGCCGGCCTTTATGCTTATATATCCTACAATGATGATACTTTCCAATGTGTACCATATATTTACACTTGATCTTAACTTGAAAGGGCAAAATATAGAGGTAACAACACCGGCCACACCTACGACAGGCCTTTATACTCATGCAACTGGCTCCTTTTGTATTTCTTCTGCTTTTTCATCTGCCTTTTTTTCGTCCAGGTAATCGGTAGAAAAAACATTCGTTCTTACACTTAATAGTGGTATTGAAACAGATAAATATTCTTTATTATTCTTATCGTGATGTTTCCAGATACTTATACCGTTATTCTTATCTTGAAAATCAGGTTTACGTCCTTTTTTGGTTTCTTTTTCTTCGAACATTTTTACCTACCTCGTCTTTAATTTTTCTTTTTTCTCTTATTATTTCAGATTTAATAAATATACTTTTTGCTTTTTGGGGGCTTTCTGTTAAATATTTTAATGATGTTGTCTTTTCTGGTTCTTTTTTAACGTAATTCCTAAATTTTTTCAATCCCATTTTATATTCCTCTAAGTCTTTCATTATTTGGTCATAATCTCTTAAAAATTTACTCCTGGAAATCATTTTAATCGTCATCACCCAGGGAATTTAATAAACTTAATTTTTCAATATCTGTAAAATTGTATAATTTTAAAGTTTCTCTTATATCCTGGGCGTGTTGTTCTGCCTGTCTTATGCCGTTATCGTACTCAATCAATACCTCAGTTTTTAATGTGTTAATATCGATTAATGTTGCTTTGTTTTGTTGTTCTATTAAATGTGTGTTTGTACCTATTTGCATCCGTGGGGTTAGCATTGGAGAATTAGAATATTTTGTTCTATTGATGGTTTCATCTGATTTATGTTTTTCAATATCATACAAATCATTAAATGAACCATCTTTTAAGGCCGGTGGTTGTGTAAAAATAGGTAGACTTTCTTTTGGTAATCGTTTTTTATCCAAAATTATGGCCATTTTAAAAACATTAATTTTTTGAGTGCCTTTTATTTGGTTTAAACACTTTTTACAAAAATATAATTGTTTGCTATTTGCCCCCCATTGTTCGACAATAAAAACAATTTCTTTTATTAACATTCTGCAAGATTCACACATAGTATTTTTATCTGTAAAATAATATGAATTTCTTTTTTTTGAATAATATAAAGAAGTTATCATTTTGTGATTTTTTCAAAGACTCCCTGCTCTTTTATGGCTCTAATCATATTTTCTTTTATTTCAAGTTCTTGGTTTTGTTCTTTTGTTATTTCTTTTATTTGATTATCTTTCATTGTTAATAATTGACTTTTTTTTATAGTTAATTCTAGTTTTAATGTGTTTAATTTTTCTTGGATTATATCGATATTTTCTTCTATACTTTGTTGTTGATTTTCTTTTTCTCGAGAGTCTTGAATATCTATATGTGTTTTAACTAAGTTTCTACATAATTGAGAAATTGGGATATTATTTGATTTTAAATATAAATAATCATTAATAAATATATGAACATTTAACCTTTGCATTTTGCTTAATTCCATTCTTTCACCTTTTCAAATTTTTTATTTATTATTTTTTTTTAGGCTATACATACGCCTAGGGGTGTATGCCCCACTATATATATATATATATTCTTAGTAATATATAATATATAAAAGAAAATAAAATAAGAAAAAGACTTATAAAGAAAAAAAAGTCATTTATTTTTTAGATAACTTAACAGAAATAAGGGCAATACCGAATAAAACAGCCTTTTCAAAGCCGGCAGTATCAAAAATCATGTTAAAAACGGCAACCAATACGAGGAGAGAAAAAATAAAATCCAGATAAGGTATTACTACTTGGGGTATTTTCCAGGCAAAATTAGACATTCTTCGAGTAAGATTATCATTTACATAACGATCATTAAATTTATTTTGAACACTAATAAAATTAATTTTCTTAATTTTGCTTAATATGAACCGGCAAGATAGAGAAATAATCAAAAACATATATGCCATTTTATGCCCCATAATGCTGAAAACCGGCAATTATCAAAGTTTCAATAAATAAAGATTTACTCTCTATATGTTTAAATTCTGGAAAATCCTTAATTATTCTTTCCAGGTCATCATATTTTTCATTTATTTTATTCATCGTGGCCGTATTTAATGATAAACATATTTTTATTTTTGTCATATTTTAAGATACTAATAGATATACTATATATATCTTATGTAATAATATCTTTATATAGTTCTAACAATCAACTAGAAGTCTGGTTTAGGCCGGGGAAGTGTAAATAATGGCAGTAGATGGATACACAGCACTATACGACGCAAACGAAGTAAGCGAAGTAAGCATTGATCTTGGGATGGGAATTTTAGTTTCGCTCGTTTCATTTGTGACAATTATAGGATTAGTATTACTTTATGGATGGTTCAAAAAGAAAAAACCAAAGTTCTGAGGGGATAAGGAAAAATGGGAAATAACTACACACAGGTTTATGATCCGGCAGAAATTTCAGAAATTTCCATAGATTTGGGGATGGGCATCCTTGTTACATTTACATCTTTTGTGGCAATTATTGGGCTTATCCTTATCTGGAATTGGTTCCACAAAAAAGTTAAAGGTAGGTAAAACTACCATTTTTTTTATTTTTTCTCGTCAACAAACTAAACTTTTTAGTTTATTAAACCAAAAAGTTTAAATAACTCTTTCTTTAAAATTCTTACTCATGGGTGAATATTACGACTCTGGGGAGAGTGTGGAAGTAGGAAGCGATCTTGTAATTATTATATTAATTTCTTTAATCGCTTTTGTATCAATATTAATAATCCTTTTCCTTTTGAGCCGATTTACTAAATAAAAATGAAAAAAATAATATATATTTTAATGTTTATGATTTTTATAATTTCGAATGTTAATGTTACCGGAGTAAATTATTATAATTTAAATAATGTAACTGATATATGGGGAAGTGATGATGGTGTAATTGTAGGGAGTGTTACATCAAACAGTAATTATCCAATTTATAATAATACAGGTAATTCGTCTCCAGATAGTTCTGATTTTGACGGTTCGGCAGATTACATAAAATTACCCAAAGAATTACAATCTACAATCGGGGGCGACCAGGATTTTAGTATTAGTTTTTGGATATATTTCGATGATCTTTCTGGTAGTTCTGAGATATTTTCAAATAGGGGAACATTAGAATCAGGACCAGGAAATATAATTTTTCAATATTATTTACCTAATACCGAATTATGGTTATCTACTCATGATGGTTCCGGTTCTGTGTCACACTTAACAGGATATACACCAGTAATTAATACATGGTATCATGTGGCTTTAATAAGATATTCTTCAAACAACCATATATTAATGTATATTAATGGAGTTATGGAATATGAAGATACTTATGCTACGACATTAGCGCTAACAAATAACGATTATATATTAGGATATAATTATCAAAATTCTGGGGATTCTCTTAACGGCAAAATGGACGAATTTAAACTTTTTGATAGTTCTTTGACTGATGAAGAAGTATTAAATTTATACAATATTGGTACAATATCGGAACCTGTATTTACCAATAATTGGACAATTTACCCCGACCATATTAACACGAAAACCACATTTAACGTAACAAGTGATAATAATGTTGGTTCGGTAACGTGTTTGTTTTATGTTAATGATGTTTACGCGACCGGGGGGAATGATGCCGGCGGTGAATTAGGTTTCATATTTAGTGATACGTTTTGGTCGCAAGGTAACAATGTCATTAAATCGTCATGTAACGATACGGTTACTGTCATAAATAATTCTATTACGGTTTTTGTTGACACAGTAAACCCCATGATTAATCAGGTTATCTGGAATCCTGAGAGCAAACCGACACAGATCGTACAAGTAAATAATTCAGATATCGACGAAAATTTTTATTTAAATGTTTCTGTCAGTGATGATAACCTTTATTCTTTGAATGTTTCCATTTATTGGTCAGATGATTCCTCAGATGTAGAATACGTTAATTATACATCGAATATTTCTACATCTCAATATTCAATACGACCAAAAATAAATTTTTGTATTTTTGACGAATTCGGATATTTTATATTTAAAACTACTGTATGTGATTCACATACTGCAATATCTATAAAAGATATACCGATAACTAAATTTTATGATAGAATTGTTGTTGATTCTGCAAGTAATTCAAACTTTGATATAGTATCGAAAGATTTAGGAATAACAGAGTTTAATTATGTTAAGTTAGATGATAGATACACTTTTGATACAAAATACGATAAAGAAATATCTAATATAAATTTTCGGGTAACGTCTAGAAACAAAATCAATATTATAGAGGGTTCTAAATATGATGGACACATGATAATCGGTAAAAAGTGGTTAGATTTTCAAGAATATAATGCGAAAACTGTTACACTTATAAGAATAAACGATTTTATTGTGGATGTTAATATTATAATGAATGCACCTGTCCTGGATACGAAATTTAACAGTTTTGGTTTACTTAATTGTATTACACAATTAGATAATGCAAGTATATCGCCAGAGGGTAATATTACTTTATTATACCCGTTGAATAATACCGTTGTTAATGTTTCAAATTCAGTTTACAATTTAAGCGTGATATATTTACCTCAGTTTTTAGTATCTATTCCGGATAATTGTACTTTATTAGTAGATAACGTGTTTAATGTTACTGATTTTAATATCGAAAATAATATTAATAATTCTTTAAATATTTCATTTTTACCCCCCTTAGCACAAGTACAGGATAATTATACTATCCATGTAGAATGTCAAGATTTACATAGACACCCCCCAGTAAACGAATTACATATATACGAAACGATTAACGATACATTCTCAATATTTAATACTGCAACATCAACAACAACAACAACAACAACAACCACGACAACCACGACAGGAGTAACGACTACAACCTTATTAAGTGGTTCTGGTACTATATCATGTGAATATAATCCTAATCCTTATCTTAAAATATATCTGCCTTTTATTGAAAGAAATTTAATAAAATGGTTCTGTGATTTTGGAGATTTTGAAACTAAAAGATGCTATACTTATGTAAAAAGAAAAGGGGAAATTATCCAAACAAACCCAGGCCGGGATGCCATAGAGGAATTAGGATTTATTGATTATTTTGAAATGGGGCGTTTTGGTTCTGTATATTTTACTAGTGTAGATTTAGTTCCAAATTTTGAATATAACTTTTCTGTGGAATGTTTCGGGGGCAATAGTACATATAATTTTACTGCTCCAGTAATGCCTATTGATAAGGCCTTAGAAGACATAGTAATTCCAAAAGCCATATATCTACAAAACTCCATATTAGCATTAATACTTTTAATAATTTTAATCATTTTAGGTGTATTTGTTTATAGGGTGATTAAGAAATGAAAAAATTTATGATTTTTATACTAATTTTTATTATAATGCTCTTTGGTGTAAACGGTACGTCTTTCCAATGGACAACAAACGACTTTAATAATCATAATAATGCACAACCGACAGGATCAAGTTTAATTAATAATTCATGGACAAATTTTACTTTTTCAAATTGTAACCTACAAACACAACCGATAGTATATAATTATTTGTCAGATTCAGTAAATTATATTACTGTATATTGTAGTAATTCCGGTAAAACTAAGGTTTTTGATAGTGGTGGCAATTTAATCGATGAATTGATTATCGGCGTATTACAGGACAATTTACAAATCGTGACAGATGCAACACGGCGTTTAGTAGGGGTTTATAATATCTCGGGCGACATAAACATAACTTATATTGAATTTAATGGCACCGACCTTAAAATAGATGAAACTTTCAATAATTCTTTATATGGGGGTGGTAATACTGTTTTATGTCCTAGTGCGTCTTATCCATGTTTTAGTGGAGAACAAACTCAAATTGAAGTAGATATATTCCAGGATGGAACTCCAGAATTTTGTAGTTTTTTACAGGATGGAACTAAAGGCGAGGTTGTATGTTATCCTACCGGATACCATAATCAAACCCCTGTTTTAAATCATACTACGTTAGATGTTCACGGTTTTAGAAAATTATTTTCTCTTAATTCTGATGGGGGCGATAGTGAAATATATGCAACATACACAAATATTCAGAGAGTTTATACCGATGCGATAGATTCTACCGGTACTTTATTATGGAGAGGGGATTTATTAAATGGTATTGCTGGAGCAAGTAAGGGGGCATCTTTTTTATATGGATCACAAATATGTGTATTAAATTATGAAACAATAGGAGTTACTCATTCTAAATTGGAATGTTATGAGTTTAGTGGAACAATTACACAAACCCAGGCATGGACAAATTTCGATTATGAACTCAATACTTTTATTACTTCATTTGATTTTACAAATGACGGCAATAAAGAAGTTTTGATAAGTGGTCAAATTATGGATATTTCATCCAGTTCTATAATCAGTTTAAGTCCTAATAAAAAGTTAGGTTTATGTAAATATAATTTGGCAATAGATATAAATAACGATGGTTCAATAGATTATTTTGATTGTTCTGGTACAGATAACATATTTTATATCAATGGATATACAAATCAAGCCCCTGTAATAACCTCTTATTCTTATAATACAGGAAACCCAATTTGTTTATTTTCAAGTATCGATTATGAAGTTTATTTTACTGATAGTGAGGGCGATTTAGGAAAAGTGAGAATAGATCGTTATGGTGACGGAAACTTTTCCGGTTATGGTGATAATGCCGGATTCCCATCTCAATTTGTAACTTATGAGAAACTGGGAACTTTTACTTCAATAATAGAATTAACAGATACCAATAATAATGTTGTAACTACTACGCACGGCGTAATAGTTCAAACTTCAAATTGTTATACATCTGGAGAGGGTTCGGGAAAATCTACAACCTCAAGTAATGCTAGTGAAATAATATGCACAGGCATTTTCTGTCATCAACAGGGAGTTATAGATGGCTATACATCAAACATGGATATTTATAATTCTAGTAACTCAATATATATTGATGAACAAAGATGTATTAACTCATACGGTACAAATTATAAACAAATGTTCATACCATGCTTTGTAAGATTAACTTTTGTTGATGTTGTAGAACAACTTGAAACCTGGATAATTGGCTCGTTTATAGCCGTTATTATTGTCTTAATTGTATTCTTTTTATATATGATAATGAAACATAAAAACCGATAATAAAATGGGAGTAGGTATCTTAATAGGGATGGGTAGCGTTATTATAATACTTGCCGGACTTATGATATTTTCACCTACTAGAGATATAATTTTACATTTTTTTAAATTTATGACAAACCTATTTTTTAATTTCGTTTCGATCATGCCAAAACCTTTAAAATTAATTATGTTTTTATTTTTCTTAATCTTTATTATTGGGGGCTTAAGTAGTTCGTTTTTATCGTTATTCTTCTTTTGTGATGGTGAGATAGTATATAGACCTACGAATTTATTTAACGGTGTAGGGCTTAGTATTGCGTCAGTATTCCAGAACAATATAGAACTAGGAAATTTAACCGATTCAGAATATCAAAGCGTATTAAATAACGAAAGTGTTATTTATTTTTCTCCCGATAATGATGATATAGAGGGACTTATTCAGATACAATGCAATTATAATTCTCCGAATTTTACACTTTTTGGTTTAGATATTTTTAATTATAGGTATTGGGTAATGTTATTAATTTTAAGTGTGATTATTGGATTCTATTTTAAATTTACAATGAGGTAACCAAATGAAAAAAATAATAATGTTTTTGTTTATATTCATCATATTAATAAATTTCGTAAGTGCCGAAGAAATAACTAAAGAACATCTGGAGAAAACTTTAGTTAATCAAAGGAATTTATATATAGATCAATTAGATAATAGAGACAATAATATCGATGAAAGAATTGATTCACGATTGATTGATTTTAAACAAGATATACACCATTTTTATAATTTGTTTCTTTTTAAAATCTCGATCATAATTATCGTTTCTGTTTCTTTGGGTTTGTTTATTGGTTTTATGCTTATATCCTCGGTAGATTCTATTAGGAAATCTATAATTCATAAAAGTAAACCGATTCCTAAGGACAATATGCAACAAAAGGCCGGTGTTTTAGAACAAATAAGTATAAAGAAAATAGGCAGAACAAAAAAGATTAAACCAGAACCTATTAAACCGAAAACTTTAAACGAATATGAAAATACAAAACCTAAATTTTCATTAAATTATAATTATGGGGATGATCTATAAATGCCGTTTGCCCCAAACAATAAATTTAATCTTATTCTTTATGGTAGTATAGGTATTTTTGCATTACTACTTTTTGGTATTGTATGGTTTTTTAATCGTGCCAAACCTTTTACTTTTACGTTACTAGTTTATTTTATAGTATTAATCATATTTGGAATTTTCGGGGGTATAGTCTTTTTAGTGATCTGGTTATTCAAAAAACAGAAAATAGATCTATTATATGTTATGAAAAATCAGATAATAGAGTCATGCCAAATAAATAAACCAGATGAAAAAATCCCAATGCACTTATATGATAATAATAACACTAATTTTATTGGAACTTTTGAGGGTTTTGTTCAAATTAAGACTGCTCGATGGATGGGATTAATTGATAATAAAAACAAAGAAGAGAAAGAATTTTTTAAGACCTTAACAAAAGATTCCAAAGAGGATTTTATTTTTATAATTGCGTTTAAAAATAAATCTGGTAAAAATGAATTAATGATTTGTTTAAAGGATGACTTTTCGAGCATGAACTCAAATCCGATTTATATTTATGGTTCGGGATTCGCTCCAAAAATGTATGAATTTTATTTTTTATCTAAGCATTATGACGTTGCCGAAAAGATAGAACTACCAATAAAAGGCCTAGTATTAAAATATACCATTGAGCATAATTTAAGGGAAATGGTGAATGTTATTGATAATGCCATAGACCTGGATGCCGGTTTCAGAAAAGACCAGGAGAAGAGCAATATAGACGATTATAGATTGAGGGAGAAGTAATCAAATGGTAGATTTTAAAGGGATAGTAGAACTAACTACAAACATAAAAACCCAGGAATATAAACAGATATTAAAACTAAAAAACAAACTTAACAGAACCACAATTTTGATAGTTTTAATATCTATATTTTTTCTTCTGGTAGGTGTATTAATTTGAATAATGAGGGAAATGATGCAGACGTAGAAGCCTTAAAAATTATAGAAAAGAAAAATAAAACTTTAAAACAAAAACAATATAAAAATAATAATAAATGGAGTAAAAACAATTATAAAAGTAAGAAAAATTTAAATCCAGAATTTTTTAAACGTAATGCCGAAACAATATTTAAACATGATTGGAAGTCTACAAATTCTTACGGATTCATATTTAGAAAGTTTAGTTTTATATTTGACATCAATGATACAAACGAACTTAACCGACAGTTTAAGGAATTTAAAGATAGATGGTTTTATACTCCAATGGATATAGAAGAAGTTCTTTTAAGTATGATGCAGAGAGGAAAAGCCAGGAGAATTAAACGTGATGGTAGACGTTATTATCTGGTTGCATCCGAAATAAGAAAAGACCTTGAAAATATTATAAGATGGTGTTATAAAAAACTTAATGCTTATTATATTTTATATGGTATCAATATCGATGGTATAGACATCGGGGACATGGAAGAGGTTAAATCATATATGTAAGATGAAAAGAAAAAATTATGAAAAGGATTATTGCTCTATTTGTGGTACACCTACGAACATAAAAGTAAATCATCATAAGAACCAAAAAAAAAAGTATGATGTTTTTGTATGCAGGAAATGTATAAAACACATGGCAGGTTAAAATGTATTACAACCAAAACTTATTAGAAAATCAAATACAAACAGCGAGTATAAACTGGGAACTATCTCAAGAAGATAAGATTAAAATAATTACCAGGTTAAAAAGAGTCAAGACTTTTGAGAGAGTATTTAATCCTAAGTTTAATCTTACGACTTCTTTTCACGATGAAACTGTAAAGTATGGCAAAGCTCCAACAGATCATTTTATTTATACTATCAAAGGCCGAACTGGTTCGGGCAAGTCATCACTAGGTATAAATATTTTGTACTGGTTGTATGGTGATAAGATAAATATTAATCAGATCGTGTTTAATCATCTACAACAGAAACGATTTTTAAAAACCGAACATAAGAATACTACAATACTTCGTGACGAGCAAACTCGTAGGGTAGGCATGGGTTCAATGAGTGAGAACTTAGAAATACAGAACTGGGATGAAACTCTAAGGAAGCAAGGACTTAACTTTATTTATATCGCCCCTACTGATAGATTCCACGGCACGGCTCATAAGAACTTGGAGTTTGTTGCAAGGAATAAGAAGAAGAGGTTATCCATGTTTGCTTTATATGATGGGATGGAAAATTCAAAATATTATACTGGTTATGTATTGTTTTATATCCCTACTAATAAGTGGTGGAAAGATAACGGCAACAGTATATGGATGAAGTATCAAAAAATAAAAGATAAGTTTAACGAGAAAACTTTAAATGATTCTCATGGTATAGATTGGGATTACTTTATAGAAGAAATTAAAGATCATAAAATGTATAAAGATAATATTAACCGAAATATATTAAAGGCTATTGTGTTAGACCTCTATATCTATCAACCTAAGGACTTTAGAGATACTATTCTTATTATGTTCATGGCTAAGGTAGGATTAAATAAAAGTAGTGCCAATAGACCGATAAGGCCGGAAAAGTGTCCGGAATGTGGGAGTAAGTGGATACAATGGTTTAGTAAAGATAATATGTTTAAATGCAAGAAATGTAGTTATCCTTTTGATGAAAGAGTAGTTTCTCCCCCTCTTTTATAGATTAACCTTGATAGAATAACTATACAAAAGATTACTCTATCTGATTATTAACCCAGGCAGAAAAAGATTTATTAAAAAGACTTGTTTCTTCCGTTGGGGTAAAGAATAGCCCAGGTATAACATTTATAGTTCATTAATTAATAAAAAAAAGTATAATCAAGTAAATCATACAGCTTAAAAAAAGACCGATAATTAAACCTATGATCGTCCTGGAGTGTTCTACTCGGTTATTTATGTATTCTTTCATATTTAATCCACCACCAATCCTGAGAATCAATCAAGGTTATTTCTTTTTCTTTGTAATTTAAATAATAATGTTCACAATTTCTATTAAAACATCTTACCTTTCCACAAACCATACAATCTTTAGACATATCCATTATTATTCCCTCTTCTCTTTTGGCAAATCAGAGTATCCGAATTTTGATAGTTCTTTGGTAGTAGGTAAAAGTTCTTCTAGAATATCAAAATTAGCAATATTTGTAAACTTAGTTTTCCCTAAGACTATCCACCACATATTATTTATGTTATGATAGCATCTACCCCATAATATCTTTGATTCCCCTCTGATACGGACAAAAATTCTTCTATAAGTTCCATTACATATCTTATCTCCATATCTTGAATTTGAGTTATTAACCTGGTCATTTTCAGTCATGTAACTATCAAGATATTTTAAATTTACAATATTATTTCTTGTAAACGAACATTTATTAAAATGTTCCACAATTAATTTTTCTGCTTTATTCATTTTTCCCTCTTCTCTTCGGTTTTTGACGATAGTTCTTTTATAATTTCTTTTTTAGCTCCTTCAATCACCCAATCTCTAAATTTCATATTAATATCTAATTCGTTCCTATTTAACCAATCTTGATATTTTTTATTATGATATGCAGGATTAATGTTCTTCTTAAGATTGTTCATAATTACAGATATTCTAATAATAGATTTTTCGTCAATCATTTGCTTTCCCTCTTCTTGTTGGATGTTTCGGATAAGTCTTCTTTTGGATATTTTAATGATATGCAAAACTCTCCAGTACTCATTTTCATTTTTCTGACTTGTTGTAACAAATCTAATACATAACCAACAGAAACCAAAGGGAAATCCCAAAGACCACCATCGTTTTCACTATCATTATCTTCAGCCCATTCTACCCAATCAGATAAATCATGGCTTTCTGGTTTTCCTTCGTGCATTTCTAATCATCTCCTTTCATTGTGTTTTGGGTGGTTCGTAATCCACACACATATCATTTCGATAATAACAAAAACATTTTTCTTGACCATCTTTACATCTAGATGGTTTATGACACCAATCAGCATACAGCCATTTACAGTCCATTGTTATTTCTGATTTCATTGTAATTCAGCTAATTCCTTTTCTAATTCTTCTTTCCTAAATTTACTATCAAATTCATTATTCTTTCTAACATTCTCTCTTATTGCATTTTGAATCTTTTGACTATATATTAACCATAATCCTGAATTACCTAGTCTTACAGCATTGACATATTTACCATTTAATTTTTCTTGTGAACCGAAACCTTGCATTAAAACAATAATTAAAGGGAATGGTAAAAACCATACAAACCATCTTAAACCACATACTTTTAATGTATAAAAAAATTCTTTTATTTTCATTTAGCATTCCTCTTCGGGTTGAAATACGTTAATCTTCATATCCACATTCTAAACATTGTTCTAATCCAAGTGGCATAATTGCATTACATTTTGGACATCTCATTGGTTCTGGTTGTGTCATTTCTTTTCACCTTCATTCTGTTCTGCGAGAGTTTCGTTGATTTGTTTTTCATAATGTGGGTTATATTCATAATCAGAACATCCATCTTTATTTATAGTTAAAAACACTTTATTATTCCTACAATGATGAAACTTATGAAATATACAGGTATCATCATAACATATTATTTCTTTCATCGTTCTTTACCTATTATCAGAGTATGTCCAGTTAATCCTTTTGGTGGATTTATATTGTACCCAATCAATGCACTTGGGAATCTTGATCCTTTTCCTTCCATTCCTTCGTAAGATATTCTACATTTCGGGATAAATACCCACGTTGCACTCTTTAAGATAATGTCTTGCCACAATTTAGTTTCCATATTATCGCATCTGTAAATACATACACCTTTCTCTACTTCATGATAAAAATGCTTGAACATAACTTCTGCTTTTGAAAATGGTGGATTCATCCAACAAATATGTTTTATTCCAGCACTAACCCACATTTCAAAATTAGATGTCCAAGAATTGCATTTACTGTTTATTCCATTTGAACAACAATCAAAAGTAAAATTATATTGTTTATTCAACTTATTCCATAATTCTTGAGGGGTTTCCCATGAATCCCTTGATTCATTATTTCCTGATCCATTATTTCCTTTCATTCTCTGCTTTTCACCGATTTCTGAGAAGCACATCTTCTTTCTTTTACAGATATGCGTGTATTGAATTTATTTCTTGCATCTTTAGAACTATTTGCAAGAATAATCATCAAAACCTGTGATCCAAAAATTATATTGTATTTCCTCATCTTTTCACCAAATCCTGAGCATTATTATAATTCATCCTGTCTAAACCTCAACATAATTTCGTGGATTAATCTATCATCAAAACATTTTTCTCTGCAATGCGAACATGAAGATGGATGTTTAA
>Ga0307928_10002232_pt1 | contig 14887 bp, 33 predicted proteins | sample AceLakmetagen232_FD_201815 | JGI IMG/M metagenome (GOLD analysis project Ga0307928, IMG submission 201815) | Saline water microbial communities from Ace Lake, Antarctica - #232 | ecosystem: Environmental > Aquatic > Non-marine Saline and Alkaline > Saline | place: Antarctica: Ace Lake... | reverse complement strand
ATCAACTTTGGTTTCAACTTCCTTGGTAATATAATCTCCCATCCTTTTTTTTACTCCTGACATATCAATTTCTTCTGGAGCATAATAATCATAATCAGAAAGATACCCTTCATTTATAAACCAGCGTATCGATTCACTGGTAATAAGGTGTTCATACATATCTAATGGTTGACCTGAGGTTCTTCCTGGAGTAGCTGTTAAACCTAGAAATTTTGCATGGTTCCAAACTCTCATTGGCTTCTTGAACATCTCTGCAGCGGAATGATGTGCTTCTTCGAATATTATGAATTCCGGTTCTGGAAGTTGATCTATTCTCCTGATTAATGTTTGTGCTGATATTACTTGAACTCTGGTTCTTAATTGTGGAGTGCGTGGACTGATTATTCCGTGAGGGATTCCTTTATTAGTAAGATGAGTTGAAGCCTGATCTAATAGATTTGTGCTATGGGTTATAAAGTAAACTGGTTTTTTGCTTCTATATCTATTTAATATTATTTCAGTGAAAACATGAGACTTCCCTGTTCCGGTCGGCATTGCAGCCATAACAGAACGGCCTCCATGATTCCAGAAATCTTCTATGGCATCTACTACTCTGACTTGAGGTTCCCAGAGGTTCACAATAGCTCCTGCTGAAAACTGTTATCTTTATCTGAAAACATATAATAAATATATCCGCATTCAGTACATTCAAGATCAGCGTCTTTATTCCAGAATGCATCACCTGAACATTTAGGGCATAATAATTGGTTTGTTTTTTTATCAACTGGGATTGTAATCATATCTCTTTAGCCTCCCAAGGTATAGGGATAATCAACCGGCCTTGCAACTGTCCGTCATTATCTATTGCAAGATGTGGATACAGACTATTGATACTTGAACCTGCATAGATTCCGGGAACAATATCTTTGCAATTATCACCTATTAAAACTCTGGTTCCTGATGCAGTGAAACCAGAAGGAAGATCGTTTGCAAAAAATTCATAGGAAGTAGCTCTATGGTTGCAACATTTACAATGGAATCTTCTTTTAATATAATTAGCAGTATCAATTACATTTATTTGTTTTAATGGTTTTCCGCATTTAGGACATTTCATTTTTTAAAATCCCATCCTATACATTTCATATCTGCTTTTAAAATTTGACTTTTAGTTTTTTCAGCATCATCCAACATCATTTTTATATTCTGGATTAAATCCTCTACGTTGTCTCCAATAGGGGATTCAGGCTCTTTAGAAAAACCATAAATACTACCTAAATTATCATCAGCATAAAATACTTCCCTGAGTGAATAATATTTACTAAGCCCTTCACCATCTTCCATTATTCTATAATTCCAGCTCATTCTTTTAATTCCTCCCATGTTTTATCATAAGCTTTTTCTATTATGGTTACATATTCTATATTTTGGCGTATTGCATAAGTATTGGGTGCTACATAATGTTTTAATATAGCTTCGTTCCAACTATGATTTATTGCATCTATTGTTAATTCTTTCAAAGCCTCTATAGCCTCTTGATAGTTCGCTTCAAGTTCCCTGACTGCTTTATACTTAAACTTGCTATTATTGTCTGCATCCTGTGTGCTAAATACTTCTATAGGCTTAATCTTCATAGCGTTTCCGGTGGTATGTCGGCTGATTGTTTGTCAGTGAACCATGATCTGTGTAACCATCCTGTACCTGCAATAAAATATTCACAATGGATATCAAAAGTTTCTATACGTTTCCATAAATTAGTCTTGCTTACAAACCACCATTTAGTCATAATCTCTTCATGACTCGGCTGTTTTGGTTCTGGTTTTCGGTAGCGGTATTCTCCACTACCTCCAGTATTGAGTACTCCTAATGCATGTAAAGACCCCTGAACACTATCTTGCCAATGTGGAACTACTTCACCTTGCCGGTATTGAAACTCATAATCACCAGTTAATATATCCGGTGGTAAATTATCTATTTTTAATTCCTGCCATTCATTCATTATTTACCTTCCTTTAAGACTTTTTGATTAACTTCATATTGCCCTCTCAAAACAACATTTACGGGATAGCCAACTTCTGACGAATCCTTTATTATCTTATTAGTGTTCACCAAAGCCTCTCTAAGTTTCTTATTATCCGTCTCAGATTTATTTAAACTATTTGCAAATTCACTAGTTTGAAAAGATAGGGTTTCGTTTGCATTTTCTAATTTCTTAATTTCTGCCTTATGATATTCAACTCCTGCATTTATAGCCCTGTTCACCATTCTCTTTTGTTCTTTTGCTGGAACAGTTTCTATACTGAATAATTTCTTAGCTAATATTTCAGCTAAGGGGTGATTACCTTTCACTAACATTATCTACCATCCTTTAGGGCTTCTATTTTTATGGCCGTACTTTCCAAAGCCTCTTTTATTTTTTTTATTTCTTCTTGTTGATATGCCCTACCTGCTTTATAGCCTGCCTGATACTGTTCAGTATTTGGATCTGTGAAGTTTGATATTATGTCTTTGAGTTGTTTTATTTCTTCCAACGAACTCCATATTTGCATATTCTTCCTATGCTTAAAATTTTCCATATCTTCAATATGATGACTAATTATATCATTTTGTTCTACAATCTTGCTTTCTAAGCCAAAAACCTCTTGATTATGCTGGTGCCTGGCTTCATCGGATGTTTTGAATGTTGCAGGTGTTCGACTTTCATTAGCGTTTACTATGTATTTTCTCCAGCTCATTTTGACCTCCTAATATCTTCCCTTTTTCTCTTAACCATTCTATTTTACAATCTTGAGCCATTCTATTAGTTGAGCTAACGTAAAATTATGAGCTTTTGTATCTTCAAGTATTAAGGCACAATCTTCTCTCTCTTTTGCTATTGCTCTTTGTATCATCAATGGGATATCTGCTGGATAATCCAAAGTTTCTTTTAGTTTCTGATTCTCTTCTATTATGCCTTTGGCATCTGCATATTTAACCCATTCACCTTCTTTGCTTTCACACATTGGTTTATGTGTCATTGATAAACTATCATATCTTCTCATTTTTTCCTCCCTATCATTTCTATATTTCCAATAATGTTTAAAGCATTCTTTTTGTTTAATTTTATCATACCTTCAAGAGTAGCTATTTTATCATTAGCATTTTCAAGATCTTTTTCGTACTGCTTAATTCTATTATCCTGCTGTTCTAATGTTGATATTATTTCTGCCTTGGCATATCTATGGATCTTTCTTTTCCATGCACTATTTACAATTAACATTCCTATTAGCATACATAAAATTCCTCCAGCTACAGGAGACCCAAAATGTATTAGTTGTGCCAATTCATATTCTACCATTATTCTATCTCCTAAAATGGGTCGTCAAAATCGTCTTTTCCATTAACTACTGGAGTTGGTGCAATTGTTCTCTCCTCCGGTGGTTTCGGTATGAAGCAATTCAAATCCAGATACAGGTTCCCTGCCTTGGATTCTTTCAGATCTAAATTGACATAACCTTTGTCGTTCTTAAACTTTTGCAGATACTCAATTGCAGTATCAACTTTGATTCCGATCTGGCCTTTGACCCATGCTGGTGCATTGTTATGTGGTGGTTTTAGGAAAAAGCCTTCCGGTAATGTGCTGTCTTCATAATCACTCATAATATCCTCCATATAATTTTAGAACTCTAGGAGCTCTTTATCACATCCTAAAAAGGAATCCCGTCCGAATGTTCCTTGTTTAGATTCTCTTCCATCTCCATCTCATCTACTGTTTTCAATCTGATATTCTCCAATCCCCTCCTTCTTACTTTGACTTTATCCATGACTCTTGTATCCCAGGTACTCTGCTTTTCTTCCGTAACTATTTTGGTATGATTCGTAACTTCCTGTCTGGATTTAGTAATCGCTCTGATGACATAACTGGATGAAATTTTACTCAGGCCGGAATAGTTTTTATATGCTTCTGTCAGTTCTTCCGATGAAGTAAAGTCTCCACTATTCACAGAAATAATACATAGCTCTACTATAAAATTCTCAATATCATTATTCTCATTTATATATGATTCTTTATGGGCTTTACATTTAGCTGACTGCTGGATAATCCCTTTATAGTTATTCTTCAATTCAAGGTAGTCTTTGATTTTCTGATTTATCACTGCTGGAAATTCCGCTCTGATTTCTTTTTTCAATTTATCCGAATCGATAATCAGGCCAATCAAATCTTTGTTAGTAACCCTACCTTCGGCAACCATAGTATCTCTGGTTTCTTCACAGTCAACGAAAGTCTTTTCAAAGGGCAGCACTAAAAGCCGTCCTATAAAAGCACGATCTGTTCCATCAAAAAATGGGAGATCATTAACACTCAATATCATCTGCCATGTAGGAGCAAATGTTCTTTCCTTTTCATATAATGGTCTAGCTCCGATGGTATCCTGTCCGGTAAAATTTTTCAGTTTGCCTAGTGATAGCTTTTTCCCTTTTTCTACTTCCGAACCGAACAGAACATATTTACCTATAAATTCAGTAACTTCAGATGGTAATTTATCATCTCCATATTTGCTATTCAAAATCAGGCTGGTGGAATAGGTATGAGCCTTGGGTCCTAATAGTTCTTTCTCAATTTCTATCCAAGTGCTTTTTCCATTATCTCCTCCACCGTGATATACTTGGAAAACCTTCTTGGCATTCCCGGAGATAAACATACTAGATGATTGTCTGGCAGTTAGCAGGGTATCTTTATCAGGAAATAAACCAGATAAAAATTCATTATATTTCACTGGCAACCCTGCATTGATAATCTGATCTGTATTGTATGGAACACAGGATTTACGGAACTCTTCTCTTCCTCCCGGTCTAGTAACCATATGATTATTTGTGAAGTCTATAACGCCATCCTCAGTAGTCAGAGTTTCTTTCAGTAGAGGAGAATCCCATTGAACACTGGTATAGAGAATTCCTTCCCGAACCTGCAACTCCCTGAGCACTGACTCTTTCCAGTTTGTCTTATTAATAGATTTAATCAGCATCATAAAATTCTCAGTAGCAATATCAGCTCCCTTTCTTTTGGCAAACATGAATTTGCATAACCGAATCAAAACGGTATAGACAATTGAATACATATCATGAAACTCAATCCAGCGGTTCCCGTTAAAAAGGTAGAAACATTTCTCAGCATCGCAATAGATAATGTATCCCTGAATTGCAAAGCCCAGCAAAGTAGCTGCAACACTATTTCCTACAGTGAGAAATAATTCAGTAGCTTCTTTGCTATCACTAAGTTGATCATAATCTGGTTCTGGGAAAGGTAATTGGGTTCCATCATCTCTCATATTATCATACAATTCTAATGACATATTGAAGGATAAAACTTTCTTAATATAATAACTGCTTACTTCAGATTCTCTCAGGTAGTGTATAAAAGTTCCGGTAGTAACTCCACCTTCGGGAGTAATACTATTTACCCTGGACTCATTCCTATTTTCCTTTCCAGCATAGGTATTATCCGTTGCCGACCAATCCAGTATTGCATCTTTCACTTCGTCCGAATCACCACAACTGGCTTTGATTGACATCACGAATTCCAGCCATTTATCATTATTGTTAAATTGTTTCGCATCTATTTTGCCGAGGATTTTAATAAGCAATTCTACTGGGATTAATGTTTGATTAGAATTCCCAGAGGAAGATTCTTTCTTATCTTTTTTCTTATTAGCTTCATCTAACCATATCCGCATTGGCTCTGAAATTTCCATTATATCCAGATCCCCAACATCAGGATGAAGATGATATCCGGGACTTCCACAGGTAACTACATAACCGGAATGTGTCCGGATATCTATTCCGGGTCCTGCTTCCCTTTGAGCAAAACCGTGGTCTGCTCCAACAAAAAGGAAGATATGATATCCACCACCTCCGGTCACAACCGTATAAGTTTCGCTGGTAATGTCCGTGGTGATATTGTATTTTTCTTTAACCTCTCGAAACGATTGAACTCCATCTGGCTTACCGGGATGCCGATCTAAATCGATTACGATTATATCTTCCGGTATCCATGCTCCTATCATTTCACCCATTGATTGCAACATCTCTGCAGCTTCAAGTGTTAAATGATTTCCTGGTTCTCTCCAATGTTTATACATCGGTGTTTTATCAGGATTACATTGAAACAGTAGGAACCCATTATCATCATATACTTCTAATGACATATTGACTTCCTATTGTTTTTGTATTTGATAATTCACTATCATATGTTCAATTTGTTTTGCTACAGATCTTCTTTCCATTGCTGCTATCTTGAAAAGTCTAACTTTAGCTTCAGGATTTATTCTTGCTCCAAGATAGACAGTGCCTATCCTATCTTTATTACTGCCTTCCATTACAGTCTCCTTTTTTTCGTACATTTTAATATATACCCTTATATACATTCTGTCAACATAATTTTTACAAGAGGACTTAAACTCCCTGCTTTTTACCATGGTAAAATTTCAGTGAAAAAAAATACCAGCTATCAAATATTTTTTTTCACTTTATTTCAGAATCATCGTTTTTTCATGAATTTCCGTGTTTTTTCGCTCTACTCCAATATAGGGATAATAGAGAGAACACGGAAACACAGAAAAAGTGTGTTTTCTATAAAGTCTCCCAAGGGCAAAAAAAATAATAAATTCACACTTTTTTATTTCTCCTTAAGGGACTTTTCCAGAAAGTCGATTTTCTGTACTTGCAAACTGGTGTATATGTGCTATACTGTATCATAAGGAGTTATATTATGAAGATTTGTAAAGTAAATGAATGTGGAAATAAGGTTAAATCAAGAGGATATTGTGGTAAACACTATATGAGATTTATAAGGAATGGAGATCCCGAAGCTGTCTCTGATAGGATGCATGGTCTGTCAGGGACGTATGAGCATGGTCTTTGGTGTAATACAAGGAAAGCTTATCCTGTATGTGAATCATGGCAGCACTTCATCAATTTTTATACTGATATAGGAAAGAAACCTACATACAATCATTGGCTGGTTAGGATAGATGAGAGCAAACCTTTTGGTCCTGATAATTTTAGGTGGACTTTAGGGAAAAATAAATAATATTGATATGGGAGCTAAGTCTATACAATGTAGTAACTTAGCTCTTTTCTTTTTGTTTTTTCGATGCTCTCCATGGAAATATGCAAAAAAAACTCATATAAAGGTTGACATATCACTACAATGTAGTATACTAGAGATAGTACTAAGGAGGTACAGGATGACAAAAAAAAATACAAATACAATTTTAGAAATGATGCAAAATGATGATAGCTATTTGACAAAGAATGGATACAAAATGTTGAAGCGGGAAAGGATCTACCAGCAAACCGGAATAACCATAGATATCAAAACAGATACAGCATTTGTAAATGCTTTAAATAGACTTAATTTGAGGAGCAAATAATGAAAAATATATCAATCGCATTAACTGAACATGAAGTTGAATTTATTCTGGCAGCACTGGACAAATTGAATGAAGGGGCTTCTCCTTCAGAGCATTGTTTTAAATGTAATTTAGAAGATAAAATTGTTGATGCAGTTGATGAAGCTAAAATGAAATCAGTTCCATACTTTGTAAAATCAAATGGATTAGGGAGATAAGATGGACGAAAATAAACTTACAAAAGAAGACAGGGCATTTAATATGAAGTTAAGTAGCATTGGTGGAAACACTACTAATTTTATATCAATAGAAACATTGCAACGGAATATAGAAGTATTGCATACCGATCCGGATTTTAAAAACCTGTCAGATGAATTAGAAGGGCTATATGATTCTTGGAATTTAGTTTTTAAAGAATATGCAGCTAAAGCCAGATTGATTCGAGACAGAGCAAATCTAATTATTTCAAGGAGCAACAAATGAAAATGACATTTATGTCTAATAGCTCTAAACTATTAAATTTGAAAATAATTGAATTTTTTTTCATAAAAGGTTGACATACATACTACAATGTAGTATTATATAGATAGTACTAAGGAGGTACGTTATGAAAATGACTAAATATTTTAAAGCAGTTAAATTGGTTGATGCCCTGATGGATCTTGAAGCAACTAGTGAAAAGATAAGATATTCTTTAGAAGATAGTGGATACTCTGCAGAAGAGATTAAGGAAATAGAGTTTGATTATAATAACCAATCTGTCATAAGGAGCAACAAATGAATATGAGTTATTGTAGATACAGAAATACATTGAATGATTTGAATGATTGTGTTGAGCAAATGGATATTGAATCTTGTGGTGGTGAAGATAATCTTTCCAGAGATGAATCCAGGGCGAAAGAAAACTTGATCGAATTATGTGCTCAAATCACGGATCAGTTTAATGATGAATATGAAGTGGAGGATGCGGAATGAAAAAGTTTGAAGTAGGAAAAACGTATTCAATGCATTCGATTTGCGATCATAACTGTATCTGGTATTGTGAGATTATTAGCAGGACAGAAAAATTTCTAACAATTAAAGTCTCTGGATATATAGATCCTATTCGAGTAAAAGTCAGAGTGAAAGAATATGGTTGGCAAGAATCCTGTTATCCATTAGGAATATATTCAATGGCTCCATCTTTACGAACAGAGAATGAAGTTGAATTTCTACATGCAACAAGGATGCATTTAGGTGAGGCAGTAAGAAGAGGTATGGAAAAATAAAAGCTTGACAATGTAGTAACATTGTAGTAATATGAATTCAGGAGGATGATATGAATAGATTAAATAGTTTGAGAGATATAGCATATCAGGCATATGCTAATACTTCGTTCGATCCAGAGAGAAGAAGGGATCAGATATTAAAAGAACTTGAAGAAGAGTTGCAGCAGGATCTTAATTCCTTGGGTGATAAAGCTGGGAAATATGAAACAAAATATATTGCTCATTGCCAAAATTGGTTAGGTAGGAAATCAAGATGTATTAGTGTGATGATTACTGGTCCTGCAAATTTTCCAACACGAAGAAATGAGAAAGCAAACAATGCAGAGCAAAAAGGCTGGGAAGATTTCAGGCAGTGGAGATTAAGGTTCTCAAAGGCAGTCAATCGAATACACAATCCCTCACCTGAAGATGATATGGAAGTTGCAATTAAAAGAGCTGACACACTTATTATTGCACAAGAAAAAATGAAAGGAACAAATAGGATTATCAGGAATAAAAAAATTACTGCTGAGGAGAAATTAGCAGAACTTATTGACTTAGGATTTGAGGATACCAGAGCCATGGCATTATTAGTTCCTGATTGTATGGGAACTATCGGTTTTGCTTCTTATTCTCTCACAAATAACAATGCTAGAATTAAATCTGCAAAACAAAAAGTTTTGATCATGAAATCCAGAATATCTATTAAAGAATCTTTTGAGCCTATTCATTTTGAAGGTGGAGTTATTAATATTGAAGCAGATCGGGTTACCATTACTCATGATGATAAACCGGACAGGGAAGTGATAGAGAAAATCAAGAGCAGAGGTTTCCACTGGTCTAGGAATTATAGTTGTTGGAGCCGGAAACATACAGCACGTGCATTGATAGATGCAAAGGAGATTGTAGGATTATGCTAATAGATACGATTCATGAAAGTTTGGTCAATGGTAAAGGGCAGCAGATGGTCAACCAGATTGATGAATATGGATTGTATGATTTTTGGAAAGATTATCAATTATATTTGAGCAATCTATATGCAGTGTACGGAGTGAATAATTATTTTTCAGATGCAGTAATATCATATTTCAGAATCAAGAACAGATAGGAGCATTGGATGAACGAAAAGGTTGAATTGATTAAAAAGTTAATGGCTATGGAAGCAGCAGAGAAAACAAGCAAAGTAACTACTCCATCAGATATCCTTCCAGTAGTAGAAAAATACAGGAACAGGAAACAGGAGCATTTTATAGTTGTTACCCTTGACGGATCACATCAAGTTATTCGTGTAAGAGTTGTCTCTAAAGGTATAGTAAACAGATGTCTTGTTCATCCTAGAGAAATTTTCCGAAAAGCTATTACTGATAATGCAGTTGCTATAATTGCTGTTCATAATCATCCATCAGGGGGTTATGATCCGAGCAGTGAAGATATAGAAATCACAAAACGGATAAAGGATGCAGGGAAGATTATTGGTATAGAATTATTAGATCATATAGTGATTGCGAAATATGGATATTATAGTTTCCTGGAGGAAGGTAAAATATGAAAAAGAATATTGTTTTTATAGAATCGTATTTTAATATGAATACTGTTGAAGCAAAAAAATGGATAACTAACCATACCCAGGAAGATATAGATATATTATTTGATAAATATATGGAGGATTAGGTGAAGAAAAAATTAACAATCCAGCAGCAGATTGCAAAGCTGGAGCGAAGCATACGGAAATTCGGAGATCAGCATGGAGATAAGATTCCTATATTGGAAGAGCTGAAAAAGCAGGAGCCCAAAAAGTGGTAATCTTTAAATCAGGTAAGGTAATTATAATTGATCTTATTATAGAAGGGAAGAAAGAATATGTATTATACAGCAATGATATTTATATAGATCAATACAAATATAAAGGTGATGCAATAAGAGAAGCAAAGACTATGTTCTTTGACCAATTCAATAATAGAAGGAGCATCTGATGACAAAAGGAATTCTGTTAACTGATGAAGAGTTACAAGAAGCAATTCAATCAATGGATAGTATACCAGATGAGATGGAGGATGATCATGAAAGCAATTAAAATTGATGCAGAGAAAGGAAGAGTTTCAGAAGTAGAAATAACTGGATTGGCAGATATGCAGGCAGCAGTCAAGGGTAATATAGAAGTTGGATATTACTTTCCAAATTCTACAGATGTTATTTATGTAGATGAAGAAGGATTACTGAAAGATCCAGAACACTTTTTTCTCATAGAAGGTGAAACAGAATTGCTAGCAGGGAATGGTTTAATTGTTAGAACTAATATGTCTACCGGAGGAAGCAAGGATTGCGTTATACCTATTGAATATATTAGAAAGCAAGTTCGTTGGATGGATGCAGCAACGGTTGGATTATATATGGCTCTGAAAAAGATATCTTCCAGTTGACAACGCCCTTACAATGTAGTACTGTATAAAGGAGGAGTACAAAATGGATATTAAAGCAGAGCGAATTAAAAGAGGATTATCAAGGGATCAGGTTTCAGAAAAGCTAGGAGTATCTCCTAGAACAGTTGAAGCATGGGAAACGGGCAGACGTAATCCTTCAACGCAGGTAATGATGTTAATCAAGAATGGGATATTGAATAAGGAGAAATGATGGAGATAGTATTCCGAGCAGTAGAAGATATTAAAAAAGGTGCTTTTGTTAAATTGGATTTTGATACTGGAGAATTGAGTACTGCAACTGTTGAAGAGATGGAATTGCAGAAAAAGGAGGAAGCGAATATTATAGAGAATGGTGATACCCTGGAGGGATTGCTTATTTAATGGAGGATGATATGAAGAAGAAAATTAGTGTAGTAATTTTTATTATGTTAGCAGTAATGTTGTCGGCAACAGATCTAAGCCCAAGTGCTTTAGTAATCCAAAAAAACTCTATTGCAGGATATAATGTTATTAAATCAGCAGCAATAGTTGAATGGGGAACTGATCATGGTATGGTTCTATATACAATTAATACCCAGTGTGATAGTTCCATGAATGTTTTAGACTTGGTATTAACTGAGTACAATAATTTTAGTATATTTGTAGATGCAGTAGTATATTGGTCAGCTTCAGGAATGGAACTTTATAATATGACTATCATAGAAAGCTGGTTAGGTGGTGAAGACTATTACACTATTTTTACAATAAGATGTGATTGGTGCATGGTTGAATATGAATACAAGAATCAAGTAGCATCGGCTGGATCTTACTAATGGTTATTATTGGTAAGATATTATTAGTATATGGAATAGTATTATTATCAATAATCTTGTTTGTAATGGGTTCAACAATAAAGAAAACGCCACGGGAGGATGAAGATGAACAATCTAAACAGTGTATTAATTGAAGGATCACTGGAAGAGAATGCAAAAGTAAGAACTACTAAAGAGGGCAATGATGTTATTTTTTTCACAATCAATTCTAATCGATATTACAAAAAAAATGATGAACCATGCAAAGAAGTTATGCAGGTTCAAATTGAAATATGGCATAATTTGTCAGATATAGAAAAAGAGAATCTTACTAAAGGTAGAGGTGTTAGGATTGTTGGTAGATTAAAACAGTATGGAAGTCAGTTGGTTGTTATCGCTGAGCATACAGAATTTAAACCATTAGTAGAGGAATAAAATATTACAGGAGAATTTTATGAAAAGAATTGCAATTTTGTTAATGCTGATACTAATAGTATTCAGTGCATGCTCAAAGAATGAACCGGAGGCAGTCAATACAGAAGCAGTTGCTTCAGGTGAAGAGTTCACAGGGACATTGATACTCGGTATTCAGGGAGGGGATCGACCATCTGGTTTGACTTTAGACGGAAAGATTATTGCCGAAGAAGATAGGAATGATTCATTGATGTATTGGAGGGATATTGTTCTGCATGGGTTTCCTTATAAAGTAGAAATCAGGAATTATGCATCTGATAGTACTACCATTAAAATGGATGCGGATATTGCTGGAGGAGATGCACCTGATGTTTACTGGGATTATCTCGGTCGGGTGAATAAATTTGCAAACAGTAAATATGCATTGCCAATCAATTTGACTTTTGAAGAGCTTGATGATTATCTTTCTTCTGCTCTTGATCCAGTTATAAAAGATGGAAAATTATATGCATTACCTGGGACTGCTTGGGCTTCAGTAATGGTCGTAAATAAAGATTTAGTAGAGTCAGTTGGCATGGGATCATTGATATCTGATGTATCATGGACTATAGATGAATTCCTAATGGTAGTCTCGGCAGTTCAGGAAAAATACGGATCAGAATATTATGGGTTCCCATTATTTGCAGCCGGAACCGGTGGTGATTACTGGAGTTCATTTGGATGGCTGGCTTCTTTCGGAGCTAAGCTATATGAGAATGGTAAAATAGTTATTAACAGTAAAGAAGGGATTGAGGCTCTTGAGTTTATGAAGTTCATGAGTGATTCAGGAATAGCAGTTCCCGGAGCAGCGGGGTTAGGATATAAGGTTAGCCTTGCAGCAATGGGTAGTAACAATATAGTTGCATGTGGGAATAGTTCTACATCTGCTCGAATGCCGGTAGATCTCCTTGATGGAACAGGTACTATAGATTCAATAATCATGGAATGGCCTAAAGCTCCTGGAGTTGATAAAGTTCCGGTTGCAGTAGGTCCCGATGCAGGTATGGTTTTTGCCAGCACTAAGCATCCGGTAGAGGCAATGGAATTACTGAGATATATTAACAGCACTTCATATCAAAGATTTTTCGTCAAAGCTAATATTAGATTTGCATCAAGGAAGTCAGTTGGAAATATCGTAGTTGATGATCCTACTTGGGGTATTGCAACGGATATTATTAACAGGAATGGTACGTTTGACATCGGTGTTGGATTAGAAAAGTACTCTGAAGTGAGGAATCTATTCCCACCTATGTTACAGGCAATTTTTACAGAAGAATTAACAGTTCAGGAAGCGGTTGATCGATTTGTAGAAGAGGGTAGCAAAGTAATAAATGAATAATATATTCTTGTTTACAAAAGTCCATCAATGTAGTATATTATTAGTATGGACGCAGACAAAATCTTAAAATTATTTCCCCCAATATAACTCAGTGTCATAGTCTGGCGTCCAAAACTGAGTTTGAGGGGGTTTTTATTTGGAGATGGATATGAGTGGAATATGTAGTGTTGATGGTTGTGATAACCCTATTCAAATCAAATTAAGAAAGTTATGTGTAAAGCATTATCATAGATGGCAAAGATATGGTGATCCCTTATTTGTTCCTCCTAAAATAGTAAGGCAATGTAAAATTGATGGCTGTGACAATCAGGCTGTATCAAGAGGTTGGTGTAAAAAACATTACATGAGTTGGGTTAGGCATAATGATCCTACTTTTAAACAAAGCAAGAAAGTAAGAAAGATTTGTAAAGTTGACGGATGCAATAATAAATATGATGCTAAAGGGTATTGTTCTATGCATTATACCAGATGGAAAAAACACAGAGATATAAACTATACTGGGAATAGACATGGCAAAATAAACTCTGGAGCCTATAAAGTGTGGAATGGAATGAAGCAAAGATGTATGAACCCAAATAATAAAGATTATGATGATTATGCAGGGAGAGGAATAAAAGTCTGTGAGAGTTGGAAAAATTCTTTTTTAGCTTTCTATAAAGATATGGGAGATAAACCATTCCCAGAAGCTCAGATTGATAGAATTGATAATGATGGAAATTATGAACCAGATAACTGTCATTGGGTTACACCAAAAGAAAATGCTAATAATAGAAGACCTAAAAGGAAAAGAGTATCATGAAAAAGGATAATCTTTCAGCATACCTTTTTCTTTTACCAGCATTATTTTTCTTCTTTTTATTTGCAGTATATCCCATATTAAGATCGATTCAATTATCATTCTATGAAGCCAGTGTTATGAGTCAGAAATTCATAGGGCTGAAAAACTATACTGATATTTTCCATAGTGAAAGAATCCTTAATGCTTTTGTCAATTCTGGAAAGTTTACATTATTGATAGTTCCTATAGTAACTTTTCTTCCACTGATCATTGCTGCTATAGGATACAGAATGCACAAGACTCTACAAACGGCAATCCGTTTTGCGTATTATATTCCAGTTATATCTTCGGGACCTATTATAACTATGATATGGTTATGGCTATTAAATCCTACTGGGCTTATAAATCAATTATTAGGGAAGCAGATATTCTGGTTGGGTTCTAATCCAGAGGCGTTCTTCGCAATTAGCCTGATTGTAATATCTGTTGATA
>Ga0307928_10002231_pt1 | contig 14889 bp, 18 predicted proteins | sample AceLakmetagen232_FD_201815 | JGI IMG/M metagenome (GOLD analysis project Ga0307928, IMG submission 201815) | Saline water microbial communities from Ace Lake, Antarctica - #232 | ecosystem: Environmental > Aquatic > Non-marine Saline and Alkaline > Saline | place: Antarctica: Ace Lake... | reverse complement strand
GATTATTTTATTGAAAAAGAATTTAATAATGGTAAAGGTTATGCTAAAATTTTTAATTTAATATCTGATTTATTAATTAAATTAGATAATATAGAAAAAGAACAAAAAAGACTATCAGATTATTTAGAGGGGCGTAGAAGAAAATATGGAAGAAGATTAAAAAAAGAAGATAAATTGTTTATTTATAATAGAGATAAAAATATTTGTCAAAAATGTAAACAATATTTTAAAAACACTGCATTTTTGCAAGTAGACCATATTAATAAAGAAAAAGATGATAATAATTTTAATAATTTACAAACACTATGTAGAAAATGTCATCATGAAAAAACAGGAGAAGAAAATAAAAAATGAAAGAAAAAATAGATTACAAAATATTCCAAAAAGAAAGCTGGAATCCAGAAGAAATCCAACAAATAGAAAAGTATCTCAAAAAAGATTTAGAACTAACCAAAAACCTCTGGGATTTCCTAATATTGAAATTTGATTCATTAAAAGAATATATCTCAGAACGAGACGCACAAAAATTTAAACATATAACAATGTCAAGTGGAGCTTATGGATATAAAGTTATTTGTCATTTATTAGGTTTGAAAGAAGAGTATGATGAAACCCCGAACAATCCAAAATATGAAGGTGCATATGTTATGCCACCAAAAGAAGAAACAATAAAAGGAGAAATTTTATATTTTGATTTCGCATCACTTTATCCTATGATGTATATTCACGCAAATTTATTTTCACCCAATTGTGATTGTTGTTCAGAAGAAGAAAAGTGGAAAGGAAATGAAAACTTTGAAGTAAAAGGAAGTTATTGTTCTAAACAACAAGGAAAAATAGAAGAGCTTATTAAAGAATTTTATATGAAAAGGAAATTGTATAAAGCAAATAAAGATAAAAGACAATTTGCATTAAAGATTATTCTTAATTGTTTTTCTGAAGACACTGAAATAATGACAGAACATGGAATTAAAAAAATAATAGATTGTAAAAAAGGAGAACGTGTTTATAGTATTAATATTGAAACAGGAAAAACAGAATTAAAAAAAATAAACGATGTTTTTTCTAAAAAATATAATGGAAAAATGTATCATTTTAAAGATGAAAATAAAGATTTAATTGTTACTCCAGACCATGATATGTTATTTAAATCTAATAAAAATTCTAAGATACAAAAAATAAAAGCAAATATTGTTTCACAGCGAAGTGGGCAATATCCGAATTGTCAATCAATTAAAGGAAAAATAATAAACAATATAGACATGAAACAATTTTGTAAAAAAGATTATATTTATAGTATAAAATTAAAAGACCCGTATTCACAAAGAAAAAACCAAAATTTGACATATAATCAAAATTTACGAACCCATTTTTCTAAAATAGGAATAGATGAAAAATTGGAAGGAGAATGGTATATTCAAGGAAGACAAAGAGATATGAAAATTAATAGATTTTTACCACTTAAAGATTTATTATATTTTATTGGGATTTTTTTGGCAGAAGGAAGTAGTAGAATAATAACAGAAAAACATTATGATAATGGAAACCATAGAGGTATAAGTTATATGTGTGACATTTCTCAATCACAAGAGAAAAACAAAACAATATATGAAAAAATAAAACAAACATTAAAAAAATTAAACATAAGATATTCATATCATGGAAAATGTTTTAGTATTTCTTCTAAATTTTGGTATGATTTTTTTAAAAATATGAAAACAAATTCGTTTGATATAAAACTTCCAAATTGGATATTTGAGTTAGATAATTCATTGTTAGAATATTTACATCAAGGATTATATGATGGGGATGGAAACAAAAATCAATATAGATATACAACAATATCAAAACAATTAAGAGATGATATGATTAAATTAAATTTACATTTGGGGTATAGATGTAGATATGTTAAAGAAAATTATATCACAAAAATAAGTAAAAAAGAAAGAATTCTTTGGAGAATATATAGAACAACAATAGGATGGTATAAAAAATTTGGAGAATATGGAGGAAAAATAATTGACAATCCGACAAATAAAATAATTTGTTTAAACATTAAAGATAATCATACTGTTTTTGCAGGTAGAAATGGAAAGTTTGTTTGGACTGGACAAACACTTTATGGAATATCTGCAAAGCCTTCCTTTAAACAAATTTATAATCCCACAACTGCCAGCGACTGCACAGCACTGGCTAGACAATGCATTCATTTTGCCATAAAAAAGTTTGAGGATAATAACTATAAAGTAATTTATGGGGATACAGATAGTGTTCTTGTTAAATTAAAAGAAGAACAAAAAGCAGAACTATGTAAACAACTTGCAAAGAATATTTCAACAGAAATAAGTCAACAACTTCCATTTCCATTTGATGAGTTTAATTTAAAGTTAGAAGATGAATTGAAATATTTACAATTCTTTATGGGAAAAGATGGAACTTTAAATAAAAAATGGTATTTATATTTAACTAAAGATAATGAATTAATAATTAAAGGTTTAGACATTATAAGAAAAGATTGTAGTAACTTAAGTTTAAAGATATTTAATGAATTTTTAAAACAAGATATTATAAAAAATCTGAATTGTAAATTTAATAGAGATTTTATCGATGATAAAGTTAATATGATTATAAAAGAAGACAAGGCAATCATAGCAAAACGATTTAATATCAAACCATTAAAAGATTATAAATCAAAAACATCTATCTATTATCTTATAGGTGAAAAATATGGAGATGGAGAAATGTTTTTGATTAAAAATTATAAATTAGGTGCAGGAAAGGGAATAAAATATTGTTCTGTAGAAGATGCAAAAGATTTAGAAATTGAAGATTTAAATTTGGAAGATGTTTATAGAGAGTTAGGTGCTTTTATAAAAGACTATGAAACATGTCAAGTTAAAAAGAAGAAAGGAAAAATTCAAATAAATAAATTGAAGCAAATGGAATTATGGTAAAAATATTTGAAAAGGATGTTTAAAAATGAATAAACGACTACTCTCAAAATCTCAAGCAAATTTATTTTTGGATTGTCCGTATAAATGGAAAAAATGTTACATAGATAAAATAAGGTCAGAACCTTCTCCTGCTCAAGAAAGAGGAATAAGAATACATTCAAAAATAGAAGGGTTTTATAAAAAAGCTAAGATAATTGATAATCTTATATCCACAAAATTTGATGAAGAACTAATTGAGTTTACAGACCACGAGGAAAGAAGGTTAAAATTATGTGTAAATAAAGAAGGAAAATTTGAAAACAAATATTTTAAACCATTATTTCAAGAATTAAAAATGGAAAATGTGGAATTAGGATTAAAAGGAATTGTTGATGCTGTTTTTATAAACCCAGCAGATGATGGAATTGTAGTTATAGATTGGAAAACCGGAAAATATTATCCAGATAAATTTGATGATTATAGGTTTGAATTGGCGGTTTATTCTGAATTACTAAAATCAACGGGAAAAGTCGATAATGTAAAATATTGGGGAATTTATTTTGTAGACCAAAACAAAACATTTTTTGAAGAAGTTAAACCTGACCACGTTGAGAAGATGTATTCTACAATGGATAAAGTAAGAGAAGGAATAAAAAGTAAAAATTTTCTTCCTAAAAAAAATAAGTGGTGTTATTTCTGTCAATTTAAAAACGAGTGTGGAGTGTTTTCATGATAAGAGAAATAATGTTTTTTGCTTTTTTTATAATGGTTTTAGAATCATATGATAAGTCTATAATATTGTTTTTAGTTTCTATTATTGGATTAATAATTTCTGTAAAAACAATAATAAATAAGGATATTAAGAACAATGTTATTTAATCAATTTCCAAGAGAAGTAGGACCTCCGAGAAAAGTAGTATTCAATAAGGAAGATGGATTAAAATTTATAAATTATTATAATGGAGTTAAAACGGCAGTATATCAAAGTATTTATAGCTTTAAAGAAATATTTGAAAACGGAAAACCAAATTATAACACTGCAATTATCAATAAATTATATTTCGATTTTGATGATAAAAGTTGTTCATCATGGGAAGAGTGTAATAAGTTACATAAGAAATTAGAAGAAGATAATATCAAACATTTTATAGTCATGAGTGGGAGGGGTTACCATCTTTATATTTTTACTCCCCCTACTTGTGCTCAAAACCCAAAAGGTTGTATTTATAATTCACAACATTATTTTATTGGCCAGTTAAATTTGTTGGTTGACAAACAAGTGATAGGCAACCCAGCACAACTTGCTCGCGTTCCTAATACTTATAATCAAAGGGGAAAAAGGTATTGTATTCCTCTAAACAAAAAAGAATTTGAAATGGGAGATGAGTATATTAAAAATTTAGCATCAAAACAACATTTTATTTCCGATATTTTTATTGGAGAAAAACTATTTGATATATCTAAATTCGATTCTGAAAAGCCTAATGATATAAATTTTAGTGTCAACGATTTTAAATTTACAGATAGTAGTGTAAAGATAGACCATTGTCCCAATTGTATAAAATATTTATTACAAAAAGGCGAGTTGGGTTGGAAAGAAAGATATACAATTATTGTTTATTTTAGAGATATGGGATATTCAAGAAAAGAGGTTATGGAAATATTAAAAAAATATTTATCGAAACAAAAATTTAAACATTGTATCGTCGATGAGCGACAGCTACAATATTTATTTGACAGATTCGATTTGTCATTTCCTACTTGCGATAAATTAAAATTAGACGGTATTTGTGTAGGAAAATGCGAACAATACAATGATGTTATATATAAATAAGTATATATACAACGTATATAAAATAGTATATAAATATTTAAATACTATGAAATTATATAATTATATTAAAGGAGTGATAAAAAATGAGTTATAGAGGTCCAGGTACTAGTTATAAAATAAGAAAGACAACAAAGAATAATAAAACCGGTGATAATTATGCCCTTACTATTCCAAAATATATTGCTAAAAAATTCGAAGCAGTTGTTTTTAAATTACAAATTAGTGGTAATTCAATAATTTTTGAAAGTGGTTGTAAATTATCAATTAAGGAAATGGAAGAAATTAATAATAAAGGAGGAATGTTCTCTAACGCTGGGAACGATGTTGTTTTCAAATGATGTTTGCTACTTTATTTTTAATTGCTAATCTCGCAGCTTTAGTTTTTAATGGTTCATGGTTATTTAGTTTTTGGTTTATTGTTTTATTTTATATTATTGAAACTGGGTTTTGGTTTTGCTTATGGATTTTAATGATTATTTTTATGGTGGTTATTGGGAGAAACAAATGAACATTATGTGGCTTTCAGATTCGCCTTTGACAGTCACAGGATATGCAACAATTACTTGGAATATATTAAATAAACTATCCGATGCTGGACATACGTGTTACGCACTAGGTCACAATTATGTAGGACAAACAATTCCTCCTGGATTAAAATTAAAAGACGGAACAAAAATGAAGTTTACAATTATTAGTGGAGGACCAGCTCCGTATGCTCAAAATTTAATTCAACCTTACATTAAAAAATATAAAATAGATGTGTTTGCAGTTCTTCTTGATACCTTTATGTTATATCCATGGATTTTAAATATGGATTTTAGTCCTGCAAAAACTATTTTTTACTTCCCGTCTGATGGTGGAGGAGGAATGCCTCTGGGTTGCGAAAACATTTTAAGAAAAGTAAATTGTCCAGTATCGATGTCAAAATATGGACAACAACAAGTAAAAGAAATGTATAATATTGACACAAAATATATTCCTCATGCGATAGACATAAAAAATTATAAACCATTATCTGCACCCGAAAAAGAAAATATAAGAGCAAAGTGGGGTCTTAATAATAAATTTGTAGTGGGAACAGTTGCCAGAAATCAAGGAAGAAAAATGATGGACAGGACATTAAAAGCATTTAAATTATTTGCACAAAATAAAGAAGATGTAGTATTGTTTATGCATGCCGACCCGGCAGATATGGCTGCACCATTTGATATGATGCAGTTAATTAATAGGTATGAGTTAAATAATAAAGTTGTTTTATCTGGAATGACATTTTACAATGGTTTTGATTATAAGGAGATGAACGAAGTTTATAATGTGATGGACATATTTTTACTTACTACTTCTGGAGAAGGGTTTGGTGTTCCAATAATAGAAGCACAAGCATGTAGTATTCCTTGTGTTGTAACAGATTACACAACTACAGAAGAGTTGGTATTAGAACCAAAGTCTGGAGTAGGAATAAATTTAGTAGGAACAACTGAAACTCAAAACCCAAGAGTTCATACAAAACAAATAATAGATGGAACATTAACTGGTTCTTGGAATGTAGAGAGAGGAATTTGTAGTATAGAAGATTGTGCAAAGAAATTGCAATACTTATATGATAATAAAAATATAGCAAAAGAGTTAGGTGAGAACGGATTAAAAAATGCTACTGAAAACTATAACTGGGATAAAGTTGGAAATGAATGGTGTGATTTAATGGAGGAATTAGTAAAATGAATTATGCTATAACTGGAACAAGAGGATTAATTGGAGAATATTTAAACAATAGATTAAAACAAGAAGGACACACTCCAGTATTAGAAATTGATAATAGAACAGGATTTAATGTTTTAAATTTAAGAGGAATGCATGTAAACATGCAAACTCAACCAATAGATGTTATGTTTCATTTGGCTGCACATTGCAAAATTCAAGAAGGAACAGACAATCCAGAGTTACCACACATAAATAATTGTGATGGAACTTTTGAAGTTTTAGAGTTTGTAAGAAGACATAAAATTCCAAAAATGGTTAACTTTTCTTCTTCAAGGGTTTTAGCAGACGAAGATAATCCATACACAGCAAGTAAGAAATATGGAGAACATTTAACAAAAGCACATGGTGATTGTTATGGATTAGAATGGATTACTGTTCGACCTTCAACCGTTTATGGGATAGGAACAGTAGATGTTACAAGTAGATTATTAACTACTTGGGTACAAAATGCATTATTAGATAAGCCTCTTAGAATTTTTGGAGACAAAAGCAAAACTTTAGATTTTACTCATGCAAGTGATTTTGTAGATGGAATTATGTTGCTTACAGATAAATGGGGTATAGCAAAGAACCATGCTTATAATATTTCAGGAGAAAATGAGACCAATTTAACATATCTTGCAGATGTAATAAGACAAGAAGCCAATAGTGATTCAAAAATTATATATGAACGACCCGAAGTGGCTCAGCCACAACGCGTCCATGTGGACATTTCAGATATGAAATCATTAGGATTTAACCCAAAAGTAAAAATTGAAGAAGGCGCAAAAGAAATGATAAGATGGTATAAACGAAACAGAAAATTATGGGAGAAAAAATGAATAAAGGTGGATATAAATGGGGAGAAAGAAATAATTTAATTCCTACAATAGACCATAGAGTAAGTGTTTATTTTGGTTTTCATAATAAATTAAATCCAGAATTTATTGCAGATATAAGAAATTTATGTATTTGTTGTAAACATTGCAATAGTTCAAAACATTCAAATGTCTGGTAATCGTTTGATTTGTGTTGTGATGGGACCAGGAAAGAAACATTTTGCTGAGATGTGTTTAGAAAGTGTTAAAGATGCTGATAGGATTTTATATTGGACGAGTGAAAGAGATATCGTTAATTTTAAATGCTCTGTTGATAAGGGGATAATATTTGATAAATTAGATGTATTTTATAATGGTTGGGATGAAAAAGACCCAGCAACAAATGGTAAATGTAGAAATAAATATTTAGAATATTTAAAAAAGAATTATCCTAATGATTGGTGCATTTTTTTAGATGAAGATGAAGTTTTAGCAGATGAAGGAATTAAAAAACTAAAAACATTTATTAAAGAACAAGACGGAGGAGCATATAATGTTCATATGAGACATTTCATAGGAGATTTAGGACACGAAGACGCAACAAAACAATTTCATGTTGTTCCACATCGTCTTTTTAAAATTTCTGAAGTTGATAAATATCCAGAACACAGTCATCCTGTTCTTACTCCAAAAGACCCAAACAAAACGGGAATGTGTTTAGATACTACGATTTGGCACTTAGGACATTTGCCATATGGATATATGAAATACATAGTAAAAAGGTATAAACAGCACAGTAACGATAGCATTATTCATAATCAAGACTTTTTAAGACAATGGAAGAATGCTCATTTATTTGGTTTGTATCCATCTAAGCAAGTTAATCCTGTTGAAATACCAGATACTATTTGTAATGAATTTGAAATTGAAAAAGATGAATTTTATTTTTCCGATAGAGGATTAGAAGTTAAGCATTTTTTAATGACAAGACAATGGAAAAACTATTTCGAAAACAAAAATGTTTTAGATTGTGGATGTGGTAGAGGACCATTCTTATGTGCTTGGAATATTATGAATGTAGAAGCATTTGGTTTCGATAAAAGTAAGTTTGCTGTTATGCATCCAATAAATTCTAATTCTGAAATGTGGATTGATGATATTCTTACTTCTGAAATAGATAAACAATTTGATTTAGTTACTGTTATCGATGTGTTAGAACATTTAAATTATGAGGATTTAGATAAAGCATTAAAAAACATAAAACGACTTTCTAATAAAAATGTTTTATTCTCAATACCGTTCTTAAATGACCCGAATTTAAATGCTGACCCAACACACATAATAAAAGAAGATAAAGATTGGTGGGTTAGTAGATTATCAGAATATTTTAATATTAAACCGACACCAGAAGATTGGTTGTTTAAAGACCAATTATTAGTAGGAGTTAAAAAATGAGAATAGCAATAGTATCTGGATATTTTGACCCTCTTCATAGAGGACATTTAGAATTGATTAGAAGGGCAAAGAAATACGGAGAGGTTCACGTAATTATAAACAACAATAAACAATGTCGCTTAAAAAAAGATAAACCATTTATGGATGAACTTGAAAGAGCAGAGATAGTAACCAGTTTAAAAGATATAAGTGGATTTATGATAAGTATAGATGAATCAAGAACAGTTGAAAAAAGTTTAGCAACTATAAGAGCAGTTTATCCGTATTCTGAAATGGTTTTCGTAAATGGTGATGAATATACAAAAAAGAATTGTGCAGAGCATAAAACTTGTTTAAAGTTAGGAATTAAACCAATATACGGGGAGGGAAAAAAGATACAGAGTTCATCATGGTTACTAAAAAAATAATAAGAACAAGAGCACCATTAAGAATAAGCTTTGTAGGTGGAGGAACAGATTTAAATGAAGTGTTTGAAAAATATGGTGGAGCAGTGATTAGCACCACTATTGATAAATATGTATATGTTGAATTGAGTAAAGGAAAGGGAGTTACAGTAAACGGAGAAAAGCCAGATTGTTTTACTCAACAGATTATTGACAAATTAAAAATTAATAACATCAAAATAAATACTTGGTATGAAGTTCCTTTTGGAAGAGGATTGGCAAATAGTTCTGCATATTCAGTTGCATTAACAAAAGCAATTTTATTGTACAAAAATTCTCATAGGTCAAAAAGAGAAATAGTTAAGTTGGTTTATGGAATAGAAAACTCATTAGGAAAGTGTGGTTGGCAAGACCAAATTGCTTGTGTTTATGGAGGAATGAATAGAATAGTTTTCGATAAACAAGGATTTTGTTTAATGAGATGCGATACAAATGATAAAATAAAAAAGGAATTAGAAAAAAGATTATGCTTAGTATATACAGGTCTTACTCATAAATCATCTGCTACTCAATCTAAAAGAAAACCAATATCAGAAAAGAAAGCAAATAAATTAAAAGAATTAGTAAACAATACATATGGAAGTTTAATATATGAGAATTTAAAAAACATTCCTGTTTATCTTAATCATGGTTGGAGATTAAAAAAAGACAAAGCAATAGTAAATAAGCAAATTGAAAGATTATACAAAAAAGGATTTACTTGTGGTGCCAGCGGAGGAAAGTTATTAGGAGCAGGCGATGGAGGATATATTTTATTTTATGTTGAGCCAAACAATATGTTAAAATTTAGAGAAAAAATGTCTATAACAAACCAGATTCTTAATTTAAAATTTACAGAAAAAGGAGTTGAACAATGGTAACTAAAAAAGATTTAATACAATTTGAAAAAGATGTTATAACTGAATATAAGAAGGGGAATACTTATGGACCTGTTCATTTGAGTGGTGGAAACGAAGAACAACTTATTGAAATATTTAAAGAGATTAAAAAACAGGACTGGGTTTTTACAACTTGGAGAAGTCACTATCATGCGTTTCTAAAATCTAATGACCGGAATTGGCTGATGAACGAAATAATCGTGAAAGCCAATTCTTCTCATATTAATTCTAAAAAATATAAAATATTTAGCTCTGCAATTGTAGGAGGAATTATTCCAATTGCTTTAGGAACTGCATTGGCTATAAAATTAAGAAAAGGAAAAGAAAAAGTGTTTTGCTTTGTTGGAGATATGGCAAGTCATATGGGACAGTTTCATGAAGCAGTTAAATATGCTACCGGATATGGTTTACCTATTATGTTTATTATCGAAGATAATGATATTGGATGTAATAGTCCAACAGAATTAGTGTGGGAATATCCTACTGGCAAGCGATACGATTATCAAAATTTTACTAATGTAGTTCATTATACTTATACAAGGACTTATCCTCATTACGGCATCGGAGAATGGATAACTTTTAATGATAAAAAAACAAAAGGAGTTGGAGATTATAATGCAAGCAAATAAATATCAACAAAACTTAAAGAAAGCAATGAACCTATTAGCAAAAGAAGGATATATGTTTATTGGGCAAACCGTAGAATATCCGGGTTCACCTATGTTTGGAAGTTTAGAAGATGTTTCTAAAAAACAAAAAATAGAATTTCCAGTTGCAGAAAACACACAAATGGGAGTTTCAATAGGAATGAATTTAGAAGGTGTAAAAGTTTGTTCTATATTTCCAAGAATTGATTTTATGATTTGTGCAGTGGACCAGTTGGTAAATCATTTGGATAAAATAAAAGAAATGTCACAAGGAGAATTTTCGCCAGGCATTATTATTAGGACCCAAATTGGAAATACTAAACCAATTTATCCAGGAGCACAACATTGTGGAGATTATACAGAGGGATTAGATAAAATGTTAAAACATGTACTTGTATTAAATATCAAAAAAGAAAAACAAGTTATTTCTTTTTATAAAAATGCAGTAAGAAGAGCAAAATTAGGAATGTCAACATTAATTATTGAAGCACCTTCTGGAGCATATGGAGGGAAGAAATGAGAGGAGTTAAGATTTGTAAAGCTACAATTGTTAATGAAGATAAAAGACGAAAACTTGTAGAACTTATGAACGGACAATTTGCAGGAAAGAATATAAAAATATTAGAAGTAAAAGAAGAAAGTTATTTGGGTGGAACATCTGGACACTGGCATTCTTACTCTGAATGTATGTATATTATGAAAGGTAAATGTTGGGATTATGTTATGACAAATGTTGATACTGGCGAAAGTGAAACTTATGAATTAGAAGAAGGTGATATTGTATTTAGAGGACCAAGAATAATTCATGGAGGAATGTTTGCTAAGGGAAGTATTGTAATTGATATTGCTGAAGATACTTATGTTAGTGGGGATTATAACGACGTTCCGAGAGAGGAAACAAAATGAGAATATTAATAACAGGAATAAACGGAATGGTTGCGAGTTACTTAGCAGAAAAACTCTTAAAAGAAGGACACGACGTCATTGGCACAAAAAGATGGCAAGAAGATAGTTCTAATATTGAACACATTAAAGATAAAATAACTATGGTTGATTTAAATTTAAATGATTTAAGTAATTGTATTAAAGTTATTGAACAGTATAAACCAGATGCAATAAGTCATTTAGCAGCAGAAAGTTTTGTTGGAGATAGTTTTGACCATCCTATTGAAAGCGTTAATGTAAATGGATTAGGAACAATTAAATTATTAGAAGCCGTTAGAATTGTTAGAGACAATCATTTAGATGTAATTGAAGTTGAATTAGCTGATAATCCCACAGAAGAACATTATGGGGTTTGTACAAAATCTCCTTCTTTTAACCCAATAATTCATGTTTGTTCATCATCGGAAGTTTATGGATTAGTAAAAGAAGATGACATACCAATTAAAGAAACTCAGATTTTTAATCCCTCTAATCCATATGCCATTGGAAAAGTAACAGCAGATACAGCAGCTATTTTCTATCACCATTATTATGATTTAAAAACAATTGTTACGAGAATGTTTACTCATACAAGTAGAAGAAGAAAGATGTTATCTGCAGAAGTTGCTTTTGCAAAACAGATTGCTGAATTTGAGAAAGAATGGGATAATAGAGTTGACAAAGGTTATATTATACAATCAGAAGATAATAATAAAAAATTTATTCTTAAACACGGAAACTTAAACTCACTAAGAACATGGGCACACGTAGAGGATGCTTGTGAAGCATATTATTTATTGTTAACAGAACCAGTTAAATTTGGTGAAGCTTATAATATCGGTGGTTTAGATTCAAAAGAAATAGGAGAAATGTTAGATTATATGATTTCACTTTCACCAATTAAAGATAAGATTATAAAACAGCTTGATAAAAGTTTATTAAGAAAATATGATGTAACTTTACAATTACCAGATATAAGTAAGTTTCAAAATGATTATCCTAAATGGAAAGCAAAATGGAAATTCGAAGATATTATAAAAGATGTATTGGAGGGACAGAGAGAAAATGATTTGGAAAAATAAAATTGTATTAGTAACAGGAAGTGAAGGAATGATTGGAAAAGAGTTAGTTAAATTATTAAGAGCTAAAGGAGCAATAGTTATTACTATTGATTTAAAAGATAATAGCAGAGCAGAACATTATGTTTGTGATATTACTAATTATGAAAATTTACAAGATATGATTTATGAAAATTATGATATTGATTATGTATTTCATTTATTTGGAATAAAAGGAAATCCAAGAATGACTGCAGAACGCCCAGTAGATTTTATGGCTCCAATGTTACGTGGAGATACAAACTCAATTGTATTAGCACAAGAATATAATGTTAAGAAATTTTTATATACTTCTTCAATTGCCGTAGAAAACCCTGACTCTGATGAATTTCCTGCATGGGCTAAAATGACAGCTGAAACATTAATTGAAGCAATGAAAGTTCAATATCCAGAAGGAACAGAATTTTGTATTGTTAGACCTTGTAATGTCTACGGACAATATGATAATTTAGAAGCAAAAGAGTGTATGGTAATAAGTGATTTAATTAGAAAAGGAATTAAAAATAAAAAAGTTAAAGTTTGGAATGATGGAGGAGGAATTAGAGATTTTATAAACGCAAAAGATTGTGCAAAAGGAATGATACAAGCAATGGAAGAAATGCCAGATAAACCAGTTAATCTATGTTCTGGAAAAGGAGTAGCAATTAAAAATGTTGCAAATATTATTGGAAAAGAATTGGGTGTACCAGTAGAATTTGGAAGTAATGAAGATACTTCATCGAGAGTAATGGAATTAAATTGGAATTTTAAACCAGAAATAGATATTGAAACAGGCATAAAGGAGTTTATTAAATATGTAAAATGATAATCGGCATACCACACTACGATGATTTTGAAGGATTAAAAAACGTAATTAATACTCTTAATTTTTCAACATCAGTAAGAGATTATCATATAATTGTAATAAATTCAGATGAAACAATAAAAGAAAATGTAAAAGACTGGAATAAAATTGGAGTAGAGGTTTTAAACGTACCAAAAGAAGGACCATTAAAAGCATATGAGTTGTTATTTAATATTGCTAAAGAAAGAGAAGAAGACTTGTTCTTAACCCAAACCGATGTAACTTTTATGAATGCAAAAAGAGATTGGTTAAAAGAAATGATTGAAATATCGAAACATGAAAATTGTGGATTAGTAACTTGTCATGGTGGAGGAGGAGTTTCTGGTCCAGCGTTTATTGAAGGATTTCGTTGGGTTGGAGCATGGTGTACTTATATTCCTTATAGAACAATAAAGGCAATTGGTGGATTTGATATGGATATTCCATTAGGTTATGGAGTAGATATTGATTATACATACGCAGTAAAAAAAGAAGGGCTGAAGGTGTATGCTATAAATTACTGGGTAGACCACAATCCTAATTACGATGAAGGACACCATTGGGAAAAGGGTAAAAAATTCGAACAAAAGAAACAGGAGGCATTTCAATACATGAAAAAGAAATGGGGATTATTATGATAAAAAAAGAAGCAATAATTTATATTTTATTAACATTATTAGGTTTCGCGATAGGGAGGTTAATATGAAAATAAATGTAATGAAGTACTTAGAAGAAATATTCTTAATTTCAATGATATTCTTTCTAACTATTTACTTTTTGGACCCTCGATATTTATGGTTATTAGTATTAATAATATTTATGAGGTGTATAGAAGAATGAGCTGGACCGACCAACAAGCAGTAGAAGTAATAAAGGAATTAAGAAACAAATATAAAATAGATACATTTGTTGAAACAGGAACATTTAAAGGAATAAATGCAAAGTTACATAGTAAAAACTTTAATTTAGTTATGACTTGTGAAAAAGTAAATGCATACTATGAAGAAGCAAAAGAGAGATTAAGAAGAATTAAAAATGTTATAATATTAAAAAAAGATAGTCCTCAATTTTTAAAAGATTTAATTGGAAATAAATATATTTATTATTTAGATGCTCATTTTTATGATAAAAAGATGCCAAAAGGAAAAGGAAAGTTTATTGTATTAAAAGAATTAGATAGTATAAAACCAACCGCTGAAAGCATAATTATTATACATGATTTTGATAATGGTTTAGGTCACTGCTGTTATGATGGATTTCATTTGAATATGGGATT
>Ga0307928_10002230_pt1 | contig 14893 bp, 25 predicted proteins | sample AceLakmetagen232_FD_201815 | JGI IMG/M metagenome (GOLD analysis project Ga0307928, IMG submission 201815) | Saline water microbial communities from Ace Lake, Antarctica - #232 | ecosystem: Environmental > Aquatic > Non-marine Saline and Alkaline > Saline | place: Antarctica: Ace Lake... | reverse complement strand
ACAAAAAGCCCCAAGGCTTCATACGCATAAGATGAATGAAGAACATAAAGATATTATCCGTAGGAATTTATATCACCGATATTGGTTGGAACGCAATAGAAATAACCAAGCACGCGAGGTGACAGGATGAAAAAAGGTGATCTGGTATGGCTAACTATCCCTCGCAAGTATGTTATTTGTGAGAAAAAAAAGGTCAAGGGCTACTGGCTCTGTACTCTGGAGCCTACGATTGGGACGGTTAAGGTATATGAGGATCAGTTACAGGGGGGGGAAGTGATGGAAAACAAAGTTAATCTGACAAAGTGTGAAATCTGCGGAAAGGATTGCAAGACTACGCCAGCGTTAATCGTTCATGTTCACAAGTTTCATCCGGTTAAAACATGGAACTCACTGGAGGTGAAGTGATGAGTAGAAATACAGGAGGGGCAGCATTCCCTCAAAAAAGAGCGTATGGGATGGGAGGTGGTGGAGTAGCGGAGGAACAGTATAATGAAGGAATGACGCTTCGTGACTATTTCGCCGGGAAGGTATTGCAATCTTATGTTATTCGGGAAGACAACTTAACTTTCCCCCCAAAAGTTGCCCCTGAAGATGCAATCGCTTATTGGTCATATCAGCAAGCTGATGCAATGCTTAGGGAGCGGGATAAATGACCCGCACCGCCTACAACTCTACCCTGAAGCCCGGCCACCCGCTGAAGAGGAGCTGGATAAAATCCAAGCCCCGGAAGAATAAGTATAATGCCAAGAAGATATTTCGTGATGATCGTATTTGGGATAGCACCGGAGAGTGGGAGCGATACAGTAACCTGAAGTTGCTGGAGAGGGCCGGGGAGATCAGCGAGCTTGAGTGCCAGCCCCAGACGGTTATGACAAAAGCGATGATTAAGTATCGCCCCGACTTCAAGTATATTGAGGATGGCCGGCCGGTATGGGAGGATTTTAAGGGGGTGCCAGGTGTCCGCTTCAACTTAATCTGTAAATTATGGAGATACTATGGTCCTGGATTATTGAGGATCAGCGGGAAAAAGGGGAGCAGGTTTTACATCAAGAAAGAAATTATGCCCGAACAACGGGCGAAGGAGGATCAATCATGAGTACCGGAAAGCACGGAATCACCATTGGATTTAAAAGTGAAAACGGCAAGTATTACGGAGGCTATGCAATCATGGGATATGATTCGCAAGTTCCAGGGACCAGATCGCAGACCTGTAAATTTCTTTATTACGAGAATAAGCACGGTGGTCATATGCCCTGGGAGGCGTTACCGAAGGATTTACAGGGCCATATCAGTGAGCTTGTGGATGAAGAAAATGAGTTGCTGGCTCGGAATAGGGGGAGATAAAACGAAACTTACTCATAAATTTGTTTGGGGTAACAATGAGAAGCGGCTGACGCTGAAAGGCCGGTTCTGTCGAATAGTAGCTCATGGAGCGAAGGGAAGTATTGTTGTCGAGTTTGAGAACGGCCAGCGGGAATGCGTCAGCCGCAGAGCGATAAGGAAAATAACCGGAGCAAAGCTCCAGGAGGGAAGCATGAAGAGAGTCATTTTGTTAATCGCAATCATTATGATCGCCGTGATCGGGTGCGCTACGGTGCAGCCTGACTATGCGATTGTGGCGAAGGTAGTCGGGCGCAGAGCCGGGGTACACTTCGCGGAGTACAACTTGGAGATGGCGCAGGCTCTTGTCCCGTCAGCTCAGGCAGTCAGTACGAGCGAAGACCCCGAAGCTGCTACGGCGGCATTTGTTGACTTACTGATAAAATCTCTGGCTTCAATAGATGACCCGGCCCTGGAAGCTGATGTTCAAGACCTGATAGACATAGTTCAGGTGCAGTGGTCTATGAGCTATTACCCGATTATTCAGGCCGGTGCGTCAGGCTATGTGCAGGGGGTAGGGCTGGCTAATAAATAACCGGAGCAACGCTCCAAAGGAGAGAATGATGAAAGAAATTAAGAAGGGAACAAAGAAGTATACGCAAGTTTTCGCAATGGATGAAAAGGAATTTAACGCTCACCACGTTTACAGAGTTTGTCCGGTTGGAGGGGATCAAAACCCACCGGTGACACTGGTTAAATTCCAGAAAGGCCCAATCAAAGAAAATGGGGTGAATGGATGCCACAATGAGGATTTGATCATTATGGTTATTGATCGCCTCGAGGGATTTCAGTCATCCGAGTATAAGTGCCGTGAAAATGCTCTTGCGATTACGAAACTGGAAGAAGCATTGATGTGGCTTGGAAAAAGAACGGCAGATCGTGAAGTAAGAGGCGTTGAAGGAACGCACCAAAAATAGCAGTAACTTGTGATCCATATATATCGTAAACTGAGTCACAAGCTATTTTGTAGCTAATAGATGAGACACAAACCATAACTCTAACCGCCCCCGTGGTGGAAGCAAGACACGCTTTCGTTTAACACCGTGAAATTCGGGAGAGTCCTTCGGGACACGAAAGAGATTGCAGGTGCGAATCCTGCCGGGGGCATAATAATTAAAGGGGGGATAAAATAATGGATACATTAGACATTGCCCTGAATAATATCTGGAAAAATTATATCACCCGGGCGGAGGATGTCGTTCTGGGGGGCGATTACTTTTACTTAATCTCAGAGCGGGAAGATGCGAAGGCAGCTTTTAAGCGGCAGGTTCGGGAGGCGATAGAGGCGGCCGGATATCGGAAGGAATTAAGAACGGATATATCTCAACAGAGGAGGATGATATGAGTTTGGGAAATGATCTTTTTAGTCAACGGATGACCGCCCTTGCCCGGGCAGGGCTTCTTGATACCGCCATGACAAAAGAGGGATGGATTCCTATTGGTGTCGGGTCTCCTGATGATGGAGCGGCTATCTGGGTTATTGTCAGGAAACTAACTGGAGAATATGTCGTAGACTTTGGTGTTATCTTTTTCGCCTATGCTTTTATTGATTGCAAAAAGACCTTGTGTATACATATTAGCCGGACGGAAAACCCTGATAGGGATTTTATCTGGCCACCAGATGATATTACGCACTGGAAAAAGGCAGAAGAGCCGAAGTTACCAGAAAAGTTTTTGGCTATGAATTTTAAATTTCAGTGTGATGGACTGATGAAGATTTGTAAATTATAGGGGGGGAATCATGTTATTCGCATTATTAAATGACGTTAAGGAAAGGATCAAGGTGATTGAGGGATATCCGTGGTATCAAGCAGACCAGGAGCAGTTTAATGCTTCCTCAAAATCTCTCCAAGCTAAACTTTTTCGAGCGAATCTTGAAGGGGAGTTGACGGCGTTAAAAATGATAGAAACCCGGCTCATGGCGATATCTAAAAGGTAGGGGGAGAATATGGGAGCAAGAAAGGAAAAGAGGGTCCGCCGATTAGTTAGAAAGGAAAGCGAACTGGTCACCCGGCAATATCTGACCAAGATTCAGGATCTGCGATTAAGAGATCGGCTCAGATTCGCTTGGTATATCGTAGCGAAGGTTAGAGAGAAACCACCCCAAAGTAGGAGGAGATAAGATGAAGAAAAGAAACAGTAAGTTGATGTCAATTTTCAGGACTGTCTTAACTGCCATTATCGGGTTAATTTTTATCGCTCTTGCTCTTCTGATATTATTTGTCATTGTGATGGGTATAATTAGTTTGCTTTCATTATTCTAATTTAGTTGTTGTATTGCTGGCGAACTATGATATATTAAATATAACCAATTCTATTAAGGGGATGTATAATGGAAGAAAGAATTTTACCCGAGGAGCACTTCTGGGAAACGATAGGCCCGGAGACTTTATTTGTTGGTTCCTATCATAAAGTATCTCAGGATTATATCGGGGAGTTCTTTAAGGGCAAGACAGGGAGTGTAATTGATATGGGTTGCGGGCCCGGACGCAAGTCTTTTATCAGCGAATATCCCGGCCTGGATTATACCGGCGTTGACCATTCCTTAAACTTCATTACCTATTGCCGCGAGAATTGGCCGGAAGCAACTTTTATTCTTTCGTCGATAGAAAAGGTGGATCTCCCTGATAAGTCTTTTGATTATTCCTTCTGTAGCGGGGTCCTGGAGCATCTGGAATATTATGAGAAAGCAATATCAGAGATGGTCCGGCTTGCCCGGAAGGAAATATTAATCTTCGGATGGGGAACTTTACAGGCTAAAGATATAATTACTCGGGACGCGGTATGCCATAATAATTATTACGGCAGTGATAAGCTGATTGATTTCCTGCACTCATTCCCCGAGGTAAGATTAATCAATGAGTCGATCGTTCCGGACAGCGGGGGCCGCGGGGATTCATCTGTTTTATTTATTGAACTCAAATAGGGGAGGACCTATGAACTTAAAAGCAGTATTTACTACGAATTACGGAGGGATAGACCGGCTCCGTGATCCCCTGGTAGTATCGGAAGGATGGGATTATATATGCTTTACCGATCAACCGGAATTAAACTCCGAGATATGGCAGATAAGAGTTGTTAAGCCAAACCTTCCCCCGAACCTGGCCGCACGGTATATTTATATAAATATTCACCTATTTCTCCCGGAGTATTCCGAGACGCTGAAGGTTGACTCAACTATCGGAATCAAGGGCGATCTGAATAAATTTTGCGAGTCCGATAATTATGATAGCCTTTCTCCCATCAATATAATGAAGCACCCTGCCCGGTCCTGCATTTACAAGGAAGCTGATATTGTGGTGAAGCTCGGGATAGATCCAAGCGGCCGGCCGGAAGAGCAGATGGCCCGGTATCACAGAGAGGGCTTCCCCGAGAATTATGGCCTGACGGCCTGTGGCCTGATGTTCAGAAAGAATCTTCCCGCAGTGGCCCGCCATAATGAGCTCTGGTTTAAAGAAGTCATTACCGGGAGCCACCGGGACCAGCTCTCATTTAAGTTTGTCGAATGGAAGTATGGATTAATCAAGTGCCATACCTTCCCCTATGAAGTCCTGCACTCCGAGTTTTTCCAGCTTTATCAGCATGGGAGCGATCTGAAAATATGAAAATCCACTTTGTTTGTCCGAATGCCGGTCCCGATTATAATCTTCTCTATCGCTGGGCGGTAGAATTTCAGACTCGGGTTCCCGGATCAACTCAAAGCAGTCTTCCGGACTGGACCGCTGATGCTAATATCTTTTTCAATTACGCCCTCTTCCGGCCCGGACCATCTATTACAATGCCGGTATTTACTCACCGGGAGCGGGAAAATCCGCTGGCTACGGTCTTTGACCGGGTAGCAGAACAGGCTACCTGGTGTTTTGCTCAATGTCAGAGGACGCTTGAGCTGCTTGACCCGGTGAAAAGCAGCATCCTATCAATCGGGGTATTTCCGCAGTTTAAGAAGCGGCTAAGATTCGGCCTTCCAACTCAGGTGAAAGCGTCGGGCCGGAAGCGGTTCGAGTGGGCCGATCAGCTGGCTCGGGACTTCCCGGAGATCGACGTTGTTATAGGGGGAAACGTACCCTTTAAGGATATGCCTGCCTGGTATGACAGCCTCGACTACGTTCTGATAACAGCCGATAATGAGGGCGGTCCGCTGTCAATCATTGAGGGCCTGGCCCGGGGAAATGGAGTTATCTCAACTGACGTTGGCTGGGCTCGGGACTTCCCGGTAACGCTCTACAACAGCTACGATGGATTAAAGGCTATCGTAAACAGGCTAATTATCCGGGATGATCGCTGGGAAGTGGGGGCAAGGCATATAATTAAAACCGTGGAGCGGTTGAAGAAAAAATGAACCGCTGTGATGTAATAAATCTTTTAATCCGCCGCTATAATTATAAGCGGTATCTTGAGATCGGGACCAGAAATGACGGTTCCCTTTCCTCGGTCAAGTGCGATTATAAAGTCGGGGTAGATCCGAATCCGCTTTTTCATTCCCAGGACAATTCAGATGAATTTTTTACCTGCTCAAGCGATGAGTTTTTTGAACAGAACCGATCTACTTTTGATATTATCTTTGTTGATGGACTTCATACCCGGGACCAGGCGAAACTTGATATTCAAAATTCATTATTCAGTTTGGCGGAAAACGGGTCAGTAGTGGTCCATGATCTCTGCCCTCTACGGATAGAAGATACTGATCCTGCTATTCACGGCAATGTCTGGAAAGCGTGGATGGATTTGCGAAGGTGGAAGACCATTGAAATGAAAGTTTTAGACAGCGATTATGGAATCGGAATAATCAGACGGGGCCAGCAGATGGCCTTTAAGGTTAAAGAGGACCAACTCACCTTTGAGAATTTCGATAAGAACAGGAAGGAATGGTTGAATATCGTATCAGAAGGGGAAATATAAAGTCATTAAAAAGGAGGGATAATGGATATAAAAGAATTAGGCTTACCGCGGGCCGTTGAACAGTCTATAAGGTTCAGGGGAGAAATTGAGACAGTAGAGGATCTGATAAAAGCGGGTCCATCTGACTTACTGAAAATCAGGGGATTTGGCCGGTCTTCAATGCGATATGTGAATGAAGGATTGGCAAGGTATTTTAAATATATGAGATAACTAACCGGGGCAAGACCCCAAGGAGGAAATGATGGGATTGAAAAATTGGAAAGGAAAGGTAGTCACGGATAAGGTGACTGGGTTAACCGGGATCGTGACGGCAAAGGTTGAATATGATACTGGCTGTGTTCAGTATTTGGCTCAGCCGAGGTTGTCTGATGCCGGAGACTACCGGAAAGCTCAGTGGCTCGACGAGGCGAACCTGAAGGAGTATAAAGCACCGAAGAGTGGGCGTGTTGCTCCCGGTGGTGGTGTCCGGAGTCACCCATAACCGATAACCCAAACTAAGATAGGAAAATAAGAATGGAACTTAGGGGCGGCGACTTTGAGATCTTCACTAAATGAAGATGCTCCCTGGCCGGAAAGGCGTCCTGCCCGCCCCTAAGTTTTTTAATCATTAACTAAAGAGAATATCTATGGAATCCGCTAAGTCTATTTCAACTCAGGTCCGGGATTTATTCAAGCTAACTCAGGAGAATAATCGAAATGATATATTCCTTAATTTCTTATTCTCGGATAATACTCACAAGGAAGGCTATCAATCCCCGGACTCGTGGCGGTTCCAGGCTGAAATTTTAACATTTATTTTATATATCTTCTGCCCGAACGAAAAGGTTTTAGGCCGTCTGCTCTCTCCGCTCTCGAATAAAGGTATCTCTCAGCCCGCGGTAAGCAAGAGACTTCACCGAGCAATAGAGATAATCGCCGAGAAATACGGCTGTCCGGCTCAGGCCCTGCACCAGGAACTCACAGATGTTAAGCACCGGATTATCACGGAGAAGATGATTAAGGAAATGAGGAGCAAGAATGAAGGTATCTAAGATTAAATAAAAACGATAATCGAAGAAAAAAAGTTGGCTGTGAAGATATGAGCAGGGACCTGACAATTAAACAAAGAAAGTTTGTTACAGAATACGTCAGAGAGGGTTGTAAAAATGCCACTGCGGCAGCCCTTAAAGCCGGATACTCAAAATCAGGGGCTAGGGTATTAGCCAGTAATTTATTAACAAATATTAACGTTAGAAGCGAAATAAATAAATTTCAAGCGAAGGTTGATAAAGAAACTGTAATGACCGTGGCAACCAGAAAGAACATAATTACTGAAATGATACGGGGAAATACTCCGACAAAGATAATCAAAGATATGGCAGGGGATGAAGTAAAATCACGCAAAGAAATATTTGATCGGGAAGATGCCATAGATTTATTGAACAAGATGGAGCATGTCTATTTACCCGAAGACCAGGGAATGATTGGCCGCCCTGATCTTATTTTCTTTATGATTGAAAAGAGTAGGGAGATAAGAATTGCACGTGAGACGAAAGAGAAGAAAATGATTGGCTCCGGCGTTAAGAATATTCCTGATTAATAGATTGAAATATTATGGAAGATATAAAAATTGAGGATGAAGATATAAGTGATTATTATATCTGGAGCCAACAGCACCCCATAGAATGGGCAGAAAAAATACTCGGAGTTACCCTCGAATCCAAGCAGAAGGATCTATTAATATCAGTTCGGGACAATGAGCGAACAGATTTTAAATCTGGGAATGAAGTTGGTAAGACTTTTGGATTGGCAACTTGCGGGTTGCATTTTTTATATACCAGAGTTCCCTCGACAGTTATTGTCACAGCCTCCACCGATCGACAAATTAAAAATCAGTTTTGGACGGAACTGGTCCGCCTTTGGTATGGAGCGAAGCACCGATTACCTGGCAGAGTAATCACGAAGTTCATAGAAGTCGATCCGAAAAAAAAGTGGTTCATGCTGGCTTTCTCCACGAGTGAAGAGGCGAAGTTCGAGGGTTATCATAATGAAAACATACTCCTGATTTTCGATGAGTCAAAGGCTATCCGTCCGGATATCTGGCGGGCCGGGGAACGTCTCTTCCGGGGCGTCGGAGTACATAAGAGATGGATAGCGGCCGGTACTCCCCCCATGGGGCCGGTCGGAGAGTTCTGTCAGATCAGCCTTAACCCCAAGAAAGCAAGGCTCTGGAATCATATTCACTGCTCCGGCTGGGATAGTCCGCGGATAGATAAGGCGAAGTGTCAGGAAGCCCTCGACACTTACGGTGAAGATAATCCGTTCTACGTCTCAATGGTTTTGGGTCAGATCCCGCTGAAGTCAGAGAACGCGATTATTGACCTCAATGATATAGCGAAGGCGACTCGGCGGAAGATGGTTCACGGGGACCATATTGATAATGTATCTGTTGATGTGGCCCGAAAAGGCGAAGATGAAACCGTAATCAGCTACCAGAAAAACTGGTGTGTCTTCCAGGATGTCTTCCGGGGTAAAGATAAGACTACCTGGATCGTAGCAAGGATAAAAAAGTTATTGGCTCAGCAGGAAGATGCCAAGGATATTCCTATAAGGATTGACGATATTGGCGTAGGTTGCGTAACGAGAGACACTGAACTATTAACTCCGAGCGGATGGGTAAAGGCAGATGATATAAGAACAGGTGATAAAATATATTCAAAGAACAATGATGGAGTGGTTACCGTTGAATACGTTAAAGATAATATATTAAGAGAAAAGACAAAGATATTAAGAAGCGGTAATATCAGATTTGCGGCTTTTCACTTTCTTCCATATAGAACAAGATCGGAACATAAGTTTTCTATGAAGACATGGGAAGAGGTATTGACAAGAAAATACATATATTTCGATAATGAGTTTAATTGGCCGGACAAAGAAGAAAACAATTTTATTATTCCTGAGCAGACTATTACTATGCCATATGGAGGGAAGAAAATAATAAATCAGAGGCAAATAGTTTCGGGTCCGAATTTTTGTTCTTTTCTTGGATGGTTTTTGAGTGAGGGTCATTTAGACAAAAGGTGCATAGGAATAACTCAATCTAAAAAAAGCAAACATAATGATGAAATAATATCTATTATGGGAAAATTAAACCCGACAGTAAATTCAGTATTAAGTAAGTCTAATGAATATACGCATAAATTTAATAATGGATGGCTTGCGGATTGGTTAGCGAATAACTGTTACGATAAAGGCAAGATTAAAACTGCTCCATATAAAAGAATTCCTGATTTTATTAGACTAAATTCAAAGAAGTCGATAGTGGCTTTCCTTGATAGTTTTCTTAACGGAGACGGATATTGGCATAGGGATAGTAGACATTATGTAACAACAAGCAGATCATTAAGGGACGGGTTATCAGAAATGATGCTGAGGGTTGGGTTACATTCCAATTATTGTATCAGGGCAAAGAAGGGTAGCTTCGGATATATTTATGGAAGAAAGATTACAAGGAGATATGATGTTTACTGCATTTATGAATATTCAGGTAAAAGGACTGGGATATGTTTGACCCCAAAAGACATTGAAGAGAGTTATGATAATGTCCGATATATCAAAATTACCGGAGAAACAAGATTATTTATAAATAGATTTAATTATGGAAGGCCGTTCTGGAGTCATAACGGGGGCGTAACCGATATGCTGGAGGCCGAGGATTATTATGCGGTCCCCATCAACGTGGCCCGGTCCGCTGTCCGCAATGATATCTACTACGATCTCGGGACTGAAATATATGCTCAGCTGGGCCAGGTATTAAAGGATAAGCCGATAGCCTTTAAGGATGACCCAGAATTAATATCTCAGTTATACGATAGAGTTGATACCCGGCTGAAACAGAAAGGCGGGAAGATATTGCTTAAAATCCTGTCGAAAGAAGAACTGCGGAAAGATCCTCTTCATGAAGGCAACCCTTCCCCGGATAGAGCCGACAGTCTGGCGATGCTTCTCTGTGATATCCCCCCTCCGGAGAAGCGAAAGGCGGATAAGAAGTTTGTCGGCGGTGCGGTCCTCATGGCGAAAGGGACCGGGGGATGGACGGGCCGGAAGTCAGAGAAAGGTAAATCGGCTCCCCTCCCGGCGAGTCTGGGAATGATGGTAGCGAAGAGAAGGAAGTAATTTGGTTATATCTTTTGCTATTATCGAAGATAAATTTTAACAAGGGGATCTCATGAAACAATCTTTACTTAGACGGCTATTCGGCTCAAGAAAGAAACGATTTATTGTAAATCAACCAGAACCCCCGGATAAGCAGGCCGGAAGCGTTGTTAAGGCCGGCCAGCTAACAAAGCCGTTTATGTCCCTGCTCGGCCGGTATAATTATTCTACCCGAGTGTCAAATACGACTCCCATCCCCCGGCGGTCAAGTGTCCTGTTTGATCTTGATGTTGATCGCTTAAAACAATATCCCGCTTCAACCTTACTGCGGAATCTTAATACCATCTCCCCCGATGCTTCGATGGCGATTTGGTTGATCCTCCGGATGTGCGGAACTACTTTTACTTATGAAGTGAAATCGCCTGATGGGAAGGACAGTCCGAGAGGGGTAAATTATCTTGATGAAATTATTGCCCGATTAAATGACCAGTCCGGCGGTATCCGTAATCTTCTGACCCAGGCATTTAAGGGCGTATATGTTCAGGGGGCGTGTTCAAGCGAAGTTGTCCTGGAGGAGAATCTTAAAGATACCAAGAAGCTGATTATGGTTGAGCCGTCCTCGATAACCTTTTTCCAGGAGACCCGGGGAGAGGGAGAGATGGAAGAGGACGTTTATGTCCCGAAGCAGCTACAGCAAGGAACCTATGTCTCCCTGGAGAAGCCGGGATTTTATTATATCCCCCTGGACCCGGATATCGGCGATCCTTATGGCGTTTCCCCCATCCTGTCATTCCTTCAAACCATCTTTTATTATATGCGGATTATATATGATTTGAATCAGGTCGTGCATAATCAGGCTTGGGCCCGGCTCCATGTCCAGGTATTGGAAGAGGTTTTAAGAAAGAACGTAAGCGATAGTTTGGCCCGGAACGATAAGAAGATGGCGGCCTATATTACCACCCAGCTAACCGCCATCACGGGGCTGTATAATTCACTTGAGCCGGATGATACCTTCGTCACCACCGACGCTACCGCTATCAGCGAAGTCGGGGGAAAGAACAGCGGGGGAATCATGAGCGTCAAGGTTCTGATAGATGTCATGAACCGGATGCTTGCCAACTCACTTAAAACCATGTCAACCTTTCTTAATCAGCACCAGGGGAAGACGGAGACCTACTCTTCGGTCGAGTGGATGATTCAGGTGAGCGGAGTTAATGCGATCCGGACTATCGTAAAAAGTATGTTTGATAATGCCTTCTCATTCATGTTGCAGGTCAAGGGAATCCCGGGCCGGGTCAGCATAAGTTTTCCCCCGATCCCGCTTCATGGAATCGAGACGGAAGAGCGGATGAAATATCTTAAAACCCGCCGTGTTTTGATGGAGAGGGACGCCGGGATAATCGACCATGACCACGCCGCTAATATCCTCTACGATATTCCCCTGGCCGAAGGGGAAGAGTCCGCGGTCCAGAACAAGAGTACAGCTATCCCGACTGGCCGGGCCTTGGTCGATGCTCATAGAGGCGGATGGTTCGGGGTAAAGGATTCTCGACTAAAGAGCCTGGAAAAATCTTATCGTCAGGATCTGGAAAAAGATTTTGATAATTTGACTGATAAGATTGTGTCAGAATTAAATTCCAGAGCCAAGACTAAATAGAGATGAAATAGGCTTACAATCATAGGGCCTATATAGGAGCTACATAGCTCCCTAAGGAAAAGGTTAAGGTAAAGGTTAAAGAATAAGCATTAATTTATTTCAATAATAATAATTAATTTATAATAATTAATAATATATATATAGGTATATAGGGCAAGCTCAAAAAAGGAGGGCAAGATGAAATCTTTGAGACCGATTAGGGATAATATTATCGCTATCAGGAAACCGGAAAAGCAAGTCGGGGTTATCGTATCTCCGAGGGAAAAGGATTCACTATTCGCTATCGTAAAAGCCACCGGCCCGGATGTAAAAATCTTAAAGCCCGGCGATGAGATCATGCTGAAAAAGTCGGTAGGGAATGAAGTAACGTGGCGTAATCCAGCCGGAGACTCAACCGTAACTGTCATCATCGCCAAGGAAGATCAGGTATCGGGAATCGTCGAATGAAGCAGGATCAGAAAAAAGTAGAAAATCAGAATGAACTTAAAGCTCTCTTGGTCCTCTTGCTGGCAGAAGGCCGGAAGAGTATTGAAGAGACGATCGAGAAGTATCAGGCCCGGTTCTATGAGCTGGGCATCGACGCTGGGGTTGATCTGGGGGGAGCGGACCAGACTTTGACTTTCGCCACCTCAATGACTGAAATGAGCAGGCTGATAGACGAACAGCAGGAAGCGGTTGATGGTTGGATGAACACGGTGGAAGAGAGAGTTATTGTAGTGCTTACGGCCGTCGGCTTTTCCGCCGAATCTGTGAGGGCGGCCGTCAAGACTCAGCGGTATAGAGCTACAAGTTTTTCAATGTCCGGCCACCGGATCACCTACAAGGGATTCAAGAGTGAGATGATCGGCCAGTCAGATTTGATCAAACAGGCTGGATTATTTCGGATAGAGGCTATCTTCACGGCATTCCCCGAGGCGGATATAATCGAGACTTCCTGTGATGGTTGCATGGGAGCGGTGGCGGGCAATCCATATCTTCCCGAGACGGTCCCGGGCCCGGGAGACTTCGAGTGTATGTTTAACTGCCGCCATGAGATCTGGTATCGAAAGGTTTTAATTAAGGAATCATGAGAAAAATATTGAAAATATTGAATCCTTTTATATTTATTTTGAATGTCTTAAACTACTTCGGACATCTTGAAGAGCAACGATTTAATGAGAAATATGAGCCTTATGATTTTGATAGGGATATTTCATATTTCTAAAGGATGATAAGGGAATGAAAAGCATTAAGGCAAAGATAACAAAGTTATCCCTTAAACCGGGAGAGACAATCCTTGTTCGGATAAAGGGAAAAATAAGTGATGAACAGAAAGATAGGCTGGCCGAAGAACTCAAAGCGGGGATGCCGGGTCTGACTTCGGCATTGATTATACCGGATGACATCCCCTTGATCCGCCAACAGATGACACCAACAAGATTCGCGTCGCGGCAGCGGTGGCTTTGGAAAGAAAAGGCTGAAAAAGATTTTAAGTAAATTGAAATTGGATTAAATGGAAATGATTAGTTATAAGTTCCGCTATAGGTAGAAAGGCAGTTATGGTTTTAATCGCAGACAATTCATTATCGTTCCAGAAGATGCGGAAGCGTGATCGCCGGGGTTGTTTTATTAAGACGGTGAAAGGGGAAACGATTAAGAAGAGAAACCGGAAGCGGATAAGGATGACCCGGGTGGAAACATTTATTGATAAGGGGGATCGGTAGTGAAGAAGAAAGAATTAAGGGCGGCCAAGAAATATACCTGCGAGTGTATTGACTGCGGCCATACGGTTCAATCGGATGAACATTGTAATCAGTTAACTTGCAGTGAATGCGGCGGCCAGATGAGACGAAAGGAACGGCCGGGGCCAGGCAGAAGTTTCCGGCATAGCTCGACCGTCATATCCCCGGAGCCGCAGTGGAATAGTATTGCCGTCGATAAGCTACCGGAGAACGCTTTTATTCCCGGGAAAGCGGGACGTGACTATCCCCATCATTGGGTCAAGGGCGGGGAAGCAGATAAGGCGGGCCATTATATTTCCGGGGATCTGTATTTATCAAAGGGCGGACTGATTGAGGCTATGCGGCAGGCTAAGAAGCAAAAAGCAGGGAAGGAAGTCATTGACCACCTCAAAGCTCATATCCAGGAAGCCGGGATCGAAATCAGAGAAGAGAAGCAAGCTAATATTTACGAAGGAATAACTGGAGAAATTGACATGAAAGGCACGTTACCGACCGTCGGAGAGATTGACCTAAATCGCATTGTCGCCCGGATAGAAACAAACCGGGCTCGGTCCGGTGATGATATTGAGCAGCCGGAACTTGACCAGATTAATTTACTGGCCCGGACGAATCTTGATAAGAAAGATATTTACGTCTTCCCGGTCTGGGCAAGCAACGATCTGGTAGACGCTTATTTCACCCGGATGGATCGGGCTACTACTCTCCAGAATTATGTATCTGATTTTAATAGTGGCCGGGCCTTAATGCTATCTCATGGCGAATCTTTATTGGGAGGGTCTGCGGCTGATAATATGCCGATAGGATCTTCTTTCTCTGGTCGGATAACTGCCCGGGATGACGCCGACGGTAGCTGGGTAGAAGCGTGGCTTTATATCCTCCGGGGAATAGAAATCGGCGGCATTAAGACAGATGACGCTATCAGGATGGTTGAAGCCGGGATCTGGAAGCGGGTCAGTATTGGTTTTAGTATTCAGCCGATGGAAGGCCGTCCGGCTGGAAAGTATCTCTGTAATATTTGCGGTAACGATCTAATGAGTAACGACTGCGAGCATCTTCCGGGCCGTGAATATGACGGTAAAATGTGTATTGCTAATGTGATCGG
>Ga0307928_10002228_pt1 | contig 14897 bp, 41 predicted proteins | sample AceLakmetagen232_FD_201815 | JGI IMG/M metagenome (GOLD analysis project Ga0307928, IMG submission 201815) | Saline water microbial communities from Ace Lake, Antarctica - #232 | ecosystem: Environmental > Aquatic > Non-marine Saline and Alkaline > Saline | place: Antarctica: Ace Lake... | reverse complement strand
ATTGTGCCTCTGCAAGATTCTGTTCTGCATCTTCCATTTGATATTGCATTTGATTATTTTGATTTGCAATGCTATTACTTTGTTGTATAGCTCCATGTAAACCAACGCGGTTTGCTATTTCATTCTGCGGTTCTTCTTCGTAGTGATCCATTTGAGTATTAAATTAATTTCTTAACTGCTTTTTTATCTCTTCGAGCTCCGTCTTCTTCTTTCTTAATACCTTTTTTATAACTCATTAACTCGAACTTTAACTTTCCTCCTTGCTTTTTTGTTAACTTTAGTGTCATTTCTTTTTACCTCCTTTCTTACTTTTTCTTTTCTTAACTGATTTAAATAATTGAATCTCCTTAACTTCACTTCCCCTTTTCTTCAATCTTCGCCCTAACTTTTCAATGAATATTGTTCCCTCATTCTTATCTGTCTTCTTTCTAAATCCTAGTGGGGTTGTCAATCCTTTAATACCCTTACTTCCTTTAACTCTCCGAACTCTAAACGACGCTGCAAGTGTACTTTCTGTTCTACTTCTTCCTAAATTTAGAGCTTGTCCTAAACTTAATTTACTTCCAATGGATTTAAACTTTCCTCCACGCCGAACTGATACAGAGAATAAACCACCTGATCTTGAAGATAAATCTGTTCCTTTGAGATTGAAAGGAAAGATTGGTGGTTTTTTTATAGGAGGTTTAGGGGGTTTTGGAGTCTTAGGTGGTACTCTAAAAGTACCTGGAGAAGTTAAAGAACTTACTTGTAATTCTTTTTGCTTTTGTTTTAAACCTAACTTTGATACTTGGGATTCCCTTAGTTTAACATTGTCTCTTAATTTTACTAAATCTTTTACTTGAGTTGATCCCCTTACTCTTGAATCAGATTTTATAGCATTTCCCACCTTTAATAAACTCCTTAGTTGGTTTGCATTTGTAGTTTTTAAATTTGTATTTAAACCTGAACTATAAAGATTATTTTGTGAAGAAGGTTCTTCAATACTAAAAGATAATTTCCCTGGAACATTAATAGGTTCTAAATCAAAAACATTCCCTTGACCTGCAGAGATTTGAGTTTTAGTTAAACCCTTTCCACCAATAGAACGAGAGATACCAACCAAAGTATCTATCTTAGGAGTTTCTATTCTTGTAGTTGCAGAAGGTTTTGTTCGTGGTGTTTTAATTAATGGTTTTAATATATCCAAACCAGTAGCTTTTAATTCCTGTCCACCATATAAATTTTTAAGGAATTGCGGAGAACTTTTTTTACCACCAGTCTTTATGAATCTAACACCTTTTTTTTGAAGTCCAAGGATCTCATCTAAATCAATTACATTTTGTTGTGTTGGTTTTCTTAATACAACTGTTCCTTTATCAAATTGTATTCCCTTTTCTTTTCTTAACAAAGGAGTTAAATCTCTTGTGATTTGTCCTGATTCAAATATATCAAACTTGACAGGTTTTCCAACCACCCCAATACCAGGAACTTTAGTAGCTCCAAGCAAATCATCTACGGTTGTAATCTTCTTTGTTGCAGCTTGAACATTTGAAAGTTGAATTTGTTTTCCTAAAGGTTTTGTTAAATCTGTAGTTTTTAAAGTACCTCCGAATATAGGTTCGCCCGTAGTTAAAGACTTTCCTGTGGGAGTTAATTCCAAGTCTCTTTTAACTGTTCTTGACTTTCCACCACGAGAAAGAATACTTCCAAACCTATCATTAAAAGGAACTCTCAAGGAAGAAGTTGTTTCTGTTGAAGATAAAATTAGTTTAAGTCCTGCTTCGTTTTGAATTGTCTTTCCCTTAATGCTTGAAATTGTTTCTATTACTCTTGGTGATCTTGAGGCAATCAATGCCTTTCCAGTCTTTGAATCTATTCCCAAACTTTTTAGTTCACTTAAAACCTTTGACCTTTCAATCTTTCCTGCTTTTGTAAAAGGGCTTAAACCCTTAGAGATTATTTTTTCTCCCCTATCTGTTACTTTTATTCCTTTAAAATCAAAACTAAGTCTTGGGTTAATAGGTTTTATTACTATCTTCTTTTCTCCTGCAAAGATTACTCTTGAAACCCCTCCTGTATTTTTAATAGGAGTTATAATATTATCTAATAACTTAACAGAAGATTCGTCTGATAAAGAAAGAACTGTTGGTTTAACATTCTGTAATGATTTTGGAAGTTGTCCTGCACCAACTTTCTGAGTTGTTATTTGTAACTTTGGTCGTGCAACAAGTGTTTCTATTTTAAATTTTCTCTTTAAAAAAGTATCTCCCTTTATAGTGGAAAGACTAAGTCTCCTACCAAATATTTCATTCCCTCTTGTACTAATAAAAGTATCAATGCCCTGTTGTTTTATTACTGGTGCTCTAAGAAATCTATTCGTTGCCCTTGTTGCTCCGATTGTACCAAGAGTTAAAAATGTTCCGCCCAAGAGTGCTGCTTCAATTGGTTTTGCCTTTGCGAATTTTATTGGGTCGTGATCGAATGGTCTTATTTCTTGTTCTATTTCAGATGCAAAAAGTGCTGGTCCAACAAAAGGAATTGAGAACAAAGCTACTTTAGTACCAACCCTACCAGTAATATCTGCTCCACCGATAAGAACATCTCTAGTTAATTTGTATTTGGGAGAAGTCCTAGAAAATAAATCTGATTGTTGAAAATCTTTTTCAGTAGTTAATCTAGCAATCTTTGTATTTAAATCAAAAACAACATCTGGTTTAACTCTCTTCTTGAAATTTAAGAAATTACTTATCGTTCTCTCTCCTCTAATTACTTCTCCTATTTGTGCTCCATAAAGTTTTGGAATTACAATTCCTTTTTCGTTTCCTGTAAAATCTAATGCTGTTTTAATTTCAAGAGAAGCAACCTTTCCTACTCCTTTATATAATATATTAGAAGTGTCCACCATAGTATCTGGAATATCTGTAAGTTTAAATGGTTGTTTTGGAGAACCTGTTCTTATTCTTTGTTTAAAACTTTCTGTTTCTAATTTACTCGGATCTACTAATGCTTCTCCTCTAAGTATATCAAATCCTGTTGTTAATTCTCCTCCACCTGCTCCAAATGGTAACGGACTATCTGAAGTTGAACCAAATATAGACGATGAAAATTCTAAATCTCCTGGTCTTTTTTTTCTTGAAGTTATTGGAGAAAATATTGTTTTAATAGATTGTATTGGTGAACCTGTTGCAAATTGATTACCTGCTTGTTTAAATAAATCAAGATTAAATTTCGTTGGTGGTCTTTGAAGATCACTTCCGATAAAAATGGTTGAGGAACTTGCAGGAGATATGATTGAACTTTCATTAAATCCACTAGTAAGATTATTGACAAACTCATTCTTTGGTTGTTCACCAGGTTTCCCATTAGCAAATAAATTTCCTTCTTCTTTTAATCCACCAGTTAAATTTACAACTCCACCTCCCTGTTTTGGTTTTTCAAATGTTTTAAATGAAGTTGTTCCTTTTGTTAAATTCTTTTCAGTTACAAAAGATTCTCCTGTTCCTAAGTTTTTTATTCTGGTAATATTTAATGCGTCTCCAGTTCTAATATCAACTGTATTAAACTGTCTTGTTTGTGCTCCGCCACTTCTTTCTAACTTGATTGCAAACTCTCTTTGTCGTTGCTGTTCTGCTGCAATCTTTTGTTGTTGAGCTGCTGCTTGTTGTGTGACTTTTACTGCTTCTGCGGCTTGTTGCTGTTCAGCTGCTTGTTGTCTTTCAACATTAGCTTGTGCTTGTGCTGCTGTTGGAAGAGAAGGAACTGAACCACCCGAACCACCACTCCTTCTTTCTGCAAGAATGTTTCTAAGTTTTGCCCTTCTTGTTTCTGCTAATCTCCTTTTTTCTCTTTGAACTCTTTGATTAACTACCATTACATAACCTCACATTATATTTTGCACCAGAGTTTCTTGCTCTTTCACAAGATAAATCTTTTAACTTTTGAACTCCTTGTTCTTGTGTAATATCTCCATCTAAATATTCACGAAGTATTTCAGATCTATCTTCTGGAAAACTTGCACTAAGAAATTTAAATGCAATGAAACCAAGAAATGCTAAAACAATAAACAAAAGAATTAACTTTTTATTCATTCTTTCACCCCGAAGATTATATTTCTTACTGTTATTGATTTTGCCATTTAGAAATTTCCTACACTAAAAAATAAAAATATCACTTCTTTCATTTTTACTGTAACATTGTTACAGCATTGTTCTTTAAATATTTTTGGGTTTTAATAAAAAAGAAAAGCCCACAATTTTTTAAGTAAGAACATTTATAAACTTGTTATTATAATGATAACATTAAGAAAATGGGTGAAGAATTTGCATACCAAGATTCAAAAGCACCGTTCAACATGGCGATTGCTACTCTAATGAGTTTAAGAAATACATTAGATCGTATCAGAGATATCGAAGGTAGAATAGATTACCCCCCAGAAGAAAGACAGCGAATAAAAATTGAGTTGGTTAAAAGATTCTATGTTGATTCAAGTCCATTGATTAATGATTCAACAGTTATTGATTCTTATAAAGATATTCTTAAACTGAGACCACTGCAAGTTATGAATGTTAATAGAAATAATCAAAAGGAAACAAAAATAATAGTATATTCTTATGAATTAAACGAACAACTAGATGAATACCTTTTGAACCTGCAGGTACAACTACAGAAGAACAAATATTTCATGCCTCCTTCAGAAGATATGGGTTCAATGGTTGGAAAAATGAGTTAAAATGAAGTATTGTGTAGAGAAATATCCAATGGGAAGCTTCAAAGGACAGAAAAGTCCTGGAAAGTATATGGATGGTTGGTTATATCAGAACTTAGAGCTTCTTGCAACCAAAATAGTTAAAGATATGACCTTTTTAGGTGTAATTTATTCTTCTACCCTAGAAGTTGGAACAGGAAAGAGTGTTTTAGCCACGCAAATTGGTGAAGCATGGTCTGATGTTATGAAAAAGAAACATAATATAGATATTCCTTACAGTGTGGAGAATATTTGTTGGAAACCAAAGGATTTAATAGAGAAATCATTCAATGTTCCTAAATATTCCTACATATTGTTAGACGAATGGGAAGATGCTTCGTATTGGAGTGAGTTAGGTATGACTTTAAGGCAATTCTTTAGGAAATGTAGGCAGTTAAACCTCTTTATGATCTGTATCATACCAAATTGGTTTCAATTACCTTTAAGTTACGCTGTTTCAAGGAGTATGTTTGCAATTGATGTAAGATTCACCAATGATTTGGAGCGTGGGTTGTTTGCGTTCTACAATTTCCCTGCTAAAAGGATATTATATATCGCAGGGAAGCGAGGACACAATTATAGAGTGGTTAAACCAACTTTCATGGGCAGATTCGGTGATGGATATGGCGTAGACGAGCAGGAGTATCGTCAGAAGAAGCTACAAGACATGGAGGATTATGACAGAGAGAATCCAATTAAAAAGACAAAAGCAATGATTGAAAAAGATGTAAAGATTGAGTTCTTACAAAGATTTAAAAAAAATGCTCCCAATTTATCGACTAAAGAACTTGCAAATATATTAGCAGTATCAGAAGATACTATTAGAAGGTGGATTAAGGGGAGTGTATCAGAAACAGCACCATTAAAAACGAATTATAATAATAAACACACAATAAAAGAATATGAGCAGGACGACGAGGCACTGGAAGGGAGTGAACAAAAAGAAATTGATGAATCAGAACCAGTCAACCCTATTAGTACAGAGGGTACAGGAAATATGGGGAGGAGTGGATAGAAATGGTAAGGAAAGAAAAACCTTTAAGCGATGTGGTAGAAGTCAACTGGAAACTCCTTGCCCCTATACTAATAGGGCTGGTGGCTGGATTGATTGTGACATTAATTTTAGTTAAGATATTTTAAATTATTTTTGTCTTGCCTTATCTACTTTAATCCTAGCACACTTCTCACAGTAAGTTCCGTCTTTGAATTTAACATTCTTAGAACCACCGCCCATTACATTAAGTACTCCTTCTTGAAGTAGGATTCCACAACCTGCACAATATTCTTCCATTATTATTTACCTCCTTTTATTTTATAATTCATTGCGGTTTCTTCCAGGAAACAGTTCTGCATATTTCCTTTTCTATATCACAAATTTTAATTGCTTGATCCTCTCCAGTTACATTCATAAATAATCCTAAATCTTTTTCACTAATTTTTAAACCTTGAATATCAATTATTTTTCCCTTCTCTTTTTCTAATTGTCTTTCAACAATAAAAGAATAAGTTATTAAACCTAAAACTAAAAGTCCTAAAACTATTGATGCGGCTTTCCAATGGTTGGGTTGTTTCCTTTTCATTGTGTCTCTCCGATTTTTATATGGGTGTTTAAGGTTTTCTCTTCTTAAATACTTTTTGGTTGGTCTTTTATCTGGATCTTTCATTTCATAAAATATCTATTATATGTAATTTAAGTATGATTTGTTTTGTTTTATTCATTTTATTTCATATAATCTTTCATATCTTATGTTTATTAATTCATATAATATTTATATATCCATAATATCTGCTCTTGCTTCAACAGCAATATCACTTGCAACACTGTGATCATAGTTAACTAAAGTTCCCACAGAACTATGTCCAGTGAGTTTTGCTATCTTATCATAAGTCCAACCCTTCTTAAAAAGCTCAGTCACAAAGTAATGTCTAAAATTATGAAATGAAACTTTATGTTTAATTCCTGCTTTCTTAGAATAACTTACAATCTTATTTTGAATTTGTCTATAGCCCACTTTTCTAAATAAGTAATCTTCTAATTTTAATTTGTGTCTTTGAACATAACTTTTAATGAGATATATTAATTCGTCATCTAAAATTGCTTCTTTCATTACTTTCTTTTTTCTTTTCAAAACTTTAGTCATCATAATTCTTTTATCAAAATCTACATCCTTCACTTGCACATCAAAGTATTCTCCTAATCTTCTTCCTGTTTTTCTAGCAACTTTAAACAACATAAAAAAGAAATCATCTTCCATTGCAGCATTTAAGATTGCATCCATTTCTTCTTTAGTACAGGGGATTGGTTCTGTTTTAGGCATTTTATTTTGTAACCTCCTTCCCTTTCTGTTTAAAAAGCGAAACTAATTCTAAAATCATATTATTGATAGAAATAATTGCAAATCCTATAAAAAGAAACTTTAACCAAGCATCATTCCCTCTCCATAACTGCTCAATTATAATTGCAAACCCAAATGCTATTTGAAAAGAATAAAGTTTTTTCATTTTACTTTCTCCTTAGCGTTAAGTCTTTCCATAAGCAGTAGTTTAACTATTCCAGCGATTAATACTGCAATTACTAAAAAGAGGAATACCCCAAGAAAGATATTCATTTTTTCGCTCCTTGTGACTTCTGCGTCTGTTTCTCATGCCAAAGAATATAAAATGTCAAGAAGATTAATATTATTCCTGTAAAAATAAATAATGAAGGAATTAAAATTAATCCATCCTCTACCCTTTTTTGGGCATCCAATAAAAAATATAAAAATATCCAACATAATGCTAAAAATATACCTAAAATAATCTCTAGTAGGAAAAAATAATCTTCTTTTTTCATTTTTTACCCTCCGACTTCTTAGGACATTTTTGCGTTATCAATTTTCTCTCTAATTCTTTAATTTCCTTTAACATATTTTCTCTTTTTTTATTCGAGTCTTTCATAAACCCTATTGAAATAATTCCAGTTGCTCCAACTACTTTACAAGGTAAATCTTTTTTAAGTTTTTTAATTCTTTTTCCTATATCTTTCATTGTCCCTTCTCCTTTTCTAAAGTTTGTGTCTGTTCAAACTCTATTACAACATCCCCTCTAAACAAGTCCATATTAATAATAGTTTCAAATGTTTTCTTAAAAGATTCTGTACAAGACCCACTCTTTAAATATCTCCCAGCTTCCTTAACAGTATATTCATATATCTTCATTCTTTTCCCTCCACTGACTTACTAGAACAGGACTGCGTATCTTCTTCAATATCCTTTTTAAAACCCATTTCGTCTGATTGTGGGGCGAGTTTCTCTTGAGTTTTTCCAAATTGAATTTTTAGATCTTCTTCTCTACTATTTTCAATATCTCCTAAAACTTGCATAATAACCATCTGGTTCTCTAAAATTAATCTTTCAGTTTCGTTCATTTTTTCTTTAACTCTCCTTTTAATTTTCCATTCTTACTTTCCCATTCCATCATATCACCAGTTTCAACCTTAGCTTCTCTAACAAGTTCAGCAGGAATTGTTGTTCTTGTTTGTTTCTTGTCTTTGATTATTTTTGTTTGTTTTTTCATTTTAATATAACTAACTCTTTTACCTTGTGAATCATTTCATCACCATTTTGCATTTTTAATTTCTTCCCAACCTTGATTTTTTTAAGATTCACCATACAACCATTCCAAATCCTTGCTTGAAGGTCACTATGTAAAACCTCTCCGTTCTCATCTAAAGACCATTCTAAAAAATCTTGACCATCATCTTCAAACACTATCTTTAATGTTGCTTTCTCTCTTAGCCATGATTCAAAATCTTCTTTTGACTTGAATTGTAAATCTTTATATTGTGGTTCTTTGTTTTCCATATTATATCTTGTCAATCATCCTTTATATATATATCGTCCTACTTCTAAGGGACAACATAATCGTCCTACTTACTTATTTTAGATGGATTACGAAGCATCATAAATATAATGTCTTCTCCATGTATCAATATCATATTTTTTAATTAAAGCCTTCTTCTCTTTCTTTAATTCATTTATTTCTATATTCAAATGGTGAACTTGTTTCCTATGCCCCTCTTGTATCTCTTTAATCTTCTCTCTCAACTTCTTGTTCCATCTTCTTTGATTTTCTGTCATTTTACTTTCACCTTCGCTTGTGGAGCGGACTCTGCACTTTTACGTTTCCTTTGTTTTAGTCTTCCAATATTTAATTTTTTCATTTTTCTATTCCCACACATTTTTTACAAATTGAGAGTTTAAATCTTTTTTTAATCAAATCCCTTCTAATGTTCTTGTATTTTTTATCTTCCCATATCTCTAAAAGGCTTTTCTTAGAAACATTTCCAAACTTTATTGTGCTGAGATAGTCGTTGCAACATAAAATAACATTTCCGTCTACATCAATTACTAGGGCATTGTTTGGCCAAATACAACCTGGTTCATAAAGAACATTTTTTGGTTTAACCAGCCCACCCCGATTCAATAGGGGAGTGTTTTCATTAAATTTGCTAAAATTTGTTCTAACTTTTTTATTTGGATTCCTTTTTATATGCTCAAATAGTTCACCTAATCTTTTTGACTTCGTAATTCCATGTTGAGTTAAAATAAACTTTGTAACTCCAGAGGAAATAAGTTTTTCATATGCTGAGGGAGTTAAACAATCTCCGTTAGAGTAGATGAGCAATGTTGCTTTTGGCAATTTCTTTTTTGCATAGGCCATTAAACGAAAAATTCTCTTATCCAGTAAAGGCTCTCCATAGTGAACAGGAGACAAAACGCCACGGTATTTTACTTTTGCTAGCTCATCAATAATTTTTTTAAAAGTATTTTCATCCATGAGTTTTTGATTTTTTAAAAGTCCCCTTTCATAAACGCTATTTGGACAGTAAGAACATCTTCTCGTACAAGAAGTATTCACATCAATATTTATTTCATTAAAAAAATCCCATTTTTGATAGAGCAATAGATATTTTAATCTCATGTAATACCATCGCATTCTTATTTGAAAACTTTTATCATTCATTCTTGTTCCTCCTTACTTGGAGCGATTTCGGAACTATGTTCTCCTTTCATATCTTCTACTTCGCTGACTCCAACTCCCTTTTTATCTTCAACAGTTATCATTCCAATTAACCATTCTCCAACATAATCTATATCTGGAGCTGTTTTAATCCAATCAATTATTTCTCTTCCAGTATATAATGTACTATACCCCATTTATTTCTTTTCTCCCTTAAACGTATTTTTAATTTGTATTTTAGCTTCTTTCCATTTTATAAAACCAGGCCTATATTTTAATCGAATATTCAATATTTCTAAATTTCCTTTTCTATCTTCTGGGCAAAGATTTGAAAAAAATTTATAGCAATCATCTTCTAATCTATTTCCAATCTTTTCTATTTTCTTAATCTTCATTTTACACTTTCTCCCTTATGAGTCATTAGAAAGCACCCCCGTTGATCTTGGTTACTAACATTCCTAACCATGAACCAACTACAAAGGCTTTTATGCAAAGCAATAAACTAACAAAACAATAAGCTCTTCTAATCTTTTCTTCATCTTCTATTTTGTTTCTTATCCACATTAAAAGTATTATTGCAAGTGTGACAGTTATTAAAGAAACAATACAAGTTATTCTCACACCAAATTCATTAAACAGTTTTTCCATTAGGGGATTACCTTCAGAAAAACCCAAACTTATTCCATAATAGGTAAATGATAAGTCAAGAATAACTAAAACTTCCAATGCTAAAAGTATAATTAAAAACCATTTATCTATTTTCATTTTCCACTCAAGATCACAAGCATACTTGGTCTTGGACTTGCATTACTCTCCGAAAACTTCAATCTTTCTGCAAACCATAAGACGTGTGCTCCAGCTTCATTGAGTTTAGCAAACCATTTTGTGGAAGTGTCAACATTCAAAAGCATAACAATTGTTTTTCCCTTTTTACTTTCTTCAATTGCTTTTTCAACCCAGGGTAAAGGATTTGAATATGGAGGATTAACATAGGTTTTATCTTTCCAATTAAATTTTAATCCATCATAAGCAGGATTATCATTAAGAGGACAAGGGTCAAACCATTCTTTAAACATTTCCATAATCCATTCAGGTGTTTCCCAGTTATCCATGTGTCTTCTCCCTACTTAACAAATATTCAAACATGAAAGTAAATAGAGTTCCAATAAACAAATATAAAAAAGCTATTAAAGAAATACAACCATAAAGATTAGTTGTTTCTTCTGTACATATTTCTTTTTCTTCTACTCCACAAAGAGGTTCATTATCCATATTGTAATGGCGATAAAGATATAATCCACCAAACAACATTCCAAAAATTAAGCCGAACCAAATCATAACTTCTAATATTAAACTAACTTTTTTATCCATTGTTTACTTCTCCACATGAAAGTTTAATTAAGTTAAAAATCCCTATAATCATTGCAATATTTACTTCAATTATAAGTCCAATTATTGCTGCGTTCATTTGTTCACCTTCTTACTTTCCTCCAATTCAGTCAGTAATTTATCAAACAACTTCTTAGCTTCACTTACAGTCATAATTGCTTTTGGTTGAGATGTTGAAACATTGTGAGACCTATTAAAATTCCAAGTCTTCTCCGCCTCTTCTTTAATCTCTTCTAAAGTCATTTCGCAGTCTCCCTAAAATCAGTCAGTTCCATTTTATATTTTTCATTTTGCATTAAAATAAGTGAAATTAATATAAGTATCCCTAAAAATAACATTACTGAATAAACTATAAAATCTAAATTAGGAATTGAGTTTAATGAATCTACCAAGACAGTATTACTCATTGCGTCTTCCCCTTAACTTGCGTCTTAACTGTCTTTCGTGAAGGTTTACTCAACCTACTAATTTCTTTTCTTAATATATTAAAATGTCCATCAAGATATTTCATAAATTCTCTTTCATTTTTGAAAAAATCTTCCCTGTATAAAATTAAGTCTTTTCCATCTTTTCCAAGGGGTAATATTTGTGCTGGTCTAAACTTAGAATATAAATCACTCTCGAAGAAAGTCTGAATATCGTTTATTGCTTCTTTTATTGATTCAGCTTTATGTATCTTTGGTTTTTTGCCTTTGTATTTTATTTTTTTCATTTTACAAGCCCCTTAATATTTTGAAGTTCTTTATAATACTCTTTCTTAAAATCTTTTTCACCAGTATCTCCACTTTGAAACCAATCATAAGCGTGTAAAATATTCATTACCGATTTAAGAAGTTTCTCTAATTTATCTGTATTATAATTATCTCTTTTAAGAATGTCAATCAAATCTGAAATTCTCATGTCTTGGTAATCAAAATGTCCTCCACTCATTTTTCAATCTCCCAAGCTTTTATTATTTTCTTAATATCTTCTGTATTGAATGAAACTCTAAACCCATCACTCAATAAATCAACTTTATATTTCATTGTCCTGACTCCTTTTCGGCCTTCTCGGAAGGTTTAGTCCAAACTTCTTTCCAAAGTTGATGTGCAAAGTCCTCTCCCCTTGTATTTAACATAGCATTATCATTAAGCCATTCTAATGTTGCATCTATTTCCTTTTTATCAACATCTCTTTCAAGCCAATTATATAATGTTTCAACTAAAGGATTCATTGCTTTTCCTCCGTAGTTTCTTTCTTTAGCGTCAAGGGGAATATTATTGAAATTAATCCTGTAACTTCTGCAACACCTATTCCAATAATAACAAAAACCATATTTACATTTCCTGGATAATTAACTTCAATAATAATCAAAATAATTGCATTTAAAAAAATCAAAACTGAAGCCATAAACAATTTATTCATTTCTCCACCACCTTCGTATTAGTCTGAATTTGTGTATTTGTTATAATTTGTTCTTCAAGATAATCTAATTCTAATTCTCTATCCCCTCTTGCTTCATCTTTGTAAAGTTTAACTTCTTTTAACAAAGTTATTCTTCTTTCATTAATCATCTTTAAAATTTTCTCTTGAGCATTTACATAACCCTTTTCAAAATTATTCTCTGCGGTTTTTAATAAAAGAGCATCTGCATCTTGAATGTTTTTTCCATGTCCATAATATTCTACAATGTCTTTATCTTTAATTTCTTTTGTCATTTTACCAGCCCGATAAAACTTTCGTAAGAAAGTCTCCTTCTTTATATTGAATTTTAGCGTCTTTGAATTTTACATCATACTCTTTTTGATAATTATTAATTACATCGCCACAATCAAATTCTACTTTAGCAGAACCTATTTGAACTTCTTTAGTATTCATCTTCACTATTATAGGGTATACTTTTTCTGTCATTTTATTTTGTTCTTTAAGATTGCGTTAACTTATTTAATTCATTTTGAATTTCCTGCATTTCCATATTCTTTTCCATTGCTTGTTGTATTAATCGATTGAAATTAGAATGCATTAATTTGAAATCTTTATCCATTCCATTTAATAATTCCTCTTTTCTTTTCTTTAGTTCTTCAAATTTCATATTGGATCAACATCCCTCGTATCGTCTATTATCTTTTTTAATTGTGATTCTGTAAATAATCGTGTTGTACACTTTGCATTTCCATTCATACATGAATATTGAAATTCGTCTTCGCCATGAGGATTTCCTTGTATTCCTTCATACTTCAACATATTTACTCTTGTACAAACCTCACATTTTTGTGGGGGTAAGTATGGTGGAGGTATGAAATCTGTTCCTCTTAAACTTCTTACAAATTCACTTGCATTTTTTGCTTTGTTTTGTTCTGTCATTTTTTGATTATGAAATCAGGGGAACTTTAAAAGAGGTTGGTCTTGATACTTGTTCCCCTGCTAGGTGATCAAAAACAGCATTGTTTCTGATTGTCACCAACTGTTTGGTGACTATGAATTGCAAAGATTAGAAGAAGATGGTAATCAAAAAACTAACCCCTGCAATATATCCTAATTAAAAATTAGGAAATTATGATTCAATAATGTACTTAACTTATTGGTTAAAATCTAACCAACAATTACTCCACTTTTTCAAGTGTGTATCGAGTATCAGTTTTCTTTGAACCAATTCTTGAAATCTTAACAGCAGTTCCAGTTAGTTTTCCAATCTCTTTAATTTGCTTTAACAAAGAAAAGTTATTTTCTCTAACATAGAAAGCCATTGGTTCTTCTTCAAATTCAACTTGGAAAATAACTGAAGTTCCAAACTCTGGGTGAGTTCTTTTCTCACCTTCGTTTAAAAAGACAAAAGTCTTTTCTTCGCCATCTGCTACTTTCAAAATTGCACCTGGAGTATCTGATACTTCTTCTCTCCAACTTTCGCTTACTTGTTTTTGCTCATCGCTCATTTTTGTTCTACCTCCTTATCATGTAATATTTTATTCTCTTTTATAAGAGTATGAATTTTCTTATGTTCCAACCTTGGAACTAAAATAAAATTATGGGGTGAATCATAATTAAGGTGGTGTCTCTCATATCCCTTAGGAACATTTCCATACATTTTATTTGTTCTACTTCTTATTGAGTGTTTCAATTTTTCAATAGGGTCTTTCAACCTTTCTTTACTATATTTTCTTGTCCACTCTTTTCTTTTCTCTGTTTTCCTTCGCCTAGCATCACCTTCTCTTACTTTATCTGGGTGCCTTATTCTAAATTTCTTATTAGAATCACTAATCTTTTTCTTATTTTTTAGTCTCCATTCTCTTCTATATTTTCTTTTTTCTTCTATTGTTTTCATTTGTAAACAACCTCTGCTTTATCTTTTGGAGTATATTTTTCAAAAGGATATTTTCCTTTCAAATCTTCTCCAGCTTCATTAATTAAATCCTGTGCGGATTGTTCTTCCTCCTCTTCTATTTCTTCTGTCTCCTCCTCTTCCTTTCCATATAACCATTCTTTAAATCCCATTTTATTTTTTCCCTCCTTTTAGCCTCTTTCCGTAATAGGCAAAAGTTTTTCCTGTTGGATCAAATTTTGTGTACCATAACATTCCTTTTGTAATTCGCATTGTTGTTTTTTTGAATGGTGGTTCTACTGGGACATTCTTTCTCCAAATTATTTCATCCATTTCTTTTTGATCTAAATTCCAGGATTTCATTCTGATTTCACCCACTCAATTTTAATATATTCTCCCTCAAGTTCTTTTGGGATCATAACATGAGAACCATCTCCAACAGTAGTTGCCTTTCGGATTGCTTTAAAACTTTTAATCTTTCCCTCA
>Ga0307928_10002226_pt1 | contig 14900 bp, 12 predicted proteins | sample AceLakmetagen232_FD_201815 | JGI IMG/M metagenome (GOLD analysis project Ga0307928, IMG submission 201815) | Saline water microbial communities from Ace Lake, Antarctica - #232 | ecosystem: Environmental > Aquatic > Non-marine Saline and Alkaline > Saline | place: Antarctica: Ace Lake... | reverse complement strand
TAAATGGTGTTGGATATTCCGCAATATATAATGGGAAAATTTATGTTATTACACATAATTATTTAAAGCGATTTGCATTAGATAAAACATTTGAAGCAAAATTAAACTTTGATGGACATAGTGCTGGTGCCTTAGGTCGTGGATATATAAACATAAACACAGGGTTGGCAATAGGTTGTAGATGTACATCATATACATCTGGAATAATAACAATATTTGATTTAGACACATTTACGATAAAACATCAATTTGGTGACCAAACAAACGGTTGGCAATATTTAATTACAGGGTTAATTGATGATGAAAATAAAATTTATTTCACGAGAAATGCAACCACATATCCCGGTGAAAACACAAGTTTACCGAAAGCTTTGATGCAATACCAATATGACTCTGTTGCAGGTACTATAACCCTTCTACAAGAATATATTGATAGTGGAACAAGTTATATTTTTACTTCACCTCATGTGTTAATTATATACGACCATGATGATACTTATGTTTACGCAGAACCAAATCGATTCGGAATTGTAAGATTTAGAAAAGACGATTTTACGCAATATGATGTTTTTAGAATAAGTATAAGTAGTAGTTATAATATTTCAACACAAGGCTCTCAATATAGTTCAATTTCATTTTTTATAAAAGATGGAAAATATTATTCGTTCAATCCTACCTATGGACGTTGGGTTGAAATAAACCCTGACGGGTGGGTGTATGAGGAAGAAACATTAAAATTGTGGAATGAAATTCAACCCGAATTAAATTCTTGGCATCCTGTTTGGAGAATTGGAAATAATGGAATTTTAATGAGTACAAAAAATCCCGATTATTGGTGTGTCGGTGGAAGTGTAAGTGTTGGAAAAGTTTGTATTTGGAATCCCAAATTAACACAGCAAGCAATATCAGAACCATACACAGCAACAAATCCGGGTAAACTAAATGGATTTGACATCAAAGGTGAGGAATTGACCCTTTGCACATACGAATACAGACTTAATTCAGGCACTTGGATAGCCTATGATAACACGGCTTACGCTGACATAGACATTACTATTGCCACCAATGATACAATCGAACTACGGGCTTACGGTGGTGATTTTGAAGAACCTGAAAAGGGTGGATTCTATATCAGTTCAGTTAATATTATATTCACGGCACATATCACAGCACTTTTGCCAGTAACCGATTTGGTTGCGACTACAACATCGGCAACAGTTACTTTGAACTGGTCAACGACCAATGTAAGTGGATATGTTGTTCAACATTCACTTGCACCGATGGGAACATTCACCGACTTGGCAACAGTAACCAGTTCGACGTATGTTATTGCGTATTCCAACCCTGACGATCAGCAAATTCCACATTATTATCGAATTACGGGTGTAACTTCGGGCAATTACGCACCAGCAGGAAATGTAGTTACGGCGGTGCCAAACAAAGCCGGTAGTGAAAACATTTACAAATATATCGTAAATCAGTTAATTTCAACTTTGAAAAACGACTCGCGTTTGAATATTGTCGAGGAATGGTTTGAGAAACCACCGGACAAAACAATGAGTTTTCGTCGAGTTTCGGGTTGGGTTTATTATACTGGCGAAATTTTTAATGACTGGGTTGCGTTGGGTGAAAAAGAATTACACGAGGGTGTTCAAATTGGCTTTAAAATAAAAGAACCAACTGCGTTTGAGAAAGCCAACTCAAATGATTATACAGAACCAAAAGACCTTCTCTTCCAAGCTAAGGAAGTTCTGTATAGTTATATCAGTTTGGTAGATTATTGTTTCGACATGGAAATTCGCGACGAGGGCATCATCCCGAACAACGATGGTGCAACTTCAATGGTTTTGATTTCCACAGTATGGAAAAAGCGTATTCGGAGATAAGGAGGATATACTATGGCTTCAGTTTTAGGTTATAAAGGTGCATTTGGTTTACAGGAAGAACTTACTTTTAAAGGAACAATCACAGGCTCGGTTGTTTATGAAAAACTTTCTTCTCACAACGACAATGCAAGTAACAATTTTTACCGTCCTGACCTGATTGACAACGATTTCAACAGGTCAAACGGAACATTCGGTGCATATTCAATTGATGGTGATTTGGGTTCAGATTGTCGCCCAACAGATTTTTTGGGAATGGTTTTGTATGGTGTAATGGGTTCTATAACTTCATTTACAGCAACAACGACAGGTGGTTCGGGTACAATTACTGCACTTCCACGTCACGTCTATTCTCAAGCACAGACATTGCCATCATTTCGAGGACTTTACAAAATCGGAGATTCTGGCGACAAACTCAATATTCGTGGAATGAAATTTGACTCGTTTTCGTTGAATGGTGCTGACAGTGCTGTAACTTGGACTGCAAATTTCATGGGCGGATATGACGAACTCAGAACCGCCACAATGACAGTTGTTTTCCCCTCACAAGACCCTTTCATGTTTTATCAAATGTCAATTACGGTTGATGGTGCAACAGACAAGAGTATTGAAAGTTTCAGTTTTAGTTTGAACAACAACTTGGAAGTTTTGAGACATTTGGAAGTTGCAAGAAAACGAGAGGCATCTGCAATTGAAAGAACTGGAAAAACAGACCTTTCACTCAGCTTGGACATTAACTATGAAACGATGGCAACATATCGTGAATTTTGGGGAAACACAACAGCAACATATGCTGCTGAAAGTGCAACAAGATATTCAATCACAATCGCTTGTAATGGTTTTCGTTATCAGACAACAGTTCCAGAAATTAGATACCAACTGATAATCACATTGCCAGCTTGTGAAATTAACTCTGCACCCATTCCACAGTCAACGGGTCGTGTAATTGAAACACTCGACTTAACACCTGTGGCTGGTACAGGCAAACCGTATGCAGTCGCAATCGAATTACATAACACCAGAGGTACTACATACGCCTAACATTTGACAAACGGGGGTTGACCCACACACTGGGTTGACTCCCATAACATTCGGCTCTCTACGAGCCTATAATTAAACGGAGGAAAATATTATGTCACGGAAAGTATCAAATCAAATTGAACGAGTTAAACTTAGCGAAGTTGAAAACGTGGATTACGTTGAAGTACGACCACTGTCAGGTGCAGAGAAATTACGAGCATTTGCACTACTTCCGCAAACTGGTTTAATGACTCAGTTCATCACAGAACTTTTAAAACTTGCAGACAAAGACCCGAACAACGAAATGGTCAAAACTGCCGAAAAAGCTGTATACGAACTTAACAAAGTAGAAAAAAAATACAATGAATGTATTATGGACAATAAACGGTTCATAATGAAAACTTGTATTATATCGGCTTTTGATGATGGTGTTAAACAAGATAAATTAGATAATTACATTGACGAACTCGATGATGATGGATATAAAATGATTTACGACCGAATTTATGAACTTTCATTTCCAACAAAAGAGGAAGCGGATTTTTTAGAACCAAAGGACGACAAGTCGCAAGAGACATCAAGCGAAGTCGTCCAGTAAAAGATTGTCCATACGAGGTGTATCTATTCACAGTATGGAAAGAAAAAAACGTTTTACCATATGCGGGTGGTTTGTTAGAACAACCAAACTATATCGTTGAAGCATTTGGAATCATTGGAAACGAATTTAACAGAGTAGATAAAGCGGAACGTGAAAAAAAGGGGAAATAACAATGGTAATGGGAGCTGGTGATGGAAATATAAATGTAGGATTGACGCTTGACGACCAGCTGTCGGCTGCGTTAGGTAAAACAACCCTTTTACTTTTTTTGGGTAAAGCAATCAAAAAATCTGCACAGTTTGAAAAGGCTATGGCTGACGCACAATCAGTTATGATGGCGAGTTTAAAAGATTTTAATAAAATGCAGTCTGCTATTTTGAGCAAGGGTGGTAAAACAACAATCACCATGACGAAAATGGCGACTGCACTTTACGATCTCGCAAGTGCGGGTTTGAGTGCAAATGAAGCAATGACGGTCATGCAAGGTACAATGAAACTTGCAGAAGCAACGGGTGCTGACCTTTCACAAACTGCACAACTCGTAACTAAAACAATTCGAGCATTTGGACTTGAATTTACAGAAGCAAATCGTGTTTCTGAAATGTTTGGAACGGCAGTTAGAAATTCACAACTTAGACTTGAAGATATTACTCAAGCAATGACATACGCAAATCAAATCGGTGCAACTTTCAGAAAACAATCACTTGAAAGTGTTATGACAGCAATGGGTGTACTCGCGAACAATGGAATGAAAGCAAATCAGTCAATGAGAATGTTACGTTCTATAATGACAGACCTTTCAAAACCAACTGCCAAATTAAACAAGTTTTTAAAATCAACGGGTTTGACTTTGGAAGACGTGTCGGCTGAAAACAATTCACTTGTAGAAATACTTGCAAAGTTCAACAAAGTCGGTGCAGATTCAGTTGATGTAATGCAGTTGTTTGGAAAACGTTCTCAGGGTACTTTCAGAATTTTACAGAGAAATATTGGTAATATGCTGTTGTTTGAGAATGGTTTGAAATCTCAGGCACTACTCACAAACCAACTTGCAGTACAAATGGACACGCTCACATCGTCTGCTAAAAAATTGGGAACATTATACGACAAGGGTATTGTAATTGCTTTTGAACGCACTAACACTGCTTTGAAAAATATGTTACAGTTTATAACTGCAATCGGTACTGAGATAGAAGGGTCGGGTGCGGCAATAGCTACAATGCAATCGATTATGACACTTTTAACGGGTGCTGGTATTGGGGCGGGTGCAGGAGTTTTACTACAAGTTGTCAAATCACTCATGAAATTTGGTGGTTCGGTAGTAGCTGTTCAGATAGGTACTATAATAGCATCGTTGGGATTACTTTATGATGGTTTGTGGGGTAGAGAATTAAAAGACTTGGCAGCAACAACTATTGAAAATTCAAAAGTCGCTGCGTCATTGGGTGACATTGTTAAAGCGTTGAAAGAAGCTAAAGCACTTGGAAACAAAGATGCGTTTGCTCAAATAATGGAAAAAGCTGATGCTGTTAAAATAGCAAACTATACTACTAAAATAGAAAATTTAAAGGCATCTTTAAAAGAGTTACAAGGTGTTATAGAAAATATTCCAAAAGGAGGTAATAGCGGTTTATATGGGGGACTACTTGATGAACCTACAATAAAAGATAGCGTCGAAACTGATACACGAAATAAGATTCTCGACACTATTGATGCTATTCGATTATATGAGGAAAAATTAAAATCTTTAACGAAAACCAACAAAGAAAATATTGTTACAAACAAACAGAATGTAGAATTGTTGAAATTGGCAAATTCCACATACGACAAAACTATACTCGGGCAAATTGCACTTAAAGAAGCTGAAATCGAAAAACATAAGTTAGCTCTTGTGTTATTACGAGATAGAAAAAGCAGTGTAAAACTGATAGCATCTGAAAGTCAAAAAATTAAAGAACTCGGTCAAGAAATAATAAAATTAACAGAAAAACAAACTGAGTTGAACAATTCACAGGATGTGTTTGGTACTGGACTAAGTTCGTATCTTAAATATTGGGTTGAAACTTATACTAAAATAATTAAAGAAACAGCAGCTTATAATTCAAAATTAAAAGCATACATATCAGATTTTAACAAATATTTCGAAGGCACCAAAAAATCTAAACTGTTGAATCTCGGTTTAGAAATTGAACAAATGGACGATGTTATAGCCAGATTTCAAGTTGAAAAACGTGACAACAAAGATATTTTGGAAATGCAGAAAAAACAAAATGAAAAGATAGCAGAATTTAATAAATTAAAAACAAATACACTCGGAATGTATTCGAAAATTGAAACTGCCGACGAAAGTTTGCTTACAATTTTGGAAAATCAAACCACCGAACTTGAAAAACAAGCCGATATCATGTCTACAATAAAGGGATACAAAGACCAGACTATATTCAACATGGCTTCGGGTTTAGCACCAGGAATGGGAAGTATTTTCAAAGGTGCATTTGCAGATGGAAAACCTAAGACACCTCAACAAGTTAGTGGTGGTATGATGTCAGGTTTTAGTTTGAGCGGAATGTTAGGTTCTGCCGTCGGTGGTCAAGGCGGTTCACTAATTGCTGCACTTGCAAGTGGAAATCCGATTGGTGCAATTGTAGGAAATATTGCTGGAGATTTACTGGGTGATGTAATTGGCGATTTGTTTGGAAAAGACGACAATCCAGTGCAAATGATTCGACGTTCACCGTTGGGTGATCCTCGCAAATGGAATGTCTATATCGAAAAACTTGAAGCACAAGCAAATTCGATGGAAGAAATGGTTGAATCAAATTCCGAAATGAACAACCAACTTGAACAAAATCGTGATGCGATGATGGAAAATACAACTGCACTCAACGATTCGGCAAAATCACAACTCGAATCTTACCAGAACAAAGACAATCCGTTTTGGAACTTGATTTCGGAACTTGAAAACATTTCAACCGAATATGCGAATTTGTTTAGTTCGGATACGCTGACAACACAACTTTTAACAATTCAAGATGAACTTGCAAGTTTTTATGCAACTTCAAATTCAACTGAATTGTTGGGTGATATTACAGGAACCGGAAACACGGTCGATACACTTCAAGATTATATCACAGGCTTGATAGCACAGTATGATTCTGGTCAGCTTGAAAATTTAATTAGTTATTACACGGGAGATGAACCCGCAGTTTTAACATACTTGAAAGATATTTTTTCAAAACTTGGAATGGGCGTGCCATACACGGCAGTAAGTGATATTAGCGGTTTGGGAATCAACAAAGTTTATGAAATACCAGACTTGGTAAGTGCCGCGTCATCAGCCGTTTCCGAGTATGAAACTGAACTTGCTGCACTCAACGCACAATACGATGCGTTGGCAGGTCAAGAACAAACTTTGGTTACACAAAAGGAAATCATCGAAGATTCAATTCTTGGCACGAGTGACGCACTTGACGAACTTCGAAGTGCATATGATTCAATGTCCGAAGTTTTTCAACAGACTGTTGCAGACGAGTTTTACAAAGACTTTCAAACTGTGTTCAATCCAATGCAACTCGAAATTGATGCACTGAATGAAAAATATGAAATATACAGTTCTTATATTTCAAATATTACCGACCTCAACAGTTGGTACGAGGAAAGTTTACGCAGTATTACATCCGAATACGATGCACAGGCAAATGCAATTTCGGGTGTTTCTTCGGCTTTAGAGGACGAGTATTTGCCAATGTTAATGGAGTCCATTGCAATAACAGCGGGTGTTCCAACAACCGTGATACCGACAATTCGACCTGAAGATGTTGGCGTAATCTCACCGCCCGAGTTGGGAACGTTGGGTGGATTTCTTGCACCCACGCAAACTGTAATTCCAGCAACATCGACGGGAACGGGTTCAGCACTTCCAACTCAAACAACACCTGCCGTGATTTACATTAACAACTACGTTTCCGACAAGTACGATTTTGAAGAAGCAATGGCAGACGCAACCAACGCACTTGACTCGCTAATGGGAGGAATCTAATGGCATCACCAGTTTTTAATTACAAGTATTTGAACGTGCCATCTGAAACACTTCTCACCGACATCGGGTTGTCCGACGGTAAAATCATAGTCAGTGGAATTTACGACAGTTATCTCTACAACAACAACAACGTGTCTACAATTCGAGTTTCGTTTCAGATTAAACCCGTGGCAGGTGCAGATTCGATGGAATCAAATTTTCTTGAAGATTCGACAACATCGTGGTTTGGAAAAACAAACGAGTATGTCGCAACGGGTTCAATTGCTTCGGGTTTTTACAAGAGCGTAGATTTCGCAACATACACAGCAACCACAGCAACGATTGTTGTTGGCACCGCAACCGAGATTTTCGGTGCAGTTGAAAAGATAGTGAACGGAGTCGATGCGTTTTTCGTAATTCCAAACGGTTTTGCAAAACAAATAATTTTGAGGTCATATTACCTAAGTTCGACGTTGGTTAAAAACTCAATTACAATTTCAAGTGCGAGTTTGTTTGGTCAGAATTGTTTAGATGTAATTTACGCCGACCCGAATTTCATTTACATTGTAAGCGATATGTCAGGCACACTGTCGAAAATAACCACCGCAGGGACGGTTTCGATTTTAACAACGGGAATTTTTGCAATGTGTCAGCTTTCAGCAACAAGCACCGTTGCGTATTTTGCGGGCGATAATGGAAAACTTTTGAGCATTGTGAAATCAACTTCGGTTTTTACAGACTACTCGTATTCGGCAACCAACGCGATTAACTCGATTGCAGTAAGTGATCTTGGCAAGTTGGTCATGGTAGGTGAAAACGGGACTGTGGTTGTAAAATCTGGTACTGACGTGCAGAGTTACGGGTCAACGGGTTCAAAGTCTTTGATGTCAGTCGAGTATATTGATGGAACATTTTATGTTGCAGGTGATTCAATTGTGTTTGATTTTGCTTCAACAGCAATTTCCGATGATTGGGATATTTCGTTTGAAGGAATTGACTTTCTCGACAGCGGAATTAAAGTTCAAACGTGGGAAGATTCACACAAAAAAGATATTAAAACCGAACCAAACAAAGTAACTCACGGCGGTTTTTCAAAACGGTTTTCGTACTTCGGTTTGAATCAAATTACTTTGACAGGGTATATTACCACAGCAAGTGTGGTTGATTTGCGAAACAAAACGAGTTACGGTTACGGACGACTTTACAAACGCAAAGGAATTTACACCAACGCCGAACTCAAAGAATTTAACGTTGACCCTGGAACAACAGGTCGGGTGCGTAAGTTTAGTGCAAAATTTTATGCCGAACGTCCTTACTATTATCGTGAATTGAATATCGGTGGCGAGTACAATTTAAACTTTTCCGACACAGTAACACCAGAAGCGTTTTACACGAATCTCACAATTGACATTGATGATGTTGAAATTTCGTATCTGGCGAGTATTACCTCAACGGTCAACTACTTCATTACAACTGGATATGACGTACTTTGCACCAAAAACGATACTACGCCAACAACATCGGTTCTAACGTCTACTGACTGGGCTTCTGTTACGTATTTGGACAACAACAAAAACAGCATCGGAATATGCACTGCATTTTCTACCACAATAAAACGCTTTTATGTTCGTGGTAGCACGCTTACAACAACATATCCACATCACATTTTCGATGATTTTGACATTTACTACAAGGACTCGGCAGGTGCATGGAAGCTTTACAACAATCCATTCACAGTTAAAATTAAAAACATTACGACTTTGGGTAACGTGTTAATTTTTGACAACTTGAATATCAATACGAAAGAATTTAAGATAAATTTTAATAGTACAGCAACCCGAAATTTAATTAACTTTGCAGATAATCGTTCAAAGATTTTGTCGATCATATTCCCCGACAAGTTTTCAATGTTGAAATCAAACAATTTCACATCGGAACTTAGAATTGACACCAAAACGGGTGTAGTTTTCAAAGACGGTGTTCGTTATTCAGCCGTAGGTCAGTTGTTAAGACTTTACAGCGATTTAACGAATCTGTGGGTTTTCGGAGTTGGCACCAAAACTGTCAAATTTCTGACAAATTACAAACAAACTTATTTTCCTGTGTAGGAGGACAAATTGGTAATAATATTAAACGGATATACTTTAAACACAACCAATTTCAAAATAACTGGAATGGACATCAAGTCAACGAAAAACATTGACGTTCAGGATTTGGAATCTCGTAACGGTGCTTCAATTAACCGATTTGCATATTATGGAAATTTGGGTATTGTAATTTCAGGAAAAACTGACATAGATTATTTGCAACGAAGCCAACTTGAATCAATTTTAGCATATGGCGATGTTAGAATTCAAATTGACGATGTTTATTATGTGGGTCAATTAGAATTGTTCAACATTGTGGATTCGTCTGATGGAAGTGATTTTAACGACTTTTCACTCAAGTTTATTTGTGACAAACCGTATGCCTACGACACAGTAGTATACTCGGACAGTTTCGTTTTAACTTCGCAAATTCCAACGGTCATGTACACAAACACCAACATTTTGTTTCCATTGGATAACGTGAACTATTGGTTGAACAACACTGCTGTTGGTTTACCGACAATTAAACTTGCGGGGTACTTGCCAGTTGCACTTGCAAATGACACTACAGGACAAGGCACCCTCACTGTCACCACAGTCACCGGATTTGACCTCAACAGAAACTCGGTGGGTGCAATCTTTCCAACAGCAACACACGTTCCACGAATGTATATCTACGCAGATTCCGTTACATCAAATTTGATTAACCGCAACAACATAGACATTTACTACAGTGCGGATTCGGGTGTTACTTGGATACTGTCGGAAAATGACTACAGTTTTTCAATTAAAAGCGGTTCGAAAATTGGAAAGCCTGGAAAGTTTATTGAATTGGATTACGTCAACGTGGTTGGTAACGCAGTTAAAGTGAACTATCGCGGAACTTCTACTACCGCCACAATCAAGTTCAACACTACGGCAACTAAAAGTTTTGACAGGCTGATAATTCCTGAGTTTTATAGTAGCGTGGAATTTACGGACGCAAGTACAGCAACGACACAATATTATTACATGAACCCTGCGTATGGCACCATCACCAAAAACAACCAAGTTTCGGTTGGTTCAACGAAAGGGAATATGTTCAAGTTATATCCGCTCAAAACGTATTACGCAATTTACGGAACGGGTTCACTGTCGGTCACAATGAACATTAAATTTAACACATTTAACATATACAAGGTGGTTTAACATGAAAGTACGAACAGGAAAAACACAAGTTTACAATGGCACCGTCACTGTCGCAAGTGGAACAACGGTAACGGTTTTGAAGTACGGTAAAATAATTATAATCGGAGGATAAGATGTCAGAAATTCGAGTAGATCAAATCAAAGACAGAACGGGTGCATACACGACAAGTGTTTCGAAGTTACCGAAGATTTCGGGTGCAGTAACCACTGGACATATGGTAGTTTTTAGTTCAGCAACAAACACTATAGTTGACGGTGGTATAGCTGATGATGTAACAATCATAGGGACTGTGACAACAGGAAATCTTGCAGTTTTTGGGACAACGACAAACACTATTGTTGATGGTGGCTCTGTGAATTCTTCACTATTCGGCGAGATTAAAATGTATGCCGGTGCAGCGGCACCAACATATTGGTTGATTTGTGACGGAACATCGATAAGTAGGACAACTTATTCCGAATTATTCGCAATCGTAGGAACTGCGTATGGTGGTGGAGACGGGTCAACTACTTTTAATGTTCCTGATTTTAGAGCAAAATACGCAAGGGGGGTCGATGGTTCGTTCGCTAGGGGTGCTGTTTGTGTTGATAATACTGCTAATCCTTCGGCTGGAAATCCTTCAGGAACTACGGGAAATCAATCAGCTTCTCATGCTCATTCAGGAACCACATCGGGACAGAGTGTGCCTCATACGCATACTACAGCTTCAGGAATAGCGAACTTTATAGGCAGTTATTTTGCTGGCGGGAGTAACCAAACAGGGTCTACTACTTACGGACCAAAGGCTACAGGCGACGGAAGCGTAGATCATACGCACACCGTAACCACAGGAAACCAGTCAGCTTCACATACTCACACAGTATCAATAGGAACTGGATGGGACACAGAAACAAGACCAAATTCAGTAGTAGTAAACTATATTATTTACACAGGGGTTGTATAAAATCATTATTAGAAATGTTGGGACAAAGATTCAAGTAAAATTTAATCACTGGTAGAAAAGGACATTAAATTATGATAGACATTAACGAAGTTCAAATCGGTAACATCAGCGGTTCAGAAATCGTTCACTTCGAGTTTTCCGAAGGTCAACTCTGTGGTCTGATGAAAGGAACAGTTGCACTCAACCGAATCATGACGCAAGACGAAATGAACGTAATCAAAAGCGTTTCAATTTCAAATTACCCAGGTTCGAGACTTTACCATGCCAAAATTGACGAGGCTCACAACAAAACTTTTTTGTACTTTAGTGAACTTCATAACATTAGCAACTACGTTCCAGCAACTACAACGACATACACAGCGATTTCATTTGGAACTGTCAGTTACAACATGATTAAGTTAGGAATTGGCACCACCACCATCACAATGGATTCCACCGCAACGTTGAATTTCACAGGAACAACTTCGATTGCGGGATATGGTAGTGACGTGGTGCAATTTGGTTTGAGTCTTTACAAGTTTGCGTATTTGCGGTTGAATTCAACGACAAACGTATATCACGTTCATCTTCCGTCCGACCCGTACTTCTCGTTGGGCAATGATATTAACAACTCAGTTACGTTGTCTGTTACACCCGCAACAGTTCCCGACACGTATCTCACGAAAGATAACTTTGAGGTAGGTACAATCACAGTTTACTGCCCGTTTAACGAAAAGATTGTTTTGAACACCAAAGGATTTGTGGCGAATTCAATTCTCAGTGTAACTGACCACAACCCACTGAATCTTTTGTTACCATATGTTATATCAGACACGGGTGCAACAATTCTACCAACACTGAAACCATTTTTGGTGGGTAATTACGTCGGTGTTAAAGGTCGAATAATTAAAGACGGTGTGCAAGTAAATGTGGGTGACACAGTAGTTTATGGCGAATATCAGGGAATTGTGAACAAAGTAGTTCGCACCATCGAATATGATGAGATTTGCTTTGGGTATCCACCGTTTCCAAAAACAATTGCAAGTAACAGAATTGAAACTAAAACCGAATGGTTTTTTGGGGGAATATAATGAAACATAAAACGGACAAAACAAAACCAGAATTTTGGAAAATGTGGAAAGTGTTGCAGTATGCGGTCATGGACATGGCACTCTACACCAAGCTCGAATTTGATGAGCAAATTGTAATTACTTCAATTTTTCGTGACATTGTGGAAGGTCGCAAGTTGTCGGTGCATAACTTTTGGCGTGGAATCGACATTCGTTCACGAAACTTTACAAAACCACAAATCGATGCTATACTTGATTATGTAAACAAACGCTGGGTTTATGACCCGTCACGACCAATACTCAAAGTTATTCAGTATCACTGTGTTGCTGGAAGTGCATGGCATTTTCACGTCCAGGTACACAAAAAAACGGTTTTTCGGGGAGAGTAATTACAATGTTTTTTTATAAAAAAGATAGAGATATGTTACAAAATGTAAACGATACTTTAATTAGAATAGATTCGGATCAACGGTGGATAAAAGAAAACATTCCGGACAAAGTTCATTGCACCAAAGTAGTTTGGAAACAACGAGCAATGAACGTAATTTTGCTGATAATGATTTTGGGTGTTGCAACATACACTGAGCAAGTAAAGGCAGTTTGTAAAACAATGTTAAAATTAGTTGGAATGTAATTTCGAAGGAGGTTGAAATGAGTTATTTTTATATTGGGATTTTCGTTGCAATGGGTGTTGGGTTTTTGTTAAACAAACTTTGCACTTGGAAAAAGTTTTGTGAGATTTGGGTTATTTTGAGTTCGATTGTGCATGAAATCGAAGATGTGATTTCGATGATAGAAAAGGAAATACCTGACGATACAGCGAACAAAAATTTGCGAGTGATTGACGGATATTGTAAACGAGCAGTTGAGGCATTAAATTATGCAAAGTTGTTTTTGAGAGCAAATCACATTAAAAACGGAGATAAACCGAAAAAATGATATTCGTAAATTGCAAACGACATAAGATTGTTGTACCCCAATTGGGTAACATGACAAATGCACCCACGCCAAACTACTCGGATATTGACGCTCAGGCTCGTTTGAGTGAAAACGAAATGTGTTCGGTTTTAGAAAAGAAATTTAGTGACAGTAACATAATAAAAATAGGGAGTGATGAAATGAACAAATTTTTAAACAGGATTTTAGATGGGATTTTGGAACGGGTTATTAAGGAATTTTTATCTGCTGAGAAAATCGCAAGTTATGTGGCATCGTTGGGTGCGTTTTTATTGTCGGTTTTGAACAAACTCGCAGAGGCTGCTGAAAAAACTGAAACAAAATTGGACGATGTAATAATTGATGGAATCATCAAAGCAGTCAGCAAGAAATAGTTTAAATAACAAAAAACCACAGGGCAACATTTTAACCCTGTGGTTTTTTTATGTAATATTACTTGTGGTTATTAGAGAACTCCTTGTTCTCAAGAATGTTAATTCTCCCTTACATAATATTTTGTACCAGCAACAGTTCGTTCAAAATTAAACTCATTGCCGGAAATATACTCATAACCATCATCCACAACCATTTTGAGTTTACGACCCCCAAGCCACAAGTCAATTGCGTTTTGTCGACTAACTGGAACCCAAACCGTCGGTTTTTTTAGTTTCCAAATTGAAGTAATACTGGTCGCAGAATGTAAATTTCCAAGTTTACCACTACTACAAAATATACCATCTTTTGAATATATAATAGTGGTGCCGTTTTCAAAAATTGCAGTTGGGTTTTTTTCGAGATATTGAATCACTTCCGAAAATTTAAATTTAACTTTTGATTTTGCGTTTTCAATTTCGCTAATCCAACATTTACCGCAATCACCGTCGAATTTCTCGCACGAACCATTTTTAGGACACTCGCCCGTATGTAAAACGTGTTTAACTAAATTCCACTGTTCTTTGTTTAAAACAACACCACCATCTTTCGTTTCCATTACTTTCTCCTCCTTGCCGTTACTTTTATATCAAATTGTCCGAAAGTGTCTTTAATCCACTCTAAGGACTCTTGTTGAACTTGAACCAGTTTTTTGAACGTTTTGCACGTTTCACGGTTTATTTTGTGTTGTAAAATTGCACTCACCGCGTTTCCGAGCGTTGCGTAGTAATTTCCGCCCTCGACT
>Ga0307928_10002225_pt1 | contig 14901 bp, 14 predicted proteins | sample AceLakmetagen232_FD_201815 | JGI IMG/M metagenome (GOLD analysis project Ga0307928, IMG submission 201815) | Saline water microbial communities from Ace Lake, Antarctica - #232 | ecosystem: Environmental > Aquatic > Non-marine Saline and Alkaline > Saline | place: Antarctica: Ace Lake... | reverse complement strand
CAGCCAACACATTGGCTCGTGTGTCTACGAACCTGGACAGACCTATGTAGCACCATTCCTCTCGTGGTCGGCAGAAACCGCTTGCCACCCTGGCATATACGCGGCGTCTCGTGAGTGGATGAGAGACTACTACCCAAACTCGGAACTAGTCCGCTGCTATGTGCGCGATGGAGACTGGACAATCACCGCAAAGGGTGCAATACGATGTGAGAGACTGAGGGTACTGTCAAGCGTAGACACCCCCGACGCGGAGAATGAGGGATGAAACTCAACGACACAACTGAGATAGGCGTCGAGACGTTCCGCTTGATCGACGCTGAGGATGGGTGCCTTGGTTGCCACTTCTTTGGGACGGAAGAGTGTGAGTTTCCGCTTGACTTTCAAGAGACGTGTCTGTACGAGCAGGACGGACACTACTACGATGGGATATTTGTGGAGGTTCTTGCTTAACATCGGTTTCCTTTGTAGTATTCTTGTTTATAGTGTTCCGAGTCGATTGATCCACAACCAGGAGAATCCATCATGGGTACGAATGCGAAGTTGGCCAGTGACCTGAAGCGTGTGCGGCAGAAGCTGAAGTCTTTGAGCACTGTCGTGGGACCTCTCCGGATCGACCTTTCGAACTCCTATCATGACGTGAGCGAGTACAAGCGCGTCAACTCGAATCTTGAGCGTGAGCTTGAGTATTTGAAAGAATCCAAGTGCTGTCAGGACGACTTTGATGAGGTCAACAAAATTGCCTCTGATCGCATGGCCACTATTCGCCTTCGCAATGTCGAGTGCAAGGAGCTTCAGGATCAGCTTGTTCAATCCAACCGTGCTCTTTCCATTGCCAAAGAGGATGCCCGTCAGGCGCACGCTTTGAGCCAGACCCGCCGCCGCCAGTTGAAGGAATGCCGTGACGAGCTTGAGGCTTCCGAAATCAAGATCAAGTCTCTTAACACGACCCTCCTGCGCTATGAGCTTTGCCCCGAGCCTCCTGCGGACGGATCCGCCCGTGGAGACCGTGTTTATTCTGACTTGATGGCCGAGGATGACCTTGACTCTGTTGAAGCCAAAGAGAGAATTATTTCTCGGATGGAGCGAGAAGATTTAAGTCTTTCCAATGAGCTTGTCCATGTGTACAAGAAGTTCTCCGGTTTGGCCAGCAGAGTCTTTGCTCTTGAGTCTGCGACTGGTCCCGTGCATGACTGGGCGTGGGCTCGTGAGCAGTTGGAAGCTGGCCAGTTAGTCCGTCGTAGGCCGTGGGTCAAGCCACAACATTACTACATGCGAGGAGAATCTCTGTTCTTCAAAGACGCTCGTGGTGTGCAACTTGTCGCTGACGATCTTCAACCAATCAACGCTTTCACCGACTGGGAGGTTGTGTAATATGCCTACGAAGAAGGGTCCCAGTCTGAAGGACATCGCCAAGGATGCTGGCAGTCAGGTCTTGGCGATTGCTCCTGCCTGCCTTGCTGGCAAGTCTGCAACTGAGATTGATAGCATTCGGTGGGTCTCTCGTAATATCGACAATCCGATGGTGAATGCGAGGGATTGTCCGGACCCATGGGCCTGGACCCTTCTTCGTCAGTGCCGTCTTGACGACAAGTTTCTGTTCTTCTTCACCGAGAAGCTGTGGAGCAAACTGATTCCGAGCCGTGCTACGCTTGAGGAGGACGATGCCGAGATCAAGCAGGATGGTTTGGCGACTGTCGACATCTGCGAGGAGATTCTGGCGTTCGCGAGCGTGAAAGAGCATCGTAGTGGCCAGTAACTACTACCAACTCATTCCGAAGACCCTTGCTGGGAACGTGGAGTTTCGTCGCGACACTCTCAGAATGGCCATGACCAGTAAGCGTCGGCAGGCGCAGCTCTGGAAGCTGTGTGCCGAGGACTTGCTCTTCTACGTTAATTTTGCTTGCTGGACCTACGATCCGCGCAACGAGTCTCTTGGCCGTCCGAATGTGACTCCGTTCATCACGTATCCCGAGTTTCAGGATGGCGCGATCCTTGAGATCCAGAATTGCGTAGAGAATGGGCGCGACTTCGCAATGCCCAAGAGCCGCGACATGGGCGCGAGCTGGATGGGTCTGACCGTGTTTGAGTGGATGTGGCACTTTCGTCCGAATCTGAGCTTCCTTCTTGTGAGCCGCACCGAGGACTACGTTGACAAGCGCGGCAATCCTAAGTCGTTGTTCTGGAAACTTGACTTTCTTCATCAGCACCAACCAGACTGGCTTCTTCCGAAGGGCAGACAACTTGGTTGGAAAGATCCTGAACGCCGTCTGCTACACATGGGCAACGCCGACAATGGCAGTGTAATAGACGGCGAGAGCACGACTGGTGATGCCGGCCGTGGCGACAGACGAACGGCAATGTTCATTGACGAGCATGCCGCGTTCGACGTGAACGACGGGTTCCGGATACTGAACGCCACGCGTGACACGACCCGATGCCGTGGCTTCAACTCGACACCCCAGGGCGCGGCGAATGGTTTCTTCGAGGTTTGCCACAAGACCGCTGCTCGAGTGATCCGCCTGCACTGGAGTCGGCACCCCGACAAGAACAAGGGGCTGTACACCACGGACGAGGCTACTGGCGAGCCAGTTCTGCTGGATAACTTCCGAGGTCTTGTGAAAGTCCGTCGCAAGGAGGATGAGAACGAGCGCGAGGTTATGTATCCGGAAGGCTATGAGTTCATCCTCGACAAGGACAATCCGAAGATGCGCTCTCCCTGGTACGACAACGAGTGTGCTCGCTGCGTGAGTGATAAGGAGGTCGCTCAGGAGCTTGACATCGACTTCCAAGGGTCCGACTATCCATTCTTTGATCCGAAGTTCATCTCGATCCTGTCAGATCGGTATTGCCGCCCACCAGACAAGATTGGTTTTCTCGAGTTCGACCGCGAGACTCTTGAGCCTCTTCGTTTCAGGGAGGATCCACATGGCAACCTGTTTCTCTGGATCCCCCTTGGCGTTGATGGGGTACCTGCCAGAGACCGCAAGTTCGTGGCCGGTTCGGATATCTCCGCAGGAACTGGTGCCAGCAACTCGGTGACAAGCCTTGTGGATCAGTCAACTGGCGAGAAGATTGCCGTGTACCGGACTCCGAAGACCCGTCCGAATCCATTTGCCGAGGCATCGATTGCATTGGGCAAGTTCTTCAACAAAGCGTTGATGATCTGGGACGCCTCTGGCCCGACAGGCAAGGTGTTTACCCAGCGAGTTGTTGGTGCTGGCTATGGACGCATCTATTATCGCAGGAATGAGAAAAGGGTAACTCGCCAAATCACCGACGAGCCGGGATACTTTTTGAATCCCACCGCGAAGGAGACTCTTCTCGAAGACTACCGCGATGCTTTGACCGATCGGAAGTTCATTAATCGATCCGAGCAGGGCATGGCGGAATGCCTTCAATTCATCAGAAAGCCAGGGGGAGCCGTTGAACACAGTGCCAGCGCAAATGCTCAAGATCCGTCTGGTGCGCGCACGGCGCATGGCGACGAAGTAATTGCCGACGCGCTGGCTTGTCTTGGTGTATCAGAGCATGCTATAGTAGCGAAGGCCGAGGAACCAGACGTGCCAGTCGGTTCACTTGCGTGGCGAATGCAGCGGACGCGCAACGCCGAGCGGGAATCTTCAAGAGAACTGGACGACAGGTGGTAACATGCCAACACTCAAAGGCGTAGATTTTCCAAGACTCAGGACTGCGGTCGACTGGAGTGTGCAGCAATTTGCGACTCCGCGCAAGAATCATCTTGATGCAGTTCAGCAGTATGTTGGTGCCCACTATGCAGATGGTGGCACTGACAAGCGCGTCCCGACCAACATGCTCGAACTTGCTGTCACAATCTATGTCCGGCAACTTGCCGCCAGGGCACCACGGGCTGAGGTCACAACTAATTACCGAGAGCTTCGCCCATTTGCCAGAAGCATGGAACTCGCCTTGAACCAAGTCCCCGACGAGATCGGCCTTGGCCGGACTCTTCGCAAGGCTGTCATTGGAGCGATCTTCGGTGTTGGCGTCTGCAAGGTGGGCATCTGCTCCACCGGGGAGACTGTAGAGCATGATATTGGACGCTCGTTTGTCGATATCGTTAGCATTGATGACTACTTCTGCGATATGTCTGCTAAGGATCGTGATAGCATTCAGTTCGAGGGAAATGACTACTGGATGAATCTTACTGACGCTCGATCGATCGATGAGAACAAGGAGGGCGACAGGGATCTTGAGGCTGACGAGCATACAATCAGCGGAGACAACGGCGAGGAGCGCGAGGAGGGCATTTCCCAGTCCGAGGGTGCAGACCTGTACAAAGACAAGGTGTGGATGCGTGACGTGTATCTTCCGGACACGAATCAAATGGTGACATACGGTGTTAAGTCCAAGAGAATTCTTCGCGTGATAGACTGGGACGGCCCCCAAGGTGGCCCATACCACATGCTGGGGTTCTCTGACGTGCCAGGGAACCTGCTCCCTCTTCCCCCAGTCGCGCTATGGCTAGATCTGCACGAACTGTGCAACAGTATGTTTCGCAAACTTGCGAAGCAGGGTGATAGCAAAAAGACCGTTGCCGGGTTCCAGGGTGGCGACGATGCCGGGCCGAATGCTCTGAAGAACGCCTCTGATGGAGAGGGAATCACATACAACGGCCAGCCTCCTGAGAACATTACCGTTGGTGGTATCGATGCACCGACTCTCGCATTCTATCTCCAGACGAAGGATCTGTTCAGCTATCATGCAGGCAACCTCGACGCCCTTGGTGGCCTGTCGCCCATGACTGACACAGTAGGCCAGGACAAGCTGCTCACCGCCGCAGCGGGCGCAAGGGTTGACCACATGCGCGAGGAGACCATTAACTTTGCACGCGGCATCTTCAAGGCTTTGGCCTGGTACGAATGGACCGACCCGATCCGCAAGCGCGTGGTTGGCAAGAAGGTCAAGGGCACTGATATCGTGGTGATGAGCGAGTGGTCCGAGAAGACCAGGGAGGGTGATTTCCTTGACTACAATCTCGACATCGATGTTTACTCCATGCAGTCTGACACGCCATCTATTCACTTGCAGAAGCTACTTACAACTCTTGAGCGAGTCGTGTTTCCAGTTTTACCTCAGATTCAAGCGCAGGGTGGATCGCTGGACTTCCCGAAGTTGCTTGAGACCATTGGCAGGCTTGGGGATATTCCAGAGCTTGCTGATATCGTTGTCTTCGATGGGAGCGCACCACCACCACCAACAACCCAGGGTGGGAGTCCACAGCCAGCATTGGCCGCGAACACCACTCGGACGTATGAACGCGTCAATCGGCCAGGAGCAACGCGCTCAGGCAAAGAGGCCGTGATGAGTCAGATACTAATGGGTGCAGGCGCACAACCAGATGAAGTCGCAGCAATCGGGAGACCAGTAGGATGATCTACTGCTACAAACTTGGAGATACTGGAGAGATCCTAGATATGGACTTTCCGATGGGCAAGGCACCACAAGAGATTGTGATTCATTCTGAGCTACCTCCTTTTACAGCGTATCCTCCGCCGGAGGGGATATCTCCTAGTGACGTGAAGTATCGCCGTGCCTGTCGCAGCCTATCTGCCGAGCACAAGTCCGTGCCTCCTACCAAAGGCTGGCCGATTGAGTGCATTGGCACCGGAGTGAATGCTGCTGATGCAGGGAAGCTCCGCGATGAACTAGCTAGCAAGGGTGTCCCAACGGAAGTTACCTCGGACGGAAACCCTGTGTATAGGGATTCGCGCCACAGAAAAAGGGCGTTGAAGGCCAGGGGAATGTTTGACAGGTCTTCATATTTGTGATATCATGCTTAGTGTTTTAGATTGAAATGATAGTAAATCAGGAGCATTCAAGATGACCAAGGGAAACAAAGAAGTCGAGAAAGAGGTTGTTGACGACACCAGTGCGCCAGATAGTGGTGATGATGGACTCAAGGAATTCGAAGGCGAACTTGACTTGGCAGTAGATGCCGTGATGTCCGAGAAGGAAGAGAAGAAACTAGAGACGGAGACGGACACTGAGGCAGAGACGGAGGAAGTGATTGAAGAGGTCGAGAAGCTTGAGCCAGAGCTAAAGACCGAGACTGATATCAAGGATGACGATTCGAAAGAACTGTCCGACGACCTCCTTGAGCGTGCCGTGAAGGCTGGCATTCCAATGTCCGAGGCGAAACAGTATCCGAACCCAGAGCTTCTTGAGAAGACTTGCAGTCGTCTCGAGATTGATGATAGCATAGACCCCAATGACGTGGAAGAGGACAGCGTTGACGCGCTTTTGCCCGCCATCCCAGACCTTGACCCGGATGAATACGATGAGAAAATCGTTGCCGGATTCAACGCCATGAAGAAGATCATCGCAAGCCAGCAGCAGACGATTCAGTCGCAGCAGGCTAGTGGTCATTCGGATTGGTATGCCACTCAAGTTGAAGGTCTTGGCAAGGGCGTCTCAGACGCTCTCAAGACAGACGGTGGCAAACGTGATGCGCTGAAGGCCAAGTTCGATGTCCTCACGGCAGGCTATGCCGCTGGTGGTAACGACATGGACAGGTCGGATGTGTTCCAAGAGGCTGTGCAGTTGGTTCTCGGAAACGAGATCGAAACTGCGAAAGCCGCCGAGAAAGCCGCGAAGGTCAAGAAGAGAAATGGACAGCAAATCTCTCGATCTGGCGGGAATCGGCCAAAGTCAAAGGGTGATATCAATAGTGATATCGCTGCCGAGATCGACAAGAAGTACTTCAGTGACTAAGACAGCTCGTCAGTGACGGGCATAGATTTTCAAGGGGATTTATCATGGGCTTGCAATTCAGCCAAATCGACGATGCTGTTCTGCTCACGCAGAATTTGCTTATCAAGCGTGGTGCCTTCGTGGACATGCAGACCGACCTCACCGATCATGTCGCCGTGCGCGAGATGTGGAAGGGACACAAGAAAGTGTTCGAGGGAGGCGAAAACTGGGAGTTCGATATCCAGATGGATCACAATCACTCAGCCTCCGTGGTTGGCCTGTACGAGGACGATACTCTGGCCCTGACTGACACGATGGTCAAGGGCGAAGTTGCTGCTCGTCATATCAATGCCAACTATGGCTACGACCTTCACGAGAAGGCTTTCCAGCGCGGTGGCACTGCTATCGTGGATCTTGTTCAGACCAAATACGTGGGAATGATGGTTAGCCTGTACGAGCTGATGGAAACGCTGCTCTGGGGCAAGCCAGACGACTCGACCGACATCAAGACCCCGTACGGGATTGACTACTGGGTCACGCGCAGCGACTCCGCTGGATTCAACGGGCTCAACCCCGCCGGATTCACCGATGGTCGTGCTGGCATCTCCAGTGTGACATACCCCCGCTTCGCGAACTACACCGGAAGCTATGTCGCCATCAGCAAGGAAGATCTCCTGCGGACAATGCGCGAGGCGCACCGCAAGACTCAATTCCGTTCGCCCGTGTCGCACTCGAACCCTGATCTGGGCGGAATGCGCAACGGGATCTACACCTGCTCTGATGTGATCGGACTTCTCGAGGAACTGCTGGAAGACCAGAATATGAACGCGGGCAACGACCTTGCCAGCAAGGATGGTCGCGCCCACTTCAAGTCCACGCCAGTGACGTATGCTCCCAAGCTCGATGCAGACGCCACCGATCCTATCTACCTGCTGGACTGGAAGAAGCTCGCTGTCGGTGTCATGGCTGGTTGGGAGAACAACCTTCAGGCACCAACGGTTGTCTCTGGTAAACACAACGTTAGGCGTGTTGACCTAGACCTGAGCATGAACATGGTCTGCACCGACACCCGTCGTCAGACTGTCATCCAGAAGGCGTCCTAAACCAGCCGAATGACTAGGCTGCTCCCGTGATAGCACGGGGGCGGATCTCCAAAAAGATTCAGAAGGAGTGACCAGATCATGAATAGAAGTATCAACGGACATGTGGCCCAAGGGAACCAGATCCTCGAACGGGTTTGGTACAGTGGCACCGATGCCCTCAAGCGAGGCGAGGCGGTTTGCTACAACACTGACTACGGGACTGCTACCGTGGCAAACGCAAGACGCGGCAACTACGTTGAGCGTCCAAGCTCAAGCAACAATCGCGCCTTCGCCGGAGTGACCGTGGCGAGTCACGCGGCCAGCTCGACCGGACAGATGATCCAGATTGCCGTTCCTGGCTCGAAGGGCGTTGCAGTCGCTCTCGGTCTGGACACGGTTCGCGGGACTGGCCTCCTGACCTTTGTCGTCGGAACCGGCACCGAGGCCGGACGGTTCCATACTGGCAAGTACGTTGGGCGTGGCTCTGCCATCCCGCGTCAGACCGTGACCGCCCTGATCGAGTCCAGCATGATCGGGGCATGGTCCCTGGCAACGGACGGCATCACGCTGACCGTCGCGAGTACCACTGGCCTTGCGGCTGGCGATACGGTTGTGTTCCTCGGTGGCGAGATGGAGACGGCGACTGAGTACATTGTCCCAGGCAAGTACACCATCGCTTCGATCACTGATGGCACGGATCTTGTGTTGACGACGACCGCTGTTGCTGCCACTCCTGCGGTAGCTCTGCTCTGCACTGGGTATGCCTACACGGGCAATCCTGTCTGCATGGTCGACCTACTCGAAGGCGACGAGTCTGGCGGCGTACAGTTCATCAGCTTCCTGAATGCTGGCAATGCGGCCCAGGGGCACATGGTTGGTGGCGTGACCTATGTCTGCGGTGGCCAGACTATCAGTGGTGACGTGGACATTGTTCTTGCCCAGGGAACGCTCCCAGGCGAGACCAAGGCAGTGATCCTTCTCGGGGCACTGACAACCAATGACCTCACCGTCGATCCGGCTACCAATGGTATCCAGATGGACGGATCGACGGCTCTGGCCGAGGTGAACAGTATGAACGTTGCGGCCGATGCATGGTACGGCGAGTTTGGTGGTGGCCTGTGGCACACCAAGGATGTCGTTGGCGGCGCGACCGAGGCCTAGGAAATGATCTGCGTGTGGCGGTCAGGGTTTCGTGCCCTGGCCGCCCTTCGTTCCACCCAAGAGGTGAGACATGGCCGAGTCAACCCTATCAATAGCACTCTCAGACCTCCTTCTGGAAGTTGCTGTGTTTCTTGGGTATTCTGAAACTCCTGCTGACTGGACTACAGCGCAGGCTGCGGAGTTGGACCGATACGTGCAGGCCGGGGTGAGGCAGTTCTACTATCCCCCTGGCGTTGCTGGCGTAGAGGCCGGATACAACTGGTCCTTTCTCAATCCGACCGCAACAGTGGCGACAGTGGCCGACACTGCAACTAGTGACCTCCCAGACGATCTTGGCAGGGTGCTTGGAGACTTCTTCTATGCTTCGTCCGAGCATCGCTCTTCGATTGTGGTTGTTAGCGAGGCGCAGTACCAGACCATGCGTGCTCGCGAGGACTCGTCCCCTGCTTCACGGGTCGCGTGCATAAGGCACAAGACACAGGTGGTTGGGACGGGCCAGAGGCTTGAGGTGGCATGGTGGCCAGTGCCAACCGGGATCTACACTCTCACGTACCGATACGAGGCATACAACGGCAAGCTCACCGAAGCGAACCCGTATCCTCTTGGTGGGATGAAGCATTCCGAACTACTGGTCGAGTCATGCCTATCCATTGCAGAACAAAGGGCAAATGACGAAGAGGGTCTTCATACTGCTGCGTTCGCTCGGCTTCTTGTCACCGGAGTTGCAAAAGACCGCAACCAGGGTGCAAGGTACTACGGGCATATGGGTGGAGGTGAATACGACGGCAGGGATAGCCGCGAGAAAAGCGGTTCTGTATCGTACAAAGGGGAGACTTGGTAGCGTGGATCCTGAAATCATCGCCAGTATTACCGCTGTAACTATGACTTGTTCCATGGCCTTCCTTGCATGGCTAGCTACAAAGGTGATTGAAAACGACAGAAAACTCGTGGAACTGCGTGGCATGATAAGTTCCAATGTCGCTTCGATACAATCTCAAGCCAAGAATTGTGATGAGCGACTTGAGTGGATGCGGGATCTGGACACCAAGATGACCGAGGTACACGAGCACACCTTGGTTATCCGAACCAAACTGGAGGATGCGGCACATGTTTGACGATTTTGTCACTGTTGATCCGTTGAAGTTTCATGGGACACTTGTTTTTGCCTGGATGGAAAGCATCAACAAGAAACTGTATCAGACAACTCATCCTCTTGTGGTCAATCTTCCCAAGGGTCTTGAGAAGGTGAAATATGCTGATGGGGACATGTCCATCGCTGACGGCAAGTTGAATGTAGTCTCTGGGTTCATGTTCGACGGCGCAAGTGGAGTGGCTATCGACGGTGTGGCGAACATGCTCGCGGCTCTCATACATGATTGTCTGTGCCATGCGATGTCCAAAAAGGCCAAGGGATTGTCGTGGAAACTGTGCGACTATGTGTACCGTGTGGTGTGTAGGGCTCAATGCGCAGGTTTCTGCCGCTCGTGGGCTCATTATATTGGGTTGCGTGGTTTTGGATGGGTGTGGAGGATATTCACCGTGCTATTAATTATGATGGTTTTGTAAGGGTGCCTACAAGGGAATAGGCGTTATGGCTTAAATGCTGGACCTTTTGGAATCACGATTGAACTGAACTCTGAGATGAACAAAGAAAATGGAGACTGACCATGAAACAACGAGTATGTGCCCTTATCAGAATGGATCCTCCGGAAAAAGAGAATGTCGGCCTGCTGTTTGCCAGCGGAACCGTCGTCCCGACTGCGGCCTCCGCAGGATACTCCACTTCCTGCATCTTCCAGCATACTGACGGAGGAGCTGGAACAGTGCTCTATGTCAATGAGGGAAGCGCAACCAGTTGCTCCTTCCAACCTATCGCCGCGCTCTCTGCTGCCCAAGAGGCGTTGCTCGGGGCACCTGCCGGGACGGCGACTGCAAGCAAGGCTGTTATCCTTGACGCCAATGTTGCAGTCGATGCCGTGAACACCGCAGCCCTTAGCATTGGTGCTTCGGGAGCAGAGGTTGCTATCACAGCGACACCTGCGGAGCTGAACCTGCTCGACACCACTACCTCCGGAACTGTCGTTGCGTCAAAGGCTTTGGCTGTTGGTGCGGACAAGAACCTCGATGTTCTTGCCGTTGCAGATCTTAAGCTCGGCTCGGGGGCGGGAACGTCCGTCACAGCCACGGCTGCGGAGCTGAACGTTCTGGATGCTGTTACTGCGGGGACAGTCACGGCAAGCAAGGGTCTGGTCGTTGATGCGAACTCTGCTCTCGACGTGGTGAATACTGCTACTCTGAGTCTCGGAGCAAGTGGGTCGGAAGTTGCTGTTACAGCCACGGCTGCGGAGATCAACCAGTTGGACGGGGCGATTCTTGCCAACATGTCCGCTGGCGCTGGTGTTTCGACTGGAACTGGCACGGTCTGCCAGCACCGCGTCACGAAGGTTGGCGATCTGTTCAAGACTGAGATCTTCCTCGACATCACCGGGCTTAACGATGGCGGAGCTGGCGTTACGGTTGCTGTTGTCGGCAAGGACGCCGGCACGGCAAATTGCCATATCGGCCAGATTCTTGCGGCGGTGAATGGAACGATTATCGCTGGCTATGTTCATTGCCTGATTGCTCCAGCCACTGGTCACGCTGATATCGACCTGTGGACTGCCAACGAGGGAACCCTTGCGCAAGATTCGGCTATCGGTGACGCCACTGCCAACGTGCAGCTTGTTCAGGCCGCGACATGGGCTGCTGGCGACATCATCGCTCTGACTGCCTTCCCGCCAGCGAACGACTACTTGATCCTGGCAATGGGAACGGCAGGCTCGGATGCCGACTATACAGACGGCACATTCATCATCGAGCTGTGGGGCGTGTAGGCTTTCATTAGGGGCCGAGCATGCGACCTAGCCACAAAACATTGCTATTCCCTCTCTCTGGGGTTTCTCGGAGAGAGGGTTATCGCGAGCAGTCACGTCCGCCATTTGCAGCTCCTTGGGCTGTGAATGTGCGTGGCGTTGATGCGCTGGAGGAACGCGATAGGGGCGGAACTCGCCCTGGGCTGGCAAAGGTATCATCGACTGATTTTGGTGCTATCACTGCTTTGGCTACAGTGACAAGCGTGGATGCTGATGGCAACCGTGTCTACAGTCTGGTGGTAATCAGCGATGGAGAACTGCGCTGCCTTCGGACATCCGCGCTTCTCGACGAGGCTGGCGGATACGTCCTGACTGAGGATTCCCGCAGGATTTTCGTGTCTGTGGTACAGGCTGATTCTGGCGATGCGCCATTGCTTGACGACAACGCAGTATCCATCCTCACCGAAGACGGAGACGAGATTGTCTTTGCCTCAGACGTGCCGGCTGAAAGCGCGATCTCGGAAACTGGCGCGTACAGCACTGCAGAGAGCAATGGCCAACTCTACATAGCTGGAAGCGAACTCAACGTCTTCGACCCGATTACCACTATCGTGCAGGACGTGGTGGCATCAGAGGGGACAGTCCCAACTTCCCAACCAGTTGTATGCGTCTATCGTGATCGAGTTTTCCTCGCCGGCGAGGATCATGTTTGGTATGCCTCCAGACAAGGGGACCATACAGACTGGGCTTTCGGTGCAGACATGGAAGACAGCGGACGGGCCGTAGCCGGAGAGCTGTCTCTTGCTGGGTTGATAGGAGAGACGCCCATGGCGCTCATTCCTATCAATGACGAAATGCTGGTCTTCGCCTGCGAGAACAGTCTGTGGGTGCTAAATGGTGATCCGGCAAGCGGAACTTTAGTCAAAATCAGTTCCGAGATTGGAGTTGTTGGTCCGGAGGCGTGGGCTGTGTCGCACGATGGGTTGCTTATCTTCTTGAGCAATGACGGAGTTTACACATGGAGTGGGGGAAAGCCGGAACGCTACAGCGAGGAACGGACGCCAAACGAACTGCGCAACGTGGATGGCGTTGTCAATTACGTCTCGATGGCATTCGATTCAAACGGACCTGGCTTCCACCTGTTTATCACACCTGTCGAGTCTGGAGATGGTTCGCACTGGTGGATAGACATTCGCAACCAAGCCCTCTGGCCAGTTGTCTTTGGAAGCTCCGGACATCAACCAGTGGCGACTTCAAAGCTCAAGCGCGGTGGATTGCGTGATGTAGTTATTGGATGCAGTGATGGATACCTTAGAAGGTTCTCGTCTTCCGCTTCTACTGACGATTCAACTGCCATACAGAGCCACGTCTTGATTGGCCCGATCAGGCTGTCAAACAATTACTTGCTGGACAGTATGCTAGGGGAGGTGTCGGGAATGCTGGCACAGGACTCTGGAGATGTCACCTGGAGAGCTGTGGTTAGCGATAGCGCAGAAGAAGTATGCGCAACGGCAAAGGCTGGGATTACATCCGTGCTGGCGTCAGAGACGCCAACTGGCGTAAACTCGTCTGGGACGTGGGTGGCGGGGCGCAATAAAGTTTCTCGGCCTCGAAACAGAGGTACGTGGTGCGTGCTGTGGCTGTCGTCAGTGTCCCAATGGGCATATGAGGCGGCAGTGGTGCTAGTAAAACGATTGGGACGTGCCAGATGAGCAATGGAACAAAAATATCCGACCTCCCAGCCGACAGCAGTCTTACTGGTGTAGAAGAAATTATTGTGGCTGACGCTGGCACTTCCAAGCGCGTCACCGTTGACGAGGTTGCCGCATATATTGGGCCACAAGCCTGGGACGGTGACATCGCGGATGTCGATCTTGATGGTGGGACCGACATCGGGGCGGATCTTGTCGATGCTGACCTCATCCTTGTGGACGACGGGGCTACCGGGACCAACCGCAAGAGCGCGGTGTCAAGACTTTGGACCTACATCCTTGCGAAGATTGTGGCAGTGACCGATGTTTCAACGTGGGGATTTGTGGTGGACGAAGATACGTTCGTGTCGGACCTCGCTACGAAGGTGCCGACGCAGCAGAGCGTGAAAGCGTATGTGGATGCTACTGCCGTGGCCTGGGGCGGTGATATCACCGACATCGATCTTGACGGTGGGATCGACATTGGCGCGGACCTCGCTGACGCAGATCTGATTATCGTCGATGACGGGGCAGGCGGGACCAACCGGAAGAGTGCGGTGTCTCGCTTGTGGACGTACATAAATGCGAAAGCAGACCTCGTCTATGCCGCTATCTCACACGCAGCAAGCCACACGGACGGAACCGACGACATTCGCGATGCGACCGATGCCCTGAAGGGCTTGGCCACTGCTGCGCAGATCACTGCGATTGATGCGAACACGTCACATGCAGGTGCAACCAACAACCCACACGCGACCGACATCGAGAACCTGGGTGGCGGAACGCTGGCAGAACTCAACTCGGCTGTGTCAGACGCTACGCTTGACGACAGTAGCGATTCACGCACGCCGACAGCGCACAAGGACAGCCACGACCCTGAGGGCGGTAGCGATGCGCTGGACACGGCTGCTCCTGCCAACATAGACGGTGTGCAGGCTGCTGCGGCTGGCACGTCCCATAGCCTGGCACGGGCAGACCACGCCCACCGTATACAGCATGGAATCGCTGACAACGCAGTTGTCACCGTTGATTCCGCCGATGTGGCAGATGATGAGTACGCGCGGTTCACAGCAAGCGGTCTTGAGGGTCGGACAGCGACGGAACTGCGGTCAGATATCAACGTCGCCGACGGCGCGGACGTTACTGGGGACAATGCCCCGCAGGCGCATAAGACGAGCCACCAGAACGCTGGCGGCGACGAGATCAACGTAGCTGGTCTGTCAGGTGAGCTTGCGGATGACCAGCCACCGAAGACCCATGCGGCAAGCCACACGGATGGAACCGACGACATTCGCGATGCGACCGATGCCCTGAAGGGCTTGGCCACTGCTGCGCAGATCACTGCGATTGATGCGAACACGTCACATGCAGGTGCAACCAACAACCCACACGCGACCGACATCG
>Ga0307928_10002224_pt1 | contig 14905 bp, 22 predicted proteins | sample AceLakmetagen232_FD_201815 | JGI IMG/M metagenome (GOLD analysis project Ga0307928, IMG submission 201815) | Saline water microbial communities from Ace Lake, Antarctica - #232 | ecosystem: Environmental > Aquatic > Non-marine Saline and Alkaline > Saline | place: Antarctica: Ace Lake... | reverse complement strand
GTTTTTATGGAAGAAACATTTGAAAGTTCCCATGAATGGTACACTGGTTTTTCAACCATGTGATATGCAACGTGGCTTATGTTCCTCCATAGGTAAGCTGCCTTCGGAGTTACCCCATCATCTTTATTGAATACAAAAGAGGAGTTCAATGTTTTGCTTGCGCTTCCAAAATAATCAAATTCACATACCTGTTCCTGATTAATCAGGCCAGTGCTGTAAGCATTGCAGCGTATGTTTGCAATGCTATTATTCCAAACAACAGAATCCCCTTCTATTGTCCAATTGGCTGCAAAAGAAATGCTTGAAAAAAGAAAAAGAAATAAAATTGAGAATAGGGCTGTGCTCCTGGCAAAGTTCCCCATTCCCATCGAACCCAATTGATCACCCAAAGACGGTATCATATTGGAAGTTCAGCGTGTCCCCATCAGCGACCGTTACAGGCCCAATTATGAGCCTTCCGAGCATTACCCCTGCTGCACCAGAATTATTGAGTATTGCAACCTCCTGGATAGTCAGGGCTCCGGTAAATGTCCACTGGTGCACGTACCTTGCAGTATCATCCGCAACTGCTGTGGTTTGTGAACTCACTGTGGCCGCAGACCTTTCCCCCCCATTGGTTACAATTTCAGCAACCAATGTGGTTTGAGCCGGGTCGTTTGCTGTGTTGTCAGAACCAAGCGCGAGGGCAAGGAAAGCGGTGCCCCCAAGACTGTCCCCTGAAAGTTTTGCGCATTCAGCCAAGCCGAGGTTTTTAATCTCGTTCTCAGCCGTGCCTTCCTCTTTCAGGTTTCCGTCCTTGTCATAGAGCTCCCATTTTGCAATTCCTCGGATTTTTGGTCTATCTGTTCCCTTTCCCATAGCATTACCTCTTGCTCACCACTTTCACATTGGCATGGTTGCCGGTATCTTGGCTATACAAATATCCAAGTTCCGTGGAATCGAGCGTTGTATTGAAGATGTAAATTTCATCGTACAATACTGCTCCCCAGATTGCAACACTGTTGTTCCAGGAATCGTAACCATCGCCAAAGTAAAACGGCTCAGTGGTTACATTCAGGGTTTGCACAGCTGCGAAGGTTACATTGGCAACCTTGGCTCCGTTCTTCCAAATCTCTGCCTTGGAATCATTGTACACAAAAGCGTACTGTGTCCAGGTATTTCCACTGAACAAGCCCGTTTCCGTATAGTTTACATCCCAATCCGTATCATTGAGCTTTAGTGCAAACTGCACTGTGGAGGAATTTAACACCCTTACAGATGAACTATTTTCTCCGGTTGCATTGCTTGCCGAAAGCACTCCTCTATGCCAAATGTAATACGTTTCATTGGTGCCTGGAGCTTCCACTGGGTAAAACCACATAACAACCGCAAACGCATTGGAATATGTGAAGTTCGTGTATGCGCTGTGGTTCAAGCGCATCCAATCGCTTGTCCCATCAAGGGTGGTTGCATTGTTGATTTTTCCAACGGTATCCCAAGAAGGTCGGTTGGAGCTGTTTGTCCCAAGCTCAAGCGTATTCACGCTTTCTTGATCCGCAGTTGTGTTTCCAGTGCCCTCATCGAGCCTAAACCACGAAACCAAATTTGCGCTTGGCAAGGTTCCCCCTCCCGTCCAGTTGCTTTTAATGCTTGCAGTTATTTTTCCGTAAACCGTGTAATTTGCTCCTGCACTTCGGTTGTAATGGCTTGAACCGGCTGCCACTGTTCTGGTATAGATAGCAGTGCCTTCTTCATCAAGCAGGTAAAACGTATTGTCGGTTCCGCTTTGCTCATTGCTGAAATTAATGGCACGAACTTCACCGAATATTCCCGGCTCGCTTACGCTTTCATCTGCGTAAAATATTGGGTCGAGATGGAAATCTGATACGTCCCAGAATCGAAGCTGGGAAGCTGTGCTTGATGAATCCCCGGCAAACACCACTGCAAGAAGCAAAAGGGTGAGTAGGAGATTCTTCACTTTCCTCACCTGGTTCCCAAAATCAAGATTCTCCCAACACCGTTTGTCGTATCGGCTGGGGTAATCTTAACTGAACCGTTTTCGGCTCCACCTGCTCCAACGTTTTCCTCAACCTTCGAACCTTCGGAAACATTTTCTCCGTTGTTCGGAATAGCCATGAGAATCCCGCTGAAGCCTGTAACAATCACACCTGTGGCATCAGAACCAGCTGACCATGTGTGCACTTGGTACGCTATATCGCCGATAACTCCTTCCCTGAGTTTTACTGCTTCAAATGCCATTTCACTTGCCTCCCTTAGGCTTTATGCCCACTGCTTCTTTTGCGGGTTTCAAAACCTTCTCATTAATGAGATCTGGGAATGCTTTTGCTGCCTCCTTTACGCGGGCTGCATGAAGCTCTTTTGCCTTATCCTTAAAACGTTCAGGCCACTTATTTTCAGGTATAACTTCAAATTCTCCTGGGTATTTATCCAGAATTTCTTCTGCGTGCTTGTCGTTCATAACAAGCTGCATTCCCTTGCAAGCTGGATTATAGAGGAAATTGTAAATTCCTCCATTGCTCACGTGGGCGTTGAAGTTGCCCTTTCTTTTGGTTTTCAGTACCTTTGCCATACACACTCACCTTTAGTTTAATTGAGAACTGACGGGTCTAAACGACCACGTCAAGATCTCTGGCTTTGCCCTGAATGTTGAACCTCTTGCACTCCAATTCCATTGCCGCATAAATTACGTGCTCGTTTCCGAGTTTTGCGTGCGCTGGATATTCCCTTAGAGTAGTCCTTGCAATAATAGGCGCCTGAAGCGTCTTTATTCCAAGAATGGGTTCGTTGTACACCTTGTCATAACCTGTGTCAAGCAAGTACAGGTTTGAAATCACGGAGTTACCCGGAGCCACAACTTTGTCAGAGGGCGCTACATAAATGGGCCTTCCGTACAGTGTTGCCATCTCCATTCCGAAATTCGAACCCACAGCCTTTCCATCGCCTTCCACTTTCGTTCCGGCTGCAAATGGATTGTCGTGAGGCTGTGTGTACCTCATCTGGGACCCATACAAAGCAATGAGCTGTGCATAGGTATCCTCTCCTGTGTACCAGGTTTGGGTTTTCGGGTTTGCTCCTGCCGTAACCGTGTTCTCAACAACTGCCCTCACAATCTTATCTGAAAGATTATGTGCAGCATTCGAGTTATGGTTTACATACGCATCATAAACCGTTGCTCCTGCATCCCTGTCCTGTGAGTAAATGTCGGAATCGTTGGCGTTCACATCAGCGCAGTTGGTTACTTCTCCGTATGAAGAAACAACACGGTCAATCGATTCCACGTTGTTTCCTGCCACGGTTGTGACGTTCCCGTTTAGATCCGCATCAAACGCATATACGAAAGAGTTTTTCGCAAGCTCGAGTTCATGTGCCACATCAAAACCAACATCATCGTCAGTTTGTGCAAGCAGCCTTTCCCTTTCGGAATACTCGAGAGCGATTGCGTGCTCCTTGATTCCAACAGTAATCTGTTTCCTGGTGGGCATTACGCTGTCCGGAATTGCCCCGTTTTCAGCAACACCAATACCGCTTGCTATGTACCTTGTTTCTCCGGATCTGAAACCTCCGCGTTTGTATGCGAATTTCGGAAGCAGGTTAAACAATGTTGAACTGTTGTTCAGCTGTTCAAAAACAGATGCTCCGAAAACGGTGTTGAAAAATCCGCTTGTGGTTGAAAGAATTGGTGCATCTATCTTGGCCATGTCCCTAATTTCTTCTGGTCCCCTCGGGGTTCCCCCATAGTTTTCCGCTATGAGTTCTTCCATAAGGGCAAGATTTTCTCGTGTGGGTATCATATTTTTCACCTTACCTTTACTTCACTTTCCCCTTCACCAAATCAAGGGTGCTTAATGTGGTTTTTCCTCTCGCAATGTCTGCTGCGGGGTTTTCTGACCTTCCTGCTTTCCTCTGTGCCTTTTCCATAGCAAAGCCCTTGTCTTTTTTCTCTGCTGCATCGGGCCTTGGAGTTTTCGAAGTTTCCAGGGATTTATTCAGTTCCTCAACTGCGGCTGGTTTCTTCGGTTCTTCTGGCTTTGCTTCTGCGGGCTTTGCAGCTGGCGCGGGTTCGTCTTCCTTGCCCAGCGCCATATCTGCTCCCTCAGGAGTTTCCGGAGCTTTGAGTGCTTCTGCAATTGCTTCTTTTACAATTTCAGGAATACTCTCCTCCATCTTTGCCATGCGCTTTTCAAGCTGCACGTACTTGTCCTCTTCAGGCTCCGCAACTGGGGTTACGGGTTCCTGAGTACCAGGTTCCTGCTTTTTGGCATCTTCCGGATTTTCCGGAGGTACCACTGGGGTTTTTGGTTCTTCTTCTGCCATGTTCCCATCCTCCTTTGCGGAGCGTGATTTTTGTTCTGATTCTACTTCTTTGAGTTTAGTGTAATAATCTGAGCTTTCGTCCAGGTGGTCAAGTGCAATTTTAAGTGCGGTTCTTGGGTCTTTGGTGTGCTCCATTTCCACTCCAATCCCCATTTTCACTTGCTCCATATCGTATTCTTTTCCCACTTCCCCTCCTGCTTTTGCCATGGAAAGAACCATGTCATCTGCACCAGGGTTGGCTCCGGCTTCCACAATCGCAATCTCGCAGGTTTCAACCCATTCAACTTCTCCATTTGCATCTCTGCCCGCTTGCTGGCCACCCATGGAAGATTCTTTGTATTTTCCGGATTTCAAACCTTCCCAAGCTGCATCATCAGCCCTATAATCATCAAAAATTCTCCCCATGGTTCTTACTGCCGGAACCTTGTACTTGGGATGTATTCCTGGAAGCATGCCTATTACTTCCCCAACAATCTTGTTGGTGTGTGCAATCGTAATGGGTGCACGCCTCTTGAGTATAATTGGAATAATTTTCATCACTGCTTCAAAGGGAATTAGGTCGCCTTGTTTATCCTTAATTTCTGCCGTGCTCCAAACTGCAAACATGCGGTTTTTTTCATCAAGAACAATAACATCATCATAATTAAGAGGAGGTTTTTCCTGTGAGGGCACAACCCTCTATCAAGTGGAAACTTTAAAAACCTGACAGTTGCTCCTTCAGAGCGAACCGTATTTTTTCTTTGCTTTTGCCATTGCGGGGCGCAAAAAGGGTTTTGCTTTCATCCCATTTTCCTTTATCTTTTTGCTTACGAAATATGCCATTCTCTTTGCATCCTGGTCATTTAAACCCGCTTTTTTCTTCGCCCACTCAATCAGGTGTTTGTAATTCACATAGTGCGGGTCGGTTCCGTATTCAATGAAATCCGCATACGGGGCTTCGAACGTAAGGGTTTTCTCGAGCTTTCTGGTTTTATCAAGGGTTACTTTTCTAAAGAGGTTATTGGTGACTCCAATCGTATCGTTTCGCACAATGTTTTCACGGGCCTCGCTGAAAATGTAATCAATTATTTCGTTCATTAATTCATCCACTTCTTTTTCCAGGGCTTCTTGTAATTTGTGCTTATTCTGAGAGCTTATTTCCGTGTTGAGCTGCCCCATTAGTTAAACACCCTAACCATGGAATGCCGGCAACCAAAGTGAGGCTGCCATTCCCTTGGCATGTGCTTGTTTGGGTATGCCCTAATGGCTTCTTCCTTCACTATCTTTTTCAACTCAGCCATTGGTACTCCCTTAACAGTGCGCAGTTTTATTCTCTGGCATACTTCAGTGCTTCTTCCAGGCTGGAAACTTGGCCCCAACCATTTGTACAGGTTCTTGGCTTCCGGATCATTAACCTTAAACGCTCCTTCAAGCAAAGAGTTTCGTATTGCGTTTTCTTCGTTGCTCACTATCCGGGTTATTTCTTCTGGGGAAAGCTGCGGAGCTACTTTCGCAATTTCTCTTTTTGCAGAATTCCAATCTCCACGGTTTGCAATGTTCTGAATTAGCACGCTTCTTACTTGGTCCGATTCTATTTTGTTGAGCTTGTTGAAAGCCTTGCCATAAATCATTTCCTCAATTTTCTTTAGGTCGTCCATTTTAGGCTGGAATACCGGGGGTTTCTTTGCACTTTTCTTCATGTCATAGGCTTTGCCCATGTTCCTGAATCCACCAGGAAGCCCAGCCATTGCGGCCATCATGCCCTTAATCAATAGTTCCTCTTTTTTTTTATCTGTTTTGCCGAGGGGCTGGGGTGAACCTGCGGGAGCCAAAGGCTCGTCCACCCCAGGAACGTCCGGTACAGAGCCTGTGTGGGTGGGAGGTGAGCTGCTCTTTTCGTAATCGAACTCACCCTCGGCATTCATTTTAGCATCATATCCAATTAGCGCCATGCCTTGAGCATTTAATATTCTCTGTTGTTCAAGCTGCAAGTCTGCCATTTCATCTCGTTCTTCAGGCTGCCCAAGCTTTTGTGTCCAATCAGTAACATCCAATTGTTCCCGCATGAAATTCAGGAAAGCATTGTGGGGTTTCTGTGCTGATTCCATGCTTCGGTTGGTTATGGTTATTTCCAATCCTTCGTTATTCAAGCCTCCGCTTGTGCTTAGGTCATTTTGGAATATTGGGGAAACACCGAACGGAGCTCCGATTTTATTTGTCATTTCAGTACGTGCTTCCATGTACTGCATTTCTTCCAGGGAGCGCGCAAAGTCAATGTATTTTGCTGGGTCGCCTGTTTCTTTTGCAGATGAAGGAGGAACAAAAAGCGGGTAAACCGAGTGCGGATCTTCTTTGGTTTTCTGCAAGAACTTTTCCCATGCAGCCATTGCGCTTTTCGTATTAGCCGTAAACACTGCAAGCAATCCTTTCGGAGATTTCTTGCCAGTGTAATATTGGAGCACATATAAGTCCATTGCAATAAGCGTTCTCACTTTGTTTATTACCGTAAGGGCCATGGGGAATCCATAGAATACAGTTTTGCCGAATTTCACTTGGTGGCATACTTCCCCTGCAATATAATAAATTTCTGAATCGCTCCATGTGTAGTAATGCGCCGGATAAAGGTGCTTGTTGCAATAGGGCTCTGAACACCATTCTCCACTTTGGCGTTTGGTTCTGTGAATCGGGCAAACCATCACTGGCTTACCAGTATGAAAATCAATTCCAGGTACTCCTTTTCTGCTGATTATCTTTCGCAAAAACAGTGGATCTCCCCTAACAAATTCTTTCACGTTGGCTTGGATAATGTACCCTTTATCATCATAGCCATACTCCTTCAGGGCAAGCAAGTAACCGTTATTCACTATGTCCAGGTCGGGTTCAATAGAGCCCAGTATTTCTTCAAAGGTTTGTTTGTTGAGGTTTGCACAGTTCTCGAATCCCTCAAGGAGTTGCTTCTGTTCTTCAGAAGGCTCCCTGGTTACTGCGTTGCATTTATCGCATTTTTCCATTTCCTCTTTGAATTCCTTTTCACATTTGGGGTTTGTGCACTTCGAAACGAAATTGGATTCAATTTCTATTTCGTTTCTGAAAAGCTCTCTTTCCAGGGTTTCAATTATTGTGCGGTATGTGTCGCTGTAAAACGCATAATCGTAGAGCTCCCCTAAGTAGATGTTGTCAAACTGCGTTTCAAAATTCAAGTAATCTGAAGTTCCATACCCTCTTGCTGGCCTGTCTTTCCCTAATGCTTCAACGTTGCTTTCCTTGCCACGGGTTATTTCAAAACCAAAGATGCTTACCATAGGCCCACACGCACATATCTCACTTGAACTTATAAACCTTTTGTTGGGATAGCCCAACCCTCGACGGAACCGTGCCCTCTCCATGCAAGCGCAAGGCTAATTACCGCATCATCATGGAAACCTTCTGGGGCGTTGTAAGTATCCCTTTTTGCTATTCCGGTTTTTCCATGTTCGAAGATCTCGAGCTCGTTTATGAGTATAGGCAAATCAGGATAACAAATCTTTCCGTTCTCCATTGCGATTACAAGTGCTTCAACCAGCATTGGTTTTTCCTGCGCGGTTTTCACAGGGTACACAGGAACACCCACCGCCATCATTTCATCTACAACCGGATCTCCCAGGCCTGAGCTGTCCACATAGCAAGTTGCATTGTTGTATTTCTTGCTGGCTTCTGCCACCCTCATGCGCTGCACGTCCCAGTTTGTTCCTTGCGCAATTCTTTCCCAATACACCACACACCCATCAGGATTCATTACGGTTATTACTGTCCAATCCTGGCTCTTTCCAAGGTCCACTCCAATTGAGTATCCCATTCCTTCAATGGGTTCCGCAAGGCTGCCGGTTGCATATCTTCTTACGTGCTTGAACACTGTTCCGGAATCGTCCAGGAATTCCCCAAGTACCTCCTGCCTCCAATACCTTTCCGTGTAATTCTTTTTGCTCCTAATCACAAACTCTTTGTCCACAATGGGGTTTTGCCAGGAGGGTCCTTCTTGTGAATGGTAATCTGAATCATACATGCTTTCGTTTTTCTTCTGGCCCTTCTTGAACAAATGCCAATACCAGCCTTTTCCCTTGGGTGTGGAGGTAAACATAGCCCAGCCTTTTCTTTCCATTAATCTTGATTGCAGGTATTCTTGCCAAACAATTTCCTTCATGTTTCCGGGCTCATCAACTACTTCCCAATCCAACCCTCTTCCAAGAAGTGAAACTGGTTTTTCTGCGCTTCTTGCCCAGGCTTGAGCTCCGTTCTTGAGCATTATGTATCGCTTTGAGAAGGAATAGCTTTCAACAAAGTCCGGGCGTATGGTGAGCCATTCCCTAATAAGCGGCCCAAAGATAATGTCAGCCATATCATAGGTACAACCCACAACCCAGCCCATAGAATCAGGTTTTACCATTGCAGCCATTGCTTCATACATAGCAGCAGTTGATTTTCCCCAGCGAGCTCCGCAAGCCAGTATTCTAAATCTTGCTTTGCTTGTATGGAGCTTCAGCTGTCCTTGGTGGGGAGTATAGCCTATGGTTTCAAAGAACTTGAGTTTATCGAACACTCCCATCCTTCTCTTCAGGCTTCTTCTCCGGTTTTTTCTTCCCCTCTTTAATGAGTTCTCCGGTTTTCATATCAACAGTTTTGCCCATCTTCACGCCTCTTTTGTGCTGTGCTCATCCTTTTCATCCGCATCTCTTGGAGGAGCTTTAAGTTCCTTGCCTTCTGAATCATCCTCTCCCGTACCAACAGGAGTATTGCTATCTGCCCGCTCAGGGAATTCGCTTGCATTCGGTTCATCTTCCACCACCTGCTTACAATCCTTACCATTTTTCTGGGAGGCTGCACCCTGCACACCACGACTAAGAGTTTCTTTTGTTACAATTTGTGTATTCTCCCTTTCCTGTTTCAAACGCTCATGCGCTACTACTTTGCAGCCCTGGCATTTCACTATGCTTAAACGCAACCGAGGTATTTGCCCACTTGGCCCAACCTCAGGAAACTTCTCGCTGTGCACGTGGAGCCTAAAACCGTTCAAGGGAATGATTCTTCCATCTCCAGTAATCAACCTCTCAAGGCCCACAATAAGCGCATCTTTAGGGAGGTTCTTATGTGTGCCGAACCCAAGCCTGAACTCTCCTCTAAGAAGCCCTGTGAGCTGCGGAGCGCTCAAATCTATGTACTTGATTCTTCCGCTCATTTCAACGTCCTCCGTTCTATAATGGCAGCTTTGTGAATTACCTGGACTTCCCCGAATATATCTCCTCCGTCCGAACCCACAAGCACAACCCTATTCTTGTTTTCAGCCATGAGATACCCTATGCTCTTTATTACATTAGGCCTGTCCAACAGTTTCTTTGCTTGTTCGAGAGTATGCCAATCTGAAGAGCTGTACGCATCATCCCAAGTAATCTCCACCATTCTCATCTGTGATCCCTCCTGAACCTTCTGTAAAACAGCGTGCAAACATATTCCTTTTTCCACATACATGGGAAGGCTCTCATTACTGCAAGCTTCGTGGTAAATACCTTCATGGTTGAATGCTTGTTCATCTGTTCAAACCATTCGTTTATTTTTGCATCCAGTTCTCTTGCAGAACTTGCCTCAAACGTCTTCACACTCGGTTTTTCAAATTCGCTCATTTTTTCTTCACCTTCTTCTTCGTTTTCATCTTCTTTGCAGGAGTAAAGAACTGGGAATACCAGAGCTTCATTTCTTCATCTGTGCTGTGTTCAAACCTCTCTTTTATCTTGGGCAAAAACCCTGCGCTTTGCAATCTGTCGAATCCAGAGTTTTGGATATCCATTGCAGTTTTGAGTAGGCTTACGTCCCCGGGTTCTTGTTTTCCTTTGGGTTGTGTTTTAGCATACTTGGCTAAATGATGCCTCCAAGCAAAAGCTAATCTTGCGTGGTATTCTCCCATGAGGGTTACTGCGTTCTTGTAATTGAGGTTACGGTATTCCTGCATGTATCTTACATATGCTGCATGGGCTGTTGATTTGCTGCACCCAAGCTGGTCTGCAATAGCTTTGAACGAGGTTCCTTGCACCATTCTCAGGCCCGCAACCTGCTCATCAAACTGGTGGCGCTCTTCTTTTGTAAGCCCCTTTAGGTCATCTCTTACTGTGGGTCTGAATGGTCCACATTCTACTTTAACGGGTTTCTTCTTCCGAACGGGTTTCTTCTTTGGCATTAGATCCCCTCCGTATAAATAAAGTACCCGGATTCGTCCTTCACCTTCTCAAATGCTTGTTTTATGTCAAGATCCCCCCAGTGTTCAACCACGAAATTGGTTGTGATGAAATCATACAATGGAGAAAACTTTTCGAAGTTCAATGGAGGATACGTAGTTGTAAATGGTCTAAGTACGCTTGCTGGGAATACGTACATGAGAGTCAAGAGCAGTTCACCGCTTCCAGTTGGTACATATATCTTCCAAGGTTTCTCCCGTATCTCCTTGGGTATTTTAATGCGTATCTCCCGAGCCATTTCTTTCACAAGGAACATGGGGAGGCATCCACTGGTTGCATTAAAGCATTCAAAGAGTTTCAATGCTCTGTTAGGGTGAATGTATGTTGTTGCATTGAGTTCATCCTTGGGGCTTATAGGAATAACGTTTACTCCGGCTATTTTCAATTCCCTGGTTGCATTCCCGCATGAGAAGCAAAATGCTTTTCTTTCTCCAAGGTGCTCTTTGATTACCTGAGCCCGAATCTTCTTGTGGTTTATGTATAGCTTTTCCATTTCATCACGGCTTCCTGAACACCAGTATATTTTGGTGGGTTCTTCCAACCTTCTTTGATTTTTCAAAGGATCTTCTTACCCTGAGGGGCAAGGAACCTATTGCGTTTACAAGGATTATTTCATTCCAGTATTGCATTCCTGCTTTCTGGAATCCGGCTATTGTGTCAGCAACGAAGTTTCTGTAAATGCCTGTTTTCTTGTTCCTTATTTCGCTCACCTTTATTGCTGCAAAGGATTTGGGTTTCAACAAGCTGCACATTCCATCAATTGCTTCAAAGTATTCCTGGAGGAATTCTATGTAAGTTTGCTTGGCGCTTATATCGCCTTCTTCTTTGCTGTACACTTCAAGGTCATAATAGGGTGGAGAGGTAAATGCAAAGTCGAATTCCATTCCTTTGCAGAGCTTCGTTACGTTCTTTGCATCTCCAAGTAAACAGCGTGCTTTGTGCTCCAATGAGTAGTTCTTTATGTGCTTGTTGTTTTCTTCGAATTGTTCTTTGCGTATTTCAATGCCTGTGTATTCGAGCTCGAGGCTTGCGGCCACAAGGGCTTTGGTGCATTCCCCCATATAGGTATCGAGTACGTGCCCTTCTTTTGGAGCAAACCAGGTGTACATAACTTCTGCAAGCGCTGGATCGAATACGCTTGTTGTTCCCGTGAACCTGGAGTTTTCCGATTCCTTGCTAAGTGTTTCTTCCCGGGTTTCTTCTAATTCGGGCAGCCATTCCATCCATTTCTGCTTTCTGAGTTTCCAATCCCCTTGCTTGGTATCAAGTACGCTGAACGGTGGGGCCACAAAATCCCGTTTGAGGCTTCCGGATTCTGCCATGAATTCTTCTTTCTTCATATCAAAGTCTATTCTGCTCAGGTCCAATTCAAGGTTTGTTATTTCCTTGAGCTCCCCTATGTTCAGGTTAAACTCCTCAACGAATTCCAATAAGCCCGATTCCTTCATGTGCCCATACTGGGAGTTGTAAGTAAGCACCATTCCTGCTGCTTGTTCTCTGGTTTCTGCTTCTATTTCAATGTAAGGGAGAGCTTTGTTCTTCAGGGTATGCCCTTCTTCCAGGAGTTCTTTTACTGCAATCAATCTCTGGTGTCCATCAAGAATAAAATTGTGCCCGAGCCACGTAAATAAAGGTGCATTGAACCCGTTTTCAAGTATGCTGTTCTTGAGCTTTGTTTTCTCGGATTCCCTGAGGGTTTTTAGGTTCCCCTGGAATTCCTTGAATTCTTCTATTTTCTTGAGCTTCGTTCCTTTAACAGCAATATGGATTTCCTTTTTCTTTCCGGTGCTCGGGTTCTTGCCTCCCATGTTTCCAGCTCACTTTTCTCTTGCGGTTTCGGGTACTGGAGAATTGTTCTGTACTGCATTTCTCAAAAATCCCAAATTATCAGCAAGGTTTCCAGCATCTGATTTTAGGTGTGAAATACGTTCAGATATTCTCACAAGGCGCCTCTTTGCAACATCCTCAGGAGGAGCTTCGTGTGGTGTCCATTCCATGCCAAGTCCTATTTCAACAATGTCCATGGCTATTCTCCTGGCTGCTCCAAGTTGTTCTTCCAGCTTACTCACCGCTTCTTCCACATCTTCCAAATCCGATTGAATTTTTTCAGGTTTGTCTTCCATGTTACTCACCATATCTCAATTTTTTGAGCATAATTTTTACGTCCTTGAGGGCCTGGCCTGACTCCAGTAGGTCTGAGGCATCTTCCATGTCCATGATCTCCTCAGATATCTCCTGGGCCATCTCATCTATTGGCTTGTCCATGCCATCGGAGGAATTTGCCACATGATCTTCAAGCGAATCCCCGAGTATCTTTGCATACTTAGGGAGGTCTATCGAGTTGAGAGATACGCTCACCCTCACAGGCTCTTCCGGATTCGTGTCTTCAGCCTCTTCAGACATCTTCCTCCATTTCCCTTCATCTTCGTCCAGGGCTTCTTGAATTGTTTCCTCCGGAACCGTGGGCATTTTCTCCCTTGGTTCTGCAAGCGTGTACCCTGCTTTAACCAGGTGTTTTGTTTTGGCTTTTCTGGCCCAGTGAGTTTGATACGTAGCGCCTCCAGGATACTCACGATCCCGAGCAGGAACGACCTTCTCTTTAGGAGTTTCATCAGCTGCCTTTGGTTTCTGAGAGGAGACGGAGCCTTCGTTTTCTTTTCTCTTCATCTTCCCTGGCTTTTTTTTTGGCTCAGGTTGTTCCAGCTTCTTCATGCACTTCATACAAAGGTGCTCTCCGGTCCCATCACACCAGCAATGCCCTTCTAAAAGTTCCCCGCATTCACCACACTCAATTCTTTCGTATGCTTCTTCGCAGTTTGTGCAGTACATCATTTCTCGGGGTTCGCCCACAGCAGGAACATATTCCCCACTCATGCTCTTTCACCCATTGCAAAGGTTGCACGAACATCCTTAATTTGCACTTTTACCACTTCCCCTATTTGGGTCCCAGGAACAAAAATTACGAAGCCTTCATATCTTGCAACTCCATCGCCTTTGCTTCCAACCGAATCTATCCTTACTTCAATTTCCTGCCCTTCCGTTACGGGTGGGGTCCTGTTAGTTTCTTCCATTTCCATTCCTCTTTTTAGATATTTTTGAGAGTTCAAAAAGTATTGCGCGCTTTTCCTTGTCTTCAAAAATCAGGCCTGAGATTGTGGTTCCTTCGCTGCAAGGAATACAATACGAATGTGAGCGCTCATACAAGTTCATAAAATCCCGCACCTCTTCCGGAGCCGGTTTGCCGGTTTTCCTTTTAACAACTCCTTCGTGTATGCAGCAGTAAACGTAAATTTTGTGGATGCGATTAAACTTTCTGTCCTCAAAATACCTTTCTAAAAGTGGCTTTCTTTCACTCCATAAACCTGGCAATTTTTCCAGCTTGGGTGGGTCGGCTGGAAGTTTCCTCAATTTCCGATTCATTTAATCCCTGTCGTAATCTAAGTTTTCTTTTCCTGCAAAGTTTATAAATGCCATGTATCTCCTTCTCTGAGTTCTCCAATACCTAAATGAATTCCAGGTGTTCCATGAACCTTACTGGCATGCACATCAACAATTCTGCAATCATCAGTAAACACAACTCCTTTCAGTGCATCCCATAATGCTTTCAGGTAATTATCCAGGTCCGGAACCGTATGTGCATAGTACCTCAGTGGATCACTTTTCAATCTTGGTCGGGTAAATACTACGCTGGCCCTTAGGTCGCAATCAAAGAGCTTGAAATTCTCTGGGAGCTGCGGTTGGGTAAGCTCTTGGATATCCTTGTAGAACTTTTTCACCTTTGTAGTGGTGTATTTCATTGCAAAGCCGTTTACTACTCGCACATCAAGTTTTTTGTGCACGGGCTCCACATCATAGCTCAAAAGCAAAACTCCCTTCTTAATCATTTCATCGTTGTATTTCATGTTTACGCCTCTTCTTTTTGCGATTCCTGTTTCTTGCAAGAACTTCCGGAGATCTGCTATAATGCCATTGGCACAATCCCTTGGCCCAGTGTTTTTCATCACAACCAGGTTCAGTACATCCCTTCATCTACACACCCGCTTACAAATACCCCTCTCTGTGTTCCTTCGTGCTTTCTGTTTTTATGGAAACGTCCTGCTGAGGGTGCGTGCACCTTACGGCCACAGGGGTTTCATCAAAAGCATATCCTCGGTATCCCAAATATGATTTGTACCCTAATCCTTCGCAGTATTCCAGGGCATTTTCTGCCCGTGCAACATCTACGAAATGGTGCTCATACAATAATCCCAGTACAAACAACATTACTCCCAATACAATAGCTACTTCGAGTTTGTTCATTTTTTTCCTCCGGTTCCGTTCATGGCTTCATCATAACAGTTTTTGCAAAC
>Ga0307928_10002223_pt1 | contig 14908 bp, 28 predicted proteins | sample AceLakmetagen232_FD_201815 | JGI IMG/M metagenome (GOLD analysis project Ga0307928, IMG submission 201815) | Saline water microbial communities from Ace Lake, Antarctica - #232 | ecosystem: Environmental > Aquatic > Non-marine Saline and Alkaline > Saline | place: Antarctica: Ace Lake... | reverse complement strand
CTCTGATGAATTATCAGACTGCGACAGAGAACATATCGCCAGGCAAATAATTAATGGTTGCACTGGTGGAGAGATAGTGGAGGACTAAAATGAATCTGAAATTCTTAACGGGAGATATTAATTGGACTGAGTATGGTGGTAAGTTTGTAACTAAGAAACTAAGTAACGGAGAGTTTGATTATTGGTTAGTTATTAACTTCATAAATTTGGAAGAGCAGACTGGTGAAGATCTTCTTGATAAATATCTTGTATCAATTAGTGCGGTGACTTCTCAACAAGATGAGAAAACAATTAGAGATGCGATGTATTCGTATGGTCTTGAGAATGAGAAAGAAAATTTAACAGGGCTTAAATTGATTGAGTGTTTAGACAGCCACGGAGTTTATGCCCCATTAAAAAAGTTCTATGGCAACAATGCGAATAAACTTTTAAGATTAGCACGCAAGGAATGTGAGATGATTGAGTCGTTGTTTGGTTTCTATATGGACAAACAAGTAAACCAATTAGGAAATACAGGCTGGGATTTTATCAAGGGGGAATACTAAAATGACAATAAGACAGGTTGAGAAGAAGAGAGAAGAGATAATTAGAGAGAGACATGTCATTGTTAATAATGGTATAGTCTGCGGCAATGTGTCAGGAGATTGGTATAGATGAAATCAAGCAGAGATATAATCCGAACAAGGAGAGATATAGCAAGGAAGAGAATTAGATTCTTCAAGATAGCTGACCTTGATAAGATTCGAATCAGTGAGATGGAACTCAAGGATAAAGATGGACTAGAACATCTCAAGACTAAAGCCGAAGTGTGCCTAAGGTTAATGAAGGAAGGCAAGGAGTTCATCACTGACTGCTGGATAACTGTGAAGAATGGAGGAGACCATTGGTTCGCAGATATATTTGTAACAGAAGAATATAAAGTGATTGAGATTATTCCATTTGAGCAATTAAAATTCGTCCTCAAAGAACAACAGAGATGGGAGCGACACGGAATAACTTACATGGCAGTGATGGAGGAACAATGACACGATTCACTCAGTTCACTAAGTAAAAGTTCTGCGACAGAATCATCAGCCACTACCTGGAGGATACCCTTGTCAATGGTGTGGCAAGATTATGGAAACAGTCTGGCAGAATAAAGGACCAAGGAAGCAGAAGTATTGCAATAGTAAATGTGTTAACAAAGCCAAGGATTTTAGAAGAATGTTGAAAGGAATAAAGGTAAGTGCTACCCGACTGGAAGCAATGGAAGAATTTTTAAAACAAACTTGGAAGGGAGCGTACCCTTTAGCGAGGGAGAAACTGATAAAAGTTAAACCATTAAGTAATACTTTTAAAGTTCAAGAGGTTAATGAAGATGAGACTGCCCTACAAAATGCCCAATCACCGTGAAAACTTTGGTATCCTTATTGCAGCGATTATTTTATCTACAATCTTATACTGTATGGGGTATCTAATTGTTCTATGCTTAAAGATTCTTAGCAAATGGTGGTTGTAGATGCATAGATTCAGAATAATCAATCGACGATGCCCAGTCAAATGGTTGATGGTTCAAATTGCATTAGTTCTAAATGAAAATATTATATGGGTTTCTCATAAGAACAAAAAGGTTTAAATAGATTAACCTATTAAGTGACAAGGAGGTAATTAAATAATGATATTCATAAAAAATAAAGATATGAAAATACCTAAACCATTATCAAAAGCAGTAAGTGAAGCATTAAAAGAAAATTATTCAATTCAATTAATAATAAATGGAGAGTATTATGATGTGGCTAAAAGTTTTAAGGGGGGCAATTAAATGAAAGCATATAAGATATGGGCTGGAGAGTCCTCAGATAATTGTATGTATTCTCTTGCTAAAACATTTGAACAAGCAGTAGAAAAAATAGCAACATACAAAGACACAATTAAAAGGATTAAGTCTGAGACTATTGGTATAACAATGGTGGACTGCGGCAAGTGTCATTGTGGCAGGCTAGCAACAAAAGAAGTTCTTGATGATATAGGTGAGTGTCTCCTATGTGAGAAGCTTAGGTATGATGCTAACCAAGATAAGTATGAGGAGGAAAGAGAAGATGAAGATAGAGATTAAGACTGATGCGAAGAGAACTTGCAATAGAACTGTTGAGAACAGTGATCAGATTTGTCAATTAATCTGCGACTTGTTTGGATATTTTCTGCCGAGGAATAAAAGTATTAAGGTGACTACCAGATATAAAGGGCACAACGCTAAGTGGGATATGCATGTCATGACAATAGGGGATAAAGCCGGAGTCTGCGAGCTCTTGGAGATGATATGGAAAGAGTGGAGATTTGAAGACAATGAATACGAAATATTGTGAATGGAGGTATTGAAGATGAAACCCAAAGAAGAATTGTTATTTTGTAATTGTGGACAATGGCATAATACCACTGTTAAATGCCCAAACTGTGGCACAGTGGCTTCAAAAACTTTGAAGGAAATTAGAGAATGAATGGAGATTCGAAGACAATTAGTTAGGAGGAATAGAAATGTTTACTGGAAAAAATAAATCAACTAACAACTTCATAGTAAGACTATGGAGCCCAAAGGAACACGAAGGTCTATCTCTAAAGATAGACGGAACAATAACAGAAGTCAAAAGCAAAGAAGTCAAACACTTTCATAGTGCAGGAGACTTCCTTAAGAAGCTTGAACAAATGCACAAGAAAGCAGAAAAGAATAGGAGGTAAAGAACATGAACGGGAATACAATAATTGAGTACATTGAATCTAAGAATGGTGCTTTGGAAGAGGCATTCATTGAACAACACAGGGTAGAGTTTGATAAGTTCGTAGAGGAAGAGTTCAACAACGAAGGCAATGAAGATCCTCACTCACAGCAAGATGATGAGCTGGAAGATGGAGTAGCTACATTTATGGGGTGAAACAAATGACTAAGAAAAGAGTGAGGAAATTATTTAGGGGTAGGAGAACATTAGCACAGATAGCAAATAGAATATATTATGTGAAGAGAGGGTCCACAACAGGAAGATTCAATGTTGGAATTGCAGCACTTGGATTTAAAGTAGTGTTAGAGTTGATAACTCCCCCTCCAGAAGATGAAAGTGCTGGTAGAAATTTAAGATTTACTATTGATGAAGCATTGAAGAAAGAATATAATGTTGTTGCTATTGGAGGAAGAACTGCATGTGTTCAAACTCCAATTGTATTACTCGGTGCGAGAGTTAAGGTTCATTTTGTAAACTAAACATTGTAGTAAAATCTGCAGGGGGTGTAGATAAATATGGCAAGTAGTCTATTAAAGACTGAGATAAAGATAGGTGGCTTATCATTACCTGTTAAGGTGGTGAGCATACAAGCCTCAGGCAAGGGGATTAGTTTCAATAACCTTTGTCCTAAATGCAACGAGAAGATCCAGATGAAGCGGGTTTGTCCTAAGCACGGTGAAGTTCCATTCTCTGAATTAAAGAAAGGATTTCAACTAGGCGAGAGTATGATTCCGATTCCTAAGGAACAGATTGATGCATTGAAGAGCAATCTTTCTAAGGAGATTAAAGTAGTCAAGGTTCTAATGCAGGACGATATTGATTACAGATTGATTGCAGGCAACTATGCACTTGAGCCAATGGTGTCTGAGCAAAAGTATAATCTAATCAGGGAAGCTCTATCCGCAAAGGGTTACGCATTGTTAGTTAAGTTTGTGGTGAGGGATAAAGAAAACCTTGGTATGATTTACCCATTCAAGCATACACTGATGTTAGCTAAGCTAGTTTACTCAGTCAAGGAGATTGATGTGGAACCAATGGCAATGCCCAAAGAGTTAGTAGCTAAGGGAATAGCATTGTTAGATAAACTTCACAAAGAAACTCAAGATGTTGTGGTTGAGGACAAGTTTACTCAAGAAGTAGAAGCACTCATTGAAAAGATTGTTGATGGTGTAGAGCTTCCAAAGGTAGAAGTTAAAGTCCAAGCTAAAGCAAAAGAGAATCTTGAGGCAGAGTTAACTGCAGCACTAGCATAAACTATTTTTCTTTTAGTAAATTAAACAATGGAGGTTAAGCAATGGTAGAACTTACAAAAGGACGCAGGAAAAAACTTGCGAAGTTTGCTACTAAGTTCGGAGTGGAAATTGATACCGTTGATGTAACTGCCTATTGGGATTCATCATTGACAGAAGGCGAAGCAATGTCAATAGTTAAAGATGAGATCCTAAAGTATGCGCCAGCCGATTCAGAAGCAATGGTTGAGCGATACATGGAGGGAGAGGATTCAAGAAGGCATAAAGAGATGCAGTTCGAGAAGCAAGCAATTGCTGAGAACAGAGAGCAAGCCTTTGATATCATAAAGAATTCTAAGAACCCAACACTGGACAACTACTACATGGAACTGAGAACATTTGTCAGGGCTGTGGTGACAGGTGATAAGGTTCATTCGCTATTCATAGTGGGTGAGCCTGGACTGGGTAAGACATATCAGATTATCCAGGAGCTTATTAACCACGGAAAAGAATTTGTTGTAATCCAAGGGAACATTACTCCCTTACAACTTTATAATAAATTCTGCGGCAAGCCGGATGCAATATTCGTACTTGACGATACCCTACCAATGATTCACAACAGGCAGATTCTTGCATTATTGTATTCTGCAATGTGGAGTCCAGAAGGAGATAGGCAGATCGAATGGCAGTCCACCACGAATAAAGTAAACATGGAACAGGCAGTATTTAGGGGAAAGATAATCTTTGTTCTAAACCAAGTACCAAGGGAGAACATAGAAATCAGAACTCTAATGAGCAGATGCCTGAGCTACACAGTACGCTTCAATTACCAACAGAAGATGGAGATCATCTATGCGTTGGCAAAGATTGTTGGTAAGAACGAGGAAGAAGCGAAGAAGAATGTAGAGTTAGTTAACTGGATTAAAGCACATACCAGTGAGGCAACTAGCGACTTGAGTTTAAGGACATTCTTCAAGGTGAAACAACTTGTTGACACCACAGAGGACTGGGAACGCATGGTTCTTTCAATGGATGGCATGGGAGATAATCTTGCAATTAGCGTGATTCAAAAGCTACATGGAAGTGGTCTGAGAATCAATGAACAAATCAAGACGTGGTGTGAAGAAACAGGTTTAAAACGAAGTATGTTTTATCATTATCATAGGAAGTACTTAGAATTGAGGAGATAAATGATAAAACAAATTTGTCAATATTGTGGAAAAGAATTCCAAGTATATCCTTATGTATTAACTAAAGGATTTGGAAAATTCTGTTCAATGAGATGTTTCCACAAAACGCAACGTAAGGGACTGAAAACTAAAAGAACTTGTCAGCAATGTGGGAAAGAGTTTTTTGTTTCTCCCTCAGCAATAGGAAAATTCTGCTGTGAGAAATGTCACTATAAATTTAAAACCGAATCATCAGTTAAGTTCTGTTTGACTTGCGGTGGCAAATTTTATGGAAGGAGTAAAGGCAAATTTTGTAGCAAAGAATGTTTCATCAAATCAATCACAAAAAGAATTAAGATAATATGTAAAATGTGTGGGAAGGAATTTGAAGGGATACCCTCAAGAAAATTTTGTAGTTATCAATGTTATTGGGAATACTCCTGGAAGGATTACAAACAGAGTGCATATTATAATAAATTACATAAATGGATTAGAAGAAATAAACCATTACCTAACGCTTGTGAAATCTGTGGCAAAGTCACAATTAAATTAGAGGCAGCTAATATCTCTAGCAAATATCAACGAGATTTAAATGATTTTATTTATCTTTGTAAGAAATGCCACATAATATTTGATAAGACTAAGAAGAATAATCCAAACAGTTGTCCCAAGGAGATTATTAAACAAATGAGGAAACAAAATGGAACATATGCTAGCAAGTGAAAAAGAACCTTGCTTTAAGAATAGGATCCACCAATTGAAATATGATGGATCAAGAGCATTCCTAAGTAATGTAGGGGGGAAGATTAAAATAATCAACCGCAGAGGAGTGATTAAGAATGACAACTTTCCAGAACTCTTGAAGATAAAACTGCCACCAGAAACAATTGTTGATGGAGAGATAGTTTATCTTACTGGAGAGTATCATTGTGATTTCTATAAATTGTTACAAAGGAATAACACACAGGACAAGTTCATGCAAAAACTACTAATGAGAAAAGTACCAGTTACATTCATATCATTTGATATCCTTATGTTTAAGGGCCGGGATCTGCGGGAGCTTCCATTGAGGGAGAGATTAGAAATTCTAAATAAGTTGTCCGGAAATCCGGAGGTATTCAGAATATGCAAGAGCTTTGAGAATGTTAAAGAGATTGACAAGCTCATAGCCAAGCATAACTTAGAAGGCAAGATAATCAAGAAGGTTGATGCTAGGTACGTTGGGGGACGTTCAGATCTTTGGGTTAAAAAAAAGGTGAAAGTTAAGGAGTGGTTCAGAGTGGTCGGCTATAAAAGTATGCGCCGGCCTATCTCTGCCCTGCTCCTTAAATCAAATGAAGGGATCGTTAAGGGCTATGTTAACTTCACAATGCCTGAGGTGGCTTCTGCTTTGACTTCTACTGAAACTGGTGTAACTTTAAAGGATCACGAAAACTATTCTTACAAGGAGCTTGATGGCTCATTACAAGCATATGTAGAATACTGCCCCGCAGATATAACTTTTCTAAGGGAGCCTGTATTGCTTAGAGTGGTGGTAAGAAATGATTAAACGGATTTGTCAACAATGTGGCAAGCATTTCAATGTTGACCAATGCCAAATTAACTTAGGAGGGGGGAAATTCTGTAGCAATGAATGTTGTGGAAAATCTAAACGTAAGAAAGTTAAGAGAATATGTCAGCATTGTGGAATAGAATTCTATACTTATCCTTATTGCATCAAAGTAGGAAGAGGAAAATTCTGTAGTAAAGAATGTGCTAACAAATCTATATGTAAGAGGGTTAAGAAAGTATGTCAACATTGTGGGGATGAGTTTTATACTAATCCTTCTTCCATTAAAAGGGGAGGGGGGAAATTCTGTAGCAATGAATGTATGAAATCTATCCGTGGTAGCAATCACAAACTTTGGAAAGGGAATAAAGTAGGATATACAGCACTACATATCTGGGTGAGACAAAATAAACCTAAACCAAATGCCTGTGAAATCTGTGGAAAAATTACTACTAAATTAGAAGCAGCAAATATCTCTGGAGGATACAAGCGAGATATCAATGATTTTGTTTATCTCTGTAAAAAGTGCCATAGAAGATTTGATAATATAAAAAAGAAGAATCCAAACATCAAACCACTCACAATTTTAAAACAACAACAGGAGGAAATAAAAAATGGCAAAAGTAATTGAGCCTGAGCCTAAACAACTCAGCAAAGAAACAAAAAAAGTAGAGGTGCCTGCATTTTTTATGTGTAAGCAGAGTGTCTTAATGGATGCAGTAACAATTATGGATGGGCTGCTACACGAAGTTGTTCTTATATTAGATGAGAACGGATTAACTGCTACTGCGATGGACCAAGCAAACATTGCACTTTATTCATTGCAATTGAAGCCTGCGGAGTTTAGTGAGATTGAAGGCAAGGCAGAAGTTAAAGTGCAAGTGAAGGCATTAAAAGGTATGCTCAAACGAGCAGCAAGCACAGACAATGTTAGGATTACATTCAGCAATCCAATCGAGCTAGTGTTTGCGAGCAAGTTCAACAAGACATTCACATTGCCAATCATCGGCGATGATGAAGAAAAGATACAGAAGATACCAGAGTTAAATCACGACGCAGTATTCAAGATTAAGACTGACTTAATCACTGAAGCAATTGATGATGCGGGCTTAGTATCCGACTCCTTAACTATGGAAGTTAAAGACGAGGAACTAAAGATCTCTGCTAAGGGAGATGCGTCAGGATATGGTGGGGATGGACTTGGAAAGTTTACCGGAACTAAAGATTGCGTGAGTAAATTCGCTAGAGATTATCTAACAAAGATGGTAAAGAAAGTTGCTGATGAAGTGACTGTTGGTTTAGGAACTGACTACCCTATTATGCTTACCTATGAGTTAGGTAATGAGTCAAAACTGGTCTTGGTTTTAGCCCCCCGTGTTTCAAATGATTGAGGAAACTGAAAATGGAATCAACAAGATACATGGAACATAGAAAGAAGAGACTGATAAAACTGCGAGGCTTGTTAATTAAACGGCTGCAGTTGAACAACAAGATTAGACAAGTCCGTAAAGAAATGTACGGATGGGATAGTGCATTGATAGAGGATGATTGAAATGACTACTGAAGCAGGCATTGAATAAGGAATGTGAGAACAGTTCTTGGAATGATGGTTGCAAGCCCAACACAAAGTTCTTAGAACAAGTAAGAAAATTTCCAGGCAATTGGAGGAATGATTAAGAATGGTGTATCGGACAATAAACTTCAAGATCAGTGGGCAAGTAAAAGACCACTCAGACGGAGAAGTAATAGCAGAAACTATTCAGGCAGAACTTAAACTAATCGCTGCCAGATATGGGCTTGATATAGAAGGGGGCATAGGATTCTAAAATGGCACAGATGAGTTTGTTCGGAGATGAAGCAAAAGAAGTTGAGCAGAAAAAGAAGAATCCAGACAAAGTTGAGATACTTATTGAGCCGGGGAGACACTATGATAAATCCTGTAAAGGCGGAGCCGAGTTCACAAGCGTTGGATTCAATGCAAGACAATATGGTGGTACTGGTGGCTGCGATAATGATGAAGAGATTGAGAGTTCAGTAAAGAACTACAAGGAATGGATTCTAAGGGAAGGAGATATCCCTGTGGTTAAAGATCTGCGACAAGAAGTTACATTGGGAGGGGAATAAGATATGACAACACATAAACATAAATGGGAAAAAGACCCTTATGGCTGGGGTTATTGTTGTGAGTGTGGAGCTTGGAGTGCTATAAAAAATCCAGAATTGGAGGAATGAAAAATGGTATTTAAATTAATTGAGACATACAGCGAAGGAGATTACAACGAGTTCGAAGTGTGGAAGTGCACAGATTGTGGAAGAACTTACACACATCCAAGTGGTGCAGACTGTCCAGCCTGTTGCCCTTGTGAATTCGAGAACGAATTGTAAACAAGACTGGGTTAGTAAATTGAAAATCACTCAGAAGTTATGTGTATCTATTGGAGGTCATTGCTGGAAACCTAGAGGAGCAAATTACTCTACCACTCAACCAGATGGCTCTCCTAGATTTAGAGAGTGTAAGCATTGTGGAAGGAAAGAAGACCTTAAGCTGAAAGGCGTTAAAGGCAAAGAACGTTGGAGTAACGGACAACATGGTTATTCTAAAGAAGATTGGAAAAATATACAAGAGGGAATGAAATGAACGAAATGAAAAGGATGAGACAGATGAACAATGAAGTCATGGGGTTGGAATTAGAATTTGAGAAAGCATATTCTGAGATACCTTTCTGGATGAGATTGTTTAATAGTAAAACCTTTGGAAAGGTAATGTTTCTAAAGGGAGTGCTAAATGAAATGCAACGGACAAATTCAATACGAGCCAAATGTTTAAAGTGCGGACACACATGGATAAAAAGAACATTCAAAAATCCAAAGGTTTGTCCGAAGTGCAAAAGACTAGACTGGCTGGAGAAAGAATAATGGGGCAAGCAAATCTATTCGGGAAAGATCTAGGAGAACCAAGTGTTAACATGGTTCCTCTTCATACTCTTGGGGAGAAGAAACAGACTGAGCAAGTAGGATTAAAGCCAGTAGAAGGCAAGTTCATAACTGAGAGTAAGGCTAAAGATGATCAAAAATATTCTAAGGCATACTGTATGAAGATGATTGAATCAGAAGGATATCTTTGGGATATGCGGTGCTGGGATAAATATAAAGATAAGGCTGAGATGGTGGTGTGGTTAGAGAATCTTGAGCAGGGTAAAGAAGTATCTAACTGCGGGCATGTTCTGTTCCTAATCAAGAGGATGCTCAATAGAAAGCAGGCAACTAAAGATGAAATCATTGAGGCAATGCTAAAGAATCCTCACAAACGATATGCCAGGCGATTAGTTAAGTGCTGGGATAAGCCTGAGCTGTGCCCTAAGTATAAAGCTCAAGGGGATTACGGCAATGGAATCTGCGATGGATGTGAGTAGTTAGTTAGTTAGTTAGTTAGTTAGTTAGTTAGAAATACTTACTATATATTACTATTTCTACTATTCTTTACTATTTCAAACAAAAACTTTTGCATCTCTAGATTCTCAAGATTGAAATCCATGCCATAAATTCCCACACTAATATCCATTGTATGTATAATAAATCTAGACTTGTAGTATTTAGTAAGTAAAGTAAGTTTGGTAATATATCCTAGATAAGTATGTTCTCAAAGATATAAATATTTAATACCTTTAATTTTCAAAAATGTTATATGAACTTTAACCCTTTCAAAGATGTTGGGATTACAAGGTATGACCAATTCAAACATTTACCATTTCTCATTTCACCACCCTTGCAAAGTCTAAAGCGAGATATTGATGGAGCAATTAAAGATAAGAAGAACGGTTTTATATTTGGAGAACGGATGGTTATCTTAGGGAACAAAGGTATTGGAAAGACTTCTGCTTTGTTCTGTGTAAAGAAAGCTATTGAAGAAGCTGGCATGAATCATATGCTATTCGCTAGACCACCAGTTGATAGGAATCATTTGATAGAATTGAGTGGAGGTAAGAGTGTTGAAGATGTTATCTGCGGCAATGATTTCATGCAAGAGCCACCAGAAAGACAAGCTGATAAGAAGTTTACCAAAAGCACTTGGAAGCCATTGTTCTTATTGATTGATTTCCCAGATGATGTAAGAGCCTCAGAGATTAGAGGAGCATTAAGATATTTAGATTCATTGAATAGGTGCAACCCATTGGCAGACTTCTTGAGTATCTATATTGCACTAAACAAATCTCATTATCATAAATCATTTGACCATAACCAGGTGTTGGGTAAGTTCGAAACGATTAGGCTTGATCCTTTTGATAATGACTTAACAAGAGAGCTAATTGAAAAGAGGTTAGTTCATGCAGGGGCTATGAGCAAAGATATATTTGAAGAAAGTACTTATGATATCATCCAACAATATTCAAAAGGAATTCCAAGAAACATTATCACAATAGCTAATACTTTAATCAGAGATAACAAGTTGCCTATCTCTGCGGGGACTGCAGCTCTAAAACTAAAAGATAATTATGCAGTGAATGTTTTGAATGATAGGGTTGCGGATCCATTGTTGCTTGATTTATACAAACAAATGATTCACATATTAAAGAGCAAATTTGATAGTAGAGCAGAAAGACAGATGGATTTTTTGTCAGCAGTAACAGAGGTTACAAGCATTACAGAAAAAACTTTATGCAAAAGATTGGGGGAACTCCAGAAGATGGGGTTGATTACAATAACAAAAGGGGGACCGAAAAGATATACTAATATCATTTCGTTAAACTGATGGAACCAGAAGTAATCCTAAAATCTATGCAAAAATTCTTTTTTGAAAATAAAGGGAAGTATGAATCTTTATCAAAGGAGAGAATCATAATTGATTTTAAAGATATCATCCTCCATGATTTTAAAGTAGCAGAAGCAATATTAGATAACGCTGAGGAAGGACTCAAGGCAGTTCAACAAATAGCTCAGGCAGAACTTGGTGTTGATAAAATCATCATACACAATATCAATAACTTAGTTCCATTAGAAAGCTTGAGGAAGCCACACTTTGGAAAGCTGATAGAGATTGAAGGAATCATTAAGCATCGATCTGGTATCAAGCCTAGAAGGAAGGTGGTTAAGCTAGCCTGCAATCAATGTGGTGCAATCAGATATTCTTATCAAGAACATAGTCATGTGAAATACCCAACCATTTGTGTCTGCGGTTCAAGAAAGAATTTTAAAGTAGTTGATGAATTGTTTGTAGATCAAATCAGTATGCAGATAGAACAAATCCCATCAGGGGATTCACCCACTCTAGATAAGATTGATGTTAGGCTTGAGGATCCATTAACCGCCGCAGAGTTTATGAATAGTTACAGCCCAGGAGAGAGGGTAAAGGTTACAGGTATTCTTAAAAGAGAACCAAAATTTATTAGAGGTAAACCTTCAAATATTTTCCACCGTTATTTTAACGCAGTCAATCTCCAAAGATTAGATGAAAGGCCAGATGATGGGATAACTCAAGAAGATATTAAACAGATTAAAGAAATTGCTGAGTGGTCAATACCAACAAAGATTGAGCTTATTGCTCCAGCTATTGTAGGCCATGACATAATCAAAGAAGCATTATTATTACAGCTAGTTGGTGGGGTGTATAAAGAACGCGAGCTCGCAGTTAAAAGAGAGTTCATCAATATTCTTTTAGTTGGAGATCCAAGTTGTATTGTGGGGGAATCATTAATAACTTTATCCGATGGAACTTTCAAACGAATAAAGAAATTCGGAAGTTATAATAGTCAGCAAATTAATGAAAAGTTAAGGTTAGACTTGAGACATAATGAGACTTGCCATAATGGGCAGGCCACAGATTTCCATAAACATCCAGGGCAGAAAACAAAAAGGATAATATTAGAATCTACAAAGGAAATTACTTGCACTTATGATCACCCATTATACTCTTCAAATGGATGGAAGCAAGCGAATGAATTAAAGGAAGGGAACAAAATTAGGGTCTTAAAAAATATAATTTCAAACAAACGCACGTATGAAAAGTTTAAGATGCCTACTGCTATGCCCCAAGCTAAAAATATTAAACTGCCAGTATGCAATGAAAATGTAGCCACCATTATGGGTTATGCTGTTGGTGATGGAAGCATTCATAGAACGAAAGGAATACCTTACTCCTTAGATCTCTTTGTAAATGAAGAAGAAGAAGATTTAATCTCTTTATTCAAAGAACTAATTGAAAAAGAATTTGGCATTCTCCCTTCTTTAACCATTAGACAAAATTCGGGGTTTGGCAGAAAGAATTTAGTTAGTACATTTATGAATGTCCTAAGCACAAATAGTATCTTAGTTACAAAACTGTTTGATATGAAAATTCAACCAAACCGAATAGTGCCTGACATTATCTTGAGATCTAAAGACACTGTACTGGCTTCTTTCTTAGCAGGATTATTTGAAGCAGACGGGTGTGTGTTCATAGGGAAGATGGAAGTAACTAGAAAAAGAGCCAGGGCAAGGATAGCATTAAAGTCAAGTAGCCATCAGCTGTTATTAGATGTGCAAACTTTATTAATTAGGTTTGGGATCCAAGCAAGGGTATATTCTGAGGGGAAAGCATACCACTTAAACATTTCCAAATCAGAAGACATAGTTGCATACTCAAAAAAGATTGGGTTTCTTTCAATTAAAAAGAAAGCAAAGTTAATTGAGGCGGTAGCTTGTTCCATCAAAGCAAGCAAGACTCAGCAGAAAAGATTATATGAAAGGGTTGTAAAAATTGAAGAAGGCCCGCAGACTACAGTATATGATTTAACTGTTAAGGATAAACACAGATTCATTGCAAATGGCATCGTATCCCACAACACCGGGAAGAGTGTAATCGGAAGAAGCATAATCCCATTAAAATCAAGAGCAAGATATGTTGGTGGTTCAAAGGGAGCTACAGGCGTTGGGCTTACTGCTGGATTAGTTAGAGATGAAGATGGGAATTTCGCTTTAGCCTGCGGAGCAGTTGTGTTAGCTAATGGATCTATACTTGTGATTGATGAGTTTGAGAAGATGAATCCAGATGCAGTAGAACCATTGCACGAGGCAATGTCTGTTGGTACAATCACAATCAATAAAGGTGGAATCAATGCCACAATGAATGCCAGGACTGCAATCTTAGCAATAGCAAATCCTAAGTTTGGAAGGTGGGATAATTTCAAACCATTGATTGATCAAGTTGAATTGCAACCTTCCTTGTTATCTAGGTTTGATTTTATATTTGCAGTAAAAGATATCAGCAATGAACAAGAGGATACGAAAGTTGCTAGAGGGATATTAAGTATAGCGGAGCAACACGAAAAGGTAGACCTTAAAGATTATCAAATGTTTAGAAAATTCTTAGCCTACTCATCAAAGATAACTCCTACATTAAGTAAAGAGGCTGCAGATTTAATTGAAAGTTTCTTTGTCAGCACTAGAAAGAAAGCTCGTGATGTAGAGAGTAGCAAAGTGCCATTAGGCTTTAGACAATTAGATAGTCTGATTAGATTAACCGAAGCTTATGCTAAGCTCAGACTTTGTAAGACTGCGACAAAAGAAGATGCAGTTGCTGCAATTGGTTTGATTACTAAATGTCTTGCAGAGCTTGGGGTAGATCTAGGAAGTGGTGTCGCAGAGATTGATAAGATAGAGATGGGTAAGACAGGCACTCGCCAGAAAGCAGACTATATTCTTGACCAGATTCCGCAGGGAACTATCACAGAATATGATGATGTGATTAAAGCCTGCAGACTCCGAGGTTTAGAGAAGCGAGAGGTTGAGATCCTAATTGAGAAGATGAAGAAAGAGGGAGACTTGTTTGAGCCACAGGCTGGATGGCTTAAACGACTATGATAAATCGGAGGAAATAAAATGGATGAATTCACAAAAGAAGCAATGAAGATGATGGCAATCCCTATAGCAATAGGGCTGGGAATTTTAGGGTTTGTTCTCTGGGTGATTGTTAAATTGATGCAACATTTTGGAGTGGTGTAAATAAATGAGCAGTATTAAATGCCAGACTTGTACCAATCAAGTGAATGGAATCCATTGCACTATGAACAAGGAGATGTCCATCAAGAGCAGAGCATATAAAAGATGTGATGGATACAAAAAGTATGTGCCTCCACCAAAAAAGAAACGGACTTTGAAGAAAGAAGAAGAAACTAACTATGAAGAGTTAGGAACCTTTGGTAAGTTTATGAAGAAAGGAGGAGGCTATTCTTG
>Ga0307928_10002222_pt1 | contig 14909 bp, 33 predicted proteins | sample AceLakmetagen232_FD_201815 | JGI IMG/M metagenome (GOLD analysis project Ga0307928, IMG submission 201815) | Saline water microbial communities from Ace Lake, Antarctica - #232 | ecosystem: Environmental > Aquatic > Non-marine Saline and Alkaline > Saline | place: Antarctica: Ace Lake... | reverse complement strand
AATGTGATCACTAACTTATTATTATTATACCAAAATATAAAATAATGTCAAATCTGATAAAATTAATAATTAAACTTTTTCAATTATTATTCCATATATATAAATATAGCCTCCATATATGGGTGGATTCTATACTTTTGTCAACATCGTTTTGTATATAAGTTAAAACTTCTTCTTTTAATGGCTCTCTATCCAAATCATTAATAAGTTCTAACCTCGCTTTTTTTAATAACTTTAATAATTTAATTTCTTTTTTATTTAACATAACTAAATTAGTTTTTTATCAACCTCGTCAATATACTCTGACATCTTCTTATTATAGAAAGTGTCAAACTCTCCATCTCCCATATACTGTTGCTCCCATAAATCTCTTAGCTTAAATCTTAACACTTGAGAGGGTGAGGATTTTTTAGGTTGTCCCTTAATTACATCATCTCCATCAATAATTGTCAAGTAATCTAAGTTCTTTGCCTTATAAGTAATACTATCTTCTGTAAGTTCTGTCTTATAGATGCCTAGCCTTTTAAAAGCAACGCTGATCTCTTTTTCAGGGTTAAGCTCACTCTCTATGGCGGACTTCCCTGTAATTGTTAAAAAGTAATCCATATTATTTTAATTTATATTTATAAAACTTTTTAAACTTACCAGTTCCATTGTAAGTAAGTTGTTGCCATAACTTTACTGATATATTTTCTATTGTTTGTGATTGCTCACCATAATAATCCTCAATATAATCACATCTTATTTGCCAATTTATATTACTGTTTTCACAAGCCCAGTCTTTTGTCTTGTTTAATATTTTATTACTACCTTTTTCAAATATCTTTTTATCACAATAACATTCTATATCCATTAATATATTGCCTAAAAATCTATTTAACTTAATTTTAATTGGTTCTCTCATATTCTATTATTTACAGGAATATACCCCCTTGGTCTTTTTGTTTCCTCTTTATAATCTTCGATGTCTATGTAGTTTCTATAACCTTTTAATTTATCTTCGTGGCAATCAGGGCATATTTTATGACCTTTAAAGTTAATAAGCTCTTGGTAAATGTAGTCTTTACCCATTCCCCTACCGCACCTCTCACAAAAGGCTTTCCTGTCCTTACCCTCTCTCCTTGAAATATCCATCCAATAAACCCTTACTGGCAGATTAGAGAATTTAAACTTGGCGTGTTTATTATAGGTTTGATTTTGCATAGTCAAATCCATATATTTTATGTTACTAATTAGAGTTCTTTTATTTGTATTACCCCTTTCAGTAAGTATTCCAAAACAGTTACTTGTTTCAGACCTTTCTTGTCCGCCAATTTTTTAACTCTTTTCTTAGTGCTTTCCGTTATTCTTATTAGTGTTAATTGATCTCTCATATTTATTGGTTAACTATTAGTATACTATAAGACTCCCTTCACTTCTTCCCTCTGGTGATTAAGTTTGTTCTTTCTCTTATCCCTATTCCCACTCCTAGAATTTAGTCTAGGTCTTGTGGTTCTTAATCATCACCGTCGGTTGTCGTTTGATCATCTTATATATTAAGTATAGCATAGTCTCTTTTAAAAACAAACACCAAGAAAAATGGGAAAATTTTGAGCCTGTGGATAACTTACTATTAAAAAATGGAAAATTGCCTGTGGATAACTTTTTGTGATTTTTTTGTGAATTTAAAGGAGACCTTGGTTAAAAGCCTCCTTTTAGAGTCCGTGCAGATTATGCACATCCTCTGTTGTCGATTTCTTCGGGGTTTTCCTCAGAAGTTTCTTCTTTGTTTTTAAAGATTACTTTGTGAAATATAGCTCCGCACGTTGGACATTTATAATATCCATTTTCTTCGGTTATCATTCCCCCACAGTTTAAACATTGTACTGCCATTGCTTCCCCCTTACGCTTGTTGGAAAATTGGATACTTTTGAAATACCGCAGTTATTTCTGTCATAAACATTAACAGTTCTTTTTTTGGCATCTCCTTTAAAGTTATAAAGTTAACAGTTATTTCATTCCAGTCAATCACCAGTTTAAGATTGTATTTTTTAGCGATTGGCTTTGCTTCCATTTCGAAAAGTGCGATCATTTGCATTTCTATTGCGTTCATTTTCTACCCCTCCTATATGGGATTGTTTCTTTATAAGGAAAGCTCTTGCAATTTGCAAATAGTCCCTCTTATAAAGTTTTTCATTATAAGGTATGCTCCTCTCAAGTTCGTTGTGGCATTCTCTACATAAGAATAGTGTCGGTGGTCTTTTCTGTTTGTGGAAGAATCGCTTGGGAAATAAATGGTGTCTAGTTAGATACCTCATCTCCTTGCACGCTGGGCAAAGTCCGTAAGTCATTTTTTACTCCTTTGCATTGATAGGTTTGTCTACATTGATAGCAGACTTTTACTAAGTCGCCAGTTACAGTTATTTCGTGCCAGATACAGTTTGTTTCACAACCACACAATTCGCAGGTCATCATTTTGGACCTCTTAAAAAGGTTGGCATGTATGGTTTGTTTATATCTTTTTTCTGATACATTCTTGGCAGTAGTAATAACCAGTTCCTTTTATTATTACGCCTGTTCCTCTGTCGATAACGCAACCACATTCCCTGCAATGAAATTCTTTTTTTCTTTCTCTCCAATCGGAGAACTCCGCTCTTAGTTCGTTGAAGTCCATTAACAGAAGATATGTTTTTAATAGTAGTGCCGCCATTGCGGTTTTTATTAAGTCTCCCATATAACCCTCCTATAAGTTTAATGGTTAAAAATGTTAAGAACAAAATAAAAATTAATGCGAAAATTGTGAAACCTCTAATGTACTCTTTCATCTTTCACCCCCAAAGTTTTAAAAGAACATTCCTTAACTATTATTATTATACCATATATGTTATAATTATAGTATGAATAAGAAAAGAAGTTTGCAAAAAAAAGCTGATAGATTACTCCAGGAGGAGGGAAGAAGAAGATACGAGTATTGTTTAGTGTGTGGAAAGCCTATGTCGTGCCTACATCATTACTACCCAAAGTCTATGGCTTCGGCTTTAAGATATGATTGGGACAATTTAATACCAATTTGTGTGGGGGATCATTTTAGGCATCATAATGGTGACCCAAGAATACATAACAAGGTAAATGAAGTTAAAGGTGAGGAATGGCTTAACAGATTAAAGTCTAAGAAAGAGGAGATAGTAAAGACAAGTATCCCTTATTATGAGAAAGTTATAGAAGATTTAACCTGTGGATAACTTTAACAATTTAAAAGTGCTATCAATTAAACCCCTATTTTATGGGGTTTTTTAGGTGTTGACAGATTGGCTGTTTAGCGTATAATACTAATTATAAGTATTAAAATAAATTATATGAACAAATTAGAAAAAGCAGGACAAGAGTATATCAATGCTCTAAAGAGAATGAAAATAGAGAATGAGAAAATGTTATTCATCATTGAACAACTAACCTACGGAGACCCAAGCGAGATAACAGACCCAAGCGAGGGAAGTCCACTACACCCAGAATATTGTAAAGGAAATAATTTAAGCTATGTACCATTTTAAAAATATGAAAAAAATGTCAGACAACCAAAGATACTATATCTTACACCATATTAAGTGGACAGACTTCTATGACGATATGCCACAACAAAATAAAAAATACCCTAAGCTAGTAGATAATAGAGACGAAATAATAAATGATATGATAAACGACTTTGATGTTTGGCAGGCATCAAGACTTATAGAAGATATTGTAGATGAGAACGAGAAGATGATTAAGATAATGTTAACAGATATAGGTGTAGAAGAAAAATTAGAGATGTCCAAGATGGATGCTCAAGACCAAGCTCAAGAACTTATTAAATAAAATATAAATATGATTGATAAGAAATTTATACTTTCAATTAGTGGTAAGGAGTTTATAAAATTTGAAGGACTACTCTCGCTTTTCCACGAGAACGGAGGCAAAGAAATATACACTAAGATAATAAATACAGAACCTTTAATAATACAGGCTACTGTTAAAGGAGAGAGAGGAACTTATCAAGGGATAGGAGATGCTGATGATAACAATGTAGGTAAAATGATATTACCTCACAAGATTAGAATGGCTGAAACAAGAGCAATAGCAAGAGCATTAAGGTTCTACAATAATATAGGAATGTGTAGTGCTGAGGAGCTTGGTGAAGGAGAAGAAAAGAAAGCTATATCTTATATTAACATTTTAAGGGTAACACTAAGAAATGCAGGAGCTAAGAACGAAAAAGAAGCCATAGAGCTTATAGAGTCTACAAGCGGAGTAAGGATTAAAAAGTTAGAAGATATTACAAACGAACGAGCTAAGGTTATATTAGAAGATTTTAATAATTAATATATGGAAACAATAGAAGTAAGTAAAGATACTTATAAATTAGTTGAAAAACAATTAAAAAAATATTTATCAAAAGAAAATAAAGGAAATGTTGTTATAACAGAAGTTCTATTAAAAGCACATTACAAGCGTATAATTTAATTAATAATATAAAACAAATGAAAAAGTTTAACGTAGTGAGACCAAAAAAGTACACATTAAACAACGAGGAAAAGACACAATGGTTACAAGTCGGAGTAATCACACAATTTGACAATGGAAATCAGATTTTAGAGTTAAACGACCGATCTGAAACTTATCAAATATTTGAAATGAAAAAACCTAATGGAAATGGAATTGAGATTAAAGATGTAGAAGTTGATAATATACCATTTTAATTTACTGGGGATAGGCTAGAGCTTGGTAGTGGATTTACAACATCTTTGCCCTGGCTCAAAAACATTATCATCTCTAGCCATTCTTGGTATATATTTATGATAAATAACGACCAATACAACGAATTAAATCGAGAGGTGGATATAGAGATAATCAAAACCTCTATTGGTTATCTAGTAGCAACAGAAGATGGTGGAGAGATAGTAAAAACAAAGTGGGGAATTTATAAACTAATTAGAAAGTATTATGAAGAAAAAAGATAAAAGACCGCACCAGCCTGTTATAGTTTATTGTTATTGTAATAAATGTTATGAATATTGGAAAAAACAAAATTTAACTAATAAATAAATATATATGAGAGAGTTTATAATTTTAGCAATTTCAGTAATTGTTTATATAGTTATAATGATTATTACAATTTCAATTGGTTCTTGGTTAATTAATTTTGCGATACAAAGCAGTTACAACTGCTTATGATTATTTAAAGCTAATAAATAAATATATATGAAAACATTTAGACAAGGATACAATTCTCTTAAAGAGCAATATGGAGAGTTCTATCAAAAGAAATTCAAACAAGAGAGGACTTATAAATTAATAACAATAATAATCTGGGCAACATTTATGTTTTGTTTAGGTTATTGGATAGGATTATGAAAGTAGCACAAGTGGTCATTAAAGACCTTGAAAAATTAATGATAAAGGCAGGTATAAAGGAATATAGCACTTTGGCACGATTAGCTAATGTAAATTATATCTATCTTATAAATTCTAAAAATGGTAAACACATTGTAAGTGAAAATACTTGGAATAAATTAACAAAAGTATTAATTCCGCAGATTTGACGCAATATTGTATTTTTGGTATAGTGTAGTTATGAATCCCTATGCTATAAAAATACTTGATAAACTAACGGACAAGGAATTGGTTATTTTCTTCTTTTACTATCTTTGCAAGATGAGAAAGAAAGAGTTAATGAAGATGAGAAATATAAAAGACTTTGATAAATGTTTAGATTGTATTGATAAGAAGTTTGAAACATCAAAATACTATATAATCAAGAGAGACCACGACAAATTAGTCCAGTTCATTCAGGAAATATTTTGCGATTAGGGTCTCTTTTTTAATATATGAAAACTAAATATGGTATAATAATAACAGAGAAGATGAAGTGAGTAATGGGAGAACCCTGCTTCGGCACTTCTCCTCCCTTCTCTTAAATATATGACTAAACTTTTCCCAATAATTTTAATGGTATTAGATCTATGTGCTTCCTTAGTTTACTTTTCTTGTGGAGATGTTAGAAGAGGGATCTATTGGATAGCGGCAGCAACATTAACATTAACAATTACAATATGATAATAAACGGTGATTGCCTAATAGAACTTAAAAAGCTAGAAGAACGCTATAAGATAAATAAAGACGGAACGGTTTTTAATATAATATCTGGTAAGTTTGTTAAGTTTACAAAAGACTATAAGGGGTATTTAAAGGCTAGATTATATACGAGTATATCAAAACATAAAGACGGAAGAAAACCTTATAGATTACATAGAGTAATAGCGATGAAGTTTTTAAGGGATTTTTTAGATAAGCCACAAGTTAATCATAAAAACGGAATAAAAGATGACAATAGGTTGGAAAATTTAGAAATGGTTACTAATTCAGAAAATGCTAAACACGGTTGGTTGTTACCACAAAATAAGAATAGAATAAATAAATTAAAGAGAAATAAAAATGGAAGATTTACAAAATAATATCATTCTGGGGGATTGCCTCGATGTATTGAGAACACTTGAAACAAATAGTGTTGACTCCATCGTGAGCGATCCTCCATATTAGCGGAATATCCTTTATGGGTAAGAAGTGGGATTATGATGTTCCTCAAATAGAAGTATGGCAAGAATGTTTAAGAGTATTAAAGCCAGGAGGACACGCTCTAATAGCTTGTGGAACTAGAACTCAACACAGGATGGCAGTAAACCTTGAAGACGCTGGATTTGAAATAAGAGATTTAATATTCTGGCATTTTGGCTCAGGATTTCCAAAATCACATAATATAGAAAAATCATTAAAAAAAGAATATGCCAAAAGATTTAACAAAGTGGAAGGAAGTGGAGTGTCAAACTTGCAAGAAGAAATTTCTAAAAAGAAAGATATATATAAAGATAATGAAGCAGAACTTTTGCAGTTACAAGTGCAACGGGATAGAGAGAGCAAAGAATCTAATAAAATACTCAGCAAACGGATTGGGGAAGAAATGCCCAGCGAAGGGGATGAAGATGGAAAAGAATCCAGCGTGGAAAGGTGGAGTAACTTATTGGAGAAAGAAGGGAAATTACAAATCAATAAAGTATGTGAGATGTCCAAAGAAGTATCAGGAGATGGCAAGGAAGGACAATTACATAATGGAACACAGATTGATAATGGCGCAACATCTGGGGAGAATATTGAAGAGAGTGGAGGTAATACATCACATCAACCACGACCCACAGGACAACAGGATAGAGAATCTAATGTTATTTCCGAGCAACAGTTTGCACAAACGATACGAAGGAACAGAGGCTTTGGCACAGCGTTAAAACCCAGCACAGAAATTTGGACTTTATGTCGTAAACCTTTAGAAGAAAAGACAATAGCTAGTAATGTATTAAAACACGGAACGGGCGGTATAAATATTGATAAATCTCGTGTCCCTACACAAGATAATCTAAATGGTGGTGAATTTTCTAAGAAGTCAGACAAAAGAAATGCTACAAGTTTTTCAATTCCGCAAGGGAATGGCGAATATAAACAACCAACTGGTCGTTTCCCTAGTAATATAATTTTAGACGGAAGTGATGAAGTAGTAGAGGGGTTTCCTGAAGATACACAAAGATTTTTTTATACAGCCAAGGCTTCAAAGGCAGAAAGGAATAAAGGTTGCGAAGAACTAGAAAATAAGAATAATCACAGCACAGTAAAACCATTAAAGTTGATGAGATATTTAATAAGACTAATAACTCCTAAAGACGGGATTTGTCTTGACCCTTATATGGGAAGTGGCTCAACTGGAATAGGTGCTAAACTAGAAGGCTTTAACTTTATAGGAATAGAGAGAGAAGAAGAATATTGCAAAATAGCAGAAGCTAGAATAAACGCTTATAATAATTTAGATATATGAATTGTCCAATTTGCTACAACAAGGTAACTAAAAAGAAAAAAGCCTATTGGTGTGATAGTTGTAAAGACTATTACTCCAAAGAGGCTCTTATTGTTTCTGATTCTTATCCAGAGAACTTAGATGATATGGTTGATATTAATTTAGTTCGGCAAGGGTCTTGTTAACAATAATTTTGTTACAAGCCCATTCGTGTTGATACCCACTATTTATACGCCACATTGTCCATTCAGTCGCACACTTTAGATCATCAGCACACGCAGTAGATACTTCAGGATGGAAGAAGTCGTTTATTTGAAATAAACCTCTATCAGTTCCGTAATAACCATTGTCATTCCTAGCATCAGTTTTAAACCTAGACTCGCAAAAAGCTAAACGAATCAAATAATCTGTCCACTTAAAGCCCTTTTCGTTGGCTATTTCAGAGATTTGCTCTGGAACGCTAAGCTCGGTTGTTTGAGTTTCGACCACTTGGACAACCGAAACGCTTGGTGTAATTTCAGCCATAGGATAATAAGGAACGAATGAGTTAGCTCCTATAACCATAGAGGCTACTACGAATGTGATTGCGATGATGTTGATTTGCATAATTTTATATTAATAGTTATACACATAGTATAGCATACTAACACTAAAAGTCAATGAAATATTTATCATTATTTTCAGGGATAGGAGGATTTGAACTGGGAATACAACAAGCCTATGAAGAACTTTGTAATGCTAACAGAAGTGAGGACAGAGGAGGCGAAGAAAATACGCAGGGAGACGAAGGACAGAGATTTCAGTCCAAGGAGGGGGAAGAAATTAGTACCAAGAAAAGACCAGCTAGTAAATGCAATAACAACATCATTAACGAAAGACCACTATGTGTTGGTTACTCAGAAATCGACAAGTACGCCATCCAAGTCTATAACAAACAATTTAACCACAAAAACTATGGAGACATCACAAAAATTAATGCAAAACGCTTACCAGATTTTGAAATGCTCGTTGGTGGATTTCCTTGTCAGTCTTTCTCAATCGCAGGAAAACGTGGGGGGTTTCAAGACACACGAGGGACACTCTTTTTTGAAATCGCAAGGATTGCTAGGGAAAAACAACCACGCCTTTTACTCCTTGAAAACGTCAAAGGGCTTCTATCTCACGACAAAGGACGTACGTTTTATACCACCATCTCCACGCTTGATGAATTGGGGTATGACTGTCAATGGCAAGTGCTTAACAGCAAAAATTTCGGTGTCCCCCAAAACAGGGAGCGAGTGTTCATTGTCGGACATCTTAGAGGAACAAGTAGACCAGAAGTATTTCCTATCGGACAAAGCTACTCAAAGAATAATGGGAATGGGAAGGGCGAAAATTCTGGAACAATTATAGCTCTATATGGAAAGCAACCGACTGACGGAACTTATATTAAACAACTAAATCAACCAAAGCATTCCAATGACAGGCTTTATTCAGAAGAAGGAATAAGTCCAACGCTAAACACTATGCAAGGCGGCAATAGACAGCCATTTATAAAAGGAGAAACTAAAATCAGAAGACTAACCCCAAAAGAATGTGAAAGACTACAAGGCTTCCCTGATGATTGGACTAAAGAAGGATATTTATCAATTAAAGAGAAAAATAAACTAAAAGAAGATGAAATTGATTGGGACGAATTATATAGATCAGAAGGATATAGAGTAAAAACATCAGATACCCAGAGATATAAGATGTGTGGAAATGCCGTTACTGTTAATGTGATAAAAGAAATAATGACCAAATTAGTAAGAAAATAATACCCAATATGGTATAATGATAATATGAAGATTGATAAAGATAATGTTACCCTACTAAAAGAGGCATTTGCTTTTGGAGCTGATGTTACTTCGGCTTGTGCTTTCGCTGATATTAGCAGAAAAACCTATTATCAATGGTGTAAAGAAAATCCTGCCTTTGAAGATAAATGTAACAAACTAAGAGAAACTACTGTTTTAAAGGCTTTTAATACTATAAATGAGAACTTAAAAGATGTTAATACAGCTAAGTGGTATATAGAAAAGAAAAGGAAAAAGGAATTTGGCAATAGCCTAGATATAACAAGCGAAAATGAGAAGATAACTGGGTTTAATTTTATTAAAAACGAAAAAGATATTAAAAACTAACGGCTAAAGAAGAACACGATTCTTTAAAGTCTTAAACGCGCCCCCTCTATGGAAGTAAATATTAAACCAACTCTGAAACAAGAAGAAGCTTGGATGAAATTACAGGATGATACTGTAAAATATTTGCTGTTCGGAGGGGGTGCGTGATAAAAAAAGCTGGTGGAGGAAAGACTTGGTTAGCCTGTGAATGGTTACTGACTAATTGTTATATATACCCTGGAACTAAATGGTTTATGGGTAGGAATGAGTTAAAGAGGTTAATGGCTAGTTCTTATGTAAGCTTCACTAAAGTATGTAAGTACCACGATATACCTAAAGAGGATTGGAAACTTAACGGACAATATAATTATATAGAGTTTAAAAATGGTAGTAGAATTGACTTGCTTGATCTTGCTTATAAGCCTACCGATGAAATGTATGAAAGACTTGGGTCGCTAGAATATACTGGTGGATTCATAGAGGAGGTTGCTGAGGTAAAGTTTAAAGCCTTTGATGTATTAAAGAGTAGAATAGGAAGGCACTTAAACAAGGAGCTAAACATAACACCTAAGATGCTTTTAACCTGTAATCCTAATAAGAACTGGTTATATAGAGTATTTTATAAGCCTTGGAAGAAGGGTATATTAGAAGATAAATATGCCTTTATACAGAGTTTATATAAAGATAACCCTTTTACAGCTAAAGAATATGAAGAAGCCTTATCTGATATAACAGACTATTCAACTAAGCAGAGATTAAAGCACGGTAACTGGGAGTATGACGATGACGATAACGCTCTACTAACTTACGATGCTATACAGGATTTGTTCACTAACACCTTGGAGGAAAATAACACTAAATACTTAACAATAGATGTAGCTAGGTTTGGAAAGGATAGTCTTATCTTTAAATTTTGGAAGGGCTATGATTGTTACAGGATAGAGAAAAGGAATAAGCAAGGGATTGATGTAACTACCACGGAGGTTAAGGAGTGGGTAAGACAAGAAAGAATACCAATGAGCCACGTAGGAATAGATGAGGTTGGAGTAGGTGGAGGATTGTTAGACAACTTACACGGAGCTAGAGGATTTATAGCTAATAGTAGTGCCCTAGAGAACCCCGATGCTAAGAAAACTAAGATAGTAAGGAATGGAACGATACTATTTGCCACGCCTAGAGAGAACTATGCCTCACTAAAGGATCAATGCGGATATATGTTAGCCAGTATTATAGAGGAAAGGAAAATGAGGATTAGTGCCAAGATAGATAGTGAGATGAGAGAGTGTATTGAAGAAGAATTAGGACAGCTTAAAAGGAAGGATGCTGACAAGGACGGTAAGCTAAAGCTGATACCAAAGGATGAGATTAAAGAGAACATAGGAAGAAGTCCAGACTACTTAGATACATTGATGATAAGGATGATGTTCGACCTAATAGCAACGCCAGTATACAATCAGAATTTTAATAATAGTAATAAATTAAATTTTAAATAATGAAACAAACCATAACAAAAGAACAATGGGATGAGATAAGTGATAAAGAAAAAATATTATTGGTAAAGTCAGCGGGGCTAGAAAAAGACAAATGGTTTCCATTTTATATAAAAGAAGGATTTCCTTTTTCAATCGGTCAAATGATAGAATATCTAGGGGATGATTTAGAGGAAATAGTTTGTAATAAAGATAAAAGAGGGATAGTTTATGGAGTTGGACTCAAAGACGGAAAACATACTAAAGTAGAACAAGAATTAGTAGACGCTCTATGGGAAGCTTGTCGTTACAAATTGAAACAATAAATTAAATTTTAAATAAAAGTTCGGTAACAAATTATGCCAAAAGTAATAAGCGAAGTAATAAGCCAAGAGGTTTTAAATTTTAAAAACAGACCAGTAATGTTAACTGAGGGATATAATTTCTCTCAATTTCATACTATCAGGAGAATAAACAAGTATATAGGTGATAAGTTTTGGGATTGTCCTGATCCTAACGCCTTGTTTTGGAACTTACCCAATCAGAGAATACCTTTATACGGCAAGTCCGTTGATATGAATACTAAAGACTTTGTTGTTACAGGCATTGGAGACACTAACTATTATCAGGCCTGGATATTAAATGTTAGATTTAAACAATGGGCTAAAGAAGATAGATTAGCCTTAACCCTAGATGACGTTTCAAATTCAATAGCAACTTATGGGACTTCTGTATGGAAGAAGATATATAAAGACAATGGAGAGGTAGGAATAGAGGAAGTAGATATTAGAAACCTATACCTAGACCCAACTGTTAAAAATATTATAGATAGTCCTGTTATTGAAATGCACTACTTAACAGAGAGTGAGATTAGAAGTAAATACCCAGATAAGGTTGATGAGGTTATAGAGAGAGCTGACCAAGCAAGGGATAGTGAAGATAACACAGCCGAAACAGAAGATGATAAATATGAGGTATGGGAGAGATGGGGAGAATATAAACCAGAAGAATACGAAGATGCTAAATATATGCACTTTATCGGTGTAGGAGCAGGAGATAAGGAAGTTATACTAGCCGAAGATGAAATACCAGTTAAGAACGGAAAGCCAACCGAGTTCCCTTACTACGACTTCCACGGTGAAAGAGTTAAAGGTAGATGGTTAGGGCTAGGTATACCAGAGAGATTGTTCGGACTACAAGAACAAATGAACACCCTAGTTAACCAAAACGCTGAGAGCAACGCTATTGCTTCCTTATTGCTACTTAGAACAGCCGACCCAAACACTAACGGAAATATGTTACAGTCAGCTGTGAGTGGACAGATTATCAATAGCCAAGATATGCAACAGATTGGTATAGATAATAGATTTATACAGACCTTCTTAGCACAACTTGAAAGGATAGAGAGAAAAGCTGATGAGTTATGCTATATCAATGAAAGCATTTCAGGTGAGACACCCCCCTCAGGTATACCATTTAGAAGTTTGGCAGTTTCAGCTAGAGCCGCTAAGTCAACCTTTAGTTACTTAAAGACTGCTATTGGAGAGAAGATGGGATTTATACTACAAGAACAGATATTGCCTTCACTAGTTAAGGGATTTAATAAGGAAGATATAATTGAAATGTCGGAAGATGAAATGGATATTAGAATGTTTGACGAGAAGATGTTAGACCTAGTGGTCCAAGACTATATGATAGAGAGAGCTAAAGACGGCAAGGTAGCCTTTGAAGAAGATATAATACAAAGGATTACTCAAGCTAAGAAAGACTTAGAGAGAAATAGGAGAATAGAGAAAATAGGTAAGAACTTCTTTGACTTCAAGTATGGTATTAAGATGAACCCAACTGGAGAGAGTGTAGACAAGAATGTACAGAACGCTGCTATTGATTCAGCTCTAGAGTATATGATAGCTCAACCAGCAGTAGTTAACACTCCTTTATTCAAACAGAAATTATCAAATAATAATATACCACCATTTAGATTAACACCTCAGGAACAGGCAGAACTACAACAACCTCAAAACAAACAAGCTCCTGAAGCTCCAAAGGAAGATAAGTTATTACAAATGGCGGACGAAGAATAATGACAAATTATATCAAACCATTATTAGACACTAGGGGTTGGAAAGAAGCCGAAAAGATAATACAGCAAACTATCACCGATCTAAAGAATGAGGAGATAGATGAGAGCCTAGATGCTAAGGAATACAAGATAGTTAGTCTTGGAAAGAGAGACGCTGTTAAGCATATTCAAGTCCTCCTAAATAAGATAAAGAACTCAGGGGAGCTTACTAACAAACAAATAAGCTATAAATAATATGACAGAAAAGCAAAGTAACGATATAGAAACGATAAAGTATTTTATACCTATTTGCTTTAAACATATTGAGATTACTAATAATGATATAGAGATGTTTCTTGAAAATTCGGAGAAGGGATTGCATAAAGATAAAATTGATAAGTCAAGAAGAAAAATAGATGGTTTCCACGCATTAATAGAGGGTAAGAAGTGGCGAGGAATACACGTACATGAAATGTATGAGCAAGGTATATCAAGTGGTGATGTTCCCTATTCTGTATTAGTAGATGGTATGCCAAGAGTATTAGTAAACTTTTTAAAAAGAGAGATGTTTCAAGGCTCTGACTCAGGGTTAATTGAGAGGTGTTATAATAATTTAACAACAACATAATATGATTAAAGGTATAAGAGAAGCCTTAGCTGATTTCTTATCAATACTCAGGAAAGATGGCGAAAAAACAAACAAGAAGATAACTGACGGTATAACTACTAACACCAAAGAAACAACTAAAGCGATTAATACGCAGGGAAATGGTGTATTAAAACAACTAAACAGCATAGAACAGGCTATTAAAGAGCAAGAAGTAGCCGAAAGCGTGTCTATAAAGAACCCAGAAGCTATAACAGGCGATTTAAAGGCAGGATTACAGGGTATTATAGAAACTTTAAAGCAAGAAGTTAAGAAGTTTGATAAGACAGTCGTGGTTAAAAACGACTTAGGACAGTTAGCATCAGCTTTTAAAGGCTCAAGAGAGAAGAAAGACTTACTTAAAGGATTGGATAGGATAGAAAAAGCTGTAATGGGGCAGGAGATGACCGACTACACAATGATACTAAGTGATATTGCAACCACTTTAGAGAACAAAGATGCTGTTGATGTATTAAAAAAGATACTGGAAAAGGATTACAATGTAGTCTTCCCAGAGGTAATGGATGTTAACCTAGACCCTAACTTAATAGAGGATAGTAGAGTTAAAACCATATTGCCTGACGACCAAGTAGATAAGATGAGCCAAGCCTTTGTTAATGGTTCAAACTCTAGTGGTGTTATAGAAGCTATTAACAATATTAGTGATCTGCAACAAGCTAACGACTTAGAGGGCTTAGGGAACGTCGCTGTTGGAGTTACGGAGGTAGAGATAGCA
>Ga0307928_10002221_pt1 | contig 14910 bp, 15 predicted proteins | sample AceLakmetagen232_FD_201815 | JGI IMG/M metagenome (GOLD analysis project Ga0307928, IMG submission 201815) | Saline water microbial communities from Ace Lake, Antarctica - #232 | ecosystem: Environmental > Aquatic > Non-marine Saline and Alkaline > Saline | place: Antarctica: Ace Lake... | reverse complement strand
TCATTGAAATATCTCGGAAAAAATTATTAGAAAATACTAATGAAGGAAAAATAAACATACTAGTAGGAACACATAGCTTAATTCAAGACAAAGTTAAATTTAATAATCTAGGATTAGTTATTGTTGACGAACAACATAGGTTTGGAGTGAAGCAAAGAGCTAAACTTTGTAAAAAACAAACTGCTATACCGCATTTATTATCTATGACAGCTACCCCTATTCCAAGAACTCTTGCATTGACAGTTTATGGTGACTTAGACCTTTCTCTTTTAGATGAAATGCCTATGGGAAAACGAAAAGTAGAAACTAGAATTATAAAAAATAAAGAAAGATCTGAAGCATATAAATTAGTTGAAGAAGAAATCAAAAAAGGTAAACAAGTTTTTGTAATATGTCCTCGCATTGAGGAAAAAGAAACTAGTGAAAAAGATAAATCTGGTTGGTCGGATGTAAAAGGAGTAGAACAAGAATTCGAACGTTTACAAAAAGATATTTTTCCTCAATTCAAAATTCTAATGATGCATGGAAAATTATCTTCTATAGAAAAAAATAAAATAATGAAAGAGTTTTCTAAAAAGAAAGCTGACATTTTAGTTTCAACTTCAGTAATTGAAGTTGGAATTGATATTCCCAATGCAACACTAATGATAATAGAAGGAGCAGAGCGTTTTGGTTTAAGTCAGCTTCATCAATTCAGAGGAAGAATAGGGAGAGCTGGTGATCAAGCATATTTTCTTCTCTTTTTTAACTCTGGAAGTAAAACAGTCTACGCAAGACTAAAAGCAATAGAAAGCATAGACAACGGACTAGAACTTGCTGAAAGAGATTTAAAATTTAGAGGACCAGGACAATTCCTTGGAACTAAACAATGGGGAATACCAGACTTTGCCATGCATGCTTTAGATGATTTCTCTTTAGTAGAAAAAACAAGACAAGCTGCAAAAACTATTTTGCCTCAAATAAATTATTATCCTGAACTCAAAAAACGCCTTAAGGCGTTTCAAGATAATATTCACTTAGAATAAATTTTGGCAATAAGTTCGTTATAATGATAATATATAAATACTAAACATGAGACGGATCCTAAATGGGTCCCTTTTATTTACTAAACTTGAGAATATTGATTAAATGAGACTATAGCTTATTTAATAGATCCTCTATCTTTATCCCCTTTTTATCTATCTCTCTAAAGTCTACAACGGTTTCCCATTTTCCATTATTAAATCTCAAGATCTTTATTATAAAATATTTAATTTTATTGAATAGCTTGATCATAAGAATAATCAGTAGCGCCACGGGGAATCGAACCCCGATTACCAGGTTGAAAACCTGGTGTCCTAACCGTTAGACGATGGCGCCAAAAAGTAAAATCATTATAGCAAGATATTGTTTTTTTTCAAGAGTATTGCTATCTTTAACTAATGAAAATCCTAGCCATAGACACTAGTTGCGATGATACATGTATAGCACTTGCAAATTGCAAGCCTTTTGAAATTATATCAAACACGGTTTCTAGTCAAGTAGAACTTCATCAAGAGTACGGCGGAGTATATCCTTCTCTAGCACGACGAGAACATCAAAAAAATCTCGTTCCTGTTTTAATTAAAACACTAAAAAAAGCAAAACTTCTCAAAAAACAACAAAATAACATCGATGAAAAAAAACTAAAGATAATTTTAAAACGAGAAGAAATATTATTTAATGATTTAAAAGAGTTTTTATCTAGTTCCGCTAAACCTAAAATAGATGCTATCGCGGTCACCGTAGGTCCGGGCCTAGATCCTACTCTATGGACTGGAATAAATTTCACAAAAGCCATTTCTAAAATATGGAACATTCCAATAATAGCGGTGAATCATATTGAAGCACATTTATTATCTGTTTTATTAGAAAACAAAAAACAAAAATTTCCTGTAATAGGATTAATCGTTAGTGGAGGTCATACTCAACTAGTTTTAATAAAAGATATTAAAAAATATAAGATACTCGGAGAGACTAGAGACGATGCCGCGGGGGAAGCTTTTGATAAAATTGCTAGAATTATTGGACTACCCTATCCTGGAGGACCAGCTATTTCTAAAGAAGCAAAAGAATCCAAAAAACAACTAGTTAAATTACCGCGCCCGATGATTAATACTAAAGATTACGACTTTAGTTTTTCTGGATTAAAAACAGCTGCCCTATATGCATCTAAAAAGAATAAAATAACAAAAGATTTTAGACAGTCAATGGCAAAAGAAGCTCAGCAAGCAATTATTGACGTGTTGATTAAGAAAACTATTAAAGCAGCGAAAGATTTCAATGTTAAAACCATATTCATGGGTGGTGGTGTCGCTGCTAATCAAGAGTTAAGAAAACAATTTAAAGAAAAATCAAATAAACTTGGAATAAAATTTCAAGTAGCTAAACCAAAATTCTGTACTGATAATGCTGCTATGATTGCTTTAACTGCCTGTCTAAATAAAAACTATAAAAAGCGAATTAGCACAAATCCAAATCTTAGGTTAAAATAGAAGTATGATACGATATCCATTATTTATAATCCTTGGTTTGATTCCCAGTTTCATCTGGTTATTATTTTATCTAAGAAAGGATAAAAAACCCGAACCTAATGAAATGGTTATTAAAATATTCATATACGGAATGGCAATCACTGTGCCTGTCGCACTTATTGAATGGGGATTTGTAAACTTCCTTCAAGGGTTTGAATTAAGCTCTCCAATTTTCTTAGCAATATATTTTCTAATAGGAGTAGCTCTTGTTGAAGAACTAGCCAAATACATTGTTATCAAACTAAGAATATTGAGAGACAAATGCTTTGACGAACCTATAGATGCAATGATCTATATGGTCATAGCAGGACTAGGTTTTGCAGCATTTGAAAACATACTTATACTCTTTGCCCTAAAACAACCATTCTTAGTAGAGCAAACACTTATCGCATTAAGTGGAAGATTTATAGGGGCCACAATATTACATGCTCTTTGTTCCGCTAATATTGGTTTTTTCTTGGGGCTATCATTTTATAAAAAACATTTACGCAGAAGATTGGTAGCTATGGGCATTTTAATATCTATAATTTTCCATGGATTCTTTAATTTAGCACTTGTGATGAAGAGCTGGCCAAAAATACCAATGTTATTAACTCTATTAATTGGATTATTCATCATAGTATTGTTAGAATTTAAATATATCTCTAAACTTAAAAAACATGTTCAAGAAAAAAAAGAAAATTAAACCAATAACTAAAGAAGAATTCATACCTTTTGTCACTGAGGGAGAATTATCTATAGATGCATATGAAACAGATGATGAAATTGTTGTTCAATCGACTATTGGAGGAATTGAATCTAAAGATTTAGATATTTCTGTAGATGGAGATATGCTAATTATAAAAGGACAAAGACAATCTGCAGAGCAAATTGATGCAAAGAGCTATATATTGAAAGAATGTTATTGGGGTAGCTTTTCAAAAAAAATACTATTACCTCAGAAAGTAAAAATATCTCAAGCTAAAGCTATTGTTGAAAATGGTATTCTAACTCTAAGAATACCAAAAACAGAGAAGTCTTCTTCTCTAAAAATAGAAGTGAGTGATAAGTAGTGCCGAGGGTGGGAGTCGAACCCACACACCCATACGGGCGCTAGCTCCTAAAGCTAGTGTGTCTGCCAATTTCACCACCTCGGCTTAAAAACACTATAGCAAAACAAAACCACATATTCAAGATGTGGTTTTGTTATAGATTGCAATATTAAACAGTAATCGGATTATCAAGTAGACCACCGACTAGAGCAATCAATCCTCTCGCTACCAAGGCTACAGCCAATCCAATCAATGCATACATTAATAAGTTCTTAGCCTTACCTAATTGATCTGGATTTCCGCCACCCGTTACAAACATATAGGCTGCTGCGATAATCATTAGTACAACTACTACTAATAAAAATCCAAAAGCATAATTAATAATGGTTGGCAATATATCCATAGCCTGTTCTGCAGTATAGTTAGGAGGCGCTTGTTCGACAACCTCTATGTCTGTTCCTCCTTGAGCAAAAGAAATCAAAGGAAGCGCAAAGATTACTACTAAGCATAATAATGATATTATCTTTTTCATTTTCTTATCATTAAACATTTTTTCAACGACCTTTCTTTTTTATTGAATTATTCTATTTTACAACTAATAAGCTATTTTGCAAACAGTCTTTCCACATTAAGCCTTATCAATCCGTTAAAATTTTAAATAATAAGCCCATTATTCCTTTGGCAGTCAATATTACAGCATACCCTCCTAATGTGGCCATTATAATCATCTTCCCCTTAGTAACTTGTGCGGGAACGCCTGCCGCAGTCGTCCATATCATTCCTCCTAATACTAAGAATACTATCGCTAATCCAGATAATGCATAAAATGCAACATTTACTGCGCTCTGAATAACTTCTGATGTATTGGCTGCCTTAACCCCTGATTCTATAGGAGGTACAGATACTCCCTCAATAGGATTCAATACCATAATCGTCTCTCCTTCATCAGCTTCCATCCCTGTTGCTATTATTAAATAATCATCAGCATCTAAATAAATATGTGAAAAATCATAATTATAAACTTCTTTTTTCTCATCTCCAGAAACACGTGGTGAACAAACTGATGGCCCAAATAATTCACTGTAACCATCTCCAAAATCTATAGTCACTTCGGGCTTTACTGTTGTCCCAGAGCATGTAACAGTTACAACTAAAATTCCGCTCACCTCTTCTCCTGTATCTACAATTCTTGGTCCCACTTTTTTAAAATAAACATCTACGTTCATTCCACCGATCCCAATACCTCCTCCACTATCCCCATGACAACAATGCCAATCACCAAGCATTACTAACTCTTGACCAGTAGGACAACCCCAATCCGAATCGCCAGGATTACCTTCTTTTTTTATACAACATCTATCTCCAATGTTTGAATAACCGAAACTTAATTCAAAGGCACTACAAGCCGCCGAAGTTAAATTAGGAATAAATATAAAAAGTAAGATTAAAAATAATATCTTTTTCATACTCCTAAAATTAATTTTACTAATTCTAATATTCCTTTCGACATCATAACAATAGAAAATCCTACCAAGGCAGCTATAATTACCTTTCTACCTGTAGCCACTTTCTGTGGATCACCCCCAGATAAAACAAGAAAGTATGCTCCTATTATTATCATTAACACCGTAAGTACTGTAGCCACTGGCCACAACCAAGAAAGAACTCTATCTGTAATCTCATCTAGGCTAGCTGTACTTCCCGGTCCTTTTATCAACGGATTCTCCACCTGAAGAGCCATAGCGCTATTCGCAATAAATAAGAAAGTGATTATACATAAAAATATTTTTTTCATATTAAAGAAATGTTATATCTGGCTTAAAAAAGTAAGCCATTGATTTTATTATTATAATTATAGCAAAAATAACCGTACTATATAAGATGATCTTCTTTCCTAGACTAATATTATTAATATTAGCCGAGTTCAGCATAACAAATCCTCCTGCAATTATTCCTAAAGGAAAAACAACCATGCCGATATAAAATAAAACATTAATTATTGAATATATTAAACCACCAAGAGTCTCTTCTCTAATGGGGCTAAGAGTATCTCCACTAGGAGAAAGACCTGCACAATCACTATCATTAATGTTAGTACACCCTTCTCCACAACATCCATTGCCACTAGCGCAACCACAATCAGGATCATCAGATACCGTACATCCTGGAGGACAATTCTTATCACATGGAGTAGGGTAACATACTGGCATAGCAACATTTATACTTGCTGAATCTGTGCAAAAATACTGTGTGCCCGTATCATTAGATATAAGACTAAACTCTGTAGTAATAACATAATTGCCACCGTTATTATAAGGACTAACAGTAGTAGAGGTATTACAATCATAAGTACCAATAATATTGTCATATGCACAATCAACCGATTCCGTAACTCCATTATGAAAATCTATAGTTATCTTTGGACCCACATAATCTCCTAATATCTGTGCAGATACATTCACAGTAAACTCTTCCCCTGCCTCTATACTATTACTAGATAACGACGTACTTAATCTACAAATACCAGGACGATCATCTGCAAAAACATTATTAGAAATTAATAATAATAAAATGATAATTAATATTCTCTTCATATTATTCTCCCATCATTGTTAATAATAAAGCGATTATACCTCTACTAATTAAAGCAATTGCGAATCCTATAAGAGTGAAAATAATAATCTTCTTTCCTTTATTTACTTTGATTTGATTTCCTCCAGATGTGACTAGTACATATGCTCCAATTAATATGAATAAAGCTGACAAAGATATTAACAATGTAAATATAAATGTAAGCGAATGCCAAATAAACTGAACTATATTTGTAAAAATCAAAGGATTCTTATACCTACCCTCACTATCATTTCCGCTTGGATCACAATCCGCATCGGTAATATAGGTACAATTATCTGGACAACATCCATTGCCACTGACACAATCACAATCTGGATCTTCATCAACTGTACATCCATCTGGGCAACCTCCTCCGCATCCATTTGAATCACATCCTTTAGATAAAATAGTAATTGTATACGGTAAAAAATCTATTCCATCATCAACAGCACTTGGATTACGATTTATCGCATATCCAGATATAATAAACGTGCCAGGACTTGTATAGTTATAAGATGACACCATTGTGCATTGTTTCCATCCCGCATGACAAGTCATTTCTCCTGTGCCTTGACCATCACCAAAATTTACCTCTCCTTTCCAATTTTGACCAATAGTCATACCTCCATTTTTTACCGCTATTTTAAAACTAACACTATCTCCAACATATACCTCTGCTCCATGGAATACCTCTAGGGTGGCCGTGTCTTTTTCGTTCGCCAAAACGATATTCCCAAAACTCAAAAACAATAAAATAAATAATATAAAAAGTTTTTTACGCTTTAGCATAAACTCCTCCCCAATGATAAGTTCCTGTATCTAATTCTTTTTTAAGAAGAAACCCTGTTCTAATAAATATCTTAGTTATTTCTTCAAAGGAAACTCTTTCTCCTTCTGGACCAAAATCTGAATCTGGCTTCCAATCTACTATTACTATCTGTCCAGCTCCTCGTATAACTCTCATAGCTTCTCGTAATATCTTTGCCTTCTCATCAGATTGAAAAAGTGTATTCATTATTAAGATCAGGTCCATACTATCATCGGGAAGAGTGGAACCTTTTGGCTCTTCAAGATCACATTTAATGGTTTTAATATTATTAAACCCAAATGTTTTAGCCCTGCCGATTAAAGCTGATAATGGTTCTTCTTGGATATCACAAGCATAGATTAATCCTCCTCGTAATTTATCAGCTAAAGCCAAAACGAAACCTCCGGAACCTGAGCCAAACTCAGCGGCATGAAAATCATTACCTAAATCAATTTGGCTAATAATTTTTTCTGGATCAAGAAATGTAACCATAATTTTAAAGTTTAATTAATGCTTTAACCTTATCTCCTTTGTCTAGTTTCATTGCTCTTACTCCTTGGGTAGCTCTACCTAATGTAGAGACACTCTTAACTTCAGTTCTGATAACAATTCCTTTCTGAGAAATGATTATTAAGTCTTCGTCTCCCTTAATAACTCTAGCATGGACAACATCTCCAGTACGTGCGGTTAGATTGGCTGTCTTGATTCCACTTCCAGCTCTGCTTTGAGATTTATAGCTAGTTAACTTTGTCTTCTTGCCATATCCATTTTCGGTTATAACCAAAAGATAATCTTTTTTATTGTCTTCCTCTATAACATCCATAACAATCAGCTCATCTTCTTTCTTTATTTTAATGCCCTTATTGCCAGATGCATTTCTTTGCATTGGTCTAATATCTTTCTCTTTAAATCTTATTGATTGAGCATGTTTAGTGACAAGAATAATTTCTGCCTTACCACTAGTCTTCCTAACAGATTCTAAGAGATCTCCTTTCTTTAATTTAATAGCAATCAAACCAGAACTTCTAATGTTCTTGTAATCTTCTAGTGCTGTCTTTTTAACTACTCCGTCTTTAGTCGCCATAACTAAATACTTAGTAACATTATCATTCTTACTCAATGGCAAAACAGCTAAAACTTTTTCTTCCTGACTAATTTCTAAGAAATTAACCAAAGCTCTACCTTTAGAAATTCTAGTTCCTTGAGGTATATCGTAGGCAGGCATCATAAACACCTTTCCGGAGTCAGTAAAGAATAATAATCTATCCAATGTATTAGCGATTAAGAAATGTTCCACAAAATCATCATCCTGAGTTTTAATTCCTGTTATTCCTTTGCCTCCTCTCTTCTGTGCTTTGTAAGTATCGGCATTAACTCTCTTTATATATCCTTTATTGGTAAGAGTAATCAAAGCCTCTTCTTCTTGGACCAAATCTTCTTCAGAAATATCATCTAATTTCTTAACATAAACCTTAGTTCTTCTTTCATCGCTATAAGTTTCTTTTGCGTCTTTTAATTCTCCCTTAATAATAGTGCTTACCTTAATCTTGCTCTTAATAATTCCATCTAGTTCTTTTATTTTTAGTTCTAGTGCTTTTAACTCATCTTCTATCTTCTTCTTTTCTAATTTAGCCAATGCAGCTAGCTTAGTTTCTAAGACAGCCTCTGCCTGAATGTCGGTTAATTTAAATTCAGCCATTAAATTCTTCTTGGCATCCTCTCTATCTTTAGATTTTTTGATTATCTCAATAACTTGATCAATCTTGCTTAAACATTTAGCCAATCCTTCTAATATATGAGCTCTATTTTTTGCTTTTTGTAATTCATATTTACTCCTTCTTAATACGACTACCTTTCTATGATCTAAATAGTGATTTAAAGCTTCTGGTAGAGATAATATTTTTGGTTGTATGCCATCTACTAGTGCCAACACATTTAAATGAAACTTTTTTTGTAAATCCGTAGACTTATATATTCTATTTAGTATCTTTTGAGGAAATGCTCCTCTCTTAAGATCTAAAACAACTCTAATTCCATCTCTATCAGATTCATCTCTAGCATCTTTTACTCCAACAATCTTTTTTTCTGTAATTAATTTTGCAATCTGGCTAACAAGAGTTGATTTGTTAACTTGATATGGAATTTCAGTAATAATAATACTCCACATATCATTCTCTTGTTCTTCGATGTCTGCTTTTCCCCTAATTAAAACCGGGCCCTTTCCTTGGGCATAGGCTGTAATAATTTCTTTTTGATCATATATGATTCCACCAGTAGGAAAGTCTGGTCCTTTTATAAATTTAAATAAATCTTCGGTTGTTGCATGAGGATTATCAAGTAAATGATCACAAGCATCACATAATTCTCCTAGATTATGAGGAGGAATACTCGTTGCCATACCAACAGCAATACCCAATGACCCATTCAGTAATAATTGTGGCAATGGTGAAGGTAAAACAGTCGGTTCTTTTCTTGATGCATCGTAATTATCAACAAAATCTACAGTGTCTTTAGAAATATCTTGGAGCATTACTTGTCCAACCTTACTAAGTTTACATTCTGTATAACGTTGAGCAGCAGCTGGATCAGCATCAATACTACCAAAGTTACCCTGACCATGTACTAATGGAAGTCTCAAGGAAAAATCTTGTGCCATTCTTACTAAAGAGTCATAAATGGCCGTATCTCCATGGGGATGATAACGACCAAGAGTAGAACCAACCACTGTAGCTGATTTTTTAAATTTAGAGCTCGCACTTAAACCTTCTTCATGCATCGCATAAAGTATTCTTCTATGTACGGGCTTTAACCCATCTCTAACATCAGGTAATGCTCTAGCGACGATAACACTCATCGCATAATCGATGTAACTTTCCTGCATCTCTTCGCTGATGCCTCTTTCTTTTATATATCCAACTTGGGATTCTTCCTCTTTCTTCTTCATATCGAATTAAAAATTATTAATAGTTATTAAAATAAATGTTACTAAAAGAATTAATCCTATAACTGACATTACTGTCCAAAAAATTAAAACTCTTTGTTTCTCGGATAACTTTTGTATTTTTTTCAATGATTCCATATTATGGTTTCAAAACAACCACCTTAACCTCAGGTGCAAAGCCTCCTTTTTTGATTTTTAAACTAGGTTGTACCTCTATCTTATCTTGCCCCATTGATTTAAGAAAGCTTTTTACCTCTTCTAGCTTCTTTTCTAGTTTTAAGCCTGGAATATCGTAGTGCATTGGTATAATTATCTTAGGTTCAATCTGATTAACAATCTTCTGAGCTCCTTCACCATCTACAGTATATATTCCTCCAACTGGAACCATCAAAATATCTACATCTCCGATACTTTCTACTTGTTCATCTGTTAACTCTTGCCCTATATCACTTAAGTGACAAAGTCTAATTCCTTCGGCTTCAATAATATATATAGTAATGTCTCCCAAAGAATCACCATGACTTGCTGAAATACCCTTAACGAATATTCCCTTAGCCTCATACTCTCCAGGACCATTAATTATTAATGGGTCTCCAGTAACTCCCTTTACATTATTATGATCTTTGTGATCATGAGTAATCAATAAAAGATCTGCCTCTAACTTAGGCAGTTTTAATCCATAATCTTTCGTGTATGGATCGATAACTATTTTCTTTTTTTCAGCTTGGTTTGATGGAGTTTTAATTTCAAAGCAAGCTTGTCCGTGCCAATATATATCCATAAAATTTATTTACTATAAAACTATTATAGCACTCAAAAACAAAGGTTTCAACTATTGTCATTTGGATAAATATGTGTTAATTTAGTCATATGAAAAACACAACTGACACAGAAACTATAAAACCAGTTACAAATCAAGTTGAAATTGATTTGCCTAAGGCTGGTCAAACAATTGAAGGTAAAATTATAGGTAGTAGTCGTTATGCTGTCTATATAGATCTTGAAGCTATTGGTACTGGTATCATCTTTGGAAAAGAATACTATGCTGCTAAAGATATACTAAGAAAACTCAATAGTGGAGATGAAATAAAGGCAAAAATTATTGCCATAGACCAAGAAGAAGGTTTTATTGAGCTCTCCCTAAGAGATGCACAGAAAGAAGGTAGCTGGGATTCATTAAAAGATTCAGAATCTGCAAAAGAAACAGTTACTATTACTATAGAAGGAGCCAATAAGGGTGGTTTACTAGCTGAATATCAAAGAATTAAAGGGTTCCTACCTTTAAGCCAGTTATCTATCGCTAACTATCCAAGAGTTAAAGATGGTGATGCTGCAGAAATACTAAAACATTTACAAGAATTAGTTGGAAAAACATTACAAGTTAAAATCATTGATGTTTCTAGTCAAGAAAATAAACTTATTTTCTCTGAAAAGGCAGTTACCTCAAAAGAAGTTAATGATTTACTAGATAATTACAAAGTTGCTGACATTGTAAAAGGTAAAATTACTGGAATTGCAAACTTTGGAGCATTTATAAAATTTCCAGTCAACGAAGATGGTGCAGAACAAGGATTGCAAGCCGAAGGATTGATTCATATCTCTGAATTAGATTGGCAACTAATTGATAGTGTCTCTGAAGTTGTAAAAGTTGGAGATATAGTTGAAGCCAAAGTGTCAGATATATCAAAAGATGGAAGAGTATCTCTTTCATTGAAAGCGTTGAAAGAAGATCCTTGGAAAGACATTGAAACAAAGTTTAAAAAGGGAGACATCGTCGATGGTACAGTTGCTAAGATCAACCAACTAGGTGCCTTCATTGAAATATCTCCTAAAATAAGAGGTCTTGTACATTTATCAGAATTACAAAACCCTGACTCACTAAAAAAGGATAATAAATATCAATTCGAAATTACTGCTTTAGACCCAGATAATCACAGGATGGGGCTTAAGCCTAATCTCTAAATAACTTATGAAAAAAGCATCTACAAGTTTACTCAAAAACTTTTTAGTTATCATTTTGATATTCGTAACAATGGCAGCAATCTTCTCTTTACTCTCTCCTACTAATAATTATAAAGATGAAGTATCTTTAGGACGATTAGTAGAGCTAATAAATGAAGAACAAATTAAAGAAACCAAAATTGCTGGCAATGTTGTAACGATTACTCTAACTGATGATACTGTATTAAAGACGAGAAAAGAGACAGATGCTTCATTAAGCCAAACATTGGCTAACTATGGAGTAGAACAAGGGAAAATTGCTAAAGCTAATATAATAACTGAAGATGAACAACCAGGAATAGGAGAAATATTCTCTGCCCTTGTTATTATTCTTCCTTTATTCTTTTTTATATGGATAATATGGATGTTTAAAAAGCAAGGAAAAAAAGGAGTAATGCAACCATTCAATTTCTCCAAAAGCAAAGCAAAAGTTTTTGGAGCCGAAGGTCATCCAAAAGAAAAAATAAGTTTTAAAGATGTCGCTGGACTTAAAGAAGCTAAAGAAGAATTAGAAGAAGTCGTTGAGTTCCTAAAAACTCCTAAAAAGTTTTTAGACATGGGAGCTAAAATTCCTAGGGGAGTATTATTACTCGGACCTCCTGGTTGTGGTAAGACATTATTAGCTCGCGCAGTGGCTGGAGAAAGTCATGTTCCTTTTTTCTCTGTTGCTGGTTCTGAATTTATTGAAATGTTTGTAGGTGTTGGTAGTGGAAGAGTAAGATCATTATTCCAAGAAGCTAAAAAACACAAAAGAGCAATTATTTTCATTGATGAACTAGATGCTATCGGTAAAGCAAGAGGTGCTGGGTTTGGTGGTGGTCACGATGAACGAGAACAAACGCTTAATCAAATACTTGTTGAAATGGATGGCTTTGAAAGAGACTCTAAAACTATTGTTATCGCTGCAACCAATAGACCTGATATTTTAGATCAAGCTCTTCTAAGACCTGGCAGGTTTGATAGAAGAATTGTATTGGATTTACCAAGCATCGAAGACAGAGAAGCAATCTTAAAGATTCATTCTCGAAATAAACCTTTTGAAGAAATTATTGATATTAGAGAAGTAGCCGAAAGAACTCCTGGATTTTCTGGAGCAGATTTAGAAAACCTAATGAACGAAGCTGCTATACTAGCAGCCAGAAGAAATAAGAAAAAAATAGCTCAAATAGAATTACTTGAATCAATTGAAAAGGTTCTACTTGGACCAGAAAGAAAAAGTAATATCTTAAACGAAAAAGAAAAAGAAATCTCTGCATATCATGAAACTGGACATGCTTTAGTTGGTAGTTTTGTAAAGGGAGGTGAACCAGTTAGAAAAGTTTCTATTATCTCTAGAGGTATGGCAGCAGGATACACCTTGAAATCTCCTAAAGAAGATAAAAAAATGAAAACTAAGACAGAATTCATGGGAGATATTGCTACTCTACTAGGTGGCTATGTAGCAGAAGAAATAAAATATAAAGAAGTAACTACTGGTGCAAGTAACGACCTACAAAGAGCAACATATATTGCTAAGAGAATGGTTAAAGATTTTGGAATGAGTAAAAAACTTGGACCAATTGTCTTCGGAGAAAGAAACGAATTACAATTCCTAACAGGAGCTGCACAAGAAACTTCTGATTATTCTGAGAAGGTTGCCGAGGTAATAGATCAAGAGGTTGAAAAGATTATAAAAGATGCTAAAAAACTAGCAGAAAAGATTTTAAAGAGTAAAAAAGATTTACTAGAGAAAGTAACTAAGGTTTTAATAGAGAAAGAGACTATTGAAAGAGAAGATATTGAAATGCTAATAGGCAAAAAGCGCGTGTAGCTCAGCGGCAGAGCATCCGGCTTATATCCGGACGGTCCCTGGTTCAAATCCAGGCACGCGCACAGATTGACTTTATCGATTCACAATGTTAATAAATATATATTGGGCGGCTAGCTCAACTGGCTAGAGCAATCGCCTTACACGCGATAGGTTATAGGTTCGACTCCTATGCCGCCCACCATGTTATTCAAGATAATCGGAGGAATCGGCATTTTATTAATATCTGCCGGGATACTAAGTAATAAAAAACCTCAAGAAAATATATACCATATTCTTGGAGGGTTATGTTTAATGACATATAGTATTTTTATTAATGATCCTATCTTCATTATGCTCCAAGGTATCTTCATTCTTGTAACTGTCTACGATTTGATAAAAAACAAATGAAAACAGTCTACGAAGACCAAAACTTACTAGTTATAGGTAAGGATGCAGGAATAGATGTTTCAGAGATTGAGACATCTTTTGAGTTACCAAGGAATGGGTTAATCCATAGAATTGATAAAGATACTTCTGGACTTCTTTTAATAGCAAAAAATCAAAAAGCTTTAGATTTTTTTCAAAAACAATTCCAAGAACGAACAGTTAAGAAAACATATGTTGCATTAGTTAATGGACTTATAGAAGAGAATGATGGGATAATAGAAACATTGATTGGGAGAGAAGGAATTAAACAAAAAGTCTTTAGTTTATTAGGACCTGAGTCTAAGAAAACAGGCCCTAGGGAGGCTAAAACGCTATGGAGAGTGATTGACAGGTATAAAGGACATACATTGATCGAAGCACACCCCAAAACTGGCAGGAAACATCAAGTAAGAGTTCACATGGCATACCTGGGTTTCCCTATTGTTGGAGACAAGTTTTATTCCTTTAGGAACCAAGAGTCTACCTTGCAAAGACACTTTTTACATGCTAAACAGATAACTATAAAGATGCTTGATGGAGATGAAAAAATATTTACATCAGATTTACCAAAAGAATTAAAAGATTATTTAAAAAATTTATGAAACATGAAATAAGACCCGGTGATACAGTCAAAGTACACCAAATTTTAAGAGAGAAAAATTCAAAAGGTGAAATAAAAGAAAGAATTCAGGTTTTTGAAGGTTTAGTATTAGCTAGAAAACATGGGAAAGAACCTGGATCTACTATTA
>Ga0307928_10002220_pt1 | contig 14912 bp, 13 predicted proteins | sample AceLakmetagen232_FD_201815 | JGI IMG/M metagenome (GOLD analysis project Ga0307928, IMG submission 201815) | Saline water microbial communities from Ace Lake, Antarctica - #232 | ecosystem: Environmental > Aquatic > Non-marine Saline and Alkaline > Saline | place: Antarctica: Ace Lake... | reverse complement strand
CGGTGCTTTAGGATCTTTTCAATGGTCTTTTCGGGTTTTCTAAAGTCCTTAAAGTCCACTGTCTGCACATTATGGCGTTGAATGGTCCACGATTGTGCAATCCGTATACCATTTTGAGATGAATCTTCGCCACAGTAACCTATAATAGTTATTCGCATACTTTCTTAAATACCTTACTCCATTCAGCTACGAACCGTGGGGGCGCAAATAATTCCCTAACGACTTCTCGCGCACTGTCGGCCATTATCTTTGCAGTTTTAGGCAAACAGAGGGTAGCATAAATACCGCTACGCAATTCTCCTACATCATTGCTGAATATACCATGTACACCACTCTCAAAAATATTTCCAGGCTCACAATATTTAGTAGATACAATTGGGGTACCTACCGCTGCGGCCTCTAACAGCGACATTGGAATGGGCGACATTATTGAAGGATTAAAATATACTCCAGCATTTACCAATAAGTTCAGGATCTCTTCTCGAGTACGTACACCCTTTGAAGTCTTCCCAATATTATCGTTACCATAACCATACAGTGAAATATTATCAAAATGTGCTTTATTAGAAACGCCTAATACATTCGCCCAAAGAGTAAAACCGCACGCCCAGTCTCTAGTAATCATCTCATTCGTAGTGGTCATAATTTCTGTACCACTATAATCAGTCTTCTGTGGAAAATTATCCACATCGAATGAGTGATAAATATATGAAGCATGTTCATCTCTTTCAGCATCCCAAGCTTTCATAGACGTCGGAGTAATGAACACAGTGTGTTTTATATATTGATGGCGTACATTCTTCCACTTATTGACTTCACCGAGATAATTATGAAATGGCCAGGTATGCTCGGTAAAGACAGTTGGAAGCGTAGGCCATTTATTACAGAAGGGTTCAATAAGAGGATGCCAGTGAAGTAACATTAAATCATAGTCATCGGGGTTCACTTCATTGGCGAACACCCCAAAGATATTTGGAGGTTGTTCTTCGCCCATGCCCCAAATGGTCTTGGGTTTCTCATTTTCTGTAAATACCCTACCATGCGGATCTACCACATGATAGAATTCACAGTCAGGTACCTGGGCTAGAGAGGTTTGATATGAACTATGAGCAAAATGTGTTAGAATTTTCATATGACTTTATTCTTCTTTCGGTATTCGCCATGCATAAACTTCAATATACGCAGGATTGGAAATACCACATTCTCCACAAATCGTATTATAATGTCCAGAACAATCCGGACATGGACAATCCTGAAAATCTTCTATTTGCTTATCTAACGATGCGCCGCACTTTTCACAGTAAAAATAAACCTCTTGTATGATCTCGCCAACAGATCTACGTTTTGCCACCTTAGCCTCATTCAGTAAGATCTATGATAGTATCCGCTAACTGTTTCGCAGCTTTCTTCCAAGAGAAATCACGTTCAATCAATTCAGCCCGTTGTTTCTCCGCATTTTCCTTTGCAATCTCCGGATGCTTATACAATCTGTGTACCATTCGGGCGAACTCTTCCATATTAGGAATAGTAAGCTGTTGATGTGGTTCATATACTCCGGGCCAGTGAATGGCGTGCCCTAAAGGTTTCCATTCATGTTCCAGTAAAATTGCATAATCTGGATTCAAGAACGCTTCAGCACCAGTACCACCAGTCGTAACAATAGGAAGGCCCATAGCGGCAGCTTCCAACAACGGCATACCCCATGCTTCACCCGTAGTAGGTAACAAGAATGCATCAGCATTCCTATAAAGCTGGATCATGTGCTCTTCAGACATTGCACCGTGAACCAGATAAATCTTTGGTCCTTGATCAGGAGCAAAACCTAACTGATGTCTCAAACCTTGAATCTGAGAATTAATAGTCATCTTATCGATAGTACCTGCACCAACGAGATATGTCTTTAGAATAAGGCCAACATCTGGATTATCTTTGAAGACATTCAAAAATGTTCGGAGAGTGCCCACGATATTCTTGCGATCACCTTGCTGAATCCATTGCCCGATGGTCAAAAAGTTATACTTCGTAGTAATGACTTTATCATCCATCAAAGGTGGCCCTTCAGGAGTATACTTATCAAAATCGATACCGAACGGAACTATGCGCATCGGCTTAATAATGTTTGACTGCATAAACGAAGACATACAGAAGGGAGAGGGTACAAGAATTGCATCCATTTCATTACACTTGGCTGCCCAATAGGGCGCAGTCTTATCTGTCTCCAACATCGTAAAACCGATAGTATTCTTGAATGGACTCTTATCACCGAAGAATTCAGGCGCTATCGAAAAATGGATCAACGTAGTATCTTCAGGCTTAACGTCCTTACCCTTCTCAACCAATCCATTCAAAATTGCCTGATCTTCATCAGTAAGGTTAAGATTACCAGAATTGATCCATACAATAGGTTCAAGATAAAGATCGAATATGTCCATCTTATACAGTTCCAATATAAACTGTCGAGCGACGGTTGCATATCCGCTATAATCTTGGAACGGCGCTTTGAACAAAACTTTCATCTTCTCAGCCATTATCTATTCTCCTCAAATATTTGTAACTCATCTTCAAGATATTCGCCAACAAATCCACCATTTTCAGACTCTGCGTATATCATAGGACCTTCATGTACCCGCTTCTGGATCTAATAGATCTACAGGAGTAACTTTATCTCCGGCATTAAATTGCATTAAACAATGATCTTCGGAGTGACTTCAGGAGTAGCGCCAGTGAACGGGTATGCAGATACCGTAAATTCTGGATATGGTTCCCAATTAGCTACAGCCTTTTGTATAACAGTTTCAAAACCTAATTGCATTTTCCGCAAACTATAGTTCTCCATAATACGATCACGACACTTTGAACCCTTTTCTTTCAACTTTTTCTTATCGTAGTATGCTTCATCTAATGCAGCAATAAACTTCACATCAGTGACATACCGCGCTTGAATATACGGAGTCACCTGATTACCGAACAACGGCGTAACATCGGCAGGAAGCAACCAGCCAGTTTCATCCGTAATCAATCCTGCGGGACCCGGGCAATCAATAGCAATTGCGGGAGTATTTGTTAACATAGCTTCCGCTATCGGCATACCAAACCCCTCAGCAGTAGACCGATTCACCAATACATCCATAAGATTGTAGAATTTATTGATTAAATCATCAGTTTGTGTATGGGGTTGTGCATTACTGAATACGATCCTATGCTGTTGATATCTCTGTTGTAACGCATACTCAAGACTGTGGCCGGCATCTGAACCGGGAGAATGGACAAACAACAATACATCATCTTTCCCTTCTTGCCATTTAGAAAAGGTTTCCATAATTGAAAGAAGTTGTTTACGCTCGGCATGTCTACCAACGGCGCCTACAATAAATTTAGCGTTCGCATAACGGTTACCTGTCCAAGTATTGAACTCTGATCGAAAATCCGCCTTTTCTTGAGTAGTCGTAGGATAATAGATACTAGGATCAAATCCAATCGGTACATAAGAAATTGCTTCGTCATTAATTTCTGGATGACCGGCCATAAGATCATAGGTAAACTGTGATCCACAAATAATATGATCACAACTATTATATGCAGGCATGTTATAATCGGGGAATGGAAGATCGTCCCAAAGGTGATAGAACACTAAAGGACATTGACGACGAATTTCATTATCCATCTTAAACAAAGTTTCAAAAAAACGGGGATCAGCGTTTGCAAGAACTACATCAGGTTTCTCATTATTGAGAAAATATCTAATGTGCTCTTGATGCCCATACCCCGGAACATTCCAAATCCTGCACCCTTCCCATTCTGTAGGTACGAAAGGTAAACGCGCCTCTGGGGATGATGCAGCCATCATCATAATCTCGTGACCTTGCTCCTTCATGTGCCGGGCAAAGCCCGCGACAATCTTTCCATATCCGGAATTTATGACCGGTGAATCCGAAATTACTAACACCTTCATTTACTAAACCTCTCCATATTTAAATGTGCGCCCAAACTTTTCTACGTACGATCCGCGAAATTATAGTTGATTGTACTTCAAACTGTTCAGCCAATTCCCGTTGAAAATATTTACCCGTTGCATACAATTTACGAATAAGAAGTACTTCAGTTGAAGTTAATTTTACATTCGGAGCATCTTCACCACGTGTAAACATTTTCAATTTTTCTTCCTTGGTGTACTTCTTACCTTTTCTACAAGAAGGTCGACCTGTAGCCGATTTACTCATCTTTTTACGAACTATGGTAGACCACTGTTTACCTTTATTCCACGCCTGTAAATTCTTACTTTTAAGGGTCTTACTAATTTTCTCTTTCGTTTCTTTTGAAGGAGTCGCACCAGAACCGCCTACAGTGAAATTTATCAAAGGGCCAGAAGACTCTTGACATTTTTGACCAATAATCCTAATGTACATCTGTTCAAATAGGAATGCATCAGTTTCTGAAAGATCGTCAATAAGCTTTAATCTAATAACTTTATTAAGTCCAATCTTTCTCAACTTATTCGTAAGATACTCACTATGAGGACGGCCTACATGAACACTGGGATACCATCTAACTCCACGAATTTATAATTAATTTGAGGATTATCGCTGATAACTAATATCTTCATTCTCTAATCTCCACTACATTGAGATGTTATGACGCCTATGTACTATTCTATTATACACTCTTATTTGCAAGAATGAACAAATTCAATCGTCAGTTTCAGCCGCGACAGCCTCCAACTCATATGGAATTTTACTATATCGGAAACCTGCAAATATCCATTGGACTACATATACTACTAACCAGGGTGGAATTGATATCCACCACCAGCCAAAAAGTCTAAACCGTGAATACTGTTCGACATGTTTTAACTCATGCTTCATGAACGTTTCGGTTATCTGGGTTCTGCGGTAGACAAAGTATATATTCCTACCGAGGGTTATTCCCCCTTGACCAGAAAGTGTACGTACCCACTTTTGATTGTAGTGAAAGCGTACGTCAAAATCTTTGTAGCCTTCACGTTCTGCTAAATGTTCCATGTGTGCCATAACTTACCTCGAAGAAACAACCGCCCATAAAATGGTATATGAGCGGCGTTTATCTCTTTCTACGACTAGGTAGATGAGCTAAAGAACTAATTCAATATGGGGCATGTCGATAAAACTTTGGTCTTTAATGAAAGTGTCGTTATCAAAATCTCCGCCCCATCTAATAGGTATCTCTAACGTATGAGCAATACCCTTAACAATACCCGCAAGTAAGATAAATCGGTCCGTATTCTGCCAATCAATCCCACCTTTACCGTTACGCATGTATGGATCCCATGGTGCGATATCTACCGCGATCGACGGATCCTGATTGTGTTTACTATCAGGCCACTGTTTAGTACTGGCACCATCTTCAAATGCCTTATTCTGCGCTTCTTCAATTCTATACCCACAAACGATAGAAAAGTCCATCACTTTAATTGCTTCGTGCATTATAGTTTGTAGATCAGGATGCAACGTTGCAAGACGTTTCTGTGAAGCACTTCCAAAGCTTGGCATACTATTCTCCTTACTTACCAGGCCATAACAATTCGAGATGCTGAAGAACCCCCATATGGGTCATTCGCCCCAATACCCCAAACATAGATGTTTCCTGCGCTAATACAATAAAGCCGATTAGCGTCAGAATTAACTTCATAACTTTCAACTAAACTGTTAGGATAACCCGCAGCGTCTGTAATACCATTGTCACTGCTAAGCTCCGTAAGCGCATTATCCCATATCTCGCCATCGTATCTATAAATAGTGTTAGATGGTAATTCACGAATCTTACCTAACATATTCCAATCACTAACATAAGCAGTAGCACCATCACTAATATCGATCTCCGTTTCAAATAGATCAATACGGAATCGAATACCGGTTAAATCGGCATTGGTAAATCCGGCAGTACTAAATTCCCATACAATTGGGAATTGAACACCAGTAGTAGTTACTGTGCCATCATATGCAGGACGAACTGCAGCTTTTGACGGGCTAATACGTATGTGTAAAGGCTTATCAGAATCTGAATTCTTCACACGATTAATAATCACGTGGAATCGATATGTTTCATCAGGTACCAAATTCATACGATTGGTACATAATAATCTACTGAGCTTAGTTGCAAATCCTGCAGTAGCATTCTCATCAATGATATACGTATTCTCGCTACCATCTGAATCATTATCCGTATCTCCTGGAGGAGGCGGGGGTGGCGGTGGATCAATCTCATCATCATCGCCAGGAGGAGGTGGTGGAGGTGGGGGAGGCGGAGGCCAATCAAAACCACCTCCACCGCCGGGATCCATACCTACGGGAGGCGGTGCATTGTCTTCTGAACCAGGAATATTAACTACAGAAAGATCTCGGACTGCAGGGAATTTCGCAAACCATTGATCAGGCGGAGAGGGTTCCCCAATAGAATGATTTCCCCTTTCAACGACTGGAATGTTCGAGTATTCCTTTGCTACGTATTCAACATTAATGAATTCAGAATTTGCAATTTCTTCATCGCCGCGGAATACTTTAAAATTACGAATTAACGCATTTGCATTCATTCTCCAACTTTCACGGCGCAAAGCAGCTTTGACTGCGGCAGCGACAGTACCTTCAATTCTAAATTCACCATCAGTGGTAGTAGCAAGGTCATCCGCGTTAAAAGTAAACGTATGCCGAAGTGTTTGCTTATTTGGATCGAGATTAAACAACGTCTGCGTATTATTTACAAATGTAGCTCTAGGTGAATTTGCATCAATTCCAGTTCCAGCATTACTCTTAAAACCGACTTTCAATGGGCCAGAACCTTGCGCGGTAAGTATACCAAGCTGGCGAGATAACGCGCGCGCGGAACATTGATAACCGTATTCCCATCTAATTGTATAAATTTCACCCGGAAGAAATTCAAGCGCATTCGTTTGTATAGAAAACTTGATAGCTAATAAAGGATTTTCTGGTGTATTGTTACTGAATCTATCGCCACCATCAAGTATCGTATGCGTAGTATAATCATTCTCTGCAGCACCCGTGGCAGTATTGATAAATGTCTCACCAGGTTCCGCAGAATAAGGTACAAGCTGACGTACGCTCGTTACCAAATTATCAGTATGCGCATCAGACGTTGAAGAGTAATTAGCATTCCAACACGTAACATATATGAAGTTATCTACACTGTGCGTAAGCATACTTGAAGGTACACCCTTTAAGTGCTTACTACGAGTAAAGCGGGGTTGTCCGGTTAAAGTAACATCAATTCCTTCACCATTGAATATATTCTGTCCTTCATCGGCATTCGTACAAAATAAAATGTTATCTCGAGCAGCAATATATTCCGGCTCAGTCGCAGTTGCTGAAAGTTCAGCAAACTTATCCCACTTCAATGAAAGGGTATCAGTGTTATACTTAAAGACCGCGCCTAAATCACCAAAAGAAACTGAGACATATAATTCATTGTTCAATACATAGAAATTGTTACACTGTCCAATCCCGTCAAAACCTGTGGCAAAATCTCCTACCAAAGTCCACGTACGCGTAAGTGGGTCCATTGCAGAAACCCCACCTTTATGTGCTAAAAACACCTTCTTATTATAATATTTCAGATCCCTAATATTACCTTCAACACCTTGAAATGTACCATAAGCTTTACTTAAGATCTTATCCCAATCATCCTGAGGGTCTCCCGTGATATTATAGAAGACTTCTCCGGTAGCATTGTTGGCAATATATAACCGATCATATTCAGTATCTGCGGCGAATCCCGTAATATTGTACGATGTAGCGACAGGCAATCCAGTATACGAGGCATTCCACCCCTGCGATGAACCATCAGCAGGAAGTTTCTTCCGTAAACGCACAGAGGCTGCGTCAGGAACGGTAGATCCCGAAGGTGCAGCTGAACCGGATGCGGTGATTGCCCAAAGATTATTATTAGCCGCTAACCAACCTATGCATTCTTCGTTATAATCTTCAACATTACGAGTGATATTTAACCAACTCATTTAGCGTACCCCTTTAGCGACGACGACGGTATATAATACTTGCAGTGCATGACGTAATGGATGCACCTGCGGAAGCAATAAGTACCCTTAATGTATGCCCCGCATAATATACTAAAGACAATGTTTGTGATGTCCAACCATCAAATGTCGCAGTGGGTGGAGTAGTAGACACATTAGAAATTAACTTCTGCTGAGAAATTTCGGCAGACGAACCAGAATACAGATGTACAGTAACTCCCCCACTGGATCCCTGACACATTATCTGGAATGAATCGATAGTACAATTACGTTCAATACGTCCAGCAAATACGTGGGCATCTTGCGGATATAAAAATCCAATTTGCTTTTCTAACTGCTCAGTTAAATCTATTTCATGTTGATCCGTAAGATCTTCAATAGTACCTACCCGACCATCTTCTACAGTAAACGCTGGACGATCATCAAAAACAGAATACCATGTACTATTACTTACACTATAATATCCAGTACCTGTAGAATCTTGTAAAATACTTCCACTAACATTAATGGTCATCGAAGCCAAAGTAAGGCCTACTGAAGTTCTAATCGCATCGACAGATATTGTATAACTATCATATACTCGCGAATAGAAAGGATTTCCCGCATCATCATACTGAGGAGTACCATACAATGGAGTATGTACCAAATTAACATAATATGTCCCAGCTGAAGTGATTCCTGTAGGTAAATTTACCCTACTCGGTAATACTGGCCGATATAAGGGGTCAGCACCTAAACTACCACTGATAGTAGTGGCTGCCGGAATAATAATTATCTGTCCATCCGATGTAACGCAAGTTCCGGGACTTACTTCGAAAGAGGTACCATCGGCAGTGACTACCTTAAGAGAAGTATCTGCAGTGAGATCGGAAGCGACTACACCAGGAGTTTTCATAAACGATTGCAGATAATCTCGGAAAGCTTTCGTCCGAGAGTAACTTATCATATTAAGGTCTTTGGCGGTCACATGTTGATCATCGAAAAACTGTGCGCCGTAACCGTCAAGTGTATTTGCCATAATTTGCCTCTATATTATTAGAACATCGTTTCCTATTCAAGACCACCTTCATCCCATCTATAAGGCGGCGGACCATTACTTACAAAGTACGCTATAAAATATAATAGGTCGGCTATGTCAGTAGACCCATCATCATTTAGTTCTATTCGACGTACCGGATCAGGTGCAGGACCGTCGGCGAACATATATGCAACCATATATGTAAGGTCGGGATACTCAATAATACCGTCACCATCTGCGTCACCTGGTACATATGAACCGCCCCAAATATCAGTCATATCCATTGGTTCATAAGGCTTATCTATACCCGTCTCATTAAGTGAGGAGTACAATAAACTCTCATGGTGATCAACATACCCCTTGATCGAGAATTGATGCAATTCAAAATCTCCAGAACCACTAGCCCATACATGGCAGCGCCATTGATAATATCTTGGCACAGATCCGATCGGAATAACCTGTCCTAAAGTTATAGGCGAGAACGTATTTGCAGTCAGATCAGGAATAGTTTCACCTGTCCGTATTTCAAACTTATACTGTGCAGCGTTATACGTACGTACAACCCAGTCATACTTCCACGCATAGTTATCATAACCGAGCGGCGGAGTAACTTCAGTCATATCGAGGACACTGCCCGGAGTAGTAGAACTCGTTACTGTATCAGGAACAATCGTACCATCAGAAGAAGAAAAATTAGTGCAATACACTAATAGATCTCGCGCTTCAGGAAAACCTACGGAAGAACCTCGTCCCATGAGGAACGTTTTATAACTCTGCGTAATACTACGATAGACCATAGCATCAGAAGTTACAGTAATTTCCTCATTTCCTAAAATAGTCGCGTCAGAATATACGGCATCTGCAACATACGCGTCCGACAATACATCTCGACGTTTATCAGTAACCTCCGCATTAGAAAGTACTGAAGCAATTCCCGTATAAACGATCGGCGGAATAATATACGCATCAGATAATACCGTAGTAGACCCACTTGGTTCATAAACTTCGGCATCAGAGTAAACGGATTTAGTATCTTGCTGAACGGCTGGACCAAGAATTTCCAATTCCATAGTCGCGACAGCACCAGCTCTACCATGATTAGAATCAAGAAACAGCTTAACATATCGAGCAGACTGAGGCGTGATTGGTTGATAATCACGTTCAACAATTAATCGGCCATGAAAATAGTACGTTTCAAACCGAATTTGACTATCAACTACAACATTAGCAAATGACCCAGATACGGTATTACTGAGTGCAATCCGGTAATCTTTTACGCACCACCCATTAAGTCTGGCTGATCCCCAAAGAGCACATCCCGTTATTTCACGCGACGCACCGAGATCTATAATAACGTACGCAGGAAGACCATCAGTTCTATATTCAGTATAATAGTCTTCGCCTAACGCTACCGCTGCTTGATTTATAGGTAAACCATCTATGAGATTTGCGGCCGTTCCAACGGTTGCGTCAGCGTAAACAACTGTACCGTATGTGGGTGCTATATTGTAATTAGCCATAAATTATCCTAATACCATTCACCGTATAATGCCAACGAAACATTCGTATTGATACCTTGCTTCTGTGGCTGCGCCGAAAGACCTACGTAATAATCGTGAGTCATTTGTCCGGCTGCTCCAGAATATGGAGATAACATAAGTGGTGAAGTACTCCCACTCATAACTGTCCAGTTAATATCCCCTCTTTCGAAACCCATTACAGTTGCGTTACTCATACCCGTTGCTACTAAACTACCGGATACATCTGATGAAATCGAACCACTATACGCAAGGAGCTTAACCGCCTGAACTCGCGAAGCGGATCCTGACGTAAAGCTAATATGTAAAGTGCACTGCGTTGGAGTAAATGAAGTGATTACAGCCGAGCCACTACCTATATCACCCATTCCGAGAGAATTTGATATATATTTGATATTGGGCAACTCACCCGAATTCAATGTACCGTCAATATTGGTTACAAATGTACTACTTTGGTAATTATTCAACACAATAGAATCGCCAAAATTCGTACCAAAGAAGCCTATACGTGCAGTATCGGAAACAGTGACCGCGTCATTGCCCCCCTTTACTGTGATTGTAATAGCCATTTATTAATCTCCTAAAATGGTCGCTAGTCCATCATAACTCGAGTCGATAGTAGCTTTCCTGTTAACTATCATCCCATTTCTTATTGTATGTACTGTCGCATCATAATCTGCAATACTAAACTGCTCTGTAGTAGTTTGTGCAATATAATATTGTTCATACATTACATTTAATTTCGTATGTGCCGGAGCAACCGCTTGCATTGCGGCTTCAATCGAGGGTTCCCGTTCACTTTGACTTTCAGGTAACCAAACAATAATGTCTGCAATAATATCCTGACGTGTGGACAACTTCGTATTCGTGCCTAACTTAGTAAACGATAAACTACCACTTGCAAAAGGTTCAATCGAACCCAACACCGCAGGAAGTGTCGGAGTAATTGCAGGATTAAACGGACCAAGCCATTGGTTAGTTACTTCATAATAAATCCACGCACTATAATAATAGTTCACATGAGAAGTATTAGGATGCCATAATGCACGTTGAATACATTGAGGTTGTACTAAATCTCTTACAACATACGGAGGCGTGTTTGGTGTTTGATGGGGCGTCCCATCAGTTGAATACTGAATCGTAATCTTACAATCACCCGCAGTACTATCTGAACATGTTGGACAAGCTCTACCTACATCCCATTGAAGTAGTGTACCTGTAGCATCGCCTAACATTTGCGCAGTGAAATTATTTATGCCCGCGCCACCACAGACCCAAAGAACCGGAATATCCGTATCAACAGAATAGGTAAGTAGCTTACATGTATTCGACTTTATATATGAAAGTACACTTATACCGCGAGCATTACCCGCGTATGCAACGACTGATATAGGTTTTTGGTGCCGGAATTGCGTAGCATTAGAGTCTAATGCTATGCGATTCAAATACGGTTTTGTAATTACTCCATCAGAACTAATAGATAAAGACATTCCATACATTGGATATGGATCGGTTAGAACATGATATACTACTACAAAAACATCCGCATCAGTCACGCCACTGTTAAATATATTTACACGGCCAGCATTATCAGGGTCATCATCAGCTGTGAAAGTGTAATAGTCTATGCGATATCCGTTAATAATACCAGCAGCATCTATACTATGAGTAATTATTCCCCCGCGAGCGCCGACGGTACAGGCGATAGCGACTACTGTATCCGAGATTTTTGTAATTCTGGGAAAAGCAATGCCCCCTATATCTGAACTGTCCACATTTTCGATATCTATTGCCCCCTCTGATGTTATAGTACCGTCAGAGGCTATTTCTACAGTGATAATTGTCGCTGATGTACTACTACCATGAGTAATTACATATATATCATCGACAAAATGTATGATTTGAGGATAGTTTACAGCACTGGATACAGTATATGCTACAGAATCAATTACTGATATGGTGCCAGCTCCGTCAACGCCCAAAGTCCATAGCCACCCATCATCCCCTTCAGTCCACCTGGCAACTACTGCAAAAACGCCGCTCGACACTTTAAGTATATCTGGAGTATAAAACCCGCCTTGATCGATCAAGCCTGTATGAGGTGCAAAAACATTTGTATGAGTTAATGCTAAATTCCCGGCCTCGTCTACAGAAATTGTAGCGGCTACACCATCTCTTAATGCATATATATCTGTATATCGCCACTGACATACTGCTATTACAACACCCTCTGATACTTGGGCTGCAGATATATAAATTGTAGTTGAAATATTAGGATGCCATTCCAATGAACTTATAGGCGCACTAATATTACCCGCGCTATCTATAGTGACGCTATACACATACCCATCTGTTCCATCACCGGTACTAAAAGCTAAATAGATGTCACCGATACCTGGAACTACACTTGCGTAATATCCATTACCCTCGTCGGTTTCGTAGATTTGAGTATCTATTACTGCAAGATCACCTTTAGCCATTAACTTATCCTCGTCAAGTCCATAAGTAGTCGCGGATCGTAAATAGGTCCGACGTCAACTGTATTATTGTCATTCACTAATATCACATATCCTACTGCAATCGTATTCGCAACAGTACTGCCACTTGTGAACGTTGCATGAGATCCTTGCCACAAATTATCTCGCCATGAGGGGGAATCTGTAAATCTCCAAACACCCGGGTTAATTGATTCAATCGGACCCGTAGTAGATTTCAGCTTCCACTGCGGAGTTATATACGAATTTCGTATATCTGGATTAACTAATGTAAATGCATTAGCCATCCGATTAATCGCCTGGTGCGTACCACCATGAACCGCGGCATCTAACATAAAGTCAAGTTGTTTCCGATATCCGGGAATTGATGCGCGTTGCAATGACGATCCAGATACTCCTGCACCAGTTATCGCATAGTGAATAGTATTATCTTCAATGAAATCTGAAGAATACCATGCACGTTCAACAAATGAATACAGGTCTAAAGGAGACTGCGCATAACTTGCAAATGCCTGAACCCCAGTAGTTGTAAAAGGTAAATCTGGAATTTTTAAATATTCAACCCACTTATCTGTAGTAGTATTCAGATAATATATTTCACCATTATCTAATGACACTACTAAAAATGTTCCGTGTATATGCATAGCATTAATCGTAGTAGCAAACGCAGGATAAGTACTCCACGATGTACCATCGTATTTACGGACTATATAACCCTCAGTATCATTAATAATTGTGGCGTATAACAAATCATCATAAGAGAGCATACTGACAATAGTATCACCAGTATTAGCCGGTGATGTAGCAGACGAAGTCGAAAAATTAGTACCATCATAAGTAATCATATAATGTGTAGGTGCACCGCCCCACTTATAAATTTTACCATTTGCAGGATCAGTATTACCACAGAACGCATAAGCACATTGAGTACTTAAAGATAAAACTTCACCTGCACCCGGTATCTGATAAAGTCCAAAGGTCCCACCATCATCATTTGAACTCCACAATTCACCATTAGCTAATCCTAAATATAACGTACCGTTGTACGACAAAATAGTATTAATATCATCAAGGAATCCACGAACATATCGGATATCCCAACGAGCACCATCGCTAGAACGTACTAATTGATTATTTGAATTAGTCGCATACAAATATCCATTGTGCGACTCTAACTTATAACCTACAACTAATCCTGCGGTACCTAATCCACTCGGGGCAGATTCCCACGTAATCCCATCAGAAGACCTAATAATGTTATCATTACTATCACCTGCAGCATATAGATACCCATCAAATTCTTTGAGAGCGAATCCGCCCTTATCTTGAACTGTGGCAGGTCCATAAGTAACGTGTGTCCAATCTACACCATTGGATGTTCTATATACTGAACCACTTGGATCGCAAGCTGCGTATAAGTGCCCACCGAATGTCTCTAAATCGTTGACATTTGAAGGAACTACTGAACCGGATGTCCAATCACCTGTAAAATGGGGTGACGTACCTCGCGCAATAGCGTTTTGATCAGTACCTACATATAAGAAACTTCCCGATTCTTTACAGCATAATAGACCAGGACTTCCTTGCTCATTTGTCAGATCGCCCCACGTAGCCCATGAATCTCCATCGTTCGCAGAACGTAACAATAATCCAGATGCACCCGTGGCTGCAAATATTATACTGCCAGAAGTAGTGAAATCATATATAGATGTAGCCGTACCTCCAGATGCAGCATTTGTAGTCTCTGTCCATTCTTGATACGTTACGTCTTGAATTATATCCGCCCATATCTTATTATCATATACCGCAAGTGCTTGAAATTAATAATCAAGTGTTCCCAC
>Ga0307928_10002219_pt1 | contig 14912 bp, 12 predicted proteins | sample AceLakmetagen232_FD_201815 | JGI IMG/M metagenome (GOLD analysis project Ga0307928, IMG submission 201815) | Saline water microbial communities from Ace Lake, Antarctica - #232 | ecosystem: Environmental > Aquatic > Non-marine Saline and Alkaline > Saline | place: Antarctica: Ace Lake... | reverse complement strand
ACGCATAACGGCTTACTCGCAAGATACTTTTCCCCATAAAGAACAGCCGAATCAATATCTCCGGTTGTCCCATAAAATTGCATCAGATAAAATAATAATTCATAATCTTCTGGATCATCTTTCAATACCTTCAGCAATAAACCACCAGTCCGTTTGGTTTTTTTCGCCGCTTCTTCTTCTGAAATCTGAAAATGTGCTCCATAATGAACAATTGTAGCATCGTCGAATAAAACACATCCTAATCTTACCTTGCCTTCATATATGGGTTTATTGTGGACTGCCCGCTGATATTTGATAAAACCATTTCTAAAAACTCGGGCAGAATTAAATTCCGTTCCTGAATCCTTGTCATCATCCTGGCATTTAAGGGACACCCCGTTATATTCAGGACTTAATTTTGACAATGTCTCTTTCAATCCTTCTTTCTCACCCACCAATTCTTCGTCGGCATCTATTATCAATATCCAATCACCAGAACAATAACCAATGCCCTGATTTCTATGCAGTGAAAAATCATCTTCCCAAGGATGATTATAAATTTTAATTTTAGGGCCAAATGACTTGGCTATTTTAATGCTTTTATCAGTGGACCCGGTATCGACAATTATTATCTCATCAGCTATATCTTTCACCGACTCCAGGACTTTGGCAATATGCTTTTCTTCGTCCCTCATCATCATTGCAACCGATAATTTAATAGGCTTCACAAGATCATCTGGCATAAATACTGGAACGTGTTCCGGTGCAATTACTATCATGTCCTCTATCTGCTGAATTTTATCAACGGCCAAAAAATTATCAGTAATATATTTTCGATATTCCTCCGGGTGATATTCACCATGCAAAATCATTTGACAAAATTCATGAGCAGTATTCCACAAATATTTTTTGGGGTAAATTGTATTTGCCCCGACAAAATTATGAATGACAGGTTTCAACCCCATCGACATTGCTTCCATAATCCCCTTGCCCTGGCTTTCCAGAACGGAAGTACAAATGATATGGCTTTTATCTTTTAACCATTCCTCCGGATTCTCTACCCAACCATCGAATTTAATCTGCTTGGCCATCAATGGGTTTTGCTTTTGCATTTGCTCAAGATACAAGGCATATCTTTCTTCCTGAAAAGTGCCCCCGATATGAAGAGTATATTCAGGATCGATTTCAAGCAATTCAGCAAAGGCCGTAAACAATAGCAATGACCCTTTTTTGAAGTTAAGATAACCCAGATATGCGAGGTCCTTACCAAAGAAATCAAAAAAATGTTTCGTACTTCTGAGCGGATTGTAATTAAATTTATCAACATCAACGCCGTTGGAAATGACGTGTATCCGATCCACACTGCTTTTAATAACTGGATATTTTTTCAACACTATATCCTTAATATGCTCAGCAACAAAAACCAGATCCGTAATTACTCCCCACTTAATATAATCCAGATAACTCGTAAATGCCTCATAACTGTGGAGACGTAATATTACCTGCTTCTGGTATAGCAACTGTTCAAACCGGGTAACATTAATTGCAGACTGATCCGCCCATTCAATCCAGATTATGTCAGCCCATTTTGCTGCATTAAAGGTCTGCTCAAGATCATTGGTCACGCAAATCCTTGTCTCGTAATTTGCTTTAAAATGATCTGACACCTCCGCTAAATGACCGTCAAGCCCAGGTGAACATATGATTGCCACTTTTTTCAAATCAACTTTTCCCATTTTCAATCCTCCGTAGATTTCATTTCCGAATTAAGTTTTTATGGGGCAGGGCAGTCGGAAGCCGCCTTTTCGGTCATGAACCTATCCCCATATTCTTTTATACTGCGTATGTCGTCATATTATTTGGATCTGTTTGGTATGCTATCGTAAATCTGATAAGCACCCCACACCAGGGTTTTTCTCCCTGCCCTATTTCATAATCATAGCCTTTAAATATCAAATCCGATACCGTTTCATTCAAGTCATAGTTTGGATCATCCGATACTTTTGGGGCTGTTGTAGCCCGGTTTAATGCCGTTATAATGTCTGCTGCCAACTTATCCACCACATCAATAAACGGATCATCCCTGGTCAAGCTATGGGCTTCAATAAATAACTCAAGATTCCTGTTGTCATCATTGTAAACTGTTCTCTCATTTGAAAGAGATGTACACCAATAATTAATTGCCGGTAAATCATACCCGTTAAATGGCTCAAGTTTCGCTCTTTTAACCTTTTTTATCGTGTAATTGTACCCGTTATTGGTGGTTATCTTTTTAAGCCGGGCATCAATTTCATCTAATATGGTTGTTGTAGCTGGAGTTGCCATTTAATCTTCTTCTCCAATCAAGTCTACTAATCTTGATAATATTGTTGGTATCTGATCTTTTGCAGCATCAACCATGCCCAACCTGGCGGGGATCGTGACTTCTTTTTTAAGTACCATCATCATTTTGTCACCTAAAAATACTCCCCAATTACCAGCCTTTGATTTATGTATATGTGCACCTTCATCAAACAGCATTTTTGCTGATTTTCTCATCACCCCAGCGGGAGTCAGGTTTGAAAAAACCGGAATATTCAGATAAGGCCCACCGGGTACTCCCGTATATTTGTCAATCGCCTTTACTGTTCCGCCAATTTCCTGCATAGGGGCATATCTTATTTTCGTTCCCAAAACATTAGCCGTGCTATGAAATGATGCCCGCAAAGTTTTAAGAGTTGTACCTGTTACGCTTGTTTGCAATGACCGCATCAAATTCCCGGTCCGTGAATTAATAATCATAGAAGAAAATCTGAGCTTGACTTTCTTATCCGCATCCAAAACAGCTTTTGCAAATATCTCCCTTGCATCGTCAAATGTTTCTTCCGGCAATTCATCAAGATATTCTCTTACCTCTTTGAAATTCCGAATCTCTGCATTTAATAATTCATCAGCCATTTATACTAACCTCAATGGATGTTTATATTGATTCAGCATTCGCTTAACTTCCTTCAAGAGACCAAGCTCCGGCCTTTGAACTGATCCACCCGCAGTCGACACACTACTTGCCCCAATCTGATCTTTGGCCTGAAACTCATAAGCAGTTTGCATTAGAGCCGCCCTGGCCATTGCATCCGGAACAACAGAAATGCCCCCGGTATAAACAATGACTATTTTTGCTTTTGATAACGAAACAGCTAACTGAATTCCATATTCCGTGATTTCATATTCCTCATTTTCATCATACGTTTCGGACTCTCCGATTATCGTAACCGTGACCGATGATACGGCAGTAACAGGAATGGCTGGAAGAGATATCATTGACCGTTTGCGAGATCCGATATAAATCGTTTCTGTGCGTTCCGTTGACTCCAGCAACCGACTAAGATATTCTTCAATAGCAGATGTTACAGATGGCCGGAGAATCTCCAATGCTGGATATTCTGTTATTGCGGCATCTTCCAAACCAAGCAACGCTTTCAGAGCTGAATATGTCACAAGTTCAATTGCCATTCAATTATTCCTTCCGCCGTCTTGTCGTCCTGGCAGGCTTGCGTTTTGCTTTTGGCTTTACTGCTTTTTTGATTACAACCTTTTCCGGCGTCTTGATTTCCACTTGTTCAGGAGTCTCGATTTCAATAACCTTCTCCGGTGTTTTCACTTCAACGACCTTGAGCTTTACTTCCACTGCCACCTCCATCTGCTCAACAAAGACTTTCGCAAGATCATTTCCGGGGATACCAGACAAATTGTATTCCTTCCCGGCAACATAAGACCTCACTGTAAAACCGTCTGGGCTGCCTTTCGTTGTCTCCAGCATTTTAATCTTCATAATAAATGCATCCTTTTTTTATTTAAACTGTCTTACAGTTCGTATTTTAAACGATAATTTAAAAGTAATACCCTTATATAGATATCGACTTAAAAACCTTAATACGGGCTTGTAAGGCAGCGGCAAATTGGATAAATGGGCTATGGGAAGAGCTATAAACTGTTTCTCATAGCCCATTTTAACTTATTCCAACTCAACTACTCTTATTCAGCCGCAACGCTCCGCAAAGGCCCGAGCACACTGGTCACACTGAATACGCATGTTCCACCCAGCGTAATACTCAGGCGGCTATAACGCCCTCTGGGATTCGGCACATGGATTGTATCACTCCCAGTCGCGGCAATGGTACAATTTACATCGTTCCCCGCCCCACTGGTTTCTTTTATCCATGTCGAATCATCATCACTATAATACAAACTTGCAACAAACGAACTGGCAAACACACCACAGGAAATGAAATAACTCACGGACGGAGCGAGTGCATGGTCAATGCTTTCCGTGTTGTAATCAGCGGCCCCCCTGCTCTTAGCAAGTTTACCGTCATCATCTAATGTGTAATTTACTCCAGGATCACCTTTCATAATATTCTCCTTCTGTCCAACATTAAAGTTTTAAAAAAACCTTGCCAAAAGCACTTGGGAGGATGCATCTGGTTTGCAAATGCTTCCGACAAGGAAACAAAATACTAATTAAAACGGCCCGCCTGCACCGGCCACAACTGCACCCGTTGCATCAAGCGGTTCCCACCAAATATGAAAAACAACAGTTCCATCGGTCGCGGCATGAGTAGCAATGGAGTACCCAACATCTACACCCTGAGTTGAAACTACATCAAAAATAACACTTGTGAGGGCTGATTGCGCATCGCCACCAGCTACCGGAGTTGTGGCTGCTGCACCATATACAGCAGATACAACATCACCATCAGTAAAAGTAGTACCTGCACTATCCAGAGCTGTGGCGGCAAAGATCGCTGCTGTATTACCAGCAAACCCAAGAGCCATAGTTCCATCATTACTGGTGGTGACAGCGGTCTCCGTAACTTCTGCCATAATTTGCATGCGAACAGCACCGGTCACTTGCGCTATTTCATGAGCGGCAACGGTCTGCCAAGTCGCTTCAGAAAGAACAGCCGTAACCGTGAAATAATTCGGGGCAACCGGGCTTGACGTAGAATCAGCAACCGCATCATCATCCCAAAGAACATTGGATATTGTCATCGAACCAGGATCAACAGCGGTCGTCTGGACATCAGTCCTAACAAGGACATCCTTAATAGACCCAAGAGCGGCCCCGGTAAATTCAATCGCATGTTCCCCATTGGTCAGATTGGTAATTGATCCACCCTGAATTAATACTTCAAGATCCACGGTATCTGACCAAATCGCACTTACAGAATATTCACCATATAAATACGGCTCAATGATTTGGAGATTGTTATTTACTCCGTTTCCCGCATCAATAAAATGAGCGGCCCCAATTGCGTCAGCAGTGAATTGAGTTGGGCGAATTATCTTTACTCCATCCGCAGCGGCAGCAAGATCAATGGCGTCCACAAATTCAAAACTGGAAGTCGTGGGCTCAGGAAATACAGCATCAATCAATTCGAAATCATCCCCTGCCGCCTCAACCATGAACCCGGCAACTACTGCACTAACACCCGCAAGATATCGACCACCAAAGATTCGGCAACCCGCCGCCCCTACTGCGATGGTTCCATCCGTATCGGTAAAAGTATAAGTTGCCTGGGAATAAATTGACCCCTCATGGACAATAGTAATGCCCGCCTTGTCCAGATCAAACCCATTAGCAGCGGCATAAGATTCGGCATGCCCAGCAGCCACCCTGATAAGATCCCCATTGGAAGCTGCCGCCAAATTAATAGCAGCATCAACAGTGAGGGAAGCATCTGTCCAGGATGTACCAGCGGCTGTCCCGCTGGCCCCTGAATCAACATACCAAACATCTCCACTGGTTTCAATTCCAAGCCCTGCCTCAAAAACAGGGACATTCTTGACCGTTAAGTCCTGGGTTCTCACCCAAGGCCGATAATAGTCAGTGGCAAAAGCACTCGTGCTCATGATCAGCAAAACTGACATCAGCAGGAACACCATGGTTTTAAAATGTTTCATAATCTATACTCCTTTTCTACCCTTTAAATTTTAATGGTTAAGTCGTAGCAATTTTAACCGGACAAAAAGCCTCAACTAAAGTTACCTGACCACCAACCCGTTTAACAATTTTGAACCCGGTCTGATCATACTCCGCATATCGTTCAATCAATCTCTGAACGGTCAAACCTTTTCTGTCACGGATTTTGTACCCGGCCTTGAAATCACCAAATACAATAGGATAAGCATTTGCAGCGATGTCCGGCATGCCTTCAGGATTCACAATCGGTTTCCCAAGCAACAATGCAGGGGCTCCCAACTGAACCGGGGGCTGCCACAGATAACGACCTTCACCATCTTTCAGTTTCCTGATGACCGCCTCAGTAGTAGAATTGAATGCCCATGTACCATTTGCCCGGTAAGTCTTTTTTGGCGTATACAAGCAGTCAACCAAAACATCGACGCCATTATGAGTACCATCCTGAAAAGCAGCAGTAATGCCACTGGCAACATACAAAGCCATTACTCTGGAATCGGAAGATACCCCTTTAGGGTTATCATCACCAGCACCAGCGGCAAAAGCATCGTCTTCAGCTTCAGCCACGGCCCGCGAGAATGCATCATTCAATTCGGCATTAATATCGGCCTCAGCATCTTCCAGGGTGTTATTACTCAGGAGGGCAATTGCTCGGCAATCATGAATCGTAATTCGTTCTGCCCCAGCCGTTAAGGTCTGAGTACTGATTTCAAGGTTCTGCCGTCCCCATGCCACAGTAGGTTTAGAGAGCGAACCAAGCTGCACAACATCTCGCCCGGTTGTTCCAACATTACAAATCGGTCGGAGTTCGGCCATGTCAAATGCATTCATAATAATTCCTGATTCCCAATCAACAGGAACAAGGAACCCGCCTGTACCATCTGACCCACTGGACAAGGCTCGTTTTTCTTCAGGGGACCATACTGCTTTCCCTTCCTCAAACCCGAACCTAACCCACTTATCAAATGCAGCAGCCCTGAATTCATTGGCTGCTTTCTCTTCCTCATTCTCAGGAGCTTTTGGATCAAAACTGGGCCGATCCATTCTGGTTTCAATTTCTTTCATGGACGTCCGGATATCAGTAATGGCTTCATTGACCTTTTCAACTGCTTCGGTGGTCTCTGCCGTTGCCACACCGTTCCGTTTTTCCGCTTCCGCAATCGCTACATCATTTCGGGTTTTGAATTCCTCAAATGTGCGATTAAGTTCTACATTAAATTTCTTCATTTCATCCGACATTGTAAATCTCCTTTCCTTACATTAACTTTTATTTAAAATTTTTCCTGATGTTAGCCAACTGGGTGACCGGGTTTGGGGTTTCGACTTTTTCCTTCAGCCCCAGTAATGCATTAAATCGCATCTTCTCAGCATCACTAAACCCGCTGGCCCTCAATTCATCACAAAGTGTTTCGACGGCTTTGCTTCTTTCCTTCTGGTGAGCTGACCTGATTGATTCAGGTAATTCGGCCAATTTATTTCGACTCGCTTTGGGAAGGATATTCCCGGAAGAAAGTGTTTTTAATTCATCAATTGTAAACGATGTTTCTTGAGACATGACCTCAATGGTTCTCGATTCCTCCAGAATAAATGCTTTGGAAAGATCATTTTTAGCCATTGCCAGTTTCCTTGTTTCCCAAAACCGTTCAATATAATCTTTCGCCCACTGGAGGTAGGCAGCATGGAAAGTAGATAATGCCACATCTAATTTTGGCACCACCGTATTTGCAGCTTCGTCCGTCCACCAGATATCCGATACGGTTTCATATAGGGCATTCAGCAAAGTCCAGCCGCCATCATATAATTTGTTATTCTCAATAGTGGTGTTAAAATCTTCATCCCTCTTTTCTTCATTGGCCTTTTCCTGAGCAGCTTCGTCATCGATTACTTTTTGAGCCGCTTCTCTGACACCAGTTATCTTTGCGGTCTCATTGGCCTCAAAGGTAACAGGAGAAACTTCATACAGCTTGACTTCGGTAATCTGCCTGATGTTTTGGATTTCCCTACTTTGAAGAGGAACAAAACCAAATGACAAAGTATCAATCACTCCGGCCTTGAGATTCTTGAAAACATCTTCAGCCTTACTAACACCTTTGGTCAGCAAGCCCCGGACAAATAGCCCTTTATCATCTTCCGTGATTTCAATAATCTTTCCAATAGGCTCGTCAGTATTATGATTCCATAACACCTTAATCCGCCCACCACGTTCTTCGATGGTCTTCTTAAATGCACCTCGTTTAAATGTTGATTCATAACTGTCAACAGAATCCCAGGTTACAGCATACCCTTCGAATAAATACTTATCTCCTTCTGCCCTAATTTCTGGAGTAAAATTTCTAAACTGAACTGATTTGTCTGCCATGATATCTCCCTTTTATAATTTATTGAATTTCAAAAATAGTTGAACATCTGCAATTACAACGATCCCCAGGTGTCAGAACTAAATCCAATGGATACATGGGGCCTAATGTCGCCCCATCTTTAGCAGAAAACCGTTCGTTTATTTTTACTGCCTTTTCTGCCGCCCTTTCTATATGCAAATCCCTGACCTCAAATCCGGAATTGACCCACCGCTTATGAGTTGCTCCGGTTTCTTTTGCACTCACATATTGACCAATGCTGGCCGCCGTCCCTGTAATCGTCCGAGATAACATCAATGCTCTTGGCGCCTCAAATATACCGGTATCAACTATGGCCTGTTGCAATTGAGATACTGTCCACCCAGCATCAATTCCTTCTTCCATCTGAGCAATTAATTTGGTGACAGTAGTCTCATCGAGCAAAGAAAGTTCTGTAAGGACGGTTGCTTCATCTTCAAAATATTTATCAATCAGGACTTTGGTCTCATCAGCAACCGCCCTCTTCTCAATGACTACCTGGCCCGCTGCTTTGTATGCATAGGTGGATGTCAGCTCTGTATAAAGTTCTATCCAGTCATCTGATGTGGTAGCAATTAGTTTTTCGGGATCTATCTTGCTAACAAGATCCCCTGCCTTTGCATTCTTTTCCAAAGCATCAAAGATAATCTCCTGCTGATCACCAAGCAGTATTTCGATATCCTTACTCTTCTTAATTGCATAATCTTCCCTGGCATCTGCCTCTTTGTCCAGATCCCTTGTCTGCAATAGCTGCGGCATATCCCGAGTTAAGAAACCTTCATCAGCTGCTTTTATCTCAAGGGCCTCTTTAACAGCCGCATTAGAAACATGGGAAATATCCCACCCTTCGTACTCTTCAATCCCAAATTCGAAAACCTGGTTAAGCTGGCTGAAAGGCACGCCCATTTCAAATAAGGTCTTGGCGGTCTTGGATCTTTCCATCATTGCCCGTCTTATAGCCGGAACCTTATTGAGGTTGTACGATATTTTATTTCCGCCTAATTCATCATAGAAAAAGAAATTCAACGTATCTTTCAAATCATTAAGTAAGGGGATTATTTTCTGAAACCAGAATATCAATTCGGAAGTCTGATAATTATTATAGGTAGATGATTCCTGTGTTCCTGCATATTGGGGCGGAACACCGAATATGATAAATATCTCATCCCGGTTAAATTTTCTACTCTCAAGAAAATCCATCTGGACAGGAGTCAATGCCGTCCTGATATATTTTGCTTCGGACCCCACCACACCTAATTTTCGTGCATTACCCGAACCGGCATACTTCTCGTTCAAACTATCAGCTACAGCATCCGATTGAGATTGACTCTGGAATTCTCGCTTGAATGAAAACACCCCGTCAAGCACACCCCTATTCTGCATTGCTGATTTATTCCAATTTAGTTGCTCAACATCTATATCAACAGTTTTGGCAACGGCCTGGAGCGGGCCTATTCCTATGTATGGATTAGCCGGATCAAAATACATAAAATGAATTATTTCATCTGGTTCAAATTTTACACTGGTTTCTTCATCAAGTGCATACCCCGCAATCCATTCGGAAACATCCTTCGTCAATACTGGCCTCAGCCTATCAGGGGACACCGGCCATATTTCTGTCGTCTGCCGCCCGACCTTCACTGCTTTTAAATATGCGTTACCAGTAAGTTCAAGCCAAGAAATCAACAATTCAAAAAGGTCTTGCCGTGATATAGATTTGTTCGGACGCTCCAAAACCCCTGCGAGATAATGATCTGTAAGTTCTCCTTCATCATTTACCACTCCCCATTCAACAGAAGCTGCGGACTTTGTAATCAAGGTCACTGCACGATACACCCAGCTATTTGCTTTGTATCCGTCCTTGACTGCTTTCCTAACTGTCCAATTATTGTAAACCGGAGCCCCGGTCTTAACCGCAAAATGATTTGAGAAGGCCAAGTTACGTGTGAAGAAACTTTTAATCTTTGAGAGTATTTTCATGAAATAAAAATCTCCTGTACTGTAACCGGCCAGTAATCCATCATAATCGCATCGGCATCATTTGGCGATTTTGTTCCATCAGGTTTCTTATTTATAATCATCCGACGAACCCCATCGTGCTTATAGGTAGGCTGGGACAACTGCTCGACTATGTCATGTATATTTGGGATCTCTGATGACAAACTAATCAATTCATCAAAATTATATACTGTGCCTTTGGTGACGGCCCTGTATGTTTTTTCAAACCGGCTCCGTAATTCCCACCAGCCCTGTGCTTTTAAGTTTGTATAAAAATCTTTATTCAGTGGAGTATTGTAATCGTCTTCAATAATATGCCGTTCTGGATTTAACGGAGCCGCCCCAGCATCCCAAGGAATAACTTTTAAGCCAGTTTCCTTTAATGTTCCTTCTCGTTTCAGCCTGTTTGATTCTGCTTTGACCCCTGACCCAACCCCAATACAATCATATTGTAATTCGGAAGCCCCAAGCCTTTCTGAATCCGCTATAGCTTTCAAAGTCGTCTCTCCAACATCCTCAACCGCATCTGACCCTGACCAAGATTCGCAATGCCTTAGAATTATGCCTTTTCTATTTGCAAGGGCATTTCTATCTCGTCCACCATCTGCAACATCAAGAGCTGAAATACTCGCCCCGGTATCAGGAATCCCTAATTTTATATGAGCATCAATTGCAGCCTTAACCCAAAGGCTCGGAATGACAACTCCCTCCAACAATGCAGACGAATCCCTATCCACTTCCTGAGCAAATACATGAGACAATCCTTCATCCGCTGCCTTAGCTTTTCTCTTATCATACCAGGCTTGATTTTTCGCCGGATGATCACGCCAGTCCATAATAAAGACTCTAACCTTACCCTTTGGTATATCAGCACCGGGCGTCCAAATAACTCCTGCCTGTCGCCGTCTATAAAATATGGTGGCTGTTCCATTGACAGAAGAAATATCAATTTGGACATCTGTGTTATCGCCCAAGGCAGCTTCAATTTTCTCAGGACGTTCATAATGGGCAGAATTATGAGTGACAATACAATTATCCGTTAAATAAAGCCCTTTAGGATCAGCAATGGAAATGCAACGAACGATCCCTCTTCCAACCTTTTCAATCGACTTAATGGTTTTGCCAAAATTTCTATCACGCGAATTTACCTTTGCATTTTTACGAGATAATTTAAAAAATTGAATGTCTTTTGGTAATGTCAAATGCAAACAATACATATCTCGATAACCACGATGATCAGGCTTTATATTCACAGAACAATTCCCGCCGAGAGACTGAACCAAAAAACGAAAATCTTCAGATAGCTGTTTTGAACATGTATGATAAGTACAAGTCCCACCTGACGCAGATCCATCTGTATCCATTAATCCTTGAAGTAATTCAATCCGATCTTTGATAGACCCAAATTTATATGCATCCGGTATAAACTTTTCATGTGCAAGTTTCCCAGCTATGCCGGAAAGTTCAACAGCCTGCCTGGCCCTACTATTTTTTGTATAATGTTCAATATCTACTATTCTATATCCACATTTTTCCCCACAAGTAACCTTGCATCCACTTGGAATACGAGATTTAATATTTTGAACAATCTCATCATCCGCTGATGAAAAAGAAACACATCCCGAATTTACAGATCCATCCCCCAACAAAGCTCCGACAATGTACGGATGCAAAGAATATTCTCCCAAACCGATAAACCGTACTGGCTCTGTTTTGAGAACACGATAACGATATTGGACTTGCCCTCCCGGAGAAACATATTTAAAATTTTTAACTATTTCAGATAATGGTAATGTGAGACGTTCTCCTTTTCCCCATACTTTATCAACTGTCCAAAGGTGGTTTGGGCTGCAATCAACCGACGCCCCGTCCCCAAAACCAATTCTATAAATATCATTTTCACCAACATTATTTATATTTGTGACATAAGATGATAATCCATTAGGAGTACTTACTACTGATCCTATTTCCATATCATCCATTGTTTTCCAACCAGAGGGCGTCAATATTTTAGAATATAGGGGTTGAGCTTCATCCTTGAAATAAATCAGCTTCCTACCACCACGCCCAATATTATCCCCGGCCTCGCCAGTCACGCTTGATCTGGTTTCTGGATTAATGATCTTCATATAGCTCATATGCTTCTGATCATTAAACCCTCTGGGCAGAAACCAGAATGGAGTGTATTGCAACAAGATACGATTTTTCTCAAATATAGAATCGGGATCACCAAGCTTATCAACCAACTGCTCTTTCCTTGACCCCCACCCAACAGCAGACCCAGGATGGAAAAGATAAAGCCAGACGGAGAAAGCACAACATATCCAAGTGGCTCCCATGTCCCTGCATTTTTCAATCAGCCCATGTTCACCAGCATACAAACAATCAACAAGAAAATCTACCAGCTCCCTCTGCCGTTTAAATAAACAGAAAGGAATAATGCCCGGCAGCCCCTTGACTATGTTTCTTGGATCGTATGTCACCATCCAATCATTAATAAATTCTTTTGGCTTGTCCTTGTAATACTCTTTGGCCCCAGCCTGCAAAACTGGATTCTTGGACACTTTCAGAAACCTATCCTGCCGCTCCTTCAGAATTTCTGTATAATCCAATGGCCAGTTTTCTTTCATCCGTCGCCCTTCAATAGTTGACTGTATATCACCGCTGCTTCTTTGGGGTCCATGTTTGTAGTAATGCTTTCAACCGGGCCACCATCAGGTCCGGATATTTCAACTGCTTTCCTGTCACGCCATTCTCCCGGATCTCTATTCTTCTGCCACCAAGCAATCGCACCTACATCAGGAGCAAGCACTTTGTTATTGACTGTTTCCTCAACCAGCTTCATCTCCCAGTCAACTATCTTTTGTTTATCACCCTTACCTTCATATATCGGCGTCCGTTTATACTTCTTGGACTTCTCAGTTATCTTCATTCCGGTCGCCCTTGCTTTCAAGCTTTTCTTTATCTCATGCCCATCGAATTCATCCCGGCCTTTCTTTATAGACATATTAAAATTTGGGTATGTATCTCGCCATCTTTTTATGCATGGAACGTTTGTTCTCAGGACTTCTGCAAGCTGTTCTATTGTCAGCCCATGCACCTTAACAAGGGTATATGCAAGGTGATCATACTTCTGTTGATAATCAGTTGGACGGCCCCTATGTGTCGGTTTCCCTTCCTTATCCCTGTTCAGTAATGTAACAGCCAATACCTCATGTTCATTATACTCATCTATCTTATCTATATCAGGAAGGGGTTTGGTTGTTCTTGTTCGGTAGGGTATCTTGGTAGTCCTATATCTTGGATCGGTTATCTTATGCCCATTCCTCGTAGTTCGTTTTCTTCTGGGCTTATCTGTTTTGGAAGTTTCTTTCATATTATTTTTTTGATAGCCGTACCTACTTCTGAAAATATTGTTTTGGAATTGGATTTGTGATTTTATATTAAAATTATCACAAATCATTTTTGTACATACCCCTTAAAGGCGGTTTAGACGTCCATATGCGGTAGCAAACCAGTTATACATACATTTGTATTCACCACCATGATATCATTTAAATTTATGCATATTACAAAGCCGTTTTTCAAACCCACTAATATCAACGATTTACAAAGGTTTTCGTTTCTTTGTTTTTTGACTGTTTGCTCTGTTTTTCATTGATTTTTGGTTTTCGTCTTTATTAACCTATTGATAATATTACAAATTCCAATTATTGGATATTATCAAGCATTTTTCCTCATTATTCCCGAAACCGTACCTAAACTTTCTTTTCACATGGTTTTTAGCCTTATCAAGGGTTAATAAAAAATAAAATTATTTTTTTTAAATTTTATTAGAAAAATCAGGACTTATAAAGTATTAATATTATTAGATATTTTTTTAAGTATAATTAAAAGTAATAATTTTAATGATTTATATAACTTTTTTTACCTTTATTTTCTTTATTTTTCTTATTATAAAGAAGATAAGTTCAAACGTTAGGAGGCACAAGGGAAACGGTGCCAGTAAGTAAACCCAATAAAAACATCCTAACTTGAACGAACACCCTGACCAAATAGATCAGGAACCTGCCCCGCGAACCGGGAATTAGCAAGCCCGGTGGAGATGCCCTTAGGAAAAAGGTTTTCATCAGCGGTTTAGAATAGGTCAGGATTTGAGGATGCCTCTGCCGCACCGGTAAGCTAATTGAATTGAATACTATGTTTAGATTGATTCAAACTTAAAAATTTAGTTTTTGGGTTTAAATGAATTTAACCATTAAATAAGGAGAATCATCAAATGGAACAAAAAGACATTAAAAAAATCGACAACATCTTAACAAGTTTAGTAATTAGAAACATAGAAACAGGTGCGACTATAGAACAAGCAAAAAGCAGATCTTTCAACACAATGATGAGAGATTGTCCTGAAATTTTTACATTATATTTAAATTGTAAATAATAGCCATTAAAAAGGAGAATATCATGACAATGAAAAAAACAATCTTAAAAAACAAAACAAAATCAATTAAAACTTTAAAAAATATAGGGTACTCTGTTGAGTCTCCTAAACATCACATTTCTGGTTCCATCCAAATTATCCGAGAGGGCGTGGCCCTTTT
>Ga0307928_10002217_pt1 | contig 14918 bp, 21 predicted proteins | sample AceLakmetagen232_FD_201815 | JGI IMG/M metagenome (GOLD analysis project Ga0307928, IMG submission 201815) | Saline water microbial communities from Ace Lake, Antarctica - #232 | ecosystem: Environmental > Aquatic > Non-marine Saline and Alkaline > Saline | place: Antarctica: Ace Lake... | reverse complement strand
TATATACTATGATATAACTATATAATATAAACTATACATTCTATTACACTAGTATTTATATAGATACTCTACTCTCTATATATTCAAGAACGCAAATTGTGATAAGATAGGGGTGTGTATACTGAGCTGGTGACCTTTATGTATTAAAGACATACCTCTGTGTTACCCTTTAAAAAAAAGAGTGTGGTGAGATTATATTGATAGAAATTAACAACAACGATAATGTAGTTATTTTAGATAATAAGAAAGGTATGATACCAAGAGAATACAATTTAGTAAGTTTTTCTTCTTTAAGTAAGTTTTTACGTATTAATAAGAATTCTTTAAGGGTTCCTTTGTTTCCCCATGTTCATGTTAATGGTTGTGGTAAACTCTGTTTACATTTAAGTCCATTGAATACACCTCTTAAAGTTAATACCTCTAATGATCTAAAACGTTGTAGGGTTTGTGGTAAGATGGAGAAGCTTAGTATGTTTGATATAATATATTGTAACTGTATTAAATATCCTGTTGATTATGTTCTAAAGAATGGTGCTAAACAATGAAATTAAGAAAGAAAATGCATGATGATTGGGCAACACCTAATGAGTTTATTATTAAATATGTTTTACCATATTTTGATTCTTATGAATATATTGACCCTTGTCCATTAAATTCAGATTTTAATGGTCTTGAACTTGATTGGGGTAAACAAGCTTTTGTTAATCCACCTTATAACAGAAAAGATAAAGAATTGTTTATTAGAAAAGCTTATGCAGAGAGTAAGAAAGGTTGTAAAGTTGTAATGCTCCTTCCTGTTTCAACTAGTACTAAGATATTTCATGAGATTATATATCCTCATGCTGATATTAGGTTTATTAAAGGTCGTATTAAATTTATTGGTATTAATACAAAAGGAGAAAAAGTAACTAATAAATGTGGTATGCATGATAGTATGTTAGTTATTTTTGAGGGTACTAAACAATGAAATCTTTAAGTGATGAAGAAATAGAGAAACAAAGTAATGAGCTTGATAAGAGTGTTAGAGCTACTCGAACAGAGAAACGTGGTAGACCAAAGAAGCGTAAGACAGGGAAATATACTATGAGCCCCAGAGCTTTGGTTCAACGTCAAGTAAGTTGGGCAAAAGCCTTAGAACACATGCCTGTTGGTAATAAAAGAGGCAGTAACAAGAAAAAGATAACAGATGGGTTTCAACACATGACAAAACTAAAAGAACTAACAAACTGTGAGAAGTGTGCTTGTAAGGCATATTGTAGTGTTTATCCAACTATTGATGAAGACAAACCAGAAAGCATGACAAAGTGTCCTTTATGGTTAACCTATCGAAAGAGTATCATTGATGTTATCGGTAACCCTTTGAGTTACCTTGCACAGAAGGCTGGAGCTTTGGACCTTGCTATTGCCAAACAACAAATGAAAGACCAGAGTGAAGGTGTTATCATCAGTAAAGAAATGCTTGCTGCTACAAAGTTAGCTATGGAAGCTGTTAAGATTGCACAAAAAGAAGAGAGAAATGGTAAGGGAAAGAGTAAGGTGATGGATGCTAAGAGTATCAATGAAGAAGTTGTTGATGCTGATTTTAGCATCCCTGGTGAATAAATAATATACTATGACTGAATCAAAAGATTGCATATTTAACAAAGTACCAAGTGAATACATTGACACCTATAATCAATACTTTGATTTAAAATGGTTAAAAGGTCATTATAAACAGAAGAAGGATGGTTTCCATGTTCAGTATGCAGAGATGCATCCCGTAACATTTTCCTACTTCATGTTGGGTAAAAAGCTTAGAATGTATCAAGCCTTTGCCATTGACCAAATTCTAGTCAATCCCAAGACAGCTTTGTGTTGGGCAAGACGTACTGGTAAAAGTACCTTGGTTGCAGTGTTATCCTTATGGATGTGTTATTTTAATAAGTATCCCAAGAATGCCATGGAACGATTCACAGTCATTGGTATTGTCAGTAAAGAGAATGATGCTGCCAAGAAGTTATTAGCAGCTGTTAAAGGTTTAATATATGATGGGGATGTTCGTTGGTACAATGTTACCAAGGGTAGTACTAGTGAAGAACGTAACCATTTCAGTAAAAGACTAACTGAACCAACTAATGCTGAACAGATTACCTTCCATAACAAAAGTGTCATTAAAAGCTTCCCCCCCACAAAGAAAGTTAAAGGTTGGGGTTTTTCCTTCTTATTCATTGATGAGATAGCTTATCTTGATCCTAAAGAAGAAGACCCCGAAGCATTCTATTCTTTAACCTGTATGCCGACTTTAGCAGACTGTGGTGGAAAGATTTGTATTGCCAGTACACCAGCCGGTTGTAATGGTTTATTCTATACGCTGTTTGACCCTGAAGATAAGATTGGAACAGATTATTTCCGAATACAATTTAGTTGGATGATTAATGAAGAGTGTGAAACCTACAAAGCTATGGTTTTAGCTGAGAAAGATAATCTTAGAAAACAAGGAAAGGAAGCTTATTTCTTACAGGAGTATGAAGCTGATTTTACTGTTGTTCAAAGTTCTTTCTTTGATAAAGATGATATTGATAATTACTTTGATAAAACAATGCATGACGTATATGAATGGCATAAAAGTCCTTGTAGTGTTGGAATTGATTTTGGTATTAGTATTTGTCGGACAACTGTAACAGTCAAGACAAAGTACCAAGGAAAGCTTATAACCCTCTATCACAGAGCATTCCCTGTTGGTTTTGATAATAACTTACTGATGGCACAAGGTACTGATGATGGTGTACCTAATTTATGTAAACGTTATGATGTTCAATGGTTAGTTCCCGAAGAGAGTAGTATCAGTGATATGTTCGTTAAATGGTGTAAGCGTGAGGGTTATCCCACCTTTGCTTATAGATTTAGCCAGGGTAACCTTGGTGGTAAGAACACAGCCTATCACACTTACAGAGCCATGCTTAAACAAGAAGACTACATGAAGAGTTATCAGATTCCTTTATTACGAGAAGAGATGTTAGGATTACAAGAGATTAGAGAGAAGGTTAATTGGATCATATCTAAACCCTCTGGTGGCAGTGATGATTGTATTGATAGTGATGTTTATGCTACCACCCCTTTTTTCATGGATGAAGGTTCTGGTTGGTATGGCATTGGTAATACTGATAACAGTGATTTGATTAAGAAAAAGTTAGAACAACAAAAGAAGGGTTTTGATATAAGTACAAGGAATCAACGGAAAGATAATGGTCTTAGATTAATGACAGGACCTTGTAATTATGTATCCAACCCCTTATAAATATTAACAAGATATTGAAGAATTAAAAAAGGAGTGTAAGAAAAATGAAAGAACAAAATAAAGTAAAAGAATCAAAAGACCCCCTACAACAAAGCCCAGAAAAGTATTGGGAAGAAGTTATCCGAACCAATAAGTTTAATATTAAAGGTGAGAAATCTAATATTGATAAATTTGAAAAGGGTAAAGAACTCTTAGCTAAAAGACTTAAAGAAACAGAAACTGGATTAGATTTAGATTTAGAAGAAACAAAGTTAATGAAGAAATTATATCCTAAGTATGGTAAAGATTATGAAAACACTGATGAATTTAAGAAGTTCTTTGTTAAGAAGTTGAATTTTATTATAAAGAATATAAATAATAAAATTAAAACTTCTATGGATGAATACAAATACCAACTTAAAATGGCTGCCCAAAGCACTAGTGAATCAGAAAGATTAATTAAAGAATATCAAGGTAATCTTAGAGAAGCTAAAGTTAAGACAGAAGGTGCTATTAAAGATAATAAGAAGATGTTTGGTTAATCTTATTATTTTATTTTTTCTTTTTTATTTCGTATGCATGTCGTCTAAAATATACTTTTAAAAATATATGTTTAAATATACACAATAGAAAACCTTATAAAGGGGTTTATCCTAACAGTTTCAATATATGATTTATTTTGTTATGAAGTATCTCATATATCCTATAGAGCCAGAGATTTCAACTAAATATTGAGATTGATGATGGTTTTTCCCAGTTTTCCTATTAATGCAGGTAACTTATTTAAGACCTTTCATGCACACTCGTGCATCAAGAGGCATTGTAAAAAACTTTAATCCAGCACCTAACAGTGAAGGGATAGAACCTCCTAATAGTTATAAAGCTATGGAAACCATGTGGAAACGTGATGAGGTTATAGCAACTGCTTTTGATACCACTGTTGATATGGTAACAAGAAACGGTTGGGATTTTGTTAAAAAAGATGCCGAAGATTCTAATTCTTATGATAGTGAACGAAAGAAAGCTATTACTCAATTTGAAGAACTTAATTTTTCAGAAGTTCTTGACAATTTATTATATCAAATGATAAGTTATGGTGATGCCTTTTTAGAACTTAGAAGAATTGGTGGAACTTTAATTGATGAGTTTCATCCTTTAGAAACCACAGAAATGAGGATTAAATATAATGCTCATGGTAAGGTTAATGGTTATATTCAAATACCTTCTAATTATAATTCTTCAAGTTCATCCAAAGCAAGTGCTACTGTTCCTGGTTCAGTTAATTTTAGTACCAATAGTGTTATTCATTTTAGAATGAAATGGATGGGTAGTAGACTTTATTCTGAAACTCCAATGGAACCAATATCACGTATATGGGCAACCAAACAAAATGCTTTTAATTACTTAGATCAAATGTTTATGAATCTTCATCCAGAGTTATTCATTCATTTAAGGGGTGCTAACAAGGACCAATTTATGGAAGTACAAGAGACATTATGGAGAGCTAAGACACAACCAGCTCAACCAATACTAACTTATGGTGCAGCAGATTCTTCCACAGACATTAAAGAATCCACTGCTAATTTTGGTAACACTCAAGGTTTGTTTCCGGTGTTAGATGATTTACGTAATGCTGCTTTGAGAATAACTAGAGTACCTCCTGTATGGGTTAATATGGCAAATCCAGGTGGGTCCGATAAAGGTAACAGTGAAGCTTCAATATTTGGTTTTGAAACTCGTGTTAAAAAGATACAACAAAAAGTAGAAAATATCATAAATTTAAGATTACTCCCTTTACTAAATTATCAAAATATTGCTTTTAATTTTAATCCAATCTCCTTTAAATCTGAGAAAGATGCTGTTCAAAATGCAGCCGTACTTCATTCTATGAATGTTAAACCACAAGGAATAACTAAATACCTTAGAATCTATGGTGTTACATCTATTAAAGAAGAAGATTTTACAACACCCGAAGAAATGATGGAACTACAACAAAGCATGCAACCAACTGGTGAAGGTAATCAAACTGCAAGGAATCAAACAAGTCCCAGCAGAAAACCCAGTGATAAAAGTTCTGTTACTAACAATCGTGACCAAACAGGAAGTAGTGCAGCTGGTAGTAAAAAACTTGAAGAACAAGGAATGAATACAAGGAGTATGACTAATTTTGCTCAATACCCTTATACATATAATACAGGTGATATATAATGCCAAGAAAAGATGGAACAGGTAGATTAGGTCGTGGTAAGAGTTGTAACAGTACAGCTAAAAGTGATAGGTCAGGTAGAGGAAAAGGCTTAGGTGTAAGAAGAGGAGTAGGTAGAGGAAGAAAATGATAAAAGGATATAGTGATTTTGTTCAAGTACGTGCAGGTCAAGGAACAGATAAGAATAAAGTTTATGTTCGTGGTTATGCCTCCATGAAAAACAAACCTGATATTTATAATTATTTAAAACTTCCTAACGGAAAATCAAGAACTTTCAAAAGTTTATTTACAGAAAAATGTATTAAAGATGTTAAAAAACAATTAGAAAATAAAGCTATATTTGTTGATGGTTTACATGAAACAGCTACTAATATGGGTATAATGGGTTTAGCTAAAAAATATAATTTCAAAGAAGATGATTTACATGATGTTCAAGCTGCCTTAAAAATGAAAAGGTTTCCTTTAGCTAAATTAGTTGATTTTGATATTGATGAAAAAGGTTTATTAATTGGTACTGAAACAAATCCTAACTTTGCTAAAGTTGATACAGAACATAAGAATTATTATGAAGCTGTGACTGGTAGTTTAATGGATGGTTATTTAAAAGGATATAGTTGGAATTTTGACATACCAGAGGGTGGTGTTATCTCCGAAGTAGATAATACTGGAAACCAGATGGATTATATTAACAAGATTGATGTTTACGGTGTAAGTTACACTGATAATCAAGCACTTCCTGAAAACGAATTTACTGATGTTTGCATGAGAAGTCTTGGAAATTTTATTAAGGTGAGAAATATGACTGAACAGAATGAAACGAATGAAACAAAAGAAACACCTGCTCCTCAACAGGCAGCACCAAAAGAGGAACAAAAACAGACACTAGATGTTGCTAAAGAAGTTGAAAAACAGGTTCAAGTAGAACTTGCCAAACGTGATAAAGCAGTTGAACAAAAAACTATTGAACAAGAAAGGGATGATTATAAGAAACAACTTGATGAGATACAAACTAAACGTGATACTCCTAAAGTTGAACCTAATGGTCAACCACAAAGTACTGTTCCCCAAGAAGACAAATATCATGATCCAGTTAATCCAGAGGATAAACCTCCGGAACAATCTGTTGATGATGGTATGAATGCTTTAAAAGAAATTAAAGAACCTTATGATAGTTATATGGATGAAATTAAACGACCAACTTCTGAAAATGAAGTAGGTATTAGAAAAGTTTATTCTCAACAACCTTATAATACTTATGGTAAGGTTTTAGAACTTCAACGTGAATTTCAACTTCACAAAAGACAACTTCCTGGTGAAGATTATACTACTTATGTTCAAAGGCAAGCAATTTTGAATAGTAAGCAAGCAGATATGTCTGTTAAACATACAAAACAAATTTAGGTGATAAAATATGGATTCATTTATGAAAGTAAGAACAATGTTAGGTGGAGGAGTTGCAGCTAATTCAAGCGTTATTTCCCGTAACACAACTGGTTCTTTTAACATTGATACTGCTGGGGATTCTGGCTCAGTAGAAACACAAAAGATCGCAGACTCTATGATAAGAGATGCATTTTCCAGAGATACAGAATTTAGACAATTAGTAAGAAGAGAAAACATGGCTCCCGGAAGCATAGTATATTCTTGGATTCTTGAAACAGCTTTAGCAAGTAATGCTGCTTTTTATGATGAAGGGGATGCAGCTGCTCCAAGTGGAACAACAAGAAGTCAATTAACTACTCCTTATAAAGCTCTAAGAGCAGACTATGAAGTATCAGGTTTATTGATTGCTGGTGGATTCTTTGATGTACTTGGTAAAGAAGCAAGTAACGCTATAAGTAAGATGAATCTTGTTGAAGAACAATCTTTTATTAATGGTGCTGATGCTACTGTGGGTATAACAGGGTCTTATCAAGGATTACTTCAACTAATGGCTTCTTATGCTGTTGGTGCTGATTCTACTTCTATTTATGGTATCACAAGAGATTCAGGAGCTCCTTACATGGATGTAGGAACTGTTGATTGTGGAACTTCTGGTAGTGCAACAGGAACATTAAGTTTACATGACTTAAATGCTGCAATTACTGTTCAAGAAAAAGCTAGACTGGATGCACAACCTGCATTTTTAACTTCTTTTGAAAGAGCAGATGAAATTGACGAACTATTACAACCACAACAAAGATTTATGGGTAGTACAGAAATAGCTGCTGGATTCAGAGTTAGAACATATAGAGGTATTCCAATACTAAGAAGTAAAAGAATGGCTTATAATGGTTATACTAACACTGGTTCATGGGATTTAAGTACTGATGCAGACAATGCAATGTATCTTTTAGATATGAAAGAAGTTGTCTTCAAATCTGTAGCTGGTGTTGACCAGATGCACGTTCCAATAAGTGGTATTGGTGATGCAACTGCTGGTGCAGCTGCAACAGGATATAGTAGAGCTGACGCAGTTGGTGGATACTATAAAACGTATGGAACATTTGTTATGACAAGGTTCGATTCACAAGTATTATTGTGGAATATTACAGCACCTTAAATGGGTGTATTTTTTTTCTTTTTTTAAATTAACAACAACAATAAAATAAAGGTGATAAAATATGGCTGGAACATATACAAAAACAAGTCAAACTGTGTTTGGAGATCAAAGAATTTTCTTCTATACAGTTACTAATTATACTAATAATGAAACTTTAACTGTTGAGGGTATGAGAACTATTGAATTAGTAATGCCTATGGTTAATGCAGCAAGTGCATCAGTAGGTTATACGCAAAGTGGAAATGTAATTACATTTAAAACAGCAGCAGATTCTTATGATGGATTTATGATGGTTATTGGAAAATAAAGGTGATTAAAAATGGCTAAGAAAGAAATAGATATAGACAGATATTATTATAATCCAAGTAATGGAGATAAAATTTATTCACATTATACTGATAAAACAGAAGTAGCTTTATCAGATGTTGATAAAAAGAAAGCAGAAGCAGCTAAACAAGCTTGTATTAAACAATCCCAAAAATGGGTTGAATCAATGCCTGCTGCTAAGAAAAAACCTGCTGAATTACGTGGAATTAAAGTTAAAAAAGAAGAATCAAAAGAAGAAGTAAAAGAAGTAAAACAGAAATAATCAGGTGAAATTATATGGGAAGTAATAAAGAACACTCAAGACTGTTCCCTTCAAAATTAGATAATAAAGAACCCTTAGTTGCTACTTTAGGGACTAATGTGACCTTTAATTTTAAGGATGATGGAATAGACACTTCTACTGCCTTTTATTATAATCTAGGGCGTAGTGGAGCTTACAGTGTAAGCATTAGACCATCAGCAATAGTACTGATAACTAAAATGAATGGAATTACATTAACTGATCCAATAACAATCTCAACATCAGGATATGTTGATAAATATATTGAATTACGTGATTGTGAAATACAAACTACAGCTAATAACACTACAATAAAAGTTTTTGCGAGAGGTGGATAAAATGAGTGATACACCAAGTTTTCCAAAACCAATAGCTGTCACTTGTGCTAGTGCTAATACAGGAGCAATAGTAAAGGCAACTAATGAAACAACAGGAATAACTAACACAGGAACAGTAAAAAGTGGTAAAGCAATAATCGAATTAACAAACGTTACTGCTGGAGATATTGTAAACTTTAGAGTAAGTGGTGCATATTTTGGTGGTGGAAGTTTAACTTTAACTGCTTCAAAATCAGCTCCACAAGCTGTAAGTCTTACAATGACTGAAACAACAACAACCAATGCTCCGGCAATTAACTTTTGAGGTGAAACAATAAAAAATGATAAAAAAAACATTGTTTCTTTCAATATTAACTTTTATTTTGATGTTAGGATTAGTAAATGCAGCTAACACTGTAAATTTAATGAGCCCAGCAACAAGTGCAATAGTTAATAGTCCCGTAACATTTACATTTAATATAACAGGTGACTCTTCAAGTTATAGTTGTGTGTTATATACAGATGAAAATGGAACATGGGTAGAGAAAGAAACAAATTCTGGTGTAGCTAATTCAACAGCTACTTCTTTTAGTGCAAGAACAATAGGTGAAATAACAAGTGCAAGTTATAAGTGGAACGTATTATGTGATGCTACCGATTGGGCAGCAGCTAATTACACTTTTGGTGTAGATGATACAGACCCAAGTATAACAGTTAATACACCTTCTGATGAGAGTTGGGATACTGATGGTTTAATTAATATTACAATTACTGTTAGTGACGATAATCCAAACACTTGCATATTAACTTCTACAATGAACACAACAGATAATGCTACACAAGTAAGTACAGCATATTCTGCACAAAGTTATACTAATGCCACAGCTTTTAGTTTTACAGGTTTTGATGGTATTGCAACTTTAATGGCAGATGAGAATACTGGAGCTTATACATGGAGTGTTGTTTGTACGGATGATGCTGGTAATAGTGATAGTGTAAGTACACGAACACTTTATGTGGACACAACTGATCCAACTGCTTTTGTATTTAATACTAGTTTATGGCAAACAGATAACGTACAGTTATGGGAAAATACCACAGCTAGTGACTATACTCCACAGATTGGATGGCAAGCTACAACAGAACTTAATTTTGATAGATACAGAATTAGGTTTTATAAAGATACGCTTGGTAATGAAACTTTTGTTGAAAAGAATATCTCAACAAGAACAACATTATATACTGCTATGAGTACTTTAGTTTCAGACACTGTATATCATATTTTGATAACAGCTTATGATTTAGCTGGAAACTCAAAAGATATGACTGTTCAGAATTATAAGTATTCAACAACAAGTACTGGTCACAGTTTACCGGATGGTTGGGTATCAATAATGAATAGTGGTAATGCTAGAAATTTAAGTGATTATTTAGGTTTTAGCAGTGCAACAACTGTAAGTTATTTCAACAAAACACATGAGTTCACAAGTCATGTAAGTGGTGGAAGTAATGGTGCAATATCAGTTCCAAGTGGTGAAGCAGTATTCTTATATATGGGTTCAGATACAACATTTTCTGACAGTGTATGGAATACATCAGCTATGACTTCAAGTTATTTATTAAGAAATGAAAGTAATAGTGATTGGAATGTTGCTTGTAATCGTAATGGTTCACAATCAACAGTAACATTACAAAGACTGGATAATAGCTTAAATACAGCTGTAGCCGGTGCCCCTCAAAGTAATACAAACAGTAATGTAACATACATGAGTTATGTTGATTGGACAACACCAGTTAATGTACCTTTCAAAGCTAATTGGAGTATTAATAATGATACCTCTGTTAAATTTGGTGAATGTGCCTGGATGTATTTAGGAGCAGAAGCAGGTCTAAATCAAACTATTGATTGGAATAACTTAGGGTGAATATGAAAATGAATAAAAAAACTAATTTAGTTATTATATCTTTGTTTATGTTAATGATAACTACACTAGCTGTCACAGCTTTAATGCCATTGGTAATTAGCGGTGAAACAGATTTTAATGGTGTAATTTATGCAGAAGCAGAAATAGAAATAACTGATAATTCAGGAAATACATGGTATGCTTATACCTCTGATAATGGTGTTTACACTATTGATGCAGGAAATTTACAACGAAATGATATGAGTTATGTTAAGGATGGAGATACTTTAAATTTAAAAATATGTCCAGAAACTATATCTGGTTGTTTAAAGACTGTTAAAGTGTCAAGCAATCCAGTTGAAGTTAATTTTGGTGTTGCAGCAGAACCCGTAATTAAACCAGTTACAGGTGCTACAGTAATAACAACAATAACTCCAACAGAGACTAAAGACTGTGAAGCTTGTGAAGTTTGTAAAGATTGTAATGAAGGCATAACTGCTGGAATATCATCTTTAATAGCTTTTCTTACAGGTGTTGTAGGAATCTATTACTTCAAAAGAAAGGATGCAAAGATGCCCAATGGTACTTTTGTTAAATTTGGTGGAGCTGGACCTCTACATTTTCACAGAGGATTAAAAGGTTATCATGACCCCAAAACATCACATAGAGTGATTAAAGAACGTCACCCAAAAGGCGAACTTGATCCTTGTTATGAAAAAGATGCAAATGGAGTATATGTGTATAAAAGTTAGAAATAACTTATTTTTTTTTATTTTTTAAATATAACAATAAAACGATAAAAATGATTTCAAAAATATTAGTCACAGATTTTATAGAAATATTAGGTAGGTATGAGCTTCAAACTCCAGATACTATTGTACAATTCCCTCTGGAATATTATATTGAAGAAGATTCAGTTTACTTATATAAGACTATAATGACTAAAACATACTCAACACAATTAATACTTAATAATAATACTCTAACATTGAATGGAGAGGTAATCACTCTTGATTCATTCATTACAACGTTTTTAAGAAATCATAATGCTATTCAAATATTAGAACTACCTGAAACTCAAGCAAATGTTTCTTTTAAAATAGAACAGGAATAAGTGTAACTTAATCTTGAATAACAGCTCTGTAAGAGCAAGAGAATAAAATGCCAACAACACCTATATTCATTAGTGGAATTATTAAAGATAGTGAGAATAATAATGCTAATGATGCAGTAATAATATTTACTGGTTCTTCTGATTCTAAACTTTATAAGACTGATACAGATATGACTATTGAAGGAATAACTTTAGGTGGAACTGATGTAGGTGCAAATGATTCAGTATATTTCAAGATTGGAGATACAGGAACAAGATGTAATGAAACATGAACACTTAACTGATATTTTAACTCCTGAACAAATAAGGGATGCACGATTTGAAGCAGAACATAGACATCCTAATTTAAATATGGATGAAATTATGGAACTTGAATTTAAAGATTATATTACTCATAAAACTAATTCAATTTTAAGAGAAGAAACAGGTCAAGAGATTTTATACAGATTAGAAGGGATGGTAGAACTTCAATATAGTCCAGTTTGTATTATGGTATATGAGCAAGTATATAGAGCATTAAAGGATAATTTAGAACAAGGTGATAATTATGGCAGGTAATCTTACACCATTCATTGTGAGTGGAACAATAACACTATCAGATGCAACTAACCCCTCAGGAATTAAGGTTATTGCACGTAACGATAAAACAATAGAAACAACATCAGTAGTAACCAACGCTAGTGGTCAATATGTAGTTGATTTAGCTAATTTAAGCAGTGGTTGGAACACCGGAGATACAATCTCTATCATAGTTAATTATGGTCTTGAAACAGGTTCAGAATCGTTTATAATAAGTGGTATAGAGCAAACACAAGATGTAACAACAGCAGAGATATTAGATAGTGCAGATGTTGCTTATTGTACTATATCAGAAGTTTATGATGAACTTGATGATAAAACAACCAGTGATATTTCAGCTCAACGTATAAGAGATTATATCTTACGAGCCGAAGCAGAGATTGATAGTAAGACTGGAACATCATTCAAAAGTAATACAATTACTGATGAAGTTTATGATCTAACTGGTGAGAACTTATATTACAGTCCAAATAAATCAATTAATGGTGGTTTAGCAAGAAGTGATGGTGGTATTAGTTCAGGAACAAGATTAAAACTTAATCATAAACCTATTATTTCCATGACCTCTTTATCAAAGAATGGTGCTAGTTCTACATCTATTGATTCCTGGACAAGTTTAACAGAACATACAGGTCTTGTTGCTGGTGATTATAGTGTGTATAAGAAGACTGGAATCATTGAATGGTTACAGAACTGTCCGAACATCCAAAGGAGGGCATTTAAGACCACCTACGCATGGGGTTTAGATAGGGACAGTACTAATGCTGAGGATATGCGTAAAGTTGAACTAGCACGCCAATTAGCAGTCTTAATAAGCATTAGACAAGTGTTACAAAGTAAAGGAACAGGTAGTCAGTTTGAAGATGTTAATGATATCTCTTTAGAAAGTATCAGTACATCTAATCAGATTGGTAATCATGTAACTTACCTTCAAAATCTTAAACACCGTATTGATGAACTATTTGATGAAATTGGAAGATTAACAGGATATAGTATGGGTTCAAGTGGAGTGTATTAAATAATGGGAAGTAAAGGTATATCAATTAGGACCAGGGTAACTAAAATTATCAATGATAAGAATAAACGTAGTGTTCTAACTTTAACACCAAAAACAGTAACTATTGGTGATAAAGGTGGTTATGAACAGAATACAGAAGTTGATGGTACTAACCAAGAGGTATATTGTATTCCAGCTAATTATGTTAAGAGTATGGTTAACCCACAAGTTATGGGATTATTAAAAGAAGGAGAGATAAGATTCTTAATTAAATATGATGAAGTCTTTGATACAGATGATGAAATTACATTTGAATCAGCATATTATCATATTAGGATGATTAAACCTATTTTTTTTAATGAAGAAACAATAGCACAATCAATAACATTATCGAGGAAATTAGATTAAAACAATGACATTACAAGAACCTTTAATAATATTTGGAACATTTACTGGAGCTGATTCATCTTATTTCCTTAAAGCTTGGAATAAGACACAAGATACAAGTTGTACAGGTGACCTTGGTAGTGATGGTAAATACTTAATAGACCTTGCTAATTGTGGTTATGCTGTGGATGATGTAGTGTTTATTAACATATTAAAAGGTGTTAAATCAAGAACAGAACAAATCACTATAACTCAAATAATGATTGATGAGGGTAGTTATGACCAAGGAACTAAAGTATTATACTATCTTCCGGAACATATTTATTCAGTTGTTTATAATTTAATTAATGATAATAAACCTGCTGCCTTTACTGATATTGATAACACTACAGAGGTTACCTGGACTTTATTAAGTGCTTATCCTGAAAAAGAACCAACATTCCCTTGTATTGTTCTTAATCCAGCTAATGTATCTTATAGTGGAATTACAATGGATAATTCACAGAGTAATGATAAAGTTAGTGTTGATATTGAGTATTACAGTAAGGTTAAATGGAAAAAGAAACGTATTGATAATGGTCGTGGTCACATGTTATTTGTTATTAGAGAATATATTAAAGATTTAGAATTTTCAGGATTATATTTAGATCAACCAAATTATTTAGAAGATAGTAATATTGATTCTTTTGATAGTGGTGATGAACAATTAAACACAGCAACTAATGTATTAAAATTAAGGTGGACAGCTTGATTACAATTAAAATGGATGCTGGTGGTGCTATTACTGGATTACGTAATGCTGGACAACTAATAAGAACAGAAGTTCATAAAACCCTAAGACAACAAGGTGAGAGTGGTAAGAGATACGCTAAAAGTATAGCCCCAGTTAAATCAGGTAATCTACGAAGAGGTATTTTTTATCAAGCAACACCAACAACTTTAAAGATTAAAAGCATTGTTCCGGGAAGATTCCCCTATAACAAATGGGTTAATCAAGACCCTGGTTTTG
>Ga0307928_10002211_pt1 | contig 14930 bp, 17 predicted proteins | sample AceLakmetagen232_FD_201815 | JGI IMG/M metagenome (GOLD analysis project Ga0307928, IMG submission 201815) | Saline water microbial communities from Ace Lake, Antarctica - #232 | ecosystem: Environmental > Aquatic > Non-marine Saline and Alkaline > Saline | place: Antarctica: Ace Lake... | reverse complement strand
CGAAGACAAGAAGCAATATACTTTATTAGGAGGTATGAAATGGGTCGCGTAATTAACGCTCAAATAAACCCAAAGATGGGGAACAAAAGCCTTGGTGGCATTCGAACTAATCCTCAAGCTGGTTTTGACTTTTTAGGGCCAGGGTGGGAGATAGGTGGCGGTGGGAATAAGCCCGGACTTCCGTCCAGCGGTGAGAATTCTATAACTATCGGTGATAATACTTATTCAGGCTCTACTTATGCCGATTTCCTACCGGGGATTCAAGAGGACATGGGCCCTACACCAACTATAGAAGCACCTCAATTAGGCGCAGCTCCAACATTGGAAGCTCCTGAATTAGATGATGTCCAAAGTATTCCGGGTTTTGATCAAAGTTATTGGGATAGCTTATATAATCAAAGTCAACAAAGACTAAGCGATCAATATTTTGGCGAAGATGACTCTTTAAAAACAAAAATGTTAGAAGACTTAAATAGCCGAGGAGTGCTTGGGACTGGAGTTGAACTTTCAGCACAACAAGGATTATCAAAAAATTATGGTCAACAATTAGCTGATTTAGAAGGCAATCTTATGCGTACAAGGGCTGAACAAGAGATGGGTGAAGCTAAAGACAAGCGTACGTTACAGCAAGAAAGAGATATTAAACAAGGTGGATGGGGTCTTGAGGCAGGGACAACAACCGGAGGTTGGGAACAAGACACAAGCTTTAAACAAGGCGATTTGGATATAGATGCTGATAAGACAAGCGGAAACTTGACAATGGAAGGATTGGAACGAGATTTAAGGGCGGCTTTAACCGCAGCCAAGACTGACAATGAAAAAGAAGAAATTATGATCCAATATCAATTAGACGTACAAAAACTCCAACACGAGGATTGGAGAGATTATCAGAATCAAATTTTTGGGCTTACGACATCACCTAATTTTACTATGCCAGAAGAAGATATTGATTATTATGGAGACGTTTTACATCGGCCCTTCTATCCCGAGCGGAAGACGCGATACAAATGAGGATAATTTTTTACAGGGTTTTGGGCAGTGAAGAAGATAAAAATTTATCAGTAAAAAGGAGCTATGACATGGGAGCAGGAACAAATATTTTAAAAATATTGTTGGCAGGGATAGAGGGTGGAGCAAAGCAAGGTGGCGAGGCGTATTCTAAAATGAGTATGGCGAAACAATTAGCAGAGATGGAAGATAAGATGGCTAAGACTTCAACCAGACGTGATTATGAATATCAGCAGGGCTTGCCAGAAGATCAACGAGAAGCCTACGGTAAATTTAGAAGAGCACCACAACGTCCTGAACGTCCTGTTAAAACGACTGGAACTGATTTACAGAAAAAGTACATAAACATACTCAGCCGTGCAAGAACAAACCCTGAATCTGTCTCAGACGCTGAAATGGCGTGGGTAACTTCATATAAGGAAAGTAATAAAAAAGCAACGACTGGAACTGGTTTAAAACAACGCTACTTAGATATAAAACAAAGAGAGCTAACAAACCCTCAATCTGTTACCGAGACTGAAAGAGCATGGGTGAAAGCATATGAAGCAGACAAATTCGATTTTCCCGACATGGGTTACACAACCCAATAAAGAGTTAGAAGATAATGCAATGCCTTCAGGCTTTGATAGAGAAAAATGGTTAGAAGACAATGCCATTCCTTCAGCTTTTGATAGAGAGCAATGGTTAGTAGATAATGGCATAACTGAGCCCGAAATAGCTGATACTGAGTTTACTGCAGGACGAGAAGAATGGTTAGCATCACATAGCACTGATTGGCGTGGGGTTTCAGATGTAGCTAAAGAGGAGGAAGATCAAAAAAATCGTTTATTTGAAATGTTAGCATCAACCGGTGGTTTCATGAAAGAACAAGCTCAAGCCAGCGGAGAGATGTTCAAAGATATTGGTAGAGTTGGCGGTGCTGGCTATATTCAATCTATTGGACAGACAGGTAAACAATTTGGCGATGTTGCTGCACGTACTTGGAGATCGCGACCAGAAATGTCAAAAACTACATCCGAAGAGATGAGAGCAGCTGACCCTAATGTTAGAGATGTAGGCGCAGATATAGAATCTGTCGGTCGGTATATTCAAGATAAATACAGACCGGAAAGATTTTTCGATACTCAAAAAATAGCAGAGACTCAAGAACAACATCCTATCGCGTCAACCGTGGCAAATGTTATAGGTCAAACTCCAGCAGAGCTTGCAAAATTAGCACTATATGTAAAAAGTTTAGGCTTAGGCGGAGCTGGTGGTTTTGGTGCGAAAGCTGGGGTTGAATCTTTTGCAGACGATGACAAACCATCTATGGTAGCTGCTAAGGCTGGCAAGGGTGCATTGTTTGGCAAATCCTTTGAAGGCATAGGACAATTAAGTAGACTTTTGCGAATTCCTTTTGCTTCTATATTGGGCGCAGTAGATGCAGGGTCAGAGAGTGACAGTTTAGAGGACATATTGACTTCTGCTGTCGCAACGGGGGCTTTTGGTGCGTTGGGAGGCAAAGGACAATATGGTTTGCGTGATCTTCATAGAAAAGTTCATGTTCAAAAAATTAGACCTGAGCTAAAAGGCTATGATTTTAAAAGTGTTTCTGAATTAAAAAAAGGTGGTTATCAAAGATATGGTGAAAAACGAAAAGGGATATGGATTAAAAAGGACGCTAAAGGCGGGTTGATAGATCAACAATATGAAGGTGTAGTTGTTGATGGAGAAACAATTCCAAAATTCAAGGCAAACAGAATAAAACCTAAGAGTATCATAGATACAGTTAAAGATATTATAAAAGAATTATTTAGAGGCAAGGAACAAAAATCAGCAGCCATGAAATTGTTACAGTCTGCGCCCAAAGAATATGGTGTTGTGCCTCAGCAGGAAGTTAAAACACAGCCAACAAAACCTTATCCTGAGCCTATTAAGCCTCAAGTTATACCTCCAAAATCTGAAATCAAAAAAACTTATGTTCAGCCTGAACCAACAATTAAACCCGAAGTTGTCGCAAGCCCTCTTAAGAGTGGCAAAAAAGTATTCTTTACTGGCAAACGTGGGAAGCAAAGATCTGGTATAATCTCTAGTCAAGTATCAGAAGATACCTACGCTATCAAATCAAAAGGTAACATCTACGTACTTAATAAAAATGAATTTAATTTACCTTCGTCCGAAACTGGTGCGGCAAGATACAGAGAGGATTTAGCCAAATTACCTAAAGAAGAGAGGGTGAAAGCTCGCAAAGACTCAAAGTCGTTCGATGACTATGTGAACAAACAAAATATAGATAGATGGGTCGGGCCGGAAGAAATAGAAGCAATAGCTAAAAGTACAAAACCTTCTTATGCCAGCAATAAAATAAAACATTTAGCACGTGAAAGAGCTATGAAAGAGATTTTTTCAGATGGAGACCCGACTAATCCAGCAGATAGAGCAGAAGCATATAAGCGTATTCAAGAGAATCCTCTTAGCAAGACACAGAGAATTGAAGCAGGCGTATTGATGAAGGGCGACCGGATAAAGACACCAGAGGACACATATAAAGTCATAGAATCTGATGGTAATATGGTAAAGTTGAAAGATGGAAAGACTTTTGAAGTATCAGTAGATGAGACCTTAGCTGTAGAAAAATATCTTGGTAAAGAGAAAGAGACAAAGATTGAGAAACCAGAATCCTCAATAGGAACAACCGCAAAGGTAGCCAGTAGCGGAGAAAAATATATTGGTGAATATAGAAAACTAGGAAAATTCTCAGAGACTGAATTAAAAGAAATGTTAAAACCCGATATTATTGTTAAGAATGATGACACTTCCATTAAAACTGGCGAGACTCTTGATATAACAACCTATCAAGGCTCTGGTCGCATGTCGAAAGAATCCATTTATGCAGAAGGTATCACTGAGCCTATTTTTGGTGATGCACAGTATTCGGCTATTGATAAAGAAGTTGCAAAAAGGTTTGGTGATAAAATTGAGGAACAAGTTGTTCAGCTTGAGAATCCACTTGTAATAGATAGCGATGCTTCGCTTAAAAAAATATTGGGTGAGAATATTCCTTATGATAATGCGTCTCGAATACCATTGTTTAAAAAAGCAACAGAAAGCATTAAGGCTGCTGGTCATGACGGAATTATAATTAATGTACCTCAAGAGGCTGATGTAAATGCAAAAGGTGAGAGTATTCAGCGAATACGTGAAATATTTAATGATACACAAGTTGTAAAATTTAAAAAAGATTCCGCTGAACCTACCCCCACAGAGTCCCTGACATTAGAAGCTAAAAAGTATAAAACGGCAAAAGAATTCATTGATTCTTATGAAATTTATTATCATGGTTCTAGTCAGGATAGAATTAAAAAAATAAAAGATGATGGATTATATGGAGGTATTTTTGCTTCTAAGAGTAAACAATCCGCATTATCCCATGTTGGAAGAGCAGAGAATGGGATTAATACAATAATTTTGAAAGATTTTGAAATATTAACACAGGGAAAAATAGATTATAAGGTTTCAACTAAAGAATTTACTAATAAATATTTTACAGATTGGTTTACAAAAAAACCTACAGATGATCAATTAGATATATTTGAAAGAGCTGTATATGACGAAGAAAATTTATTTGATTTAGATATTGAAGACGGAAACAAATGCCTTGAGGTTTTAAGAGAAGATTCTTTAGGTGAAGCTTCGTGGCAAGTACAAAAATTGAGAGGTGAATTAGCAAAAGGATTAGGATATAAAGCTGTTGAAACTAATGATGAACATGGTACATCTTATTTAATATTATCAAAAGCGAATTCAACTTTAAACGTTATTCATGATTATGATGATTTTACAGACATCTGGAATAAAGCACAAGAATCAAAAGCAGAGGTTACAAGTGATCAACTTGAAACCAAAGAGAATCTTATAACAAATAGAGACATGATACCAAGGGCAAAAACGCTTCAAAACTCTGGAAAATTAAGACCACTTCAAGCAGGTATTTTAAGAGATGAACTGGCAAGAGCAGAAAAAGGTTTACCAAATGAATTGGCAGAATATGTTATAAAAATAGAAGAAAAAACAAAAGCACAAGACATAAAAAACCTAGAATCTACAAAAAAAGAAAACATAGGATTTAAAAGGCTGGCCGACATTGAGCTAGCAAAAAGAGACGCACCATCTATACAAAAAGAAATAGATAGATTAAAAAAAGATAATATCAGATTAAATCAAATAGCAGATAATATTCCATCAGCAGCTCGAACAGCAAGGAAGGCCGCTAATGAAGTCGATAGAGAAGGTAATTATAAAAGGATATTATTTTTAGAAGATGTATTGAATTATAGCCAAACTTCCAAACAAACCGAAATACCCGGATATAAAGAAGCTGTAGAAACAACCACAGAAGCCCAACGCAAGGCAGAAGCCAAAGACCTTGCTAAGTATGGCAGAAAAGAGCTACCGGAACAAAGAGGTATCGGGGATCTCGAAGCAGCAACAGAGGGTGAGAATCTTTTCGCCAAACAAAAATCATTGTTTGGTAAAAAATCAGAGTCTAAAGATGAGACAGAAGCTTTTGCCGGGGAAGCAGAAGAATCTGTTAAAATGAGTGGAAAAGGTGAACCTCTTGGCACATGGGATATCTTGCGTCATATGCAAGATGAGTATAAAATACCAATAAGAACTGGAAAATATCGTGGTAGAGCGTCAGGCATATATAAGATAAAAACAGAAGTAATACGTATTAAGGACGCTAAAAATATAACAACAGCAGCACATGAGATAGGGCATCATATTGATAAAACTTATTTTCAGGGTGGAGTCACAACAAAAAAATTCTGGAATAAACAACCTCTCAAACAATTTAGAGCGGAATTAGGTGCGTTAGACTATGATCTTTTAAAAAACCGTCCACATGAAGGCTTTGCAGAATATATAAGACATAGGCTTTCAACTGGAGATGCTGCAACTAAAGCTCCTAAATTCCATGAATGGTTTAATCGTTTTTTAGAGCAAACACCAAAATTAGAAAAGAGCTTGAATAAATCAGAACAATTATTTAAACAGTGGGCTGAGCAGGGCGCAGAGGCAAGAGTTAAAGGTCAGATAGACCCTAAAATTAAGGCTACCCCTAGGACAGTTATCGACAAAATGTATAAAGGCTATAGAGCTACAAAACGTGCATTCGTTGACGAACTAGATAGTCTTAATTACATGACAGAACTAATGCTAGGTAAAAAAGCTGCAAGAGAACTAGGAGAAAAACATCCACATAAACATCCTTACAAGCTAGCAATAACTACATCTAAAACGGCAGAGGCTAAAGCATATAATATGGCAATGGGTGGTACATTTGATGCTTGGGGTAATATTACAGGTAAAGGATTGAAACAAATCTTTGCGCCTGTAGTTAAAGACATTGATTCGTTTTTTGCTTACGCATATGCGAGAAGAGCGTTAGAAGTGCTTAAGAGAGGGAAAAACCCCGGGATAACTCGTAGAGATGCACAGCACGTTTATAGCAAGTATAACGACAATCCTAAATTTGTTAAGGCAGCGAAAGAATTTACAGAATATTTTAATCGGATACTTAAATATTATGCTGATGCTGGAGGATTAACAAGTGAACAGGTAAAAAAGATAGAAGCACTTAATAAATTATATTTTCCATTAAAAAGAGTTTTTGATGATGAAGTCTCAGGCATGGGGAGAGGGAAAGGAATTGCAGACCAAGCAAATCCAGTCAAGGGATTAACAAGATCAGGTTCAGGGCGAGCAATCACGCATCCAGTTCACGCTGCCCTTGATATGACTATACGAATGATTAGCGCAGGCGATAAGCTACGTGTAGTTAATGCTATGATAGACCTTGCTGAAAAAACCGAAGGAGCTGGATGGATAGCTGAAAAAGTCCCAACCCCACAAAGAGCGATTAAATTAAAATCAGAAGATTTAAAAGATTCTATCGCAAGGCAAAAAGGATTTTCTCGGGATGATATAGCGATGGAGGCTATTGAGGATATATTAGAGGATATAGATGAAATCGTTACTTTTGAGCCAACTTCATATTTCGGTAAGGATAATATTATACGGGTTTCACGCAAAGGGAAAAAAGAATATTGGAAATTAGCATCTGAATTATATTCTTCGATGAAGGGTATGGACTCTCTCACATTAGGCCCGTTCATGAAGATATTAGGAGCTCCTGCAAGAACTGTTCGATTAGGAGCCACAGGATTAAAAGCGTCGTTTGCTTTAATTAAAAATCCAATTCGTGATATGTGGGCATATATGTTGCAATCGGAAGGCAAAAGATCGAATCCATTCAAATGGTTTCGTGGGCTAAAATCTGTATTAATGAAGGATGAACACTATAGAAGATGGCAACGTGCTGGTGGTGAAATAGCACAACCGTTAGGCTTAGACAAGAAATCATTTAAACGAGTAGCAGATCAATTATTAGCAAAATCCCTTAAAGATAAAACTATGAATATAGCGAAACATCCTATTGAAGTGTTAAAAGATATTTTTGGAGTTATGGAAGCTCCGGGACGAGTTGCAGAATCAAAGACTCTTGGTGGTCAATTTGAAAAAGGGTCTCCTGATGCAAGCGTTGCAGGGGCTCTAGGAGCAGCAGATGTTACAGTAAATTTTAAGAGAATGGGTAGTTATGGAGCAATAATAAATCAAATTATTCCTTTTTGGAATGCTGCAATTCAAGGAGTTTCAAAGTTTGGCAGAACTATAAAAAAACAGCCCGGACGTAGCATGTTTAGAACTCTTGCCACCATCACTGCACCGATGATGGCCTTGTGGATGCTGAACAAAGATGAAGAATGGTATCAAGAAACGCCTCTATGGGAAAAAATGTTATTCATGCTCTTTAATGTCGGAACCGATAAAAAACCAATAATAGCAAGGGTTCCGTTACCTTTTGAGTGGGGAATATTGTTTGGGTCTTTGCCTGTATCGTATTTAGATTCTGAATATAATAAAAATCCTGAAAATTTTAAAAAGGCGGTAGGTATAGCAACAGATCAATTTATACCAGATGCTATCCCTGCAATAGCTAAGCCCGCTATTGAGGCAATTACAAATTATGATATGTTTAGGAAAAGATCTGTTGTCTCTATTGGTAAACAATATTTGCCACCAGCAGAGCAATATTCTCAATATACAACTGACACAGCAAAATACTTAGGAAAATTAACAGGCTCATCACCAATAAAGATAGAACATCTAGCAAAAGGATATACTGGAGGAATGGGATTAGATGCCGTTAAATTTATTGAAGAGGCTTTTCTTAGTTTAACAACAGAACAATCGAAATACAAAGAACCTTCGGATATTCCTGTATTGGGAACTTTATTTTCAAGACAGGAAGATGCAGGTGAATCAGTCAATGAATTTTATGAAGCATACGACAAAGCACAAAAAGCACATAACGCTTGCCGACTATACACAAAACAAAACAAACCTGTTCCACGGGAATATAAGGCTGATAATGATTTATATAACAAAATAAGTAAATATAGAAAATATATCAGTAAGGCTCTTAAGATTAAAAATTATAAACTTGCAACAAAGATAGCAAGAGGCGCGTTAGGGAAAAAGGTCAAAAAATGACTGAAATTTTAATCAGTAGCGGCGTGACAGTTCTTTGCTCTGGTGGAATTTCAATCTTTTTAATCAGTTTATCGCGTAGAATCAGTAGGTTAGAAGATAAAATTAGTGATATGCCAAAAGAGTACGTTTTAAAAGCCGATTGCAAAGAAGATCATCGGTTAGTCGAGCGTGATTACGGAAGATTGGACAATAAATTGAGTAAGGCATGGAAAGAAATTGACAATCTCAATCAAAGAGCAGCGTTTCAAAACGGGAAAGCGAGCTAAAATGAATAACCTTTGGCAACGTATGCACCAGTTTTTAAGTAATCCCATGATAAAATTTAAAAGTAAAAGACAAGAAAGGGAATTCAATAAAGTTGACCCAAGGATCAAGGCGTTAACATTTTATATTAGTTTATATTTTCACGAGAATTTAGTTAAATTGCCTGTAGTCACGTCTGTCTTGAGAACACAGAGAGAGCAATCGAGCTTTTATAGACGAGGATTGTCTAAAATTAAGCGATCCCCACATATGTACGGTAGAGCGATAGATATCCGTTTGAGAGACATTCCAAAAAATGACGCGATTAAATTAGTGAATCATGTTAATATGTACTGGCAGCGTAGAGATAAATATGAAACAGCGTTAGCACATGGTAAAGGTGCAGGGTATCATTTGCATATACAAGTACCTTCACTATAGAAAGAAGAGGGCACAATGATTAATTTCCTAAAGGGTAAAAAAACTTATGTGGTGGGTGGTTTATTAGTTTTAGCTGGATTGGTTCAGGTTATAATCGGAGACCTTAATATCATGGAATTTTTACAGAGTCCTGCCTTGTTAGAGATACTTAGTGGTTTTGGATTCGGTGCTCTGAGATCGGGAGTTAAAAAAGAGGGGTAATTAATGTTTAAAGCTATCCTTACAGCTATAATCGCTATTTTAAAAGCTATTAGGGAATATTTAAGCAATAATGAGCTAAAGAAAAGATGGAAGTCAAGGAGGGCAGGGTATGAGATTCGACAAGAGAAGCGTATTGACCGTCTTAATATGCGCCGTGGCGTTGACAGGATGCGCAAAGAGGACGATAACTCATCTTGACTACACAATGCCCCTTATTGAAGAAAGTGTTCCTGACATCAATCCTACGCATCCTAAAGAGGACTATTATAAACTTTGGAAAGAATGTGAGCAAGATATTGAAGGATGCGAATGTGATTTAGCGAATTGTATTAATGACTGTGATGAATTCAGTTGGTAGTCAAATCTATATTTTTAACTTAAAAAAAATAAATCTATAATAAATTAATTTATATTGACAAATAATAAAAGAAGAATTATTCTTCTTTTCACCGGAGGCAAGAAACATGTTATCAAAAAAATTCAAAAAAACATTGCGTGAGTGTGGTGTAGCGCAATACAAAATTTCTATCCAAGCCGGAGTTAATCCAAATTTATTGTCAAAATGGATGCTCGGGATTCAAAAAGTAAGAAATGGAGATAAAAGAATAATTAAAATTGGTAAAATTCTAAAATTAAAAAAAGATGAAATTTTCGGGATAAACGACGATTTTAAAATAATTGATAATCATATTAAAAAGTTACTTTAACCATAAAAAAGGGGGATTTTATGACACACGATTTCAAAAGAGTTAACTTAATGCCGCATTTATCAATGCTTGACGCACTGCTAGACACTAAGCTCAGGAAAGCAATAGATACTTTTTGTGAAGATGAGCTTTACAAAGAAGATATCGAGATACCTTATCAAAAAGAAGAGGCGAGAAAAGACCGATTGCGAGCGGATTTAACAGAGGCAAAACTTGGTATCTTCGATGAGCATAAATAAGATTAAAAACGATTAACCTTTGGGGTTAACAAAAAAAGGAGTGTTGAAATGGACAATGAAAAAACGGGGCAAGAAATTGCTGAGCAGAAAACAGAGCCGCTTAGTATCGCGGCTGTACCGGCAGAAACTGTAAGGCTCCAAAACGACTGGAAGCTTGCAGGGATTATGTCAGCATCTAATCTAGTTCCAAGAGATTTTAAAGGGAAAGTAAATGATGTTTTTGTCGCGATCATAATGGGACGGGAAGTCAATTTGAATCCGATACAAGCAGTGCAGAACATAGCTGTAATTAATGGTCGAACTTGCATGTGGGGTGATGCTGTTTTAGGATTAGTCCGAGGGTCAGGGAAATTGGAATATATTACAGAAGAATTGACAGGCGAGGGCGAAACTTTAACTGCAACATGTAAAGTAAAACGTATAGACGAACCTGAACTTGTCAGATATTTTTCATGGGAAGATGCAACACGTGCAAATTTAACAAGGAAGGCAGGAACGTGGCAAAATTATCCAAAAAGGATGATGCAAATGAGAGCGCGCGGCTTTGCTTTAAGAGACGGATTCGCTGATATTTTAAAAGGCATAGCTGTGCGCGAAGAAGTTGAAGATTATAAAGAGATTAATGAAATGCCTGATCTTATGCCAAAACGAAAATCTGAGAAAAAAATTGAGCCGGCACATACACATACAGCACCAGTAGTTCCGGTCGAAGAGATAGAAGATCAAACAGTGATCACCGAAGCGCAGTTGAAGCGGTTGTTTGCTATCGCTAATGAGCATGGTCTTAAAGATAAAGATGAAATCAAAATTTATATTACTGCAACGTATGGTTTTAAATCTTTTAAAGACATTAAGCGCAATGACTACGAGTCAATTTGCGATTGGATTACACATTATAATCAAGAGCGTAAATCATGACTTTATTATTCGACAAAAAAGATCATAGCTATAGATTAGAGAATAAAGGTGGTAGTGAAAGAGTTTTTTCTGTGACTCAAGCTATGAATACCGCAGGACTAATTGAAACGAAATGGTTCACAGAGGAATCAAGACAACGTGGTTCGGCTGTTCATACTGCAATTTGGTATTATAATGACGGCGATCTTGACATAGATACCTTGCGCGAAGAGATAGCAGGTCATTTTTACGCTTATATTAAATTTTTGAAAGAGACTAAATTTCAACCGATTGCATGGGAACGCAGAAGCTATCATCCAATTTGGAGATATGCAGGGACGCCAGATATGCTTGGATTATTAAATGGTAAACCATGTATTATTGATTTTAAAAGTGGATTAGTTCCTTCCTGTGCTGCAATACAAACAGCAGCATATACAGAGCTGATAAAATATATTGAAGGAAAAAAGATTTTTGATGGAATAGATACAGACAAAATATTGAGGGTAGGCTTAGAACTCAAGAACAACGGCACTTATAAGCTAACTGAATTTGTGAACAGAAGTGATTTTAGAACATTCTTGAGCTGTTTAACTGTGTCAAACTGGAAATTACAAAACGGAGGTTTCAAATGGAATTAGAACAATTAGGAGAAAAGAAATACAAAGATTTAGAACCAGCAAATGTAGCAATGGTAGCAAATGCTCAAGAACTCAAAGTCATTGACGACGGTTCGTATTCTATTGCTGCATCTATCGGACGAGAAGCAACAGCAAGAATAAAACTTATTCAAAATGAATTTAGGGAATCCAAAGAAGCGGCTCACAAGGCACACAAATCAATCACAGCTTTCGAAAAGAAGTTGATAGATCCGCTCAAACTTATAAAATCTACATGTTCACAAAAAATGGGAGCCTATGATTACGAAAAAGAACAAAAGGCAAGAAAGGAAGCCGCGATCATTGCCGCTGAAGCTCGCAAGGCTCAAGAAGAAGCTGCATTAAGACAAGCTGCAGAGCTTGAAAAAGCTGGAGACAAAGAGGGAGCTGAAATGGTTTTAGATGAAGGCATTGATCCCACTTTTAACCCTCCTCCACCACCGATCGAGCGCGCGCCAAAAACAGAAGGCGTAAAGGTTCGCACGATTTGGAAACATAGAATAATCGATGCGTCAAAAGTTCCAGACGATTTTAAAATAATCGATGAAAAAAGGCTTGCTCAATATGCACGAGCGATGAAATCACAAGCAAAAGTTTCAGGTGTGCAATTTTACGAGGAACGTGGAACAGCTTTTGGTTGATTTAACTTAAAAGGGTGATTTTGGCGGCAACATAACCCCCATATTGTTGTCGCCAGCCCTTTTTATCTTTTGGAAATAAAACAATGCTTTACTTTTTTAACGATATGTGGATATATAAAAAATATGACACATGACCAAAATCAAAAAATAAATAATCCCGTAGGAGTAAAACAAGGAAACCTCTTGGTCGTGTGTCAACTTGTACCTGCGGGATTTTTTATTTTTTGTAGATATAAAAACATTGACAACCTTTGTTGACATCTGTTAATATTCGTTAACTTAACAATGTTAACAAAAGGGGAGGTTTGATGTTTGGAAAAATTCACGATTGCATTTTTGGGTCATCAATAATGGAAGAGTCCGTTATCATTAGATATGTCTGGATGTGTATGATAACGATAGCAGATCAAAACGGGATTGTAGACGAAACAATTCCTGCGTTAGCACGAAGATTTAACGTAACTGTCAACGAAATGATTAAGGCTATAGAATCATTAGAGAAAATAGATATCTCTAGTAGAACTTTAGATAATGACGGTAAAAGAATTGAAAAAATTAGAGAAACTTTCGGCTGGCGAATAGTCAATTATTATTATTACCGCGATTTACAAAAATCTCAATCTCGCAACGAATATATGCAAGAATATATGAAAAAGTATAGAAAAAACAGCAAACCAGTTAATAAGTCAGTTAACAAGAATGTTAACAAAACTAACGTGTTAGTTAACGTTAGCAGGTTAACACATACAGATACAGATACAGATACAGATACAGATACAGATACAGATACAGATACAGATAAAATTAAACAAATTTTTGAATATTGGAAAAAAACCTTACATCACCCAAACGCTAAATTAGATTCTAAAAGAAGTCGTAATATAGCAGCGCGATTAAAAGACGGTTACACAATAGAGCGTATTAAACAAGCTATCGACGGTATTCAGCAATCAAGTCATCACATGGGTCAAAATGATAGAAATGCAATTTATGATGATATTGAACTTATTTGCAGAGATAGTAAACACATTGATATGTTCGCGGAAATACTGGAACGACGTAGTGTTGCGCAAAATGTTGATATTAGCAGATATGAACGTGCGGGAATATCAAAGGGGGATTTATGCGAGATATTGAGTGGAAAAAAATAAAAATATGGATGTTAGCAATGTTTCCAGCGTGGAAGCCGGATAAAAATACATTTGTTGCTTGGCAACAAGAGCTGCCTGAAAATTTAACTTCTCAGCAATTTGTGGTAGCAGTAAGAAAACACATGACAGAAAAAGTTAGTTCTTTTCCGCCAAATATTTTTGAAATTATTGCAAAGTTGAAATCTGAACCCAAATTAGAAGCAAGAGAAACATGGATAAAAATATTAAATAGAGTCAATAGCAAAGGCAGAAATGCTTATCCTTATGACCTAACCAATATTGAAAAAAAAGCAGTTAAATTATTGGGAGGTATAGATATCATTGCAGACTCTAAAGTAGGCGATCCTTTTATAGAAAAAAGATTTTTAGATATTTGCAATAATATTAAAGAAGATAATAAATTATTAGAGATAGAATCATCTAGTAAAATCAAACGATTAGAAGGAGCTTAATTATGAAAACTTGCATAGTCTGTGGCGAGAAATATTATCAAACTCATGTATGCAACATGTCTAAGAATCAACAATTAGCTAAGGATTGCTTATTGATTATCAACAAAGCTTTTGAAAAATCAAACTCAGGTCAAACGATAGTGCAAAACATGAGAGAGCTTAATAATCTCTATCCTGACATCGGTTTTAGTCAAGAAGCATTCAAATTAGAAAAAATTTTAAATTCAATAACTTAAACAAAGGAGAATAAATATGGAAACAAAAATTATGAACGTAACAATAACGAAAAAAAGATTGGAACAGTTAGAAGATGCGGAAGAAAGACTTCTTTGTTTAGAAGCTGGTGGGGTAGATAATTGGGAAGGGTATTCAGTATCATTAGATAATTATTTTGAAAAGAAAGATAAAAACGAAATAATAAAACAGAAAGTTTCTATGATACTAGAAATTACAGACAACGGCATTATAGAACCAGCCGGCGCAGGTTGTGGATTTGGCTGTGACGAGAAAACACATGATGAAGTTTATAAATTTGTAAAGACACATTTTGAATTAAAGGAGGGTGCGGAATGAAATACAGAAAAAAACCGATAATAATTAATGCGATACAGTATGATGGAGACAATTTGTTAGAAATAATTACGTTCGTTGGTAAAGGTCTTGCAGAAGATTTAGTGGATGATATTTTAATTATT
>Ga0307928_10002210_pt1 | contig 14942 bp, 24 predicted proteins | sample AceLakmetagen232_FD_201815 | JGI IMG/M metagenome (GOLD analysis project Ga0307928, IMG submission 201815) | Saline water microbial communities from Ace Lake, Antarctica - #232 | ecosystem: Environmental > Aquatic > Non-marine Saline and Alkaline > Saline | place: Antarctica: Ace Lake... | reverse complement strand
AGATTGTTTTTCATCCATTAACTCAAAATACGCATTTCCACACTTAGAACACTTCCATTTTTGAAAAAACATTTTGTCACTCATTTTCCAACAACCATCCTTTCTTTTTCAATTGTCCAATTTGGTGAACTCATTGATTTAGAAAAATCTTCACTTAAATCATCAAAGTAAAAAAGGTTAATTTTATCAGCTAACGCAACAGAATCACAAGGGTCAACCAACATTCCATTAAATCCATCAACAATCAAATCGGTGTTTCCACCAACCCTAGTAGTAATCAAAGGAGTTCCAAGCTCAAAAGCTACTTGAATTATTCCTGATTGAGTAGAAGACTCATAGGGCAAAACCAAAACATCACACGCTTTAAATAACAAAACCATTTCCTCATTTGAAACATACCGATCATCAACAAAAACATTTCTTTGATTTAAATCATAACCTGTTTTCTCCCAAAACTCACCAACAATTCTCAAATCCACATTTTTTTCCACCAAAGGAAAAGCTTTCAGTAACCATTTCAAACCCTTGTATGGTCTAACAAAACCAAAAAACAAAATAAACGATCTATTAAAACCTAATTTTTTAAAAGCCATTTTCTTTGAAATGCTTTTTTCTTCAAACCCATAAGATGTATCTAATAACAAATCCGAAGGTTTATTTGTTAACTTTACCAAATCTTCTTTTTCACTTTTTGCTAAAGCAATAAATCTATCTATTCCAGCAAAAAATAGTTTTGTTAAAAACACATCAAACAATCCTTGTTTGTGTGGTAAAACACATTGACAAATTACAACTTTTTCACATGACAACAAGCGAGAAATAAACAAATAACACGGAACTAAAAACACAGTCCACCATTGAAATATTACTAAATCTGGATGAAAGTCTTTAATTTCTCTAATTGTATTCAACCAAGTTATCGGATTTACTGAATCCAAACATTCAATTACATTTAAATCCTTTGGAATTGGCTTGTTTTCTCGTTGAAACTTTCCTTTGTAAAGCCATTTGGGAAACAATCTCTTAAATGAAACTGCTAAAACATCATTTCTTTTAGACAAATTTTTGCACAACGCAGTATTAGAATGAGCTATTCCTCCACGAAACGGAACAACCGGAGCAATTATTACAATTCGTTTTCCTTCATTTGTCATTTTCTCTCTCCTTATGGTTGTTATTAATTGCATTTACCTCGGTGATTACCTTATCTGTTTGTTCTTTTGTTATTCCACTAAAAGTTGGAATACAAAATCCTCTTTGTGACAAATCCAAACTAACAGGACAACTTGCTTTTGAATTATATGGTAATTTACTTAATGGATAAAAGAATGGTCTTGTTTCAATTCCTTTTTCTTTTAATTCTCTTTGTAAAAGTAAACAATCAGCTTTACTTTCTGCTAACACTCCATACATCCAATTAGCGTGTTTCATGTATGGTTTAACTAACTGAGTTTTCATTTCAATTTCTTTAAAATATCTTTCTACTAACTTAGCTCTTTTCTCTAAAAGCTCTTTTACTCCTTCTAGTTGAGCTAATCCAAACGCACATTGTAAATTTGAAAGCTTATAATTAAACCCATGTTCGCTGTGAAAATAATCCTTTTTTGCCATTGCAAACTCTTTCAAATGTTTAGCTCTTTCAAAGACTTCTTTATTGTTAGTGGTAATCATTCCACCTTCACCAGTAGTTATTATTTTGCTTCCAAAAAAACTAAAAATTGATGAATCTCCAAGCGAACCCACTTTGTTTCCATAATATTCTGCACCTAGTGCTTCTGCTGAATCTTCAATTACTACTAACCCATATTTTCTTGCTAATTCATTTATTTCTTTCATTTCACAAGACAATCCAAACAAGTGAACTGGAATAATTGCTTTTGTTTTGTTTGTTATAAGAGCTTCTATTTTGTTCACATCAATAGTCCAAGAATCTTTGTCAACATCACAAAACACTGGTTTTGCTCCAGCACTCAACACTGCATTTCCTGTTGCCACAAAAGTTAAATCTGGAACTATTACTTCGCCAGAATTAATATTATGAGACAATAATGCTAAATGCAAAGCGCTAGTTCCATTTACTACTGTTACCGCATAACTTGTCCCAATATATTTTGCAAACTCTTTTTCAAACTCTCCTATAAACCTACCTTTTGTAATCTGTTCTGTTTCCACACATTCTTTCAAGTATTTTAATTCATTTAAAACAATTGATGGTTTTGCAACTGGAATCAATTTAACACTCTCCTTTTTTCATTACTTTTCTTATTGCATTAGCAATTCCTTTCACATCTCTTTTTTCAACCAAATAACCATTCTTTCTATCTATTATTGTTTCTTCTGCTCCAGTTCCTTTTGAACCAATACAAGGCAATCCAAAACATTGAGCTTCAGCAAAAACTAATCCAAACGCTTCATAGACTGAAGGAACACACAACACATCAGCTTTCTGATATTGAATTGATAACTCCTCTGTTGAAATCTGTCCAAACAATTCCAAGTTTTTAACTTCCTTTATTCTTTCAACTTCTTTCTTATTCTCTAAACCTACCACTACAAGTTTTACATTTAAAGGAAGTGATTCCATTGCTTTTGACAAATACCACAAACCCTTCAACCAACCACAATTTCCAACCCATAAAACACGAAACTCTTTCACTATTTTTTCACCTCAAAATCATTACAATCAACAGAATTCAAAATAATCTTTGCTTCAACACCATACAATTCTTTTGCCTCAAACGCAACTACATTTGAAACAGCAACAAAAGAATCAGCAAACTTAAAAGCAAACCATGATTTAAACACGGAAGTCAACAAATACAAATCAGTTTTAAAAGAATAATCAATTGAACCACTCGCAACCTCTTTCTTCCATTCACTTCTTACAACTACATCTAATCCATACAAGTGAACAACAACCTTGTACTTTGCTCCAAGCAAAAATCTTGTCACAATAACATCAAATGCTGACTCAGGACAATGCGAATAAACCACATCAAAACGCTTTCCAAAAAACCAGCGAGCAAATAACAAAGCAGTAATTGGAGTATAATGCAATAAATGAAACTTTCCCTTTAATAATTTAAGATAAGAATTTTTACTACCATAACCATACAAGTAACTAACCTCTGTTTTCTCTACCTTCAATTGTTTTCCTAAACTAAGCAATACTTTGCTTACTCCTGCATTCTCTGAATATGTTCCATTATAATGCAACAACAAATCACTCACTTTAAACCCTTCACAAAATTCCAAGCAAAAACAAACGGAAATATCAAATCTCGCACAAACGAGCAAATCACAAATACTAACCCACCAAACAACGGAAATTGTTTTCCACGCATTTCAACAAAAAACTTAAACATAACAATCCCAAAAATACCAAGTATAAATAAAGCTAAACTATTTACAACTATTATTCCGATTAGCCACAACAAGGCAATCCAAGAAAACAAGGCTTGCTTAAAAGAACCTTTACAAATAAACCCAAAATGTTCTTTGTATAAAACAGGAAACTTTGACCATAAGCGAATATCACTCTTAACATTTTTTAATTCTCCAAGAGAAAAACTAAACGGAAGATCACAACGAGGTGGATGGAACACTCGTACTCCTTCATCAAACACAATTTTTCCACCAGCACTAATTATAGCAAACGCTAAATCTGTGTCTTCCCTAAAAAAATCATAGCCTTCATCAAATCCATCAACTCGTTTTAACCAATTAGTTCTAAAAGCAAAATTGCACGCTGGAAAACAACCACCTGAAAGATTCTTTGAAGCATGACAAAAAAGCAATTTGTTATTACTACAAGTCAAACCTTCCACTCCAGCAAGCTTAGAATCAGCATTAAACCTTGCTACAATTTTCTTTAACCAATTTTTTTCAGGCAAACAATCGTCATCAGTAAAAGCAACAATTGGAGCAGTAGCCATAGCAATTCCAAAATTTCTTTTTGCACTTGGAAAACTATTGCCAATCTTAAAAAACTTCACTCGTTTATCAAAAAACTTTTCTTTAACGATTGAAACAGTATTGTTTCCTTTAAATCCAACAACCAACAATTCAAAATCTTTAAAACTCTGATCAAGAATAGCATTAATTATTTCCTCCAAAGAAACAATTCTATTATGAGCAGGAATAACAACACTTATTTTAGGACTTCTCATTCTTTAATAACCCCTTTAAAATTACAATTAAACGAAAAACTGCAAGTTTAACAAACTCAAAACTCCTCAACTCAATTGCCTTTGTTAAAAAAACCAAGACTAATTCAATATACTCTTTCACTGTTGGTTTTGTTTTCATATTAATTATTTCAATCATTCTATCACTTTCGTTTGGATAAAATCTTTTTAAAACCTTAATAGTATTCTCAAAAGAATGCGGTTTTTGTTCCCTTAACTTAATTAAACAAGCACCTAACACTACCATTCTTCCCTTTCCCATCAATCTTTGAAATAACTCATAATCTTGTGATACCAAAAAATCTTCATTGTAAAACAAATCTTTGTTTTTTCTAATCATTATTCCTGAATGAATAAATGGATTTCCAAAATACATGGCAACATCAACATTACTACTTGCTCTCGCAGTTTTCTCTTTTGGATATTGTCCAACTGTTCCCACTATTACTATATCTTTATCTCTTCTCATTTCTTCAACTTGCTTTCTAAGTTTATGAACACTCCAAACATCTCCACAATTTGCTATTACCACAAACTCTCCTTTTGCTAAATCTAAACCTAAATTCAGTGTCTTTGTTAACCCACAATTCCTTGTGTTTGTATATCCTTCAATTCTTACATCTTTTATTAATTCTATTATTTCCTGTGTTTTGTCTGTTGAACCATCGTTTATTACTACCAATTCAAAATCCTGAAATGATTGATCACAAATATTTTCAATCGTTTGTTTTACACTCTTTTCTTCGTTAAACACTGGAAGAATGATACTAACTATTGGAAAACTACTTTCCTTCATTTATTCACCTTAAACCATTTAACAAATCGTTCAATTCCTTCATCTAAACTTACTTTTGGAGTCCATTCAAGAAGCCTTTTAGCCTTTAAATTATCTGCAAAAGTTATTTGAACATCTCCTTTTGGCACTGGTCGTTCTTTAATAATCGCTTTCTTTCCAACAACTCGTTCTATTGTTTGAATCAACTTATTTAATGTTACTGGAAAACCACTTCCTAAATTAATTATTTCAAACTTAAAATCCTTTTTTAATGTTAAAACTATTCCTTGAACTATATCATCAACATAAGTAAAATCTCTTTTCATTCCACCATTGCCATACTTTTCAATAGGTTTACCAGCACTAATATTTTTAGTAAACTTAAAAATAGCCATATCAGGCCTTCCTCTTGCACCATAAACTGTAAAAAACCTCAAACACACAACTGGTAACTTGTAATTTAATGACCAAGATTTACATACTAATTCACTTATTCTCTTTGTTGCAGCATAAGGCGAAGAAACCTTTGTTATTATTTGATTTTCTTTAAATGGAACTCTGCCAGTTCCATAAACACTTGAAGAAGAAGCAAATACAAATTGTTTTATTTTATGTTTTGTTGACAATCTTAACAAATTAATCGTTCCAACCACATTCACTTTGTTATAAAACACTGGATCTTTAAACGAAGCTCTTACTCCAGCACAACCAGCTAAATGAACAATTCTTTGAATATTATTCTCTAAAAATATTTTTGCCATTTCTTTTTCATTTGTTATATCCGCTTGAATTAATCTAAAATTAGAATTGTTTTCAACCTCTGAAAGATTATTTACTTTAATTTTTGGATTATAATAATCACTAAAATTATCTATTCCAATAACTTTCCATCCTTCTTCTAATAATCTTTCAGTTAAATGTGATCCAATAAAACCGGCACAGCCAGTGACTAAAACAGTCTTTTTATCTGACTGCATTATTCCAACCTCTTAAATATTCTTTTTCACAATTATCAGAACAAAAAACTCCTTTTACTTGTTTTCCTTGACGTTTAGTATTTTCTTTACAATTCTCACATTTATTTATATTTATTTCTTTCATCTCTTCACCTTTCTTAGTTTTATCTTAAATGATTCTGCTGGTAACCATTGACTTAAATGTGTGTCAAAAAAACAAGGATGTTTATTGACTAAAAATTCTAAAAATCTTAAATATCTTAATTTAAATGTTGTTTCAGTTATTTCAAAACAAGTCTTTGATTCATAGGCATTGTATGAATCTTTTGTAAATGAAATAAATGATATTGGCGCGTATAACTTTATGTGGAATGGATTTGTTAGTGCTTGAAAGTTTGAAAAATGTGGTGTTTCAATTACTAACCCTCCATTTTCTTTCAATATCCGATAACACTCATTCATAAAGTTTGTTATATTTTGTAAATGTTCTATTGTATGTTTACTTTGAATAAAACTTATTGAATTATCTTCAAATGGAAAATGTTCCATAAAATCAAATCTTCTATCTGGGTCTGTTTCATAATTTATGTCACAATTAACAAAACCTTCTATATGTTTTTGTCCTATCCCTAAATTTAGTTTCATTTAATCAACTCTTTTTCTTTTAACTCTTTTAAAATCCTTCTTGTATTATTTAATGTCTCCATTATCTCTGGTGATTCTTTTGATCTACTTGACATTTCTGCCGACAAAAAACCATATCTTGAATACAAAAATCCAACCATTATCATTAAACAAAATAGTGTCACCGACCAAAAAGCTAGTTCTGGTATTTCTGTTTTTGTTCCATTTACCGCAAAGAAAATCGCAAAAGTTAATACTAATTGAACAATTGAATACAATCTTCCAAACACTTGATTTCTTCCATTATCTAAATACTTTACAAGTCTTCCCCAAATCCATTGAATTGATTTCATTTTGTATCACTTTTTAACCAAGTCATAAACTGTGAAAAAGCATTTCTTAAAGGAAAAACCTTTTTGCACCCAAAAAAAGAAAGTCGAGCAAATTCACAATTGTTGCACATTTTAATCTCTTTATTTTCCATGTTGAATAAAAACTGTTCTTTGACTAATGAATTATCTATTTCTTTAACTGACTGTTTTAACAAGTTCCCAAACTTATACTTTAAACCATAATCATTACAACAAACAACAATGTCTCCGTTTGGTAATAAAACATTTTGATCAGTTCGCCTACACCAAATATTTCCATCTTTATAAATAGAAGAACTTAAATTAGGTAATAATCCACCTCGGTCAATCTTAACCAATTCTTGATGTTGACAACTTTTAACTACATTTAAACTTTTATTTGAATTAAGTTTGCTGGTTAAAAAAACCAAGTTAGAAAAGTTTCCATTGGCAACAAAATTTAACTTTTCAAAATAAGCAGCATTCAACGGACTCGCTTGTTCTTGTTCATTAATTAAGTGAACAACAAACGCATCGTAATCTAATCCTTCTAACTCTTTTAAATCACTAATTGAAATCCCAACAAGCGTAGTAAAAAACATTAGTTTGTGGCCTTTGTTCAAAGTGTACTTTGTAATCTTTACAATGTCTGGGTGAACGCATGGTTCTCCAAATCCAGAAAAATGAATCTTAACCGAACTTGGAACTTTTTCCAAGCAAGCCTTATAATCCTCAAAAGGCATTACTCGGATTCCATTGTATGCTTTAAGCAAAGTTGACTGTGGACAATATACACACTTGTTTGGACAACCAACAACTAATGTAATTTCCAATTCTCTCACTTTAAATCAGCCTCTTGTTTTTCAGTTTTTCTTCTTTTGAAAAACAAATATATTGCAACCAACACACAAACAACCAAAATCAAATAAGACAAAATTAAACCAACACTTGTATCAGCTTCTCCAACAACTAATGGTGCTGGCAAAATGTTTACATCATTCAAAACAACGCTAGGCTTTGGTTTAATTGAAACTGTTGGTTTTGGAAAAGTAACTGTTTCTCCTACTTTTAACCCATTCCAATCATCTACAATAATTACTTTGTTTAAATCTTCTTCTACAACAATTATTTCATTCAAATCCTCTTCTTTAACAATTATAACCGGTTCTCTAACAACTCTTCGGCTGTTTGGATGACCATAAGAAATAATTTCTATTTCTTTCAACATACTTATATTGATTAAACTTGGCGGTGCATCAGCTAAAACAAACGCAGTCAAAGAAAAACTATCGGTTGAATCACAATTACACTTCCACTCAAAACCAAACACATCTACTTTATCACAGCCTTGAAAAACAAAACAGTTTGTATCAGGATTAATAGTTAAATAATCACAATCTTTGAAATCTGAAACATGAACTGTTTCTCCTGCAAAAACAGCAAAAGCATTTGTGCAAAACAAAACTATTAAAATGAATATTAAACTTTTTTTCATTTCTTTTCACTTCCTTAAAATAAAAAAGAAAGGGGAAATCCCCAATCCCAATCAACCTCTTGTTACTCCAAATCCAACAGTGTAACCTGTTGATGGAATAGCAGCATCATTGATTTTTACATCAAATTCTGAAATACTACTTCCAAACTTTGCAACAGTTGTTGGATTAGCTGCTGGTGTTATTACCATTGGTGCTGTTGTTGAAAAGTTCATACCATAAGGCAATTCTACTTCTGCTTTATTTTCAACTTTAACACAAAGAGTTCTATGTTCTCCAGCATAGATATGTTTAAAATCTATGGTTGAAGGCGCAGCAAACCATGTTACAGCACTACTATTACAATTTGTAACACTCCAATCACCAGCATCTCCAAGCATTGCATAGGACACTTCAAATGGTTCTCTTATTTCAACTGTTGCGGTTGTTGTCAAAACAGTGTAAGCTGCAAAAACAAACCCTGCTAAAAACAATACAGCAAATGCTGAAAGCAGTTTCTTTTTATAATTTTTATTTACTTCTTTTTGTTCATTCATTTTTAAATCCTCCTAAGATTATTACTTTTCCACGTGAAAAATAATCATAAATTAAGTTGCTCCTTTTTTCTTGCGGTTACAACAAACCCCATTGGCATTCTTTTCCCAAAACCAAACTTGAAAACAATTGGGTTCAAAACCTTCAATAGCCTAATTTTATTTAAAAAATTAAACAATGTCTGAGAAGAACAACCAACTTTCTCAATTTTTATTTGTTTAAACTCTCTAAACAAATATTCTAATCCTTGATGGGTAAAACGCCAGTAATCCTTACAATCTTGTTCTCCGTGAAACACTTCAAAAAAAGGAACACTAAAAACACACAATCCATTAGGCTTCAACAATCGCAAGGTTTCGCTCACAATTTCTTTTGGTTCTCTAGCGTGTTCCAACACTTGCGTACAAATAACTAGATCACAAGAATTTGAAGGCAAACCAGTTTCACTTGCTTTAGCAACAAATGACGGATTATACTTTTCATTTAAATCAACTGTAACAAATTGATCATAATCAATTAACTCTCGATAATCTAAAACGCCACAACCCAAATTCACAACCACCTCAAAGTGTCCAACAAACACTTCCTTCAACTTCGATTCCAAACAAAGCCTAAAAATTGATTTCATTCTAAAACAACCTTCTTTGCATTTTTATAAATTAACTCTAATCTAATATTATAAAACTGAATAATTAAAGTAAAAATCAAAGTTACAGGCATTATTATTGAACCCAATCCATATCCATATATTGCTAATATTATTGCTCCTAATGCTGACAAAATCCAAAAGTTTATTGGTGTAACAGACCGCTTTTCTTTCTTTGATGCTCTTATTTGAAATACCCATCGAGCAAAATAACAACAGTAACCAATTGCTCCAAACAGTTCCCATAACAAATTAGTCATTCTAAACTCTCCTTTTTGTAAACAAAAATATTTCCAACAACCAATACCGGAATACTATTCAATTTTGGAAACTCTTGAACATTTACTACTACATAATTTACATCAAAAGAAGACACACACTCCACACACTTCGATTCAAACAACTCTCGCTTTAACTCACCCTTGCTCATTTCTTCAAAATAAGCATTGTCCAAAGTCATTAAACGATAATCTAATGGTAAAAACCAGCCTTCTTTTACATTAAAAGGAATCTTATTTGACAACTCAGAAACCTTCGCACTGCCCACTCCCAAAAACAATACTGTCTTTAACTCTGAATCAAACTCTTTAAACTCCATTGCAAACCTTGCTTCTTCCAAAGAAATCTTTGAACCAAGCATTCTATCCCTCAAATAACTAGAACCACAAAAACCAATTAACAAAAACAAAACTAAAACAACTTGAACTATTTTTTGTTTTCTTTTACTTAATTTAAGTTCTGTAAAACAAGCAGCTACAAACAAAATTGCTCCAAACGAATAAAGCCACGGATAAACATTTTCAACAGTAATCCCAAATACAAACGCAACAAAATAGATTATGCTGCCAAGCAAAAATACTGTTAAAGCAAACTTTTTCTCACGTGAAAAAGAATGTTTTTTGATACTTAATCCAATTGCTAAAACAAACAATACTAATGGAGTCCAACCCAAGTTCAACAAATAACCCAAAGTAAAAGAAGGCAATTGAATCAAACTAACACTAGAAGAAACACTTGCAATTCTTTCAAACAACATATTCTTTAAGTACACTGAATAATTTTGAATAAATGCTGGTATTGCTAGTAAGCCAAACGGAATAACTTTTATTATTGGTTTCAATTCACTTGGATTAAACAATAAGTAAACACTTAACAATAAAATTAAGTTAACAAAATAACCAGCGTGAACCATTATTAGCGCTGGAAAAATTAAGTAACGAGCAATATTCTTTTTTTTATGCAAATACAAAAATGCTAAAATTAAACAACTTGCCAGTATTCTTGGCATCATTCCAAAAAAGAAATTAATGTAAACTGTTTTTGTTCCAATAAACAAAATTGAAGCCCAAACTCCTGCTTGTCTTGATCCAAGTAATTCTTTTGAAACTAAATAAAACAATATTGTTTCAATTCCAACAAACACTAATCCAAGTAACCAAATTACTTGATAGTCTTCCAAGAAAAATAATGGATTGCTTAATGTTTTAGAAAGCAAAGCAAAACCTATTTGATAAGAAAAAGAAACACTTGAATAAGGATCATAAGTTTGAGGAATACTTCCAGCCATTTCCAAAGTTCTATGATTAATTGTATGAAGTGCATCATTTGAACCCATATAAAAAGGATGAATTAAAAGCAAGGGAACAGCACAAATTACCATCACAATCAAAGCCGATAAAATGGTTTCAATTGGAATTTTTTCAATAGGCAAACTTGCTTTCTTAACCACAATCAAAGTTAACAAAAGCGACAAACCCAATACAACCAAAGGATTAAGAAAAACAAATCCAATCCAGTAAGCTATTAAAATAACTATGACCGCAAACAACAAAGCCTTAATTTCCATTTTCCACCAATCCCTTTTTTCTACAATCATACCTAGCAATAAAATTTAAACAAAACAAAAAAGGCAAACAAGGAACAGTTGTATGCTCTAATGGTTCACCAATCAAACGAACAAAATCACTTGGTTTAAAAGAATTAACATGATTAGGATAACGAATAGGAAACCTTGCAGTGCAAAGCCGTCCAAGAGTTAAAATTTTTTCATTTGGAAAACTTATTACTATACTTCCATTAACCACTCTCTTAATTTCTCCAATGACTCTTTCATAATCTGGAGTGTGTTCAAGTATCTCCGAAGCAATCACTAAGTCGAAGAAATTGTCTTCAAAAGGCAAAGAAACAACATCACACTCTTTAATAATACAATCAAAACCTTTCTTTTTTGCTAACAAAATTCTTTCCGGTGAAATCTCTGCTCCAAACAATTCAGCATTGCACTTCTTTGAAAGCTTTTCCAACAAAAAACCTTCCCCACAACCAATCTCCAAAACTCTCTTTGGATTAGCTCGCACAACCATTTCAACCACTTCATTAGCTCGCTTGTTATGGCCATACCTAACAAGTGGATGCTGTGAACAATACATTTCTTTTTGTGAATTATTCATTTCAAACCCACCACTTCGGAATTCCCAAAACCTTATTGTGAAAATACGGAACAAAAAAATAGTATTTTGAATAAATCTTTAAAGCACTTGGATTGTCTCTAAAACAAGTCAACAAAGGCTTTGGCTGCTCATTCTCCCACAATTTCTTAAACAACTTTGAACCAAAACCCTTTCCTTGAAAATCTTGACCAATTGCCAAAAAAACACTATTAACAACACTATGACGTTTAACAGTTCCAGCCAAACCAATCAATTCTCCTCGAACACTTCGTTCCTCATAAATCGAAACACACTCTTTAATCTTCCTAAAATCCTCTTTATCCCTTGTTACCTTTTGCAAAAACTCAACTTGTTCCCTGTTCAAAATCATTTCCCAACAGCCTCTTTCTTCAAATACCCCATTTTCACTAATTCCCTTTCAATAATCTCATTATACCCCTGTTTTTGCACCACTTGATTTTCTTTAATTAACTTAAACAACTCTCGCTTTAACTCCGCAGCCTTATCCTTTTCTTTTTCAATCAAATTGTTTTCTTCCAATGGATCAACCTTTAAACAAAACAATTCGTCTTGGTTATCTTTCCTAAAAACATACTTCCAATCCTTACATCGAATGCTTTTCTCTTCAGGCCTACTAAGAGTTCCCTCACTCACAGCAAACTCCGGAAACAAATAAATTTCTTCTTTAATCAATGGCATTAAACTCACACCAGAAAAATTAGTATAACTCTTTTCACCAAGTACATCCAAAACAGTTGGAAGAATATCAATTAACCTAACCTGCTTACTTATCTTTTTAGAAGGCAACATTGGATTAACAAAAATTAATGGAACTCTAACAATCTTATCACTCAACAAACTATCAATTTCAAGATCGTCAAGCCAAGCACCATGGTCAACAGTTAAAACAATCAATGTCTTATTTAATATTCCTTGTAATATAACAGTCTTAACTAACTCTTTAACTGAATTATCCAAGTTTTGAATTTCTTGCTCGTAAGTAAACTCTTCATAAGTTGGGTGAGCATCACAATAATGAACAAACAAATAAAAGTCTTCTTGGTTTCTTTCCTTAATCCAATTAATTGCTTTTCTATTTGTTTCCTTATCCCTTCTCCAAAAACCATTAAACACACCAAAATACCTTAAAAGAACATTTAACTTTGGTGCAAACCTCTCAATAGTATAATAACTCTCCGGATTCACATTCAATTGAGTACCAAAACCATCAAAGAGTTGGTTTTTTGATTCTTGCAAATACTTATCGTGATGGTTTGAACTCGAAACAACACAAGTATTTCTTCCTTGTTTTAAAAAATCTGTCATTGTTTTAAAATTTTCTCTTGGATTCCAAGCATTGGCCAACACTCCATGCTCTGATGGAAACTTTGAAGTAAAAATACTCCACAAACTAGGATCAGTACAATTACCCTGAGAAATTGCATTATCAAACAAAACTCCTCTCTTTGATAATCTATCAATGAAAGGAGTTAAACCCTCCATTGAACCACAACAACCAAATTTATAAAATCTAACTGAATCCAAAACAATAAATATTACATTCACTTTTTTGCCGCCCTAAGTTTTAATTTCAAAAAATCAACAATCTCTTCAGACACTTCAACATCAAACTCTTTTTCGTGATCCAAAACATGAACAATCAAACCATTAACTCCCACATTAATTGCTTCCATATCCTTTCTTTGTTCTTTACTCACGTTCAAAAACCAACTCAAATTCTTCTTTTACTGCTTTTACTCCAGCTTGAAACCCACAATCAAACGCGGTCACAGGATTAACACTTCTTTTCTCACACCTAACAATCGCTTTTTTTACTTCTAAAACATACATATATTTTTTTCTAAATTCTTTCACTGAAAAAGTAACAGTCTCATCAACAACAACACTCATTTCAATCAACCTTCTCCTTTTTTTTCACACACGACTTCGTTAAATCGGGTTCGGTTAAGTATTCTTCTTTTTGTTCTTGACCAACAACAAACTCGACTTCGTCTTCGTAGTTTGGTCTTGCTTTTTTGATGAACTTTTCTCTGTTTTTTGAATCAATTATAACCAATGAAACTCCAAGCTTTTCTCCATCAATTCTTTTAATTCTTGTTTCAACAATAAACGGAAACATCATTTCCTCAATCTTTCCCCAAAACTCTTTGGGAACACTTAAAACAATCTCATCACTCATCTTCAATCACCTTTTCTGGTTTTAAATTAATACAATTTGTTTCCTTTTTGTGATACCAAGTAAAAACTGGTTTTCCAGCAAAAGCCTGCCAATGTTTAACAAGCTCAATACCACAATTTTTACACTTCATTTTTCAACAATCTCCTTCTCGGACAAACCGAGTTCTTTTTCAATAAATCGTTGAAATACATCAACAATAACCTCTGTGCTTTCACTCTGAACTTTCTCAGATGTTTTAATTCTTGCTTCTGCAATCGCTTTTTTTACTTTTTCAACAGGAAACCATTTTCTTTCATCTGCTTCATTTTTTAAATCATTATATGGAACAGTGCCCCAAACCTCTGAAGCAGACCACAACTTCTCACTCATTCAACCACATCCTTTAAATTCAAACCGAGTTCTCTTAAAGCATTTCTTAATTCTGCAACTATAGCATTTCCTTTTTCTATCTCACATTTATAATATTCATAATCAGGTTCTGCACCACATTCTGCAAGAACCACCCCATCATTAGCAATTGCATCTTCTGTAATCATTATTCGCTTCCAAATGTAAATTCGAATCTTTTCTTTAAAAGCTTCGTGAACCGAAACAGGCACGCAAGGAAAACTATCTAATGCTTTAAAATGCAAAACTCTCTCATTGTTTCCAGTTAAAACCTTAAACCCTCCTTGTTTGCCAATCTCATCTTTTATTCTAAAACCCAAACACTCTTTTTCTTCTTCTA